>Ga0209098_1002307_pt1 | contig 16921 bp, 15 predicted proteins | sample AD_JPNHW1_MetaG_FD_184429 | JGI IMG/M metagenome (GOLD analysis project Ga0209098, IMG submission 184429) | Active sludge microbial communities of municipal wastewater-treating anaerobic digesters from Japan - AD_JPNHW1_MetaG (SPAdes) (version 2) | ecosystem: Engineered > Bioreactor > Anaerobic... | reverse complement strand
CAGCAAATACTTGTTGCGCGAAGCCGCTGGCGGCCTGCTCCCCGACGCCATTTACAGGCGTTCCGACAAGCTGGGTTTTGCCACGCCGCAGTCCTTATGGCTCAGGCAGTCGCATCAGCGGATGAAACAGATCATCAGCGAACTGTCGGGCCTCGACAGCGAAAAGTTTGGGAATGCTTCGGCACTATTGCAAAACTGGGATCTTATCTTTGGTTTAAAGCCCAACGACCGCCTGATGAACTTTGCCTGGCGTTATATGAATTTCCTGCTGTGGCGAAAGAAAAATAAAATGTAAGGATTGTAATTTTCCGGTGGCTGAGGTGCCCGAAGCCGCCGGAAATGATTTGCACGCTAATTCTTATCCGTGAAATTTATCTTCATTCCAACGTGCAGGATTATTTTTGATATAATTTTTGATGGTCCAATACGACTGCTCGTCGCGTATGATATGATCGTAATAATCGGTTTGCCAATTTTTATTTTGGGGCGTTTTGTTGAGTATATTTATTTGTTTTGATGTCTGCATTTTTAATTTTCCGATGATCATCGGAATGAGCATGCGCCTGCGCAATTTCCGGTATTGTTTGATCATGTCTTTATTGACAATACCATTCGAATCATTAATGGCGTTTTTAATTTTATTATATTCCTGTTCGTCAAAATCCCGTAGGGCAAATTCATGAATTTGCCCTACGGGATTTTGAATTTCTGATTTTTTTTGTCGGTCAAATTCATGAATTTGACCGACAATTTTATTATCAAAAAAATAATCCCCCAATTTGATGATCATATGAATATGGTTAGGCATTACAATATTTTCGTCCAGAATTACGCGCGGATGATACGCCGGCAATTTTTCAATTTCGTCAGAAACGCATTTTCCGGCATCCGACAAAACCATTGTTTTGTTTACGATGTTTCCAAACAACATTTCCATGTTGTGTGTACAGACCGTAATAAAATATTTAGCCGGAGCTGAATAATTCCAATACTGCCATCTGTTTGGAGTATCTTTGAAACGTTTGTTGTTTACTTCTGACAATAATTTTTATTTAATTTTTTTGTTAACTGATGTGTCGGACAAATTCACGAATTTGTCCGAAAAACTAATTAAACTCAAATTTATTTTTTTCTTTTTGTGTTCAAACGAATCGATTTTGATTACATTATTTTTTGTTTATTGTTGCATTAAGACAAATCACAACAAGGCTATAATCCTTAGAGAATTTGCTCTTGAGACCTGCATACACTGTGGTGCTTTTTTTGCTTTCAAATATACTTTTTTTTCAAATAGAAAAATATTAATAATTTTTTTTGAAAACATTTAAGCCGCCCTCGTCTTACAATACGGGGGCTTTTTTTTGCCTCAACTATACCGTTTTTCTAATCCTCTTTTTCTTAACTTTGCATAAATATCTTCTGCCCAATGGACATCGAATACGCAAAAAAAAGAATTGCCTCGCTTACCGCCGAAATAAACCTGCATAACTATAGATATTACGCACTCGCGGCTCCCGTTATCTCCGACTACGATTTCGATATGTTGCTGCAAGAACTGATAGCTCTCGAAAAAGATTTTCCAGAACTGGTCATGCCCGACTCCCCCACACAACGAGTGGGTGGCACCATTACCAAAAGCTTCCGGCAAGTGGTACACAAAAACCCTATGCTGTCGCTGGGCAACACCTATTCCGAAGCCGAAATTTTCGACTTCGATCAACGGGTACGCAAGTTGCTTCCCGGCGAAACGGTGGAATATGTCTGTGAACTGAAATACGACGGCGTGGCCATCGGACTCACATACGAACAGGGTGCACTGAAATATGCCGTCACCCGCGGAGACGGCATACAGGGCGACGACGTTACAGCCAATGTCAGAACCATAAAAAGCATTCCTCTGAGGTTGTTTGGCAGCGATTTTCCTTCTGAATTTGAGATACGAGGTGAGATCGTGATGCCCCGTCCGGAATTTGAACGATTGAATGAAGAACGCATCGAGATTGGCGATCAGCCGTTTGCAAATCCGCGCAATGCCGCCTCCGGGAGCCTTAAAATGCAGGATTCTTCCGAAGTATCAAAACGTTCCCTTGATTGTTATCTTTATTTTCTGATAGGTGAAAACCTCTCGTATGAGAGTCATTACGAGAACCTGATGAAGATCCGCGACTGGGGCTTTAAAGCGCCCATGTATATTGCTAAGTGTAAAACCATAGATGATATCTTTGAATTTATCAATTTTTGGGACAAAGCGCGTGATGAGCTTTCTATCGATATCGACGGAATCGTTATTAAAGTAAATGCTCATGATCAGCAAAAACGACTTGGCTTTACGGCAAAATCTCCCCGCTGGGCTATTGCCTATAAATTTAAAGCCAAACAGGCGCTCACACGGCTGCTTTCAGTCGATTTTCAGGTGGGGCGGACCGGTGCAGTAACTCCTGTGGCCAACCTCGAGCCGGTGTTGCTGGCCGGAACCATCGTAAAACGAGCTTCACTGCACAATGCCGACATCATCAAAAAACTCGATGTCCGTATCGGCGATATGGTCTTTGTGGAAAAAGGCGGAGAGATCATTCCTAAAATAGTGGGTGTGGACAGGTCGCGCCGCGATCCGGCCAGTGCTGAATTTCAGTTTATTACTCAATGTCCTGAATGCGGCAGCAAACTGGAGCGCATGGAAGGCGAAGCCGCACACTATTGTCCCAACGAAAGCGGATGCCCGCCACAGATAAAAGGAAAAATTGAACATTTTATCAGCCGCAAAGCCATGAACATCGAAAGCCTCGGCGAAGGCAAGGTGGGGATGCTGTTTGACAACGGCCTGGTTAATAATATCGCCGACCTCTACGATCTTAAGGCCGAAGACCTGCTGGGCCTGCAGAAGGAATACGTGATAGAGGGTAATGAAAAAAACCGTGTGGTGAAGTTTCGCGAAAAAACTGTGGAAAATATCATTGCAGGGATATCGCTATCGAAAAAGGTGCCTTTCGAAAGGGTGTTGTTTGCCCTGGGCATCCGTTTTATCGGAGAAACCATAGCTAAAAAACTAGCCAGGCATTTCGGCAGCATTGATGAACTGCAGAAAGCCGGTTTCGACGAACTGAAACAAGCCGAAGAAATTGGCGACGTCATTGCAGGAAGTATCATCAACTATTTTAGCAATCCGGTCAATATTAAAACTGTCGAACGCCTAAAACAACATGGCATTCAGTTCGCCATACAAAAATCCGAAACGCCGCTTTTGTCGGACAGGCTGGCCGGAAAATCCTTTGTGGTATCGGGCGTGTTCACCATCTCCCGAGACGAGATGAAGACCCTGATAGAAAAGCACGGTGGCAGAAATGTGGGGTCTATTTCGGCGAAAACCGATTTTGTGCTCGCCGGCGAAAAAATGGGCCCCGAAAAAAAGAAAAAAGCCGATTCTCTTGGTGTTGCCATCATTTCCGAAGACGACTTTTATTCTATGATTAGTGGATAAAATTATATCTTTGCGTAATAAATTCTGGCTATGAATATCGAACAATGCATAAAGGAATCTATTGAGGTAAAAAATCGCCTGCTGGCTAACCCTGATCTTTTGCTTGGTATTGCAAATCTTAGCATGAAAGCCGCGGAGGTGTTGAAAAACAAGGGACGGATACTTTTGTGTGGCAACGGAGGCAGTGCCGCCGATGCCCAACATATAGCCGCCGAATTGTCGGGCCGTTTTATGCTCGACCGTGACTCACTGGATGCCGAAGCCCTGCATGTAAATTCTTCCTACCTCACTTCAGTAGCAAACGATTATTCCTTCGATGAGGTGTATGCCCGTCTGGTGAGGGCCAAAGGAAGGGCCGGCGATATGCTGATAGCCATCTCCACATCGGGTAATTCTCCGAATATCGTCAGTGCGGTAAAAGCTGCTAAAGAGGCAGGCCTGATAACGGTGGGACTTACAGGCGTAGGCGGAGGACAAATGAAAAACCTGGTGGATTTTCTTATTAACATACCTTCGGACGTTACCCCGCGAATACAGGAAGCCCACATCCTGATTGGGCATATTTTTTGCCAGCAGGTGGAGGAAGAAATGTTTGGAAAAGAACGCCAATAAGACGATAATAAACCTTCGGAAATGTCCCTGCCAAACAAAAGAATGAAGGATATGACAATAACTGAAAACCTTGATGAGTTGGATTGGAAGGTCCTTGAAGAGCATAAATGTAAGAAAACTAAATTAGTTAACTGATGTTTCCCAAGATTGCCAACCCTCATTCCTGGACCTTGTTTCTCGACCGCGATGGCGTGATAAACAAAAAGCTTCCCGATGATTACGTAAAGTCGTGGGATGAATTTGAATTTCTTCCTTATGCCACTGCTTCTCTGGCCCGGCTACATAAGTTTTTTGGCAGGATTATCGTGGTTTCCAACCAGCAGGGCGTGGGCAAAGGCCTTATGAGCCAGGCCGATCTGGAGGCTGTTCATGAGAAAATGTGTCGCGTGATAAGGGCTGATGGCGGCTCTATAAAAAAAATTTATTGCTGCACCGATCTGGCTTCATCAGGCAGCAGCAACCGCAAACCCGCCACGGGTATGGCATTGCAGGCACAACAAGATTTTCCGGAAATTGATTTTTCCAAATCCCTGATGGTGGGCGATGCCCCGAGCGATATGGAATTTGCTGCCCGTCTCGGTATGGTGGCCGTGTATATCGGCTCTGGCAAAATCATCAGGGATAATACTAAATTTAAGATTGATTACGTTTTTAATAATCTGAAAGAATTAGCTGATTTTATTTATGAAAACAACCCCGAATAAACGATTTTCCCTTATACTGTTTTTGTTTTTTTTGTGCGGGATACTTGCTGCACAGCCTATTAATAAAACCGATTCGCTGGGACGCAGGCAGGGTTTCTGGAAAAAATATGCAGGGGATACCCTGAAGTACGAAGGCACTTTCATCAACGATAAGCCCGATGGAGAATTCAAATATTTTTTTTCCGACGGAAAAATCAAAGCCCTGACTATTTACGCCGACAGCGGCAAAAAGGCGCAAACAGTGATGTATTTCAGCAACGGGCTGAAAAATGCTGAAGGCCTGTTTGTGGACAAAAAGAAAGACGGACTATGGATTTACTACGGAACCAACGGAAAAAAGATTTCTGAAGAGAACTATAAAAATGGTGTCAAAGAAGGAATCTGGAAATACTTTTACGACAACGGAAAAATCCATAAAACGGAAAACTACAAGAACAATATGCTGGAGGGCGAATGCCTGGAATTTTATGCCGATAGCGTGTTGAAAACAAAATGTGTGTATCAGCAAAACAAGCTCAATGGTAAGTTTCAGTTTTTTTATAATTCGGGCAAGATTCTTTATGCAGGAAATTACAAAAACGACCGCAGGACGGGAGAGTGGATGTTTTTTAGCGAAAATGGCCTTGGTAACAGAAAACTCACTTATAATAACGGAACTCTGGTAAAAGAAGAAGTTTTGGTGCCTGTAAAAGGCGGTGCCGGAAGCTGGGTGGTGGTGGAAGACCTCGCTTTTTGTTTTTCGGATAAAGAGGGGTGTCATGTGAAAAAAAATTCTGGCGAAGAAATCCTGAGCTCAGCCACTCTCAACGAGTTTGAAAAATTGCTCGATCCGTTTAACTTTTTCAGAGTCAGTCCTGATTTTCTTATTTCACGGTGGTCGCTAAAAGACAGAAAATTGTTTTCCAGAGAAAATCCTGTAATTATCCTTAATCCAGACCCGGGCAGGCCGGTAAAAGTACACCCCGACAAGCTCGAGGGTTTTATGTCGTGGGCCTCACTGATGAAGTATGAATAAGAAACCGCAAAAAGAGAGAGTGCTGTTGGCCATGAGTGGTGGCCTAGACAGTTCTGTGGCCGCTATATTGCTGCTCGAACAGGGCTACGACCTGGTGGGTGTTACCATGGTGGTGTGGGATTATGAGTCCGCAGGAGGCGTCGCTCCGGAAAGCGGTTGCTGCAACCTCGAAGCCATCAACGATGCGAGGAAAGTTGCCGTGAACCTTGGCTTTCCGCACTATGTCCTCGACCTGAAGGAAAAATTTGAAGAAAAAATTATCAGCAACTTCATCAGCGAATACCTGGCGGCACGAACACCCAACCCCTGCGTGCTGTGCAATAAACTTATGAAATGGAGCGATCTGCTCCAAAAGGCGGATGAACTGGATTGCCAGTATATCGCCACCGGACATTATGCACGCATAGTATTCGAAAACGGACGGTATTTTTTGCGCAAAGGCCTCGACAGTAATAAAGACCAGAGTTATGTGCTGTGGGCCCTGAGTCAGGAACACCTCAGCAGGACTTTATTGCCGCTGGGGACCTATGAAAAAAGTAAAATCAGAGAAATTGCCGTTCAGCATAAGTTGGAAAAGATTGCCAAAAAATCTGAAAGTTACGAGATATGTTTTATCCCCGACGATGATTACAGAGGGTTCCTGAAGAGACACACCCGGGGACTGGAAGAAAAGGTGGAGGGAGGTAATTTTGTGGATACCGAGGGGAAAATTCTTGGGAAACACCATGGCTATCCCTTTTATACTATCGGTCAACGTAAGGGATTAGGCATAGCCCTTGGGCATCCCCTGTATGTGGCCCGCATCGATGCGGAAAAAAATCTCGTGGTGCTGGCCGAGCGTGAAAAACTGCTTACCAATGAACTTTATGCCGACCGCATCAACCTGATGAAGTACGCTGATTTTGAAACCATGGAGCATATCCTCTGCCGGATACGTTACAGAGATAAAGGCATGATGGCCACTGTAACCAAAGCCGGTGATGAGTTGCATGTGGTTTTTCATGAACCTGTGGCAGCGGTTACTCCAGGGCAGTCTGTGGTGCTATACCTGGACGAGGATGTGATTGGCGGAGGGTTTATCAGGTGAAAAATTCCATTTTTTCAGAATAGATTTATCCGGAATTCATGGATTTTTACTAACTTCGCCTAAAGTTTTTTTTATGAGGAATTTGTCGTATATAGGCATTGTCTTGCTGCTCCTGGCTCTGGCTGTTTCGTGCAAAAAGCAAAATGCCGATCCGGTGGAGATGGGATACAGGTATTTTCCTGTAAATATAGGCCATTGGGTGATATACGATGTGGACTCCATTAGCTACAACGATTTTACCGGCACTGTCGATTCTTTTAATTTTCAGATTAAGGAATTAGTACAGTCCGACTTTGTGGATAACCAGGGAAGGCCAAGCCAGCGCCTGGAACGCTATGTGCGCTATGCCGACACCGCCGCCTGGGTAATCAGGGACGTGTGGTATGAAACACGCACGGTGTCCTGCGCCGAAAGGGTGGAAGAAAATGTACGGCAGGTCAAGCTTATTTTCCCTGCCAGAGAATCCCTGCAGTGGAACGCAAACACCTATAATACCCTTGGCGAACAGTTGGTTCAATACGAAGCGGTGCATACCACGGGCACCGTCAACAATATTTTGTTGGATTCCACGCTCACGGTGTTGCAAAAAAGTGTTTATACCCTCATCAGCGAGGATTTCCAGAAAGAAATGTATGCGGCAGGCATTGGCCTGGTTTACAAAAAATATGTATCATTAGTTAAAGACCCGGTAGGCACCATCACCAGTGGAATTGATTATTCCTATACGTTGCAAGCCTACGGAAATTGAGTGTTATGAAAATTTACAGTTGTTTTTTTGCGCTGGCCTTTTGCCTGATAATGTTGCCTGGCAAGGCACAGGAATATGTGGTTTCGAAATACAGGGTAAGCTTTACCGATAAAAATAATTCTCCCTACACCGTGGAAGACCCTTCGCCATACCTATCCCAACGGGCTATCGACAGGCGGGTACGCCAGCAAATTGCGGTGCAGGCCGACGACCTGCCGGTAAATGCTTGGTATATTGACAGTGTTAGAAATACAGGTGCTGAAGTTTTTACCGTGTCCAAATGGTTTAACTGCCTTACCATACGAACCACCGACACGGCCGTAGTGTCGAAAATACGGGCCTTGCCTTTTGTTGCCGACATTGATTCCCTGGCCGAATCATCCTTGAAAAAGGGCGTGAAGATGAAAAAAAGAAAAGACACCATGGATGGCAGCCAAAGCCTTGAAGTTAACCCTGCTGAATATGGCTTGAACCTGTTGCAAGTCCCGGCCCTGGCAAACGACGGCAGGTTTGATTACGGAAACGGCTACACACAGGCGAATATGATTGCTGTGGACTACCTGCACAATCTGGGTTTCTGTGGCGAAGGAATGGTTATCGCGGTTTTGGATGCCGGGTTCTACAGGGTGGATTCCATCCTCGTTTTCGATAGTTTGTGGCATAACAACCAGATTCTCGGCACCAGGGATTTTGTTCAGCCCGGAGGCAATGTTTTTGCCCGCAGCACCCATGGGATGATGGTGTTGTCTATCATGGGCGGTAATGTTCCCGGGCAGTTGGTGGGTACAGCCCCAAAAGCCAGCTATTGGCTGTTGCGTTCCGAAGATGCTGACAGTGAATACCCCGTGGAAGAAGACAATTGGGTGGCGGCGGCCGAATTTGCCGACAGCGTTGGAGCAGACGTTATTAACTCTTCTCTGGGCTATACGGATTTTTATAACCCGGTATGGAATTATACCTACCAGGATATGAACGGCAGTGTGGCAAGGGTGTCGCTGGGTGCTAAAACGGCTTCTGCTAAAGGTATCCTCGTATGCAACAGCGCCGGCAATTCTGGCAATAACGAATGGCATTACATTGGCGCTCCTGCCGATGCCGAAAACATTCTGACCATCGGTGCCGTCGATAAAAACAAAAAAATAGCCGATTTCAGCTCGCGCGGACCTGCTGCTGATGGAAGAATAAAACCTTCGGTATGCGCCCTGGGTGAAGGTGCTTTTGTGTCGAGTATGGCCGGAAGCATTATGTCGGGCAACGGCACATCCTTCTCTTCACCGGTCATGGCCGGTGCAGTGGCTTGCCTGTGGCAGGCTCATCCCGAAAAAAGCAACCTGAAAATTATGGAAGCTGTTATGGCATCGGCCAGCAAATTCCTTAACCCAGATCCCAATTATGGCTATGGTATCCCCAATCTGGCTGCTGCCAATATTATTCTGCAGGGTAACCCCATCCACAATTTTGATAAAGATAATGCCTTAACAGTGTTTCCTAACCCTTTTAACAGGGACTTCCGCATAGTGTTTTATTCCACCGATACCTCGGCGGTGGATGTGCAAATGCTGGACCTGGCCGGTAAGGTGGTTTATGAAAATAATGATATAGTCCGAAGTCCCGGATGCAACGATATCCATATTACTCTGGCCGATGAACTGGCTAAAGGTTATTATATGTTGAAAGTGGTTTCCGACTCAAATGCGTACACATCCAAAATAATGAAAGTTCAATAAGTATTGGATTCTTGAAAAAAAAAGAGGCTGAAAATTCAACCTCTTTTTTTTGTTTTATTTTCGTCGGTTCCCATAACCCGGCACACCTTTGGTGTTGCGCTTATTTTTGATAATATAATTTTTATTGATGGGAATGATGTTCTTCTTAAGTTTTTTCTGATAAGGAGAGTGATACCTTTTAGATATAGCGGAACGTCTGCGCTTAATCATCCTTTTGTAGCGATAATGCCGGTTGCATGATTCAAAAGCAATCTCAGTGATAAAAACCGCTAATAATATGATATACCATTTTTTCAAAAACTTCATAACAATTTTTTATCTTTTTTTGCTGTGCATATTTCTTTGGATAAAATATGCGACAGTAAAACTAATACTTTTTTTTAAGAAAAAACAAATGAATATAATTTTTTCGACCTTATTATTGTGTTTATACTGATTCCATGTACTTAAGGTTACAAAAGAAAAACTTTTTTCATTATAAAGCGCATTTTTTTGAAAAAAAATATTAACAATTATAGTATTAACTTATAAATCAATGAAAAAAAGATAACTAATGGTGATTTTTTGCCGATGAACGCAAAAAAATATTTTATTAATAAAATAATTTTATATTTTTGAAAAATAACTGAACTCTGTGGATATGAAAAAAAATTCTTTGATTTTAGTAATAGTTGCCTTTTTTGCAGCCCAGATACCGGACCTTGGTGTTTATGGGCAATTGTCAGGCACATTGGTAATCGGCCCATTGCCTACCGATGATTATCCCACATTTACGGCTGCTGTCAGCGCCCTTCATTCTCAAGGCATCAATGGAAATGTGATTTTCGAGGTCAAACCCGGTGTTTACAACGAACAGATTTCCATAAACCAAATTACAGGAGCCGGCCCGACAGCGGCAATCACATTCCGTGCGCAGAACAATGACAGTACCTCGGTAGTGTTGCAGTACCCGTCGTCGGCATCATCGGGCAATAATTACGTGATACGACTCAACGGTGCCGATTATTGTACGTTCGATAAAATGACCATCAAAAGAACGGATACTTTAAAGTATTGTCAGGTGATAGAATTTTATGGCAACGCCCGAAAAAACACCTTTTCCAATTGTATCTTCGAAGGTAATGCCAATCCGGTGAACACCCAACTGATAAGCACGGTAGTGGGCTCCAATAATATAGGGTTTAAAAGCTATAATGTGTTTTTGAACAATACCATTAAAAACGGTTCTGTCGGGCTTAGCTTTACAGGCCAAAACAGCAGCAACCCCGATTCATGTATCCAGATCCGGAATAATAAGTTTATAAATCAAAGCCTTAAGGGTATTCATGTTTTCGCCCATCGTTTTGCCTATATAGATGGCAATGAGGTCATCACCAGCACGGTGTTTAATAATTATTGCGGAATGTTTTTTCAAAATGCTAACGACACCATGCGCTTGCTCAATAACAAAATTTCCTTGTCAACAGGCGATGGCATGAGTTTTAATAATTGTAATGAGACTGTAAGTGCCAACATACTGATTGCAAATAATTTTATTTCCATCGGCGGAAATTCCAATGCCCACGGTATTTACATTTTAAACAGCAAGAATCTTTATATGCTGCACAACAGCATCAACATCTATAACACGGTTACTATTTATGGAGCATGTATTCACATCAACGGGAGCTCTACCACCAATCTTAATATTAAAAATAATGTGCTGGTAAATGCAGGAACCGGCCAGGGCTATGTGTTTTATGTTTCGGGAACCGCTGTCGCTCCGCTTGCCGAAGTGGACTATAACGCCTTGTTTATAAACAGCGGACAGTGGATAGGTTACTGGAAAACTTCGGGAATAACCACCCTGGCTAACTGGCGCACCGCGTCATCAGGAGATGCCCATTCTTTTACTGTAAACCCTGGTTTTGTTTCCAATACCGATTTGCACGCATCCAGTCCACTGATCGCTGGCGCCGGCACTTCTTTGCTGAATCCTTTTGTTATTTCACGAGATATCGACGGCGATTTGCGCAATACAGGGACCCCTGATATTGGTGCCGACGAGTTGGCTGGCAATGATGTGGGTGTCGGCTTTATTAAGATCCCTGCAACAGGAAACTATTGCCTTAATCAGCCTTTTTATTTAGAAGTGTTTATTACCAATTTCGGAACTATTCCCTTTAGCGGGACTATCCCTCTTTTTTATAAGATTGATGCCCTGCCTTTAATTAGCGATTCATTGCCTAATACATTTATTGCCCCCGGCGACTCGGTGTTATTTACTTTCACAACTCCTGATATCCTGACCATCAGCGGCAATCATAAGTTTCTGGCTGGAACCGCTGTGGACTCTGATTTGGTTACGGCCAATGATACCAGCAGCCGGATGGTGATGGCTGTTACCTTGCCGGATGCTTCTTTTGCCTATATCATCAACGATCTGGAGGTGAGTTTTACCAATACCTCGGCATCAGGCTTCACCTACCACTGGGATTTTGGTGATGGCAACACTAGTTCCGATGAAAATCCTGTGCATACCTATGCAAACATTGGCAACTATCCTGTTATGTTAAAAACAACCAATGCCTGCGGCTCCGACAGCATCACTCAATACCTGGCGCTGCTCGGTACAGCCGAACTGGCCGAAAACGCCGGTATTAGCATTTATCCGAATCCGGTCACTGATTTGCTGAAGGTTACCCTGGAAACAGGTGTGTTTGAAATGGCCACCATAAGGGTTTATTCAAGCACCGGGATATTGATGTATAAAATCGATGTGACAAAAAATCAACAGATTGTTATAGATATGGCTGATATGCCCGGGTCGATATATTTAATGGTAGTGCAAATTGACAAAAAAATATTTTATAAAAAAGTGCTGAAAATAAAATAGATGCGGGTTATGCCAATAGTTTTGATGATAGGTTTCGGGAAAAAAAACTTGGTCAGTTTGCAGAAAATCGTATTTTTGTAAATGAATAATTAATCATCCACAACCTGTAACTATTGAATTTACTGTGTTACAAGTGTTTTTAGGGGAGTTGGAACCAAAATGATTAAAAAACTAATACGAATAATTTTTTTTATAGTCACAGGAATAAGTTTTTCCTGTAGTCAGCTTTTTTCTCAGGGAAATGGAGAGTCTTTTCAGATTATTGAAAGCGTAAATGACAGTATTGACTTGCGTTCAAATTTTTATGACGATACCGACTCTTTGTCAGATTTTTTTCCAGCCAGCGAGATTTATGAATCGTGGGACAACAATGGGATATATTATCCCCATGTTGATTTTTCCAAAAAAACAGATACAACTATTATTATACTTTCGGATAATGTCACCAATTTCTATGTTCATCCTGTCAAGGGCAGGATTAATTCGGATTATGGCTACCGTCGCAGGCGTTTTCATTACGGCATTGATGTTGATTTGAATATTGGCGACAGCGTTAAATCGGCTTTCGACGGGATGGTGCGGATAGCCAAATACCATCGTGGTTACGGGAATGTGGTGGTGGTAAGGCATTTCAATGGTCTGGAAACGGTATATGGGCATTTGTCGGGATTCAGGGTGCGAGAAAACCAGATGGTAAAGGCCGGAACCCTGCTGGGTTATGGAGGGAGTACAGGCCGCTCCACAGGCCCGCACCTGCATTTTGAATTGAGGTATCTGGGAACACCTATGAATCCTCGAAAAGTGATAGATTTTGAAAAGTTTCAGTTGCTGAATGATACATTGTATGTTACTAACCGCACTTTTGATAAATCGCGCAGTCAGACGTATGCCAACAAGTCAGTTTCTACCCAAAAATCTTCCTATAAATCTACCGGAAGTTATCACTATGTCAAAAAAGGCGATACCCTGGGGCATATTGCTATGAAATATGGAACTTCGGTATCCTCCCTATGCAAGTTAAACCGCCTGACATCCAAAAGCTTACTGCAGATAGGACAGAAGATACGTATCCGCTGATTTATCAACATATTTTTTTGAAAATTTTTTTTCAAAAAGACCTTCATTAGTAAAAATGAGTACTTTTGTTATTGAAATAGTGCCCATAAAAATGTTTTTATGGTAAAGGGAATCAGGTGAGAATCCTGGACAGTACCCGCTGCTGTAATTCCTACCTAAACTTGAAGGCATTCCTGGTCACTGTCCGCCAACCGGCGGATGGGAAGACGCCTGCAAGGGGATAAGTCAGAAAACCTGCTATTTCACAAGTAAATTGTTTAAAGCTTTCGGGGAAAAAAGCTTAATCAGATAGGTTGATTCTTGTTATCTGTTTTTTTCCTGCAGCTTTATTCGATACGAGTAGTTAAGTTATTTGTATTGTGAAAAAAAGTATAACAGGCATATTCATTTTTTTTGCAGCTGCCGCTGTAGGCCAGAAAACCATTACGGATTCTGTGTACACCCTTGGTAGCGTGGAGGTGGCCACCGACCGTTTTTCCAATACCGTGTGCGGCGTAAAAGTAGAAAAGATTGACTCGCTTAAAATGAAGGCTTTTTCTTCAGGAGATATCAACCAATTGCTCCGGCAAAATTCGTCTGTTTATGTAAAGTCTAATGGCGTGTCGGGATTGAGTTCGGTATCTCTCAGGGGCACAGGCACCTCACATACCGCAGTCCTTTGGAACGGGTTTAACCTGCAAAACCCCATGAATGGTGGTGCCGACTTTTCTTTGATACCCGTGAGTTTTATGAATAAAATAGCTGTGCAGTACAACGGCATGGCTGCCTTATACGGCGGAGGTGCACTGGGCGGGGCTATTCATTTGACTAACGAACCAGAATATAACAAAGGTCTGGATGTGGCTTTGGGAGCCACTTACGGAAGCTTTGGCAATTACTCGTTTAATGTTAAGCTGGGAATCAGCCGCAAAAATGGTGCGCTTATGGTGAGGGCATTCTACAGAAAGGGTAAAAACAATTTCCCTTTTAAAAATAGCGCAAAACTTGGTTCTCCCGATGTCAGACAGACCAATTCCGAAGTGGAGAGTTATGGTGTTATTCACGAAAAGGCATTTAAGATTAATGAAAAAAATCAGTTGACTTTCCGCTTCTGGATACAAGAAAGCAAAAGACAGATACCACCCCTGATGACACAGGATTATAGTACGGCAAGTCAACGGGATGAATTTTTCCGCCCAGCCCTGGAATGGGAGAGTAAAGGCGGCAATTATAAGTTGTTTGTCCGCACGGCATTGCTTATCGACGAATATGACTATAAAGATCCCGAAAAGCTTGTTAATTCTTCAAGCGGAACAACGGCCTCGGTAACACAAAGTGAAGTGTATTTTAAAATATTCCCTTATCATACTATGAATGTTGGCGCACACTATAAATATACTATAGGACACTGCGATTATTATACACAAAAACATTTCCAACACGAGATAGCTGCTTTTATTTCTTATAATGCGGTGAGTAAACACGATAAATGGAATCTGAATGTCGCGCTGCGCGAAGAATACAGCAATAGTAAATTTGTCCCTGTACTACCCTCATTTGCTATGGATATACGTTTGTACAAGCAGTTGTTGCTGTATGTTAATATTAGCAGAAACTACCGTATCCCCACCCTGAACGACCTCTACTGGTACCCAGGCGGCAATACGGAACTGAAACCCGAAGATGGCTGGGCCGCGGAGTTAGGAATAAAACACCACTTTGTCAAGGGAAAGACATCTTTTGATTATACCGTTTCAGGGTTCAATAATTTTTCGCGGAATTGGATTATCTGGCTTCCCAAAGCAAGTTATTGGTCGCCGCAAAATATTCAGGCCGTATGGAGCCGGGGGATAGAACTCAATTTTAAAACTGATACAGAAATAAAAAAGGTACGCATTGGTTTTACCGGAAAAACCGCTTATGTCCGATCTACCGTTCAAAAGAGCAATAACCAGAGCGCTATTGGCCACCAACTTATTTATACCCCCGAATGGGTCGCCCTTGCTGGTATTGATTTGCTTTACAAAACTTTTAGTTTTAATGTTAATGCCGAGTACACTTCAGCCTGTTATACCGCCCATGATAATTCTGCCTGGCTCAAGCCTTATGTGCTGGGAAATATCTATGTGACGAAGGATTTTAATCATAAAAATTTTGCTTTTAATATTTTTCTCCAGATCAACAATTTTTGGAATCAGAAATACTTTTCGGTGGCTTGGCAGGCTATGCCGGGAATTAATTTCAAGACAGGAATAATCGTAAATTTCAAACACTCCATTACAAATAAAAAACTCAACAAATGAAAAAACTATTACTTATTTTCAGCGGAATGGTTCTTACAACCATGTTATTATCATGCAGCCGCTTACAGGCACAAACAATAGCCGATTTTGAAAACCTGCCGCTGCCGGCCGATACTTTCTGGAATGGATCGGATTTTTCGGGAGGCTTTGCCAGCGGCAATGTGTTTTTTCCTAATGTTTACCTCTATGATTCGGTGTACGGTGGATACTGGGCCACGGGTTTTGCTTATTCCAGCATGAGTGATACCGCCGACGGAAGTTTTCAGAATCTATACAGCGTATGGGCTGGCGAGGGCTATGGTGCATCGCTGGTATATGGGGTAGGCCAAAATTATGCCCTGCTGAAATTAACCGGTGTTGCCTCAGGCAAAGTGGTTGATGGGTTCTATGTCTGTAACGCTACCTATGCAGCCATGAGCATGAAAAATGGCGATGCCTTTGCAAAAAAATTTGGAGGCCCCGACGGCAATGACCCCGATTGGTTTCGTTTAAGCATAACCGCCTATGAGGGAGGTACCCCTAAAAACGATACGGTACATTTTTATCTGGCTGATTACCGTTTTTCAGAAAACTCACAGGATTATATTCTTAAAGACTGGACATGGGTAGATCTGACACCCCTCGGCAATGTGGATAGCCTTGTTTTTCTGTTGAGTTCCACTGACAACGGGCAGTTTGGAATGAACACCCCTCCGTTTTTTTGTATTGACAATTTTACCACTGCTGATTCTCCTCAAAACATTATTGCTTTGGAAAGTGCTCCTTTCTCCATTGTTCCGAATCCTGCCAGCCAGCGGGTTTGTGTTACGATGAACAATAAAAATATCATCAAAAAATTAAACCTGTATGATTTAGCTGGCAGAGAGCTGATAAGCCTTGAGAATTTTTCTTCAGGCGAATATCTGGATATTAGTCACCTCTCCGGGGGCATTTATTTTCTCTGTGTTGATGGCGTTTCCAGAAAATTAGTAATCAGGTAATATGAAAATACGGGATGTAAAACTGTTTATCGTACTGATTTGTCTGCTCCCTATCAGTGTAAGGGCGCAATTTCCTCCGGCCGCCGGCCAGCCCGGAAGTTTGGCAATTCATAAAGATAGTTCGGTATTTGTTGGATGGGCAACCCATTGTACCGTAGCACAAGGTTGGCAAAACATTGCCGATACCTCCCTGGGAAAGGCTGCGGTGGGCGATAGCTCCATGGCTACAGGTGTTGCAGGGGCCAATGGCGTTGTAAGCACTGGCGATGGAGGAAGTGCTATACTAAGCTTTGACTATCCCATTGTTAACGGCCCTTCGTGGGACTTTGCGGTATT
>Ga0209098_1002306_pt1 | contig 16921 bp, 6 predicted proteins | sample AD_JPNHW1_MetaG_FD_184429 | JGI IMG/M metagenome (GOLD analysis project Ga0209098, IMG submission 184429) | Active sludge microbial communities of municipal wastewater-treating anaerobic digesters from Japan - AD_JPNHW1_MetaG (SPAdes) (version 2) | ecosystem: Engineered > Bioreactor > Anaerobic >... | reverse complement strand
GAAAAGAATCGCGTTCAATCCACGGGTTTTTTCATCAAAACGCAATTTCAGGTATTCAGGCACCGATCTGGCTTTTGATCCATAGTAAAATGGCATCATGAAGAGTGCCAGAAATACCATGGCGGGAATGGCACCTACCCAGTAGAAATGAGTTGTCAACAAGCCATATTTTGCTCCTGAACCGGTCATTCCCATCACTTCCAGAGCCCCCAGATTGGTGGAAATAAAAGCCAGTCCGGCGACCCAGGCAGGCATAGCCCTTCCGGCTTCCAGAAAAGCATTGGCGGTCTTCATGTACCTTTTCAATGCCCATCCAATCCCCAGGACAAAGACGAAGTAAACGATCATGATTGTATAGTCGATCCAGCTTAGATTAAATCCAGAATTCATGGTAGTTAAGAATTTTAAGTCATGCAAACATAAACATTTATCACGTTTTAACCGATCCGTTTCAGCAGAGCATAATTTCGATTTTATTCTCCTCTTTGGCAGTCAGTGAAAGGAATTGGTCCACGGAAATTAATGCGCCACCCGTTCGGTATGGGTTTTCTTCAAGGTTGAAAACGATTGGCTGACCGTTGATAGTGATTTTTAGCGGCGAAAAAGTGTGTTCTTTAATCAAATAATGAAAAGTCACCTTTCTTCCCATAAGTTTTAATGAGGCTGTACAGCCGTCCATTGAGAGCGGCAACACGGGGTCCAGGATCAACCAACCTTCTTTTCGGCGTAATCCCAGTAAGCGGCTGATTACCAATCCTATATAGATACCCGGCCCGCTGGAATAGACCCTCCATCCTCCTTTTAGAAGGTGGTTTCCGGACAGAATCTCTTCATATTTTTCATCGGCTTCATAACGGTTTTTAAAAGTAACATCCGAGCTGCTGTAATAGCAGTTCGATTGTCGGTAATCGCCACAGGTAACAATCTCACGGTAAGCCACGGGGTTTGCTTGTCTGAGGGCTTTGACAAAAGCCTCTGCATGCCCCATGATTGCTTGCACCTCGGCATAACGGATATGTTCATGTACATACATCAGTCCTATTTCCCTGCCAAAAAAAGTACTGCTCTCTGCACGTTGGAAAATTTGCTGTATTCCGCCATGGTAACGAAGGGGTCGATCCATTAAGCGGGCGCCGTCGGGTCCTTTCAGATGTTTTTCAACGACTTCCAGGTGCCGGAGTGCCTGGTCTTTGGTGAACAATCCACTGATGATGCCACGGTTCATGGGTAAAAGGGAGTATCTGATCCCGGTCGTTTGGTCTGAAGGGTGCAGGAGGAGTTTGATGCTTCCATCCTCTTCAACCATGCCATACCCGGCTACCAATCCATCCTTTACCAGATATTTATTGAAGTCTCCCCTGATACGCCGGCTGCGCTCTTCAAGGTAAGCAGCGGTGGAATCATCTCCCATGAGTCTGCAAACTTTACCGTACTGCACAAACGCCTGGTAGTTCATCTCGACTGTCCAACTTGAAATCATCCGGCGGGCGAGGTCTTTGCTGACAGGCTGCAGGGAGTCGTTCCAATCGCCACCCCCGAAGGGTACCAGTGCAGTTCCAGGGACAAATGAATCCGTGATCAGATCGATTACCCGTCGAACATGTTCCCGCAAGGGCATTGTTTCCTCAGGTTTTTGCAGGTTTTCGCGGTAAAACGGAAGGGATTCATTCATGAAAGCATAATCACCGGTAATCATAAGGTAATTGCTCAAAGCCAGGATACACCAGTAAATCACATCACCATGAGCGCTGTCGGCGCGTATTTCCGAATATCGGTCGAACATCCACCATTGGGGCCAGCTCCCATCACTGTGCTGGTTCGAAAAGATGATCTTAAGAATTTGTCTGGCTGCTTCATATTTTTCAGTACTTAACAGCAGATCGACAGGACCTTGGGAGATATCGCGTGTACCCCAGGCTGCACCGCTGAATTGTTCCAAACCATAAGGAGTCAGGTAATGGGTCAGGGCATTCATCCCATACCAAGGCAGAATCTCACGGATCGCCTCTAAATCAGAATGGTTTCTGTTAATCAAAAGGTTCAGACTCAACTGATCCCAGAAAGTCTTTGCTTCAAGAGCGTCCGATTTGAATTGCCGGTCACTGTCCTCAATTGTTCCGGCATCTATTGGGCACGTCAATCCTCCGGTGATACTCATACAGAAGTTGTCTGAGTTCTGAACTGCTATTACAAAGAGTGAAGTTCTGGAAATCACGGGATTTTTGGTTAAAAGTTCCTCTCCCCCAGTTTTGATTGCGGTGCGGGGGGATTGAACAACAAAGCGGTAACGGGCACCGGGATAATGGGTTTCGATCATGCTGCCGGAAGTCGGGACTGCAACGAATTCTCCTGCGTGTTCTCCGGTGATGATTTTCCATCCGTTGAGCCGATCAAAATCGTGGGTAATCAGTAAATTGACTTTTCCGCCTGTGAGTACCTTAAAGTCCATCATTATCATGGGAGAGGTCTTGGACGTCCAACTTCGTACCTGAAAACAATGGCCGGCCGTTTTATAGATCCATCGGCAATGGTTTAGGCCTGTTTCAAAGGCCGAAGGAATTCCCAGGAGAAACTGTTTTCCCTCCCATTCGACAAATATCCGCTGACCAGTTTCAGGTTCAAGGTTGAACTGGCTGGTACACACCGAAAGGAGCACATTGAAATTGGTATTCCCCTGGCACAGATGCGAAATAAAGTTACCAAAAGCAAAAGCAGTAGCGGAAAGGATGTTGTCGTCGGGTGTGAACCCGCATTGGGCCTGAAGGATGTGAGCGTGTGGACGATCTACCAGTACCTCTTTCCTGCGCATCACGACATGGTTCCCGTTTTCCGTGAAAAACGAAAGAAGGTGACTTTCATCCGATTCCACGTGGCGCTTTATTTTTCCAAAAAAGTGTTCCAACTCTTCATTGTTCAGGTCCTCAACATTCAGGAAGGGAGCCTTGTTAAAAAGATTTGTCGAGGGAGGTTGAAAAACTGCGGAAAGGGCTGAAGGAGGTGCCTCTTTGAATTCAGCCTGAAGCCCTTGAATAAGGTTTAGATCCTCGACTGCGGTAGCAACCGGGTGATCCCTCAGGGCTGTTGCGTAAAACCGGCTTTGGTGTTGCCCGCCATTCCCTGCAAGAGTAGAAGGTCTTTCCTGAAGTGCCACGACGGATGATTCACCGGCCGATTCACCAGGTAATTTATCCCTGTAAAGACCCTCGGGAATGCCTGTCTGACGGTAACTTTTTCCATAGAAATCCATTCCATCTGTGGAGGCGGCTATCGCTCCGTTTTCGCATGTGATCATCAACCAGGGATTTCCCGTCGGTTCTTTCATGTTCTGGCGACAGCAAATGACCGGTCCTTTTACAGGATCGTGAAGAATCCTCCGTTCAAGGTACTGACTGACATAATACTCATTGATAAGTCCTGAAGTAATCGATTTCAGTCCGACATCCTGCACAAGAATCAGATCCAGTTCTACCGGTTCCTTCGAATGGTTGAGCAACGCAATGTTCCACCGCCAACTGCAACTTTTTTCCGATATCCTGAGAGAACACTCATACCCTATTCCCTCCCACTCTCCTTTGGCAATAAACTGGTTATCATCGGTACAAAAACTACTGTTGCTCCGTGGACCCAGCAGCGGAATGAAGCCTCTGGAAGGTTTATTTTTCCTCAGGTAAATGTTGCTACCGGCATACGAAAACAAGGAAGCAGGTTTCAGGCTGATCCTGATGGGATCCATGTCAATGCAACGAATGGAGCCATTGTCCAGAAATGTGAACGACAAGCCATACGCATTGGAGCATTTCATAGGTGAGGGTTTTAGTGAAGGACAATTTTCATTGTCATTTCTGATTGATGTTTGTTTGAATACCGGATGATCACCCTTGCCTCTTCCCGTTGTATCGGTAAGGGTTTTTCATCTAAAAGACAGGTTCGGATCGCGTCGGTTCCCTCTCCTTCAAGCAATAACTCTCCCTGCAGATCACGGTTTCCGTAAAGCTGTAAGGTGACTTCCCCGGCACCACTCTGAACCTCCAGAACATCGGAAGTTGCATGGAGCAGGAGAATGTTATTGGTGAGGCGTAATCCGACAGGTATGATCAAGCCATACAAAGCAGGCCAGAGAAATTTCTCCGGGAAATAAGGAATGGAGAGTTTTTCCTTGCTCACCGGGTGGGTGTATCGGATCCGTGCCGGCTGGTCTTCATTGTAATAGTTACCGATAAAAAGAAGGGCCGATTCCTGTTCGGTGAAACGTTCCCTTAAGATCATGAAAGGGTTATCGGCAGAAGCATGGCAAAGCTCCACATCCTGTTGATCCAACAACTTTTTATATACCGGCAAGTGCCCTTCGGTATCGAATCCCATCCATGTTCCCATGTGGATCAAAGAACCCCGACCTGTCTTCTTTTCAAAACCACAACATGAACCTTCAAGAGTTCTTGCTATTACCACGGCTTCTCCCAAATTCTTTTCATCGTAAATGATCAGAGGGTTAGCACATTTGATATCTTTAAAACCATAGATATCGATCAAGGGGGAATCGATAGTCTCTTTACCGGAGGGACAGATATTAAGGGCATCTCTGATAATCGTACAGGGTTGTTGGTTCAGATTCCTGTCGGGCAGGAACGGGAACAGGATCAACCGGCCACCTGAAAAAGCGTAATCAACAAGGGTCTGCTGACTGGCAGCATCCATTTCATCAGTAGTGAGGGTCCAAACCTGTGGATAGGCTGCCAACTGACCGGCATCGGTCCGGGTAAGGTCAATCATTTCATAATCGACATTGAGGAATTGAAGCACCTTGAGCAATCCGTCAAAATAGGCAGGTCTTCTGATGGCAGAAGGGACAAAAGTCAGATTGCAGCGTTCATCCGCTGGTCGTTCGAGCTCAGTGGTGTAATAAGGTGGGTAAAATAAGACCCCCACGGCCGCTCTCCGGGTTGCATTGACAATCTCTTTCTCGGCTGTGCGAACGATACGGTTCATCCTTGTCACAAGCGGGTAAGCGCCGGCAGGCTCTCCTTCGGCGCTGAGCGGCGTAAACCAATAGAAAGTTTCACCTGAATAACCTTTTCGTGGCTGATTTCTCCCTTGCGAGAACATGTAGTAATTCCAACCTGTCAAACCGTTGGCAACACTTGCTTTGTAAAAAAGCTCCATCTCTTTAGGGTTGGTCACCACATGGTACTCTCTGGAACCACTTTGAAACTCGGCTGCGAACAACGGTTTGTTGCCCTGCATAGCCCGGAGGATGTCGTTAATGATGCGGTCGTCGTGGAGGTTTCTGTAAGAGAAAAATTCCGGGATATGGTCAACGCCAAAGACAATTTCACTTTTATCACGAAAAAGATCATCGTACATAGTGATGTTGACCGGAAATTCATAGCCATTGCCATAGATCCACCCAGGGAGGTTATGGTATACGGGCAAGGTGATCCCTTTTGTCCGGATTTGGGAAGTCAGCAAGCGGAGGTAATCACCATAGTACCTCCTCCAGAAAAGGTGCCAGTCGTAATCGCGGCTCTTATCATGTTTCGACTGGTAAGGGATTTTTCCATCAGGAGGTAGTTCAATGTCATCAAAATGGTCGTACCGGCAGCCCCAATTTTGGTTCAATCCCTCGATGGATGGATATTTTGAGGCCAGGAAGCTGATCCATCGGTTACCGACCTGATTCCCATAGTCGGCTTGATGTGCCAGCCAGGAGAAGACTCCGATTTCATTGCAGACTTGCATCATGATGACCGGTCCTCCGGCGCTGTATTGGTGATCGCGGATCAGGGGAAGGATCTGGTCATACCAGCAAGCCACTTTTTCGAGGTACGTCGGGTTAAAAAGGCTGACCCCGTCACTTGAAACAATAGCTCCATTGCTGTCTCTCATCTTGATCTCTTCGAGGTACCTTTCCAGAAACCAATCGGGAAGTCCTGCACCTCTGAACTCGGCCAAAATGAAGGGTCCTGGCTTTAAAATGCAGGTAAGGCCGTATTCTTGACAAAGTTTAAGCCACCCGGTCAGATCCCTCATGGGATGGGTGGTGCCATCAAAATCAAAAACATTTTCCTCAGGTTCATGCCATGCCCAGGGAACATAGGTGCTGATGGTCGAAAGACCTGCCTTCCCGGCAGCTTCCAGATGTTTTTCCCACAATCTCTTTTCTATCCTGAAATAATGGATCTCTCCCGAGATCAGGAATTTTTTTTCCCCATTTTGATAAAAATGGTTGTCTTTAATCCGGAAATCATTCATTATCAAACTGATTAATCGTTATTCGACGCGTCTGTTGCCGCATTCCCGTGGAGATCACCTACTGGCTCTTTTCCATTGCTTCGTTGTTTGAGAAGGTCTTTGATCTCATGGCTTCGTTTTTCCGTCAGGGTATACCGCAGTACGAAGAAAATGGAGAAAATGCTGAGCAGCAACGGCAGACCGATTTCAACCAGGCGCATCATGAACAGCGTGTAGGGGGTTTGTTTTGTGAGGGGTGTAATGCCCGAACCGATGGAAGCAATTCTTTGGGTAAGGAAGACCGGAGAAGTGGTAAGGTCGAGATGGTTGATTTTATTGTTGACCTCCGTGATGTTATTTAAAATCATCGCATAATGCTCTTTGCTGTTGTGATTCCCGTTCGCTCGTGCTTCAAGATGCGACCGGAGTTCAAAAGCCTTCAGGTTTGCTTTTTCAAGTTTGATGACCAGCGTCAGCGGGATCATCTCCCGTATGGTTGAATCTGTTTTTTCGGGATTGTTAATTATATTTTCCGATGTGAGAGTTTTGGATTTGTGTTCTAATTCCGCGATGGTTTGTTTTGTCAAGCCGGTAAGGGATTGGAGGATACTTTCTCGTTGGGCAGCATACGCCGGGAGATAGGTGATCTTGTGTTCCGGTGATTTTTTTAACTCTTTTTCAAGAAATGCAAGATAATCCTTTGATTCCTTCACTGCTTTTTCAGTTTCAGTCAGGGTATTCTCACTCCATTCTTTGATGGTGGCTGGTTTTCCAGAGTATCCTTCCCAATACTTCGACTGGCTTTGCAATTCGCGAATGCTTCCCTGGAGGCTGTCGACTTTGGTCACCTGGGTTTCGTCGAAAAGAGTAAACACGATCAATGCTCCTCCGACGAAGCTGGCCAGCGCAGTTCCCATTTTAATGAACCACCAGAAAATAGAATAAAAACTCCCTTCGGATCGGTAACCAGTTTTCAGTTCATCTTCGTCACAGATATCTCCAACCATCGACGAACCAAGGGTAAAGAAGAAGAGCATCCCGGCCGAGAGCAATATGGTCGGGATGATGATCAGGTAAGGATAGTCGGGATTATAACAAACGATTTTTGAAAGTTGTGCCGTACACATCAGGAGAATGGAGATAATGAGGGTGTTGCGTTTACCCACTTTAGGACTGATCCAGTTGAGAGGGAACACGGCCAGCAATCCGGTGATAGCCCAAACGGTACCATTGATTCCCAACAGGGTAGCGCCGGCCACTTTATCACCCCCGAAAACATAAAAAATGGGAATATAGGAACCCAGCAATTGCACAAAGTTGAATCCCATGGCCAGGGTAAAAATTGTGAGCGTGAGCATGATAAAATTTCGGTTAGAGGCCGTTCTTTTCATGTCAGTCCAGAATGGGGTCTTTTTATGTTTGGCTGCTTTGACAAAACCCGGTTCTCTCAGGGTGAAAGTCCACCAAAGCGTTAACGGGACAAGTACCGCTGCAATCAGTAGAGAAACGTACCGCATACCGTCAGCTTCATTTCCGCCGGTTCCACGGAAAGCCTCGGTACTGGCTAATGCAAAAAGCCAGGGAGTGCTCATAGCGAAGAGATTCCCCACGAAACTTTTTGCGCTGAAGAGCCGTGTCCGTTCATGGTAATCGGTTGTCATCTCCATCCCCAAAGCGCCATGAGGAATTTCGAAAATGTTGACAGAGGTAAAGAAAAGAAGCAGTGTGACGAGGATATAAACAAGCTGAAAAGCCTGGTAACCCGATTCTGTCGGAAACCAGCTCCTGACCATGTCTCCTTTGGGGATCCACCACATTACAACAAAAGTGACAGCCACCAGCAATCCTCCGATCAACAAGTAGGGCCTGCGCCGGCCCCACCGGGAGCGTGTATTATCCGACCAATGGCCGATGATTGGATCGGATAAAGCATCCCACAAACGGGGAATGATAAGGATAAATCCAAGCCAGAAAGCGCTGAGTCCCAGGCTTATATTCCCCATAAGGCCTACCAGGATCCCTGCAATGTTAAAAAGGGCGATGGGGATAATCCCGCCTGCTCCATAAGCGGCAAGTTGGGAAAAAGAGATTTGTTTTTCAGGGTTTTTCATAGAAATCGGTCCTGTGGTTATTCGCTGATAAGGATGTCAGACATTAAATCAATAAGTGATGATAAGATTGGCAGGGCAAACAGCCACGGGTATTTCGTTGGCAGTATAATGTTCCAGGGATTTCCCGTTCACTGTTACTTTGACGGGCATCCTGGATTGGTTGAAATTTTTTATTTTGATCCCGTTAGCAGGGAGCTTCACATCCCCTGAAATGTTAAAACGATAGGAACTTCCATCCTTTTTGATCGAATAGGTCAATTCACCGTAATAGGTCGGGAGATGCTCCACCGACATACCCTCAGGGGAATCAATCCAATCCTGGTAAAGGGCAGCAGCCAAAACCAGGGATTGATCGTACTCGTTTTCATAGACAAAGGCCGAACGGAAGGCATTGATGAAATCGCTGCCCACCCACGTATGGGGCATGTCTCCGATGTAACCTGCCCGGCGATCATCGCTCCAAACGACTTCGGCCCAGTGGTACCATCCTTGGGGTCGTTGATCAGAAAGGAAAAAACTGATCAATTCATGAGCCCGCTCCGGTTGGTCTAAAAGGATGTATGACCCGATCAGACGGTTCTCATAAGGGGTGTATTTATCCCAGACAATTTTCCCGTCCCTGCGGTCACGGAAGAATTGAAAATATTTATCAAATGTATTATATACTTGCGGTTTAGGAAGGTTTTTCAACTCGTTGCAAGGGGTCAGGGCAACCGTTGTGCTGGTGGGGTCGAAATCCCCAAGTTCCACGCATCCAGGTATATAATCGATCTTTCGCAGCTTCATGGCGAGTCGCATGGAGTTATAAAGGTTCACAGTGAATTCATCGCGCATTTTGCACACCAGTTCATAGTTTTCCTTTTCACCCAGGATCAGTTGAATGTCAGCAGCATCCTTTAATCCCTTGATTGTGAAAAAATCATCCCAATATGAGTGCATGGGTTTCGCTGAATACCCTTCATGGCTGATCGATTCAGGAACCAGTCCGAAATAAGCGCGGATGCTGTCATTTCCTTGTCTGAAATAGTCGGTCGAACGCTCGGCCACAAGCAACCCGATGTACTCTACCGCCTTGATCACATGACTGTTCATGGATCTCAGGAAGGCCGTATCTTTGGTGAAATTGAAGTATTCCCGGATCAGGTAGATGAGTTGACCGTGGCTGTCATTTTCCGGAACCGGATCAGGTCCGCGAAAATCAACCACACAAGGCACTTTACCGTTTTCATACTGATGGGCAGCGTACCATTTGATGAAATCTTTGACTTCATCAACAATCCCTGATTTCAGCAGCGCCGACGAGGTGAGCGATCCGTCGCGGATCCAACTTCTTTCGTAGGATCTGCTGCCGGGCTGGATACCGGCTACATCCCGGTTAACCAGGATATATGCCAGGTTGGCCCTGTAAGTATTGATGATCTGGTCAGCAGATGGAGGCAGTTTAAAGGTCACATGTCCTGTTTTGGTTTTCCAGAAATCGCGGGTCTGGCTGATTTCCTTGTCAATATTGCGGATGATCTTTTCATGGGGTACGTCATAGAAAGGGACTACCACATGGGTCGACCAGGTATCCCCCGGCTCCATGTGCAACGTGTATTGAATGACACCATTGGCTTGTCCCATGGCATCTGTCACTGCCTGTCGCTGTGGAAAGTTCCCGCTGCGAAGAAGCCCTGGAAGCGCACCTTCTTCAAATGCTGCCGCTCCGAACCTGGTGAAAGATGTCTGGGGTATGACGGCTTTGTCATCCACCATGATCCAACCCTCCTTTTCTGCACGGATGGTTTGGATTTTCCCTGCGCCACCCGACATGTTAAGAAACTGGTAATACGGATTGACCTGGTACGGGCGGATCAGGAGGTAGAGTTGTATTTCTGTTGTTTTCTTCTGATTGTTTTTGAGGGTATAAACAATGTCAAGGTGCGAATCCTTGTTGGCCTGTCCGGTCGCTATAACGCCGGTAGAAAAATCGATACCATTGGATTGCCAAGTGACTGACGGCATGAAATCAAAATTATTCATCCGGTTGGCTTCACCCATTGATTGAGTTGAAGCAACTTTGTTCCAGTTGAGCAGGGTTCCATTGATGCCCAACATGGGCTCTATGGAAAAACGGCCTTTGTCGACTTCAACCATGCCGTCTTCGTTGATCATCGCCTCCTCCAAGTCGTTGTTGGCACCCATGACAGTCCAGTAAGTGGCTTTTTCTGAGAAGTAGCGTGGATAATCTCCGGGCGGTGAATTCTTTGCAACATAAATCAGAAAATCGTTCATGGTCATCGATTGCTTTATATCAAGGACTTTGACCTCACGGATGCCGAAACCCTTTTTATTTTTACTTGATATGAATTTTATTTTCAGTTGTTTAGCTTCAGCTTCCGGAAGCCGGATAAAACTCTTTTCTCTTTGATTGCTGGATGCAGTGTAAACCTTTGTCCAGTCGTTCCCGTTTTCAGTCAGTAGTATTTCATACGATGATGCTTCCTTATTCGTCAACCAATTGATTTGTAGCCCTCCTAATTCTCTTCGTTGTCCGAAATCAAGCACCAACTGCTCGGGCTCATCTCCTTCACTTTCCCACCATGAATTTTCAGAACCATCAGCAACCAATTGCGGTGTGTGATCTTTAAAAAAGGATGTTGCTTTCACAACAGGGGCGGGCCATGAATGCAATTCGGGAGGAAGTTTTTCGAATCTCAGGTCGTCAATCAGGATGGCACCCTTACCTCCGACCACCGATGATACCGTAAATTCAATCCGGTCAATTCGTTTCAGTTGCTGATCGGCGGTCGGTCCCCAGGCAAAACTGATGTGTCTTTTTTTGATCCGGATTTTCGTCCACTCATCAGGAAAATCATAACTCCGGTTTATAACCCACCAGACATTGTTCCCGGTACTGTCGAGAAATTTGATTTCCAAATTATTGGAAGGGGATTCCCCTTTGATATAAAAAGAAATTTCATAGTTTTCGGGCAGATCAATGGGGAACCACTTCTGGACGCCCCCGTACCCGGTTCCTTTGGTGAAATTGTAAACAACGTTCAAAGCATTGCCTGAAATTCCCGGAGCCGAGGATAAGGTGAGGTCCACACCGTCGGATCGAATGATGTTCCAGCCTTTTGGATTTTCAAAGTCATCAAGGATCTTTTGCGTTCTCTCCTGAGGTATCGCTGAAAATCCAAGTCTGGTAAGCCCCTTTTGAATGATGGGATCCTTCATCATATAATTCCAGATCAATCCAGTACGGAAGTTTTCAACCATCATCAGCAACGGTCCCTGGTCAATACCAATAAAATCATTATCAACCCATTGAGCTGTCGGATTAAAAGCATCATAGTAACCATATTTGCCCCAGATTTCTTTTCCGTAACGATCATTAATGGAGCGAATGGTCGGTAAAACAATTTCGGGGGCAAAAGGGAGGGACGATAGCGAGGCGTAGGGTGCGAGGGTTCCGTCATCGAAGTAGTTGTAATCCGGGCCACTCGTGCCGCGACCTGCGTAACCTAAAAATTTCTTACCATTTTTATCGTCTTGCTCGCCTGGACCGTCACTGGCAGTAACACCCCAGCAAAGTGAATCATATCCTGTCCACCCGTGTGGGTTATCAATAGCATACAATCTTTGGACGTATGTTGCACGGCGGGAATTTTCAAAATAATCAATTCCTTTCTCTTTCATATAGGGGTCTGCAATTCCTCTAAAATCGATGAATGCTTGAGAAAACTGATGTCCAAACAAGGGAGGAAAAGCCACATGTGACCAGCCTTTGTATGGGGTGTACCATTTATAAGATTGAAGCCAGGCCTGGTAACTGGTTTCAGCATTTTTCATGCCGGTTCCTGCCGCGAGTATATATAGCATCAACGCTTCATTGTAGCCACTCCAGCCGAAATCGTGAAGTTTTTTCTCAGGTGTCCAGCCCATGGAGATGGTATTGGCAAACCTGCCGGTATCAGGCATTTCCATAAATTCCCAATCGATTCTTCCAAGGAGCTGTGCGGCAAGATCACGAATTTCCTTTTCCGTTTCGTTCTTCTGATCGTAATAGTTCCTTGCAAAAAGAATTCCCATCATCAGAATGCCTGTATCAATGGATGAAAGTTCACATTTCCATTCCCGGGTTCCCGATTTAAGCCTTAAAAAATGATAGTAAAATCCTTTGTAGCCTGTGGTGTTGGTATCTGCCCCCTGCACGCTGTTGATGAAAAAAGTGAGTATCCTGAGGGTGATGGTGGCCGCCTGTTCCCTGGTAATCCATTGCCTCTCAGCTCCGATAGCAAAGGCAGGTATTCCAAACCCGGTTGCCGCAATGCTTGCAGGAGCCCACGATGCTGCCCGGTCTTTGACAATGCCATGTTCAGGATGGTGCTCATGCAAAAAGTATTGAAAGGTGCACTTTTGGATAGAATCCAACATTGCTTCATCCTCCTTAGTCAATGGAAAGTTCACTTTTCCTTTGGAAGGGAAAATACTCTGTTGGGCAGATGCAACAGTGATCACCAACGACAGCGTGATCATCCAAAACAGCTTCTTTTTTTTCATATCATCTGGCTTTTATTCGATTCATTGAATATATTAGTTTTCAATTCAATAACCCGGATTATTTCAACCAGGTAACTGCAGCCGACTTAACATCCCTGGAATTTCCACCCGCCATGATGATGAATTCTCCTGGTTCCCAATCGTATTTCAGATCATAGTTATAAAATTTCAGATCTTCAGGGGTAAGAATAAAATCGACGATTTTTGTTTCACCCGCTTTCAGATGGACTTTACGAAATCCTTTAAGCTCCTTGACAGGCCTTGTAATGGAGCCGACCAAATCCCTGATATAGAGTTGAACGATCTCATCGCCATCATATTTCCCATCGTTGGTGATCGTAACCGAGGCTGTCAGTTTCTGCTCTCCTTTCAGCAAAGTTTTGTCAAGTCTCAGGTCTCCATAGGTAAAATGGGTGTAGCTCAACCCGAATCCAAAGGGGAAAAGGGGTTCATTGGTCACATCCAGGTAGTTGGAACGGTATTTCTGATACCATTCACCATCGGGGAGCGGTCGCCCGGTGTTTTTATGGTTGTAATAGAGCGGTACCTGGCCAACATTTTGAGGAAAGGTGACCGGTAATTTGCCAGAAGGATTGACTTTCCCGAGAAGCACATCAGCTATGGCATTCCCTGCCTGGGTCCCTCCGAACCACACATTGAGAATGGCTGGGATATGCTGGGCTTCCCATGGTATCGTCAGGGGACGCCCTGTAAAAAGCACCAATACAACAGGTTTCCCTGTTTTCATTAATGCTTCCAAAAGATCTCTCTGGCTCCCCGGCAGGGAGAGGTCTGAACGACAGGCACTCTCTCCCGTCATCTCAGCAGCTTCACCCATTGCCGCTACCACCACATCGCAGGTTGAAGCCAGTGCTATGGCTTCCTGAATTTGTTCAGCAGAGGTTCGAAGGGTATCAATCGAAGTGGAACCGAAATTGATCCACTGATCTAATTTGGGATCATCAACAAGGTTGCACCCCCGGGCATAGTGGATTTCCGCCTGGTCACCGACAGCATCTCGAAAACCTTGTAAAACCGATACCGATTGATCGTGATCGACAGCCACACTCCACATCCCGGCCATGTTGTTGCCATTATCGGCCAAAGGACCGACCAATGCAATTTTCCCTTTTTTAGTGAGCGGAAGTATTTGATTTTCATTTTTTAACAGAACAAAGCTCCGTGCAGCGATCTCCCTCGCTTTATTCAAGTGTTCAAGTGCTCCAATCTCATTTTTTGCCCGTTTGAAATTACAATAACGGAAAGGATCATCGAATAATCCCAGTTTGTATTTTGCTTCCAGAATCCGGCGACATGCCTGGTCAATCTGATTAAGTGTAATTTTTCCCTCTTGCAGCGATTTTTGCAAAGTGGTGAGAAATCCCTCACCCACCATGTCCATATCGATACCCGCTTTGAGCGCCAAGGCTGAGACCGTTTCCAGATCACCCATTCCATGGTCAATCATCTCGTTGATGGCAGTATAGTCGGTTACAACGAACCCCTGAAAGCCCCATTGATCGCGCAGTACATCAGTCATCAGCCACCGGTTTCCTGTCGCGGGAATTCCATCGACTTCATTAAAGGAAGACATCACGCTCCCCACCCCTGCTTTAACAGCAGCATGATAAGGCGGAAGGTACTCGTTGTACATCCTCAGGCGACTCATATCGGTGGTATTGTAATCCCTTCCACCTTCTGCAGCGCCGTATAAGGCATAATGCTTTACACAAGCCATGATGGTATTGTTGAGAGAGAGATCATTACCCTGATAACCATGCACATAAGCCTCAGCAATCCTGGAACCGAGGTATGGATCTTCTCCTGCTCCTTCGGCAATCCTGCCCCATCGCGGATCACGGGCAATATCGACCATGGGAGAGAACGTCCAGCAAATTCCGTCGGCACTTGCCTCTATGGCAGCAATCCTGGCGCTTTGTTCTATCAAATCCATGTCAAAACTTGCAGCCAATGCCAGAGGAATGGGAAAGGTGGTCTGGTACCCGTGAATGACATCCATCCCGAAGAGCAGGGGGATCTTCAACCGGCTTTCGGTCACAGCTACCTGCTGAACCTCACGAATCTTTTGCACTGATTTGATATTCAGCAATCCACCAACTTTTCCCTCTTTTATCTTTTTACCTGTCTCTGAATTTGATGACTGACCCGTTACGATATCCCCTGATCCCGGTAAGTTCAACTGCCCGATTTTTTCTTCCAGGGTCATCTGTTTCATCAGGTTGTCGATGAAGAGCTTCATTTTCTCTTCCTTTGAAACCCGTGAGGGTTGTGCTGAAGATGTTAGTAAGGTGAACCACCAAAGGGCAAAAAATAACCACTGTTTATACTTCATAATTTATTTTTTAGTTGAATAACGGATGGTTTGACATATTCAAATGCTGGGAGAATAGCCATAATCGATGCTAACCGGATTGCAATAGGTTTTTGCCTGACTGAATGTTGGATTATTTGTCAAGTACAGAAAACCTGTCATCAAAAAGATGACAATGATTTTCACTTCTAAATGGGACATTAAACCCTTATTTTCCATTCCATCAGAATTATGTGATAGTTGCTTGGGAAAGAGGACATCAATGGAAGGCCGGATATAAAGAGAGGGGAAGGCGAACCCTTCCCCTCTCTTTTTTATAAGATGTAGCGTCAGGGCTTTATTTTACCAGATAGAGCTGTTGAACTTCAGCAGCGGTGATGGCCCTGTTAAAGAAGTGCATCTCGTCATAAAGGCTCAGGTCAGAGAAATGTTCCCAATAGGTGAAGTTGGGTGCTCCCGAACCGATGGAAATGGAGGGGCAACCGGTCCAATCAATGGCGCCCGGGATTTCCTGGTCTTTAACGACAGTATTGTTCACATAGATGGTGATGTGGGTAGCAGTAATCGCGACGGCAATATGGATCCAGTCCCCGGCCGGGTCAGCCTGGAAGTACGGGTTGATCCAGACTTCATCAGTTCCATAACCGAAGTTCACGAAGAGGTTCTGCAGTGTACCGCTGGCTTCACGGGCCATTCTGAATCCTGTTTTCCGGTCTTCACCCGGAGCGCTGATGGCGAGGATCCCTCCCCTGACAGGCATCGGATTGACTTTGTACCAGAAAGCAAAACTGAATTCCGTACCCACAATGCCGTCAGAAGGATAGGTCAAATAAGCATCTGTTGCACCCTGATAGGCATCGCCAAGTTTTCCGGATGCAAATGAAGGACTGCCGACCACCGCCAGTTCATTGCCGGCAATCAGATCAAGGTAATTATCGTCAAAGGGGAAATAAAGCAATTCCCCGTCCATCGGATTGTAGGGAGGAGCGGTAATTTTCCGGAAATTCACAACCTGAGTGGTTGTTTTTCCGGTCTGATCAATAGCGGTGACCGTGAAGGCATGGTTGCCATCCGCCAATTGGTCATACAGAAAGTCCGTCGCGGAGCGGCGATAATCTTTAAAAGAGGTAATGGCACCGATCTCTGTACCATCGAGGAGCATGGTCACCGATTTCAATTCAATATCGTCAGAGGCGACGAATTTAAAAGTGATGGTAGCCACCGAATCAGCGGATCGGACGATTTTTCCTTCGGTAGGATAAGTGATTTCAACTACGGGAGCTAATAAATCCGGACCAGGATCGACAGAATTGATCGGATCCAAACCCTTTTTACAGGACCCGGTCACAACGATTATCAGCAAACCCAGTATTAAATATTTCAATGATTTCATATTGCTAATTTTTTAAGTTCATGAATTCGACTATTGGCGGAGACTTGGAAGTTGGTCAACCTGGTTTTGCGGGTAAGGCAGGAAGGTTTTATCGGTGGTGAAGGTCCTTCCATCATAGCTCAATTCATTGATTCTCCCGAGCCTGATCATGTCAAAATAGCGGGTTCCCCATTCCATTCCCAATTCGGCGAATTTTTCATCCATAACCTGGTCGAGGGTAACCCCTGACAGCGTTGTCAGGCCGGCCCTTATTCTCACGGCATTTACTGCGTCGTCAGCAGTGCCGGCAGTACCGGAAGCGCCCTGGACCAG
>Ga0209098_1002304_pt1 | contig 16935 bp, 12 predicted proteins | sample AD_JPNHW1_MetaG_FD_184429 | JGI IMG/M metagenome (GOLD analysis project Ga0209098, IMG submission 184429) | Active sludge microbial communities of municipal wastewater-treating anaerobic digesters from Japan - AD_JPNHW1_MetaG (SPAdes) (version 2) | ecosystem: Engineered > Bioreactor > Anaerobic... | reverse complement strand
AATGCCGACAAATCTTTCAGTGTGATTTCCGATGGTTTAATCTTTGCAGTCCATTTCACCTTATTCTGTATATCTTTGAGGCTGGCAATGCTGTCATATGTCATGGAAACCGAATCCATCGCCAGTGTCGAATTTGGCAGCGATATATTCAGATAAGGCATCCGAAATCCTTTTTTCCAACCGTGGATATACGTTTCCAAATTCCTGACCGTAAGTCCCGACTGCTCCACAGCACTGAACGAACGGATGTGTGCCGACAGAGAGTCTTTTTTCAGATAATCCACATTGAGCTTCATGTTCAGTTGCCTGAAATCCATTCGGTTGGCATCAAAACGGGTTGAATCGCCAGAGGAAGGATATTTTAGATTGGTTAAGCGGAAATGCGAATTGGAAATGTTTATATTTTTGAAATTAAACTCCACATTCGACTCCTTCTTTGGTTTTTTTGTTTGCCGTAATGCTTTTAGTATAAAGTCGAGGTTGCTCACACCTGCGGTATCAATCACCAGATTGCCATACAGATGGTCAATATTTATTTTTTTGAAAATAAACTTACCCGAAAAGAATTCCCAGAAATCGAACCCGGCGTCACCGCTTTCCACAAAGAGGAGGGTATCCTTCTGCTTATCCTGGATGTATAAACTATCAAAACTGAAAGAATTGAAAAACTGATAATCTACCTTTCCGATACTCACCCGTGTACCTAATTTTTCCGACAGTTGATGGGTTGCCTGATCGGCAATATAATTCTGTATCGTGTTGTTTTTTAACGCGATAACCGCCAGCGAAAGAAATAAAATGACGCCAAGCAGAAAAAATCCGATTATCTGAACGAGTTTTTTTATATCTTTGAATATTATTTCTACAAAAGTAAATAAAAAATCACTATAATAATTTACTCAACACCTATTAATAGGTACATTTACTGGAATTTTATCTATAGATTCAAAATTTAGGCCAATGTAGTTTGGTGTTTCTATCAGAACAAAATTCTATCTCTTTCGTTACTTTATTTTTTACCATTACAACAGAAAAATTATGTCAGAAAATATCACCATCATAGGAATTGAATCATCGTGCGACGACACATCGGCTGCAGTAATCCGGGATGGAGTGCTGCTCTCCAATGTCATTGCCGGACAAGCGGTACATACCCGTTACGGAGGTGTGGTTCCGGAGCTGGCTTCGCGGGCTCATCAGCAGAATATCATACCGGTAGTACACGATGCCATGCTACAGGCGGGCATCGACAGGAAAGATCTCACAGCAATAGCTTTCACACGCGGTCCCGGATTGCTGGGTTCGCTGTTGGTGGGTTCTTCTTTTGCCAAGGGATTGTCGCAATCGCTCGGTGTTCCGCTTGTGGATGTCAATCATCTGCAGGGACACGTACTGGCTCATTTTATCAGTCAGGGTCATGAAGGGGAAAAATTTCCGGCCTTTCCATTTCTGTGCCTTTTAGTTTCCGGTGGCAATTCACAAATCGTACTGGTACGCGATTACCTGGATATGGAAGTGATCGGTCAAACCATCGATGATGCAGCGGGTGAAGCTTTCGACAAATGTGCCAAAGTGATGGGGCTTCCCTACCCCGGTGGACCTCACGTAGACCGACTGGCTAAAGAAGGTAATCCGAAAGCTTTTAAACTTAACAAACCACAGATATCGGGTTACGATTACAGCTTCAGTGGTCTGAAGACCTCGTTCCTTTATCTGTTGCGGGATGAAATCAAAAAAAATCCTGACTTTGTTCAGGAAAATACCGCTGATTTGTGTGCCAGTCTGCAGGCCACAATCATAGAAATACTGATGAAAAAACTGCTGAAAGCGTCAGAAGAACTGAATATCAGGCAGGTGGCAGTGGCCGGAGGTGTTTCGGCCAATTCGGGATTGCGGAATGCATTTCACGATTATGCCCAAAAATACGGCTGGGAAATATTTATTCCTCCCTTTGCTTTTACCACCGACAATGCAGCCATGATAGCCATTACGGGATATTACAAATACCTGCGGGGAGAATTCAGCTGCCTCGAAGATGTGCCCTATGCCCGTGTAAGTAATTTATTGGTGTAAAAAAATGAAACTGACCCTGCCCGAAAAACTCAAACCTTACAGCGGAGTGATTAATTTTATGATTATTCTGCTTGTGTCGCATTTCTTCTGGAAATACACCGTGCTCGGTGAGGATGATGATGAAATTGTTCGTTTTTTCGGGTTGAATATATCCCAACCATTTATTTTTATGGCCAGTCACACGGCTCAGGTAAGTTACTCATTGCTGAAGTGGTTAGGTTTCAATGTCACACTGAATGATCTGAATGTCATCCGCCACCTGGGCTCAGGCAACGGTGTGCATATCGTTTGGTCGTGTACGGGTATCAAGCAGGCTTACATCCTGTTTTGCATTCTCGCATTCTCCCGTGGGCCGTGGAAACACAAACTTTGGTATATTCCACTCGGCTTGTTATGTGTGTATCTATTCAATATCCTTCGCATCACTTTTATTACCGGAGTGATTGATAGTCATCCTCAGCAGTTTGAATTCTGGCACGAACATGTGACAAAATATGCATTCTATGCAATGATCTTCGGGTTGTGGGTGATTTGGGAAGAGAAGATAAGACCCCAAACCCCTAAAGGGGCTTAAATAACCCAATAACAGAGTTATTGGGTTATTTAGTTATTAAGTTATTGGTTATTGGGTTATTAACAACAAAAAAACCTGACAGAAAATATTTTTCTTTCAGGTTTTTTTTGTTCATTCTGTTCTTATTTTTCACTAAAAGCTATAATCGACGTATCCTTCTTTTACCTTAAATATTTTTGGTATTTCACCCTGCAACACGCGGAGTGCATTGGAAGCCAGTGCAGCCATTTCGTCTTCGCCGGGATACACATACACAGTTGCCAATGGATCAATCATCGCCTTCACATAATCCACAATAAAATCGTTGTAGGCTACGCCCCCGGTGAGGATTACCCCATCCACTTCGCCCTTCAAAACTGCCAGCATTGCTCCAATTTCCTTGCCCACCGAATAAGCAAATGCCTGTAAAACCAATGCCACGTGACTGTCGCCTGCTTCGGCTTTTTTCACAAGTTCCTGAACGTTGTTCGACCCGCAGTGGGCTATCAGTCCGCCCTGTCCGGCTAATTTGCGCATCAGTTCATGCTGCGTATATTTTCCCGAGAAACACATCCTTACCAGCAGCCCGGCATCGACAGTACCTGCCCGTTCGGGCGAAATAGCTCCCCAACCGTCGAGACCCTGATTGACTTCGATAACCCGTCCCTTTCGGTGTGCACCAATGGTTACTCCACCTCCCAGATGTGCTACCACCAAATTCATGTCCTCATAGTTCTTTCCCACTTTTGATGCATGCAGTCGGGCGGTAGCTTTGTGGTTAAGAGCATGAAATATGGTACGGCGCGGAAGCTCGGGCATTCCGCTTATGCGGGCTACCTCTTCCAGTTCGTCAACAGCCACGGGATCGGCAATATAGGCTTTACAACCTGGTATTCCCCGGGCAATTTTATCGGCCAAAAATGCACCCAGATTACTGGCATGTTCGCCCCTTTCATGTTTTCGAAGAGTTTCGAGCATTTCTTCATTCACTTCGTACACACCCGACTCTACCGGTGGAACCATGCCGCCACGCCCCATAATGATTGAGAATTCCGACAAATCCACGCCGTTTTCGTCCAACGTTTTCATTATCAGCTCATAGCGGAAATCAAACTGATCGAGAATATGCTGGTACTGAATTACTTCTTCGGTACTGTGACGTACGGTGTAAATGGCCGTCTGAAGATCGTCTTCATATACAGCAAATTTAGTGGAGGTTGAACCGGGATTTATAACTAATATTTTATGCATAATTATTTTTTTTCGACAAAGATAAATGAATTACGGAAATAGAAAGAGGATATTGTCTGATTATTTTTGAAAAAATGCAAATGGTGTTATAAAGCGGAAACAAGGTGATTAAAAAATTAATTGATTTACAACTATTTCCTGAATATTGTCACTGAAAGTGAAAACGGGACATATAAACTGATAAAAAAACAGAGGAGATAAGAATTTATTCAGTCCGAAAATAAAAAAAAGTGACCGGTACCAATTTCGGCATTATGTGCTGAATGTACCGGTCATATTATTGATTTTTTCTTTTTTTCCCTTCTAAGATTTCGCTAATCAGATTACAATGTCATTTTCTGAAGCCATTCCTCCAGTTGCCTGTCGGCTGAGGCAACTCTTCCACCCCGTATGGCAATGCCGGTAATAAGTTTTGCACCCGGACAAAGTTTCTGCAAATCCTGCTCGCTGTAGCCTATTCCGCTCCCTTCGTGGGTGCAGAAGGGAATAATCGTTTTGCCTGAGAAATCGGCTGACTCCAGAAAAGTGCATACTGCCATAGGAAAAGTTCCCCACCAGTTGGGGTAGCCGAGGTAAACAACATCGTAATCCTCCATATTTTTCACATATTCAGCCAACTCCGGGCGGGCATTGGTACGAAGTTCATTTCTGGCTACCCGCGTAGTGTCAATATATTCCTCCGGATATTCCTGTAGGGTCCGTATCTCAAACAAGTCGCCACCCATGAGCTGCTGAATCTTATGAGCCAGTACTTCTGTATTTCCCACCTCCAGCGTGACCACTTTTCCATCCATGTAGTTTTTTCCCCTGCGTGAAAAATAGGCTATCAGTATTTTAATATCTGTTACGGGTAATATCATTCTCTTCAGTAGGTTCCTTTTCGGGGAGCTTATATTGATTATAATTCAATTTCTTCTGCCAAATATATCGTTTTAAACATAAAACCGGTACATTTTATTTCCCAATCTACATTAAAAAAGTGTAAAATACTCACATACAGAGATTGTAGAAGTTCTGCAAATACGATGAACAGGGTGATGTGGAATAATTGACAAATAATAAATCCACTCAACAAATAATTATTATTTTAAAAACACCATTTTTTTGTAAATTAATAATTTTTTTATACATTTACAGCGAAATAAATATAAAAATTTAGTAATATCTATTTATTTGATTTTCAATTTATTACACAAGGTTAAATTGTTGATTTTTACAGGAAAAAGTGATAATTTTCTGATGAAACACTATCCACATATATTTTTTATCTGTTTTATTTTACTTTTATCCTTCGGATGCAGTAAAACATCCAACGTTCCTTATCCTGAACCGTTGGCCAAAGCCATTACCTATTTTTACAACGAAAATGAAAATGAGAAGGTAACTGACGAGCTGAATAAACTTAATCCTGATGAATCAAGCGAAGAAGTTAATGGGATGGCACAGCTTTTCAGAGCTGCCGCTCTCTGCGAAACTGAAAAAGTGGACAGTGCTTTTACATTGTTAAAAAGCATAAAACCTCTCCCCAAAAACCCCCGGTTTATGTTTTGGCACAACAGCATAAGGGGGCTCATTCTTTTCAGACAGAATGAGTTGTTGGATTCCCATAAAGCACTGGCTGCCACCACCACATCAAATTATAAGGATACCAGAGCCCTTGCATTGAACGAAAGAATTCTGGCACGAATATCTTTTTTACTTAGCGATCAGACCAAAGGAATTGAGTGGTTAACAGCATCATCGCAACATTTTGAAGAATCAGGATTAATTAAAAGCACGGGCATTAACCTGAAAATACTGGGCAGATACCACCTAAACAACCGTAACTATGCCAAGGCACTTCAGTCATTCAGGTCTGCCGAAAACATATTCATTAAGTATAATGACAAGGCAGAACTTTTTTATATTTATATTAATTTCATGGACTACTGCCTTGTAACAAAGCAACTGAAAGCTGCACGATATTACGCCAACAAAAGTGTATCTGAAAGTAATGAAATTATGGATAATTCGATGCGTGCATTAGCTTACAACAATCTGGCGGAAATAGAAATGACATTGGAAAATTACGATACAGCGATTCATTATCTGAATCATACACTGGAAATTCCGGCCAACTACAGCACTTTCAATATACGTCGAGTTTATGCACACATAAAACTTTCGGACATTTATCTGCAAAAAAAAGACACCTTACAGGCACATCAACAGTTATTGGCCGCACGACGGTCATTACCCGTTTACGGCTACCTGGAATTACGCCATCAAACCTATGCCAGGCTGGCCAAAACCTATAAAGCTATAAATAATATAAAGTCAGCATATACCTCCCTCGATACTGCCAAAATGTATCTGGACAGTACTTTTTATTCATTGACTAATGACACGAAAACCTTTTACGATACGAAAAACGAACTCACAAAATCGGCATACAATCTTGAGAATTTTAAAACTACTAAACAAAGAAACGATCAAATCAACCTGTTAGTAATTTTAGGATTAATTGTTCTTGCTGCCTTTGTGCTTATCATTTACCGGCAGCAACGCGAAAAAAATAAAGTACTGAGCACGCTGGTACAAAAAAACATCCGGTTGGTGGAAGAAGAGCGCAAACTTCGACAAACACAGCAAGCTAAAACCAAACAAAAAAACGGACGAAAAACAACTGAAGTCGATAATAAGTATCAGCAAATCTACGAACAGTTGATACAATGGCTGGAAACTGATAAAAATTTCAGCAGAAAAGAACTCACACTCGATTCGATAGCTAAAGAACTGAATACCAATCGCGAATATCTTTCGCGTGCCATCAGCGAACAAAGCCTGCGCTTCAATGACCTCATCAACAAATACCGGGTGGACGAAGTCATTTCCATACTCTCCGACCCCACCAACCACAGCAACAAATATAACCTTGCCGTGATCGGCAATCAGGCCGGATTTAATTCAAACTCCGTTTTTATTGAAGCTTTTCGCAAACAAACCGGCATGAATCCCGCCCAATTCCGCGAAAATATCGAAAATCCCGCAAGGGGATAAAAAATATTATAACCTTGATTTACTGCTTAATGCGGCTTTGAATTGGTCAATCCAAAGAACAATATTTTGGATGGCAACATTTATTGACTTACTTTTGGGATGAAAACAAAGTGATGTTGACACCAAAAAAGAAATCAACATATAAAACTTTGATTAGTAAATTTAAAACTGTTTGTTTACATTTCATCATTAACTTATGTGTGGTTGTTGTTGAAAAGGCTCCGGTGATGTTTCACCGGGGCTTTTTTTATGTAAACGATAGAGAAAAAACAAAATTGAAGATGAATATTTGCCAAATCTGTTTTTCAATCGTAGATTTGTCCAATTAATCAAAATTAGTTCTCAATTCACAATCTCATCGCTAACAGGCAAAACCCCTTTGGCAGGAATTTTGAAGAAATTATATTACTAAGGACTAAATTACATATACAAACATGAAGAAAATAATCCTTTTAGCAATCACGCTGCTGCTTGCCGGTTATTCAGCTTATTCGCAGCAGACCTCGGTTATCAGCGAAATTTTCAGCCGCTATGCACACCAGAAAGTGGCAGAAAGGCAAAAACTCATCCTTTTTGACGACGCTCAGGCTGCAGAGCTCGAAGCGATGGAATACCAATACCTGCTCGACTTGCAGAAAGCAGAAACGGGATGCCGCTGTCGTGCACAAAAACGGACGGAAAAACTGGATAGACTGAGAGACCTCAACTTACAAAAAATCCTTACCCGCGAACAGTATCTGAAATACGAAGCACTGGATAAGGATAAAATCCGCAAACTACCCCTCCGATTGACTGAATAAAAAACGGGAGGTGATGTTTTCACATATCCTCCCGTTGAATTCTTTTACAGACAAGTTACCTCATTATATTCTGCATTGGTGGCAGCGATTTTTGCTTCAAATTATCAATGATAACCGCTTCGCGTCGTACATCGCGCGGATTGTGAAGCGTTACGCCTGCTTGTGGTAATGCTTTCACCCGGCTGAGACTTGGGGGAGGCACCGGTTTGTAGTTAATATCGCCGGTAATCAGATAGAGTGCCTCGCCCAGATACACATCGGCCGGATCACCAATGTCAGTCCAGTTCCTTATATAGCCAAATCCTTCCTTCAATGGATAATCGGGCACCAGATAACCCGGATTTGAAAAATCGGCACCGCTTTTATTGGTATATTTTGCCACAATGGGTTGCATGGCCCAGTTGCCCAGTTTTGCTTTTTCGGCAGCAGTTAGCGATGCTGCACTGTAAATGTAGACACCAATATCGCTGTCATAAGGATGCAAGGTCCATGAAGCGGTATATTTTCCACCGGTGTTTTCTCCGATATGAACCACTTCTATATATGGCTTCAGGCAAAAGGTGGTCAATTCCGAAGCTGAATAAGAATCACCGGTAGCAATTATATAAACTTTATTCAAATTCAGATTTGCCCCCAGTGGATCTTTCTCTTTATCACCGTAAACGCCCAGGCTGTTAGTACGGCTCACTTTTTCCTTATCGAAAGCACTATTCAGAAAATCATTGTACGACATAATTACCAGTGGTGATTTATTCTGCACCACGGCAGCCGGAGCTATCATTGAACACAGATAAGATGCTGCTGTAAGTGCACCTCCATGATTATATCTCAGATCGAGTACCAGGTCGGTAACACCGGCCTGACGGAAACTACTGAAAACGGAGTAGAGACTATCGTTGTAATTGGAGATAAAATCAGTGTAAAAAAGATAACCAATTTTCTTTCCTCCTGCTTCATAAATGCGATTGTAGAGCACCGGATTGGTCTGAATTGTTTTCGGGGTGACAGTTACAATCCGGTCCTGAACCACCGAGCTACCCGAAAGTTTATACATCGTAAACGAGGCGGCATCGGTACCGTAAAGCAGGGTGTAGTTCTCCTGTGTAATTGCATTTCCGTTTATTTTTCCAATAATATCTTTCCGTTGCAACCCGGCAGCCGATGCCGGTGTGTTTGGAAATACATATTTGATAATGGCGTAATATTCCGTGCGGGCTTCATTGGCAGCTGCAAAAGTCAGGGAGAATCCGAAAGCCTTTGGTTCACCGGCAAAATCGGCCAATAAACTCTGTACATCGTCAGTAATAAATGACCAGCCATGATCCTTGTCGGTGGCATTCAGCAGACTTTCAAAATATTCCACCGGATCGGTATCTGCCACAGTGGGTTTTTTATTCTTCATTTCGTCGGCCCAGAGATAATAGGTCGATAATCCGTCATAAACAAACTGCGAAACAAGTTTTGAATCATCAGCTACCGGGTCTTTGGGTTTACAGGAACTCTGAATTAACAGAAGCGGAAGGAGAAAAAGAATACCAATTTTTTTTATCATAATGTTACGTATTGTTTTATCATTGATTTTCAACGTGCGAAATTACAAAAGAATCGGAGCTATGCACTTAGTTTAGGATTTTTTAAGTTTAGTAATTTCTTTCGGATTTTTTGTTTGATCTTTGTTATCAAACCATTCATCGGGAAAATTAACCAGAAAGACCTGCCCCGAAGCGCGGGTAAGTGCGGTGTAAAACCACCGGAAATACTCGCGGTTAATCTGATCGTCGGGCAGGTAACCCTGATCGATAAATACCTTATCCCACTGACCGCCCTGAGCTTTGTGACAGGTTACAGCATAAGCAAATTTCACTTGCAGGGCGTTGTAATATTCATTATCGAGAATTTTCTTAAACAACAGTTTCCGGTTCGTTATTTCGGGGTAATCCTCGGCAATTGCCTCAAAAAGCTTCCCGGTCATTTCATTCATCCGGGCCGGACTTTCGGCCTGCAGGCTGTCCATCCATATCCGCGCATCAATTTCCCAGCCGTAATCGAGCGACCGCAGACTCAAATCCACAAAGCGAAATCCGTATATTTCACGGTGTTTGCCAATGCGGATAACTTCCAGCACATCACCGTTGGCTATAAATTCAATTTCTTTGTAGGGTTTATTCCAAAAATAATTATTTCGGGTAACCATCAGCAGATCACCGTTGGAGAGTTCCTCTTCCTTCATCATCACCCGCGACCGTATGCCGTTGTTGTACATATTAGCCCGTTTATTCGAGCGGGTTATCACAATGGTATTCTCCACCCCCACTCCATTGTATGCCCGCTGAATTTCATCTATCAGATCCATTCCGTTTAAGCGGCTTATGTCCGTAAAATCTCTCAGTTCAAATTTTGGATGATGAGAAATATTATCTTCTGCCAAATCCAGCCTCAGCTGTGTGGCATGATACAATATGCCGCTTTCGAGTGCCTGCCGAACCACGTGTGTGAGGGTAAATTCATAGACTTTCAGTCCGTAGGCTTGAAGCGCACCGGTTTCGAGGGCCGGACTTTGCGGCTGCTCCACCGGAGGAAGCTGTGCCGTATCACCCAGCAGCAACAGACTGCATTCGTCACCGCCGTAGACATATTCTATCAGGTCGTCGAGCAACCGCCCGCTCCCGAAAGACCCGTCTGTTCCGTTGTTGGAAATCATGGAAGCCTCATCAACAATGAAGAGCGTGTGTTTATGCAGATTGTCGGCCAACTGAAATCGAAATTCGGACATCGATTTCTGACGGTAAATCTTTTTATGGATGGTGAAAGCCGGGAATCCCGAATAACCGGAAAGCACCTTTGCGGCACGCCCGGTGGGTGCGAGAAGTACTGTTTTTTGCTCCAAAATATTCAGTGCCCTGACCAGCGCACTTACCACTGAAGTTTTACCGGTTCCCGCATAACCTTTGAGCAGGAACAGTTTTTCGGGTTCAGGGGACATAACAAATTCGCCCAACCGGTCAATCAGTTGTGCCTGCTGCTCAGTGGGTTCAAAAGGTAATTCGGTACGTATTCGCTCGCTGATAAAATTCTGTAACATATCCACAAAGGTAATGAATCTGCTAAAGCAGTCAAACAGAAAAAAGGTTTTTAATTTCACAAAAGAATTATTTCGTATGCATCCGGTAGATTATTTTTAAGAATCATAGATGTTTCTTTTTTACACTGTCCGCGTTTTCTGCTTTTCATCCACTGAGTTTCGCAATTTTTTGTAACTTTGTATGTTCTATTACAATTAATTCTAAGTTTCACTTCATAAAAGCATTAATCAATGAAAAAAATAATTTTATACCTTATGGTTCCAATTTTATTTGCCTGTGACGGCAAAAAAACTGAAAATGTCACTCCATCTGTTGAGAATTTCAACTACTCAGTTGACAAATTTGCTGATGTTCAGATACTTCGTTATCGCGTACCGGATTTCGAAAAACTGACACTGAAACAGAAAGAGATGATTTATTATTTATCACAGGCGGCCATCGAAGGACGCGATATCCTGTACGATCAGAACAACAAACATAATCTGAGTATACGCCGCACACTGGAAGCCGTGTATGAAAATTATAAAGGTGACCGCAACGCTGAAGCGTTCACACAACTCACCATCTATCTGAAGCGTGTGTGGATGGCCAACGGAATTCATCATCATTATTCCGAAGATAAATTCACACCTGAATTCAGTGCAGCCTATTTTGCTGAAACAGTACGAAGCATTGATCCGGCAAAACTACCGTTGCAGCAGGGCGAATCGGTTGATCAGTTAATTGCTAAACTTAGCCCGGTAATATTCGACCCCACCGTTTATCCCAAGCGTACCAATCAGGCAGATGGCGTGGATTTGATTCTCACTTCGGCCAATAACTACTACGAAGGGGTTACCCAACAGGAAGCAGAGGATTTTTATGCCAACATGAAAAATCCCAACGACAGCACACCCATTTCGTATGGATTGAACAGCAAACTGGTGAAAGAAAACGGAAAAATAGTGGAAAAAACCTACAAAATTGGCGGAATGTATTCAGAAGCGCTGAGCCGTGTGGCAGGGTGGCTCGAAAAAGCAGCAGCCGTGGCTGAAAATGATCAACAGCGGGATATTATTAATACACTCATCAGTTTCAACCGCACCGGTGACCTGAAAACTTTTGACGAATACTGTATCAAATGGGTTCAGGACCTGACTTCTCAGGTTGATTTTGTCAACGGATTTACCGAAACTTATGCCGACCCCCTGGGAATGAAAGCCAGTTGGGAATCCATTGTCAACTTCAAGAACATCGAAGCAACCAAACGCACCGAAATCATCAGCAGCAATGCCCAGTGGTTTGAGGACAATTCTCCCGTAGACAAGAATTTCAAGAAAGAAAAGGTAAAAGGAGTTTCAGCTAAAGTAATTACCGCAGCCATGCTTGGAGGTGATTGCTACCCTCCCACACCCATTGGCATCAACCTGCCCAATGCCAACTGGATACGCGCTGAATACGGTTCGAAATCTGTAACTATCGAAAATATCACCGAAGCTTACGATCAGGTAGCTATGGGCAATGGTTTCAACGAGGAATTTATGTGGTCGGACGTTGAACGCAACCGGGCCAGGGAATATGCTTCACTAACCAATAACCTGCATACCGACCTGCACGAATGTCTGGGACACGGATCTGGCAAACTCCTGCCGGGCACTGATCCCAACGCGCTGAAAGCATACGACTCCACCATCGAAGAAGCACGCGCCGATTTGTTTGGCCTTTATTACATGGGCGATCCTAAATTGGTTGAACTTGGTTTATTACCCGACAAGGAAGCTTTCAAGGCTGAATACTACCAATTCCTGATGAATGGACTGATGACCCAACTCACCCGCATCAAACCCGGAAAAAACATTGAAGAAGCACACATGCGCAACCGTCAACTGATAGCCAACTGGGTGTACGAAAACGGGAAAGCCGACAATGTGGTGGAATTCAAAGTTCGTGATGGTGAAACATTTGTGGTGGTTAATGATTATGATAAAGTACGCACCCTGTTTGGCAAACTGCTGGCTGAAATTCAACGCGTAAAATCAACCGGAGATTTTGCCGGTGGACGGGATTTGGTGGAAAAATATGCCGTAAAAGTAAATCCCGAACTACACAAAGAAGTGCTTGTTCGCTATGAAAAGCTCAACCTGGCTCCGTACAAAGGCTTTGTTAATCCTGTTTACGCACTTGTTACCGATAAAAAAGGAAAAGTTAAAGATGTAACAGTTTCATACACCGAAAATTACGTCGATCAGAATCTGCGTTATTCCAGGGAGTATTCTAAATTGCCCAACTACAACTAACTGATGAAATAACTAATAATGAAACACATGTCCAAGTAAAATATTTTTAATACACACGGGCATGGTTAAAAAACTCACAACAAATGATAGACGCTCATTATTCCTCCGTCAGCTGACGGATTTGGGGGCAGATTTATAAATTATAAACAGATGAAGAAAAATTTAATATTGCTGATGATAGTGGCAGGTATCACCGCCTGTATTCATAAGAGTGAAAACGCAGGCGAACAGGCCGCTACAGACTCGGTGGCTGTAACCACCCAAGTTTCATCCGGGCAGTCACAGTCAACATGGCTGGGCGAATATACAGGCATTTTCCCCTGCGGCGACTGCGAAGGTATTGAGATTCTGATCACACTCAATACAGACAGTACGTACACACAGAAATCAACTTACCTGGGAAAAGGGAATAGTTTTGAAGAAACAGGCACATTTATGGTTCAGGAACCCGGTTCGCGCCTTGTATTGAAATCATCCGACAGCGAGCAGGCTTATTTGCTGGGCGATGGAACGCTTACCCTGCTCAACTCCGAAGGAAAAGTGACCGAAGGCGAACTTGCTGAAATGTATGTACTAAAGAAAAAAGAGTAGTTATTTCAAAAATATCAACAAATACGGTTATTAGTTCAGGATAATAGTTTTAATAAATCATCCATATCAATAATTACGAGCCATGAAGAACCTTATCATCACATTGAATATCAAAAAGCATTTTCGGGGAATACTTTTAGTGTTATTTCCTTTTTTAATTTTCTTATTTTTCTTACCCGTTAATCTCCCGGCACAGACGCCCGTTGACTATGCCATTCAGGGCATACCATTTAATACGGTAAGTCTGAATGACGGATTTTGGCTGCCTAAAATTGAAATAAACAGGACCATCACCATTCCCTCTTCCTTCCAGAAATGTGAGGAAACCGGCCGGGTGGAGAATTTCATACTGGCATCGGGTGCAAAAAAAGGAAAATTTCTGACTGTATATCCTTTCGACGATACCGATATTTATAAAACAATTGAAGGTGCGGCTTTCTCCATGACGGTACATCCCGATAAAGCACTCGATAGGTATGTTGACAGTCTGATAGCAATAGTTGCAGCTGCACAGGAGCCCGACGGATACCTCTATACCGCCCGCACCATCGACCCGGCCCATCCGCACGACTGGTCGGGCAGCGAACGCTGGGTAAAAGAATCGGAACTGAGCCACGAGTTATATAATTCCGGTCACCTGTTCGAGGCAGCCGCTGCTCACTTTATAGCTACCGGAAAAAGTAATTTACTAAATATCGCACTGAAAAATGCCAATCTGCTGGTGCAGGTTTTCGGTCCCGGAAAACGTGATGATGCTCCGGGTCATGAAATTGTAGAAATGGGGCTGGTGCGGTTGTACCGGATTACCGGTGAGAAAAAATACCTGGATCTGGCTAAATTTTTCATTGATTGCCGTGGAAAAATCCCCAATTCGAAGCAATTCTATTCGCAAAACCACATTCCGTTTGTACAGCAAACCGAAGCGGTTGGTCATGCAGTGCGGGCTGCATACCTGTATTCGGGCGTCGCCGATGTTGCAGCACTTACGGGCAATAAGGAATATATCGATGCAATTGACAAAATCTGGGAAAATACCGTAACCAAAAAGTTTTATATCACCGGAGGTATCGGAGCGCTTCATGCAGGCGAAGCTTTCGGGGCTGACTATGAATTGCCCAATCTGACAGCCTATAATGAAACCTGTGCTGCCATTGCCAATGTGTACTGGAATTACCGGATGTTTCTGCTTCACGGAGATGCCAAATACATCGATGTACTCGAACGAAGTCTGTACAATAATGTAATTTCGGGAATTGGGCTGGATGGTAAAACATTTTTTTATCCTAACCCGCTGGAAAGCAATGCAAAATATGCTTTTAATTATGGCAACAAACTTTCGCGTGAACCCTGGTTCGATTGTTCGTGCTGCCCCACCAATCTGTGCCGCTTTATGGCCTCTGTTCCGGGATATATTTATGCTCAAAAACAGGAAGATATCTACGTAAATCTGTTTATCGGCAGTAAAACCACGTTTAAATTACAGAAAACCAGCGTTGTATTAAGCCAACAATCAAATTATCCCTGGGAAGGAAATGTGTCTATTCAGGTCAATCCAACAAAAAAGACGGATTTTTCACTTTGCTTACGAATACCGGGATGGGCTCGAAACCAACCGGTTCCGGGTGATCTGTACCGGTATGTGGCAAGTACTCCTGAAGAAATCGTTGTCAAAGTTAACGGAAAAGCAGTGGCTTACACAACCCGAGAGGGCTATGCCGTCATTTCACGCCAATGGAAAAAAGGCGACAAGGTGGAATACACCCTTCCGATGAATATACACCGCGTGGAAGCCAACGAAAAAGTGAAGGACGACCGGGGAAAGATTGCCATCGAGCGCGGACCGGTGGTTTATTGCCTCGAAGGTATCGATAATAATAACAATCTGAATACAATCATCCTGCCCGATAATGCACCCTTGTCGGTAAAATTTCAGCCTGCAAAACTCAACGGAATTAATGAAATTTCCGGTGAAGCAATTGTTTTGGAAATAGCAACGGACGGACTTTCGGTACAAACAAAAAAGCAACCGTTTACCGCCATACCTTATTATGCATGGAGTAACCGGGGTATTAATCAAATGAAAGTCTGGTTACCGAGGAAGGTGAAGGAGATAACCATAAGTAATGAATAGTTAGAGACGAGGTTTTAAGTCTGATTTTTTTGCATTAATTAAGTCGGGCTTTGATTTTCTAAGTATGTTTCTTCCAGAAGTTTCAGGAAGTCGTCGACCCGTTGCGCCGGATTAATATCATTGTCGGTGTTGAAAGTCCAGTCAGCCAGTTTCATTTTTTCTTCATCGGGCCACTGGTTGCGAATTCTGGTCAATACCAGTTCCTCTGTAACCTTATCGCGGTGCATCACCCGTTGAATTCGCACATCTACCGGTGCTGTTATCAGCACCGTTTTATCTACCAGTTCGTTAAAGCTGCCTTCAAAAAGAATGGCACATTCCATAAACAGAAATCGTTCCCGGGAATGCTCCATCGCCCATTCCCGGAATTTTTTCTTCACTTCGGGATGAACTATCTGGTTTAGCTTTTGAAGTTTTTCTGCATTGCCAAATACTATCTGAGCCAGTTTCACACGGTCCAAACCATTGGCATTGTAAACTTCGTCACCAAATTCAGCAATCACCTTTTCACGCACCAGGGGACAAACATTCTGCAGGTTTTTCGCTTCCATATCGGTATCGAAAACGAGCCATCCCTGTTCGCGTAAATGACGGGAAAACGTGGATTTACCACCACCTATGCCACCGGTTATGCCAATGATTAACGGAGTTTTCATCAAAATTCAGATATTTAACGATTATAACGTCTTTTCTGTACGTAATGTTTGAAATTGTAATAAAAAAACAGGGAAATTACTGTCAGAACCCAAAGCTAAATCCTACGGTCAGAGTGGTATTTTTTCCCCGGAATAAAGTCGGCGTATAATAATTCAACGCTTCAGTAGCTGTCATTCTCCGTTCACCGGCAATGGGATCTGAAGTTGCATCAAAACCCTCAATGTTGCTGTTTTCAAGATTTATCACAGCATATCCGTTGTTGAACAGTTCATACACAAGTTTCAGTCCAATGGTTTGATTTTTCCAGATTACATCACCCAACGAAGGTTGACTGATGATGTTGCCGATAGTAGCCACTCCATTTTGCCGGCGGAGGTAATCATATTCGTTACCGTGTTTCGCATTCAGGTAGCTGAGGCTGATATCCAGTCCACGTAACGGCTTATACCCGGCCGAAAGAAAAATTTCCTGCGCATTATCG
>Ga0209098_1002299_pt1 | contig 16976 bp, 15 predicted proteins | sample AD_JPNHW1_MetaG_FD_184429 | JGI IMG/M metagenome (GOLD analysis project Ga0209098, IMG submission 184429) | Active sludge microbial communities of municipal wastewater-treating anaerobic digesters from Japan - AD_JPNHW1_MetaG (SPAdes) (version 2) | ecosystem: Engineered > Bioreactor > Anaerobic... | reverse complement strand
GATCTTGTCGATGCGGGTCTTCTCGACGTTGAGCATCTTGCCCCAGAGCGGGAGGATGGCTTGGTGCACCCTGTTTCGGCCCATCTTGGCGGAGCCGCCTGCGGAATCGCCCTCGACGATGAAGATTTCGCACTTCGAGGGGTCCTTTTCCTGGCAGTCGGCCAGCTTTCCGGGCAGGCTCGCCGAGTCGAGGAGGTTCTTGCGGCGGGTCAGCTCGCGCGCCTGCCTCGCGGCGATGCGGGCTTTGGCGGCCAGCACGCACTTGTCCAGGATGGAGTCGACGACGCCCGGATATTGCTGGAAATAGAGGTCGAGCTGGTCGGCGCAGTAGCCGTCCACGATTGCCCGCACCTCGGGGTTGCCGAGCTTTCCCTTGGTCTGGCCCTCGAACTGCGGCTCCATGACCTTGACGGAGAGGATGGCCGTAAGGCCCTCGAGCACGTCGTCGACCGAGAGCGTCTCGTCCAATTTCTTTTGGTACTTGGACTTCTTGAAGAATTCATTGATGGTGCGCGCCAGGGCGTTGCGGAAACCGGTAAGGTGGGTGCCTCCCTCCTTCGTGTTGATTCCGTTGACGTAGGAGTAGACCATCTCGTTGAAGCTGTCGTTGTACTGGATGCCGACTTCGATCTCGACATCGTCGCGCGTGCCGTGGAAGTAGATGACATCCTTGTGCAGCACGGACTTGTTCTTGTTGAGATACTCGACGAACTGCTGCAGGCCGCCCTCGAACATGAACTCGACGGTCTTGGGGGTCGAGAGGCGCTCGTCGGTCAGGACGATCTTGACGCCCTTGTTGAGGAAGGCCATCTCGCGCAGGCGGGTGGAAAGGACGTCGAAACTGTAGACCGTCGTTTCCTCGAAGATGGTCGGGTCGGCCTGGTAGCGTACGATCGTGCCGTGCTTCTCCGGGTCCGCGTCGCCGATCCGGGCCACCGGCGCGACGGGAATGCCGCACTCGTAGCGCTGGAAATGCAGGCCGCCATTGACATAGACCTGCACCTCCATCCATGTGGAGAGCGCGTTGACGACGGAGACGCCGACGCCGTGAAGGCCGCCGGAGACTTTGTAGTTCTTCTTATCGAACTTGCCGCCAGCGTGAAGCTTCGTCATGACGAGCTCGAGGGCGGAGATGCCTTCGGTCGGGTGGATGCCCACGGGAATGCCGCGGCCGTTGTCCTCGACCCTGACGATATCGTTCCGCTCGAGGACGACGCTGATGTCGGTGCAGACGCCGGCCAGAGCCTCGTCGACCGAGTTGTCCACAACCTCGTAAACGAGATGATGGAGTCCATCGATTCCCGTCGAGCCTATGTACATGCCCGGGCGCTTGCGCACCGCCTCGAGCCCCTTGAGAACCTGAATGCTGTTTGCTGAGTACGTCGAATCCATACCTATCCTGGATGGAAAAGATTTTTCGTATGCAGAGGGATTCAGCCTAGATTCCGGTATCCAAACGCAGCATAAAAGGCCGAAACTCTGAACGGCCGAAGTATATCCTCCGCAAGGATAAAAGTAAAGCGATCGGCGTTTTTGAAGAGAGCGCGCCCTTGCCTGAGCCTTGCCTGTGCAAAACTTGTGCACAACTCGTTGAAAAAGTGTGGGAAGCTCTCTCGTGGTGATTTGTCAAGAGGTTTTTTATAAATACAGATTATGGCCGTTTTGTCATGATAAATTGCATATTATTATAGCATAGATAATTATTGAATTTGGTAAGCATGTTTACTATACGAAAAAAGTTATTTTTCGCATATTTGGCCATTTTCCCTCTTGCGGCTTTTTGCCGCGGGGTTGTACACATATATTCGAGCCGCTTGTGGAAAACTTGTGGATAGCCTGTGGCTTATTGCATAATTTTTGGGGAAAAGATGGCAGATTTCGATGGTTCCGCGATCTGGGACGAAGCGCTTGAACTTGCGCGTAAAGACATACCCGAGCAGGAATATCTCATGTGGTTCCGCTTGGCCTACGGATCGCTCTCGGAGGGCATCCTGAGGGTCAAGGCGCCCAACTCCTTCCTTCGCGATCAGTTTAATAGAAAATACCTGTCGTTCATGCAGAACATCGTCAGGGAACTGACGGCCATGGACCTGTCCCTCGATGTATCGGCCGACCGCGTCGCGGATGGCCAGGCCAAGTCGGGCGCCGCAAAGGCGATTTCGGCCGAAGCCGCGGCCGAAAACCCACAGGGCGAAGGCTCGCTTTCCGGCGCACCCGCCGCTTTGCCAGCGCAGGGCGCCGCCCCTGCGGCGAACGCTTCCCTTTCGGCCGCCGCGGACATCGTTGTGCGCCAGCGGCCCGTCGAGCGCGCCGTTCAGTCTGCGCCGAGGCGCCACCCCTCCCTGCGCCAGGACTACATCTTCGAGAATTTCATCGTGGGAGACAACAACCGCTTCACCTTCAACGCCTCTGAGGCGGTGGCCAAGAGTCCGGCGCGCGTCTACAACCCCCTCCTCATCTACGGAGGCGTCGGCCTCGGCAAGACCCACCTGATGCACGCCATCGGCAACTACGTCTTCAAGAATTCGCCCGACAAGAAAGTCATCTGCATCACCGCCGAGGAATTCACCAACGAATTCATCCAGATGATCCACGACCGCTCCACGCACGAGTTCAAGAACAAGTACCGCAACGCCGACGTCCTCTTGATCGACGATATCCACTTTTTCCAGAACAAGCCCGGCGTTCAGGAAGAGCTCTTCCACACCTTCAACGCGCTCTACGACTCCGAGCGGCAGATGGTCTTCACGCTCGACCGCCACGTCAAGGAACTCAAGGACTTTTCGGACCGCCTGAAGAGCCGCTTCGACAAGGGACTCATCGTCGACGTGCAGCCTCCCATGTATGAGACGCGCGTGGCCATCCTCAAGCAGAAGCTCATCCAGACGGGAAAGAACGTCAATGTCGTCGACGAGGTCGTCGACCTGATCGCCAACAACGTTTCGTCAAACGTGCGCGACTTGGAGGGCTGCCTGACCAAGCTCACGGCCTACGCCGAGCTGGTCCACAAGGATCTGACCGTCGATATCGCCAAGAACCTGCTCAAGGAAATGTTCAACAACAATAGGCATTCGGCGATCACGGTGGATTCGATCATCAGGATGGTGGCCGACTTTTTCAAGCTCTCGCTCTCCGATCTCAAGGGGAAGAAACGCAATAAGAACATCGCCCTGGCGCGCCAGGTGGCCATGTACGTGATCCGCGAGGTGACGGAATATTCGACGACCGAGATCGGCATCGAGTTCGGCGGCCGCGACCATACCACCGTGATGCACTCCTGCCAGAAGATCGAGCAGATGGTCAAATTCGATCCCTCTTTCGACGCGTCGATCCAGAAGCTGCTCAGGGAGGCGCGCGAAAGCGAGGGAAAGTAGGTTTTGGCGTTCTGACAAGTCGCCCTGAACCGGTGGGAAACTTTCGCCAATCGGTGGACAACCATCCCCGCTGTGGAAACTGTGGATGGCCGGCATGGTTTATCAACAAGTTATGCACACGGCTTATTTTTATTGAATATATCGAATTACCTGCGTTATCCACATATGAGCCATGCTTATTACTATTATTACTCTTTATATATCTATAAAACAAAAGAAACAGAGAGGGGAGATGCGATAAAAAAGACTCTTTCCTCTGTTTCAAAAGCGCCGGGATTCTGGTAGAATAAACAACGAACGTTTATCACCCTAGGGGGGAACGCATGAAATTTACCTGCGACAAATCCAGCCTTTTCCGCGAGATCGCTTTCGCCCAAGAAGTCATCGCCTCGAAGAACGCTCTCTCCATCATGTCGAATGTCTACCTGGAGGCCTCGGACTCCCGGCTTTTGATACGCGCCACCGACGTAAAGGTAAGTTTCGAGACTTCGGTTCCCGTGAGCGACGTCGTTCCCGGATCCCTGACCGTATTCTGCGACAAGCTGACGGGCATCCTCTCGTCGCTTCCCGACGGCGACCTCACCGTGGAGCAGGACGAGGGCAGGGTCATCCTCAAGCCGGCGGCCAAGAAAGTGCGTTTCCAACTTAAGACGCTCTCCGGAGAGAAGTATCCCGAGCTGCCCCGCGCCGAGCCCGAGCTCTATTTCGAGATTCCCGCCCGCGATTTCAAGAAAATGGTCACGCAGACGATCTTCTCGGTGTCGACGGACGAGACGCGCTATTTCATGAACGGCGTGTTCATGGAAAAGGGTCCCGAAGGCGCGATCGTCATGGTATCGACCGACGGCCGCCGCCTGGCCTACGACAAGAACGAGTTCGGCATTTCCATTCCCGATTTCAGGCCGGTGATCATTCCCACGAAGGTGCTGGGTATCATCAACAAGCGCCTCTCCGACGAGGGAATGATCGCGGTCGCGATCACCGACAAGAGCGTTTTCTTCAGGTTCAACACGTACCAGATATCGAGCGTCCTGATCGAAGGGCAGTTCCCCAACTACCAGAAGGTCATACCGCAGAACCAGACGCGCGCCTTCACGGTCAAGAAATCCGAGCTTATGGAAGCGCTTCACCGCGTTTCGATCTTCGTCGAGCAGAAATCGAACCGCACCTTCTTCACGCTTTCCGGCGGCAGTCTCGTCCTTTCCTCCGAGGAGACCGAGATCGGCGCGGCTCGCGAGGAGATCGCCTGCGAATACGAGGGCGACGACGCGACCATCGCGCTGAATTACCGCTACGTTGAAGAGCCGCTGCGCGTCCTGGACGCCGATACGCTCCGCGTCGAGTTCAGCGATCCTTCGCGCGCCATCACGCTCAGGCCCGAACCGAGGGGCGACTACTTCCATATCGTGATGCCGATGCAGATTGACTGATGCCTTTCAAGCGCGCGAGATTTTCGTCGTTCCGCAACCTCCAGGACGAGGAGATCGGCACCGAGGCCGAACGAGTCTTTCTCATAGGTGAAAACGGCCAGGGTAAGACGAATTTTCTGGAAGCGCTCTACTACCTCTGCTACGGATCCTCCTTCAGGGGCGCGGTCGACGCGCAGATTCCCGCCACCGGAGCGCCCGGTTTCGGGCTGACGGGGCTCTGGACCGACCCTGGAGCCGACAGCGTATTCGACGACGAGATTTCCGTGCGCGTGGAAGGGGCGGCGAAGGATATCCGCCTCAACGGCAAGCCCCTGAAAGACAGGAAAGAGCTCGTTCTCCACAATCCCGCCGTCGTGTTCTGCCACGAGGACTTCACCTTCGCCGCGGGCGACCCTGAGCGCAGGCGCTTTTTCTTCGACCAATGCGCGGGGATGCTCTCGCTCGCCTACATCGACTCCCTGCGCGCCTACAAGCGCGTGCTCAAGCAGCGTAACGCCGCCCTCAAGGAGAGCGCCTACGACCTGCTGGACGCCCTCGACCCCCTTCTCGTGACGCACGGAATGGACCTGATGGAGGCGCGGCGCAGGCTCCACGGCCGGTTCCAGCGGGAATTTCCCTCGCTCTACGGCGTCGTTTCGCTGCTGGACGCGCCGGTCGACCTCGCCTATTCGCCCAGCTGGCCCGAGGGGGCGTCGTCGGACGCGCTTTTGGCCGCGTTGCGCGACCGGAGGGAAAGCGAGGTGTTCCTGGGCACGACGCGTTCGGGGCCGCACCGCGACCGCTGGGAGTTTTCCTGCGCGGGAGAGCGGTTCACCGACAGGGCGTCGACGGGCCAGCTGCGCCTGGTGTCGCTGATCCTGCGCATCATCGAAGCCCGCGCGTACGCGGAGTCGACCGCGACCGCCGGCCGGGGCCCGCGGTGGCCGGTGCTGCTTTTGGACGACGTGCTGCTGGAGCTTGATGTCGGCCGGCGGCGGCGCTTCCTGGAACTGCTTCCCGGTCCCGGCGAGGGGGCGCAGGCCTTTTTCACCTTCCTTCCCGAGGAGCCCTGGACGGAGTACGAGCACGGCGATACGATCGTCTACGAGGTGAGCCATGGCCGATTCCGGCGCGAAGAGCGTCTCTGAACTTCTTTCCGCCTTCTTCGACCACGATATGGCGTCCAAGGGCGCCTCGTACTCGGGGTTCGGCCGCGCCTGGAAATCGATAGCCGGGACCAGGCTCGGCGAGCATTCGCGCCCGGCCGACATCAGGCACGGCATCTTGATCGTCGAGGCCGAGCATCAGGGCTGGATGCAGCTTCTGCAGCTGCAGCAAGACCATATCCTCGAGGAAATCAAGCGGTGTTTCCCGGAACTGGAGATCGGCGGCATAGCCTTCAAGCTCAGCCGCGGCGATTTCGCCAGGCCCGAGGAGGCGAAGGCGCTGGAACGCGCCGAGCGGCAAGCCCCCGCCGCGGCGCCTGAGCCTCCTACAGCTAAGGAAAAGGCGGCCGAGGCAGCCGCCGAAGCCGCCGCCGAGGCGAAAAGCAGCCTTCCGCCCGAGATTCTCGCCATGTTTTCCAGGATCAGGAAGAATACGAGGCAATAAGCGGGCGCTGGCTTGTCCCGGCAGACGATGGCTTGGCCAGGCGGGCGCTGGGTCGGCGCGCAAGCGGTGGCCGCAGGGAGTCCCGGCCGATTGACGAAGTGCGGCGCGGCACTCTATACTCGCTGGACTGCCTCACGCATGCCCGCATGATGGGGTTGTATCCAGAAATCGACCGGCGCGCGCGCCGTCGCCTATAGGTTAAGGAGCAAGATGCCATGAAGCGCACCTATCAACCCAGCAGAACGAAGAGAAACAGGAAATTTGGATTCCGCTCCCGCATGAGCACGAAGGGCGGACGCCTCGTGCTTAAGAGGCGGAGGGCCAAGGGCAGAATCAAGCTGACCGTCGCCGACGAGAAGAAGAAGTATTAGCGGATCGTCCCCCGATGGGGATATGGAAAAGCTGAGACAAGATTTTCCGAAGTCCGAGAAAGTTCGGGCGAAATCGGAAATTGACCGGATTTTCCGCACTGGCGCCCGGTTTTCCTGCAAGGGGATGGTTGTCCGCGTTAAGCGCAGCTCCCTTGACAGGAGCCGGGCTGTTTTTGTTGCCGTACGTTCTTTTGAAGGGGCCGTGCAGCGCAACCGCGCCAAGCGCATCGCCAGGGAAGTGTGGCGGCTGAACAAGGCCAGGATAGCTCCGGGCCATGATGTCGCCATCGTGCTGTACCCGGAGTTCGACAGCTTCGCGGAGTGTTCCGGCCTTATGCTCTCGTTGCTCCGCAAGGCAGGGCTGCTGCGATGACCACGCTCATGAAGTTATTTTCCCTTCCCTTTCTCGCGCTCATCAAGCTCTACCAGATCGCGATATCCCCGCTCTTTCCCGCATCGTGCCGCTTCTATCCCACGTGTTCGGCCTATTCGTACCAGGCAATCTCGAAGTACGGTCCCTTGAAGGGAGGCTTGCTCTCGCTCAAGAGGATCTTGCGCTGTCATCCCAGAAACCCGGGAGGTTTTGACCCAGTACCATGAGTATATTCAACGACGGATCCCAAACCAAAGAAGAAAGCCGGCGAACCATTATCGCCGTAGTGTTGTCCACCGTTATCGTGAGCGTAGGCTTCATGATATCGAACGTTCTCTTTCCGCCCGCCCCGGTCGAACAGGCGAAGACCCAGACCACGGCAAGCCAGACCGTGACGTCGACAGGCTCCCAGGCGGCATCGTCAGTAGTGACGACGCTCACGCCCGCGGCCGCGCCGGCTGCGAAGCAGACGGCGCCCGTCGAGGCCGTGGCCGCGCCCGCCGTGGAAGAGACCTACACGATCGATACGGATTTGTTCCGCGCGGTGCTGAGCAATGCGGGCGGCGATATCGTCTCGCTGCAGCTCAAGCAGCACAAGGACCAGGCCAAACCGGTGGAGCTCATCGTTCCTGGCGAGAAGGGTTCCAGCGGCATTTCGCTGGCCTTCGGCGGCTACGACGCCGCTCCCGTCAAGGAGTTGATGAACGCGTCCTGGCTCGACGGCGACAGGAAAACGATCCAGTTCTCGCGCACCTTTTACGCCAAGGCGGCTTCCGGCGACCTCGTGCCCTTTACTTACCGCAAAGCCTATACCTTCCGCGACGGCGAGTATCTCTTCGGCATGGCGGTGACCCTCGAGAGCGCCAACGGCGCGCAGCTTCCCCTCAACGCGAACGGGACTGCGTACACCCTCTCGATCGGGCCGCAGATCGGTCCGCGCTTCGACCAGCTCCCCAAGAACGCCGATTACCGAAAGTACATACTCGAGGTCAACGGCAAGAAGAAGCTCGAAAACGCCAAGGCAGGCCCGGTCCAGGTGGTCAAGGAACAGCCTTCCTGGGGTTCCATCACCGGCAAGTACTTCTCCTTCATCGCGATCCCCGAGACGCCCTTCGCCGCCTTCAGCTACCTGCAGGGTCAGGACGCGGCGATCAAGCAGACCAACACGATGTTCGTCTCGCGGCCGGCGGTGACTTCCTCTAGCCAGACGGACAAGTATTACTTCTATTTCGGCCCCAGGACGAACGCCTACCTTGCCAAGTACGAGTACGCCGACAAGAACTCCTTCGGTCTTCAGGCCATGAAGCTCGAGGACGTGATCGAGCGCTCGAACCTCCTGGGCTGGCTCGAGAGCATCCTAAAATTCTTCCTCAATATCTTCTATAAGTTGATCCCGAACTATGGCGTCGCCATCATCCTGACCACGGTGCTGATCAAGGCGCTCTTCTTCCCGCTCACCAAGAAAGGTTCCGTCTCGACCGCCCGAATGCAGGAGATACAGCCCAAGATCCAGGAGCTTCAGGCCAAGTACAAGGCCAATCCCCAGAAGCTGAACCAGGAGATGGCCGAGCTCTACAAGGCGGAGAACTACAACCCCATGTCGGGCTGCCTGCCCATGCTGATCCAGTTCCCCCTGTTCATCGCCATGTACAACCTGTTCAACAATCATTTCGACCTGCGCGGGGCGAGCTTCATCACCGGCTGGATCAACGACCTCTCCCTTCCCGAGACCATCTGGAATTTCGGCTCCTTCAAGCTTCCCTTCCTCGGGTGGAGCGACTTGAGGGCGCTTCCCATCATCTACCTGGTAAGCCAGCTCTTCTACGGCAAGTTCACTCAGGCTTCGCAGCCCTCGACCGGCCAGAACGCCGGCCAGATGAAGCTGATGATGTACGGCATGCCGATCATGTTCTTCTTCGTCCTGTACGACGTTCCGTCGGGCTTGCTGCTCTACTGGATCGCCAGCAACGTGCTGACCATCGCCCAGCAGGTGGTGATCAACGACATGCTGAAGAAGCGCAAGCTCCATCTCGCGACCGAGCCGGCGCAGGCCGCGCGCTCTTCGGCGCCCATGAGGAACGCGGGCAAGACGACCGTGAAAGGCCAGACTGCCTCCCCGAAACCCGCAGCCCAGGAAACCATGGGCGAAAAGGTGACGAAGTGGCTCGAGCAGAAAGTCGGCGATGCCGGCAAGAGCGACGGCGCGGCTTCCGGCGACTCCGGAAAGTCCGGAAAGCAGGGCGGCAAGAAGCGCTAGCCCGCAGAGCGGCGAAGGGTGCGGCTGCGTGAGACGCCACGCCCTACCCGGCCGCCACATGGAAAACTTCTCTCTTTAGGAGATTTGCGATGGTATATGAATTTGAAGGCAAGACGGAACGCGAAGCGATCGAACTTGCCGCAGCGCAGCTTGGGCTCGACACGGACAAGTTCGACGTGGAGATCCTGGAATCGCTTTCTGGCGGTCTGTTCAAGAAAGGCAAGGTGAGGATTCGCGTCCACACCAGCGAAGGCGCGGCAGTCAATCCCGATTATGTACCGCAGGCGCTCGCAGAGGACGCCGCAGCTTCCCGCCCCTCCCCCGTTGCCGAGCGGGCGCCGCTCTCCGAGGCTGAGCGCATGCCCTTGGACGAGTTCGAGACCAAAATGGTGGCCTGGACGGTCGACGTGGTCGAGAAGATGGGATACCCCGCCAAGGTTTCCGTCCTTTTCCGCGAGGACAAGAAGATCGGGCTCAAGATCGAGACCGACAACACCTCGATCATCATCGGCAAGAAGGGCAAGAACATCGACGCCCTCCAGCTCCTGGCCAATGTGTACGCCGGCAAGCTCGGCCGCGAGGATGTCAAGATCATCCTCGATTCCGAGAATTACCGCATCCGCCGCGAGGAATCCCTGGTGCGCATCGCCTACGAGTCGGCCGAGCAGGTCAGGCGGACGGGCCGCTCCATCCTCCTGGAGCCGATGAACCCATTCGAGCGCCGCATCGTCCATACGACGCTGAACGACATCGTCGACATCGAGACGAAGAGCGAGGGCGAGGGCCTCTACAAGCAGGTCCGCGTCATGTTCCGCGGCAGAAAGTAATAAGCCCGCGAACAGGCGACGCGGTGGAGACAGATTTTATCGCTTAAGAAAAGCCGGCTGTCCCGAAGGGGATCAAGCCGGCTTTTTATATAGATAATATAATATCGAAAAATTGTCATTTTATCATTTATGCAATAAAGACTTATTTAGTCGAATAAGGCCTCTTTTACTTGACCGTTATTAAAAAAACGGGTTAAAATTCCGCGTTTCCCACCAACTCAGCATGCCCCGCCCGCAGAAAACAGCGTTGAGGGCATGAGCAAAGCGGATACTGCTGCAAAAGGAGAATTATCCTGCCATGACAGCCAAGACCTTCAAAGGCGGAGCCCATCCGCCCGAAAGAAAGGAACGCTCGAGCGGACTGGCGGTCGAACGTCTGCGCGACGTGAAACAGGTCGTCGTCCCCGTAAATCAGCACTTCGGGGCGCCCCTCCAGGCCCTCGTGAAAGTGGGCGACCTTGTGAAGCGCGGACAGAAGATCGCGGATGCCGACGGGCGGATGACCGTTCCGGTCCATGCCCCTATCGCAGGCATCGTCAAGAAGATCGAGCCGCGCACCCAGTCCAACAACAGCGACGGTCCCTGCATTGTGATCGAAGCCCTGCCTCCGCCCGCGGAAGGCCAGGAAGCCCCCCGGCCAGAGGACCTCGTCGATTTCCTGCCGCCGCTCGACGCCTTCGCCTGCACCAAGGAAGAAGCCTTGGCCCGCGTCAGGGCCGCCGGCATCGTCGGCATGGGCGGCGCCGGATTCCCGACGCACGTCAAGCTCGCGCCCTCCAAGCCGATCGCCATGGTGATCGCCAACGGCGCCGAGTGCGAGCCCTACCTCACCATCGACGAGCGCACCATGGTCGAGCGCCCCGAGGACGTGGTCGAGGGCGTGGCAATTACCATGAAAATCGTGAACGCCCCCGAGGGCGTGATCGCCATCGAGGAGAACAAGGCGTATGCCCTGCCCCTCCTTGAGAAGGCAATCGCCTCCAGCCCGAGGACCAGGGCGGGCATGAAGATCCGCGCCCAGCTCCTCAAGACGAAATACCCGCAGGGCGGCGAGAAAATGCTCATCAGCGCCATCACCGGCAAGGAAGTGCCTTCCGGCGGCCTGCCCATGGACGTGGGCTGCGTGGTGCAGAACATCGGCTCGCTTTGCGCCATGGTGGACGCGTTCAAGGAGGGCAAGCCCCTGATCGAGCGCGGCCTCACCATTTCCGGCGGCGCCTGCGTCAAGCCCGCCAACGTGATCGCGCCGATCGGCACGCCGGTCTCGGCCATCATTGCCGCGGGCCTCGCCCAGGTGAACGCCGAAGGCATCGGCATGGTGATCTACGGCGGCCCGATGATGGGCGTCGCCGTTCCCAACTACGACATTCCCGTTCAGAAGAACACTTCGGGCGTCCTCCTGCTGGACGCCGAGGAAGCGAAACACTACGAGGAAGAAACCTGCATCCGCTGCGGCCGCTGCATGCGCGCCTGCTCCTGCAGGCTCTCCCCCGCGCTGCTCGCCGTGGCCATCGAGTCCGGCGACTACGCCGAAGCCGACAAGATCGGCCTCCTCGACTGCATCGAATGCGGAACGTGCTCCTTCGTCTGCCCCGCCCACCGCCACCTCGTGCAGCGGTTCAGGGTCGGCAAGCAGGTGCTCCGCGCCATCAAGCAAAAGGAAAAGGAGGCCCAAAATGCCCGCTAAAGGCATGCTGCTCTCGTCGAGCCCCCACTCGTTCACGCAGATCAGCACCTCCAGGCTGATGCTCTCCGTGATCATCGCCCTGGTGCCGGCGACCGTCTACGGCGTCTACCTCTACGGATTCTCGGCGCTCGCCCTCGTGGCGGTGTCGATCCTGTCCGCCGTGGCGGCCGAATACGTGTTCCGCAAGGCGATCAAGGCGAAAACGACGATCGGCGATTTTTCCGCCGTCGTCACCGGCCTTCTGCTCGCGCTGATCCTTCCGCCCACGACTCCGCTCTGGATGGCGGCGCTCGGCTCCATCTTCGCGATCGTCGTGGCCCAAGGAATTCTTCGGCGGCTCGGCGCCAACCCCTTCAATCCGGCGCTGATCGGCCGCGCTTTCATGCTCATGAGCTTCCCGGCGGCCATCACCACCTGGATCATGCCCAACGGCCTGTCCCTTCCCGCCGACGCCACCAGCGCGGCCACGCCCCTCGCGCTCCTCAAGCAGGGCCAGTCGCTTTCCGACGTGGCGGCCTACTTCGGCGCCTCGGACTCCGGCGCCTTCCTTCGCCAGCTGTTCATGGGGTACCGCGCGGGCTCCCTGGGCGAGAGCTCCATCCTCCTGATCGTCGTCGGCGGGCTCTTCCTCGTCTTCCTCGGCGTGGTGCAGTGGATCGTCCCGGCCGCCGTGCTCGGCTCCACCTTCCTCTTCGCCTGGATCCTCGGCATGAATCCGCTGTTCGCCGTACTCTCGGGAGGCATCGCCTTCGGCGCCTTCTTCATGGCGACCGACTACTCGACACGCCCGCTCACCCCGATGGGCCAGGCGCTCTACGGCGTCGGCATCGGCTTCATCGTCGTCATCATCAGGAAGCTCGGCGGGTACCCCGAGGGCGTGACCTACGCCATTCTGATCATGAACGTGCTGACCCCCTACCTGAACAAGCTCCGCGTCAAGAAATACGGCTTCGTGCCTCCCGTCAAGCCAGCCAAGCCCTCCAAGGAGGCCTCGAAATGAAGGACAACATGAAGCTTGGCTTCATACTGGCGCTTTTCGCCGCCGCCGCGTGCGCGAGCCTGGCCGTGGTATACTCGGTCACCGGACCCGCCATCGCGATCCAGAGCGAAAAGGCGCTTCAGGAATCCTTGAAGGATATCTACCCTGAGGCGGCGAACTTTGAGGATATCACCGCATCGGTCAAATCGAGCGTCGAGGGAGTCGCCATAGAACAGGCCTTCCTCGTCAAATCGGCGCTCGCGCCGCTGGGCGTCGCCGTCAAGGCGAAGGGCTCGAGCTACGGCGGCGCTGCAAGGATGCTCGTGGGAGTCAGCCTGACGAGGAGCATCGCCGGCGTGCGCGTTTTGGAGCTCAATGACACTCCGGGACTGGGCGCGAACGCGAAGAGCGCGACGTACTATGTCAACAAGGCGGACAAGATCACCTTCCCCGGGCAGTATGCGGGGAAATATCTCACCGACGCGTTCGAGGTGAAGAAGGATGTCGCGGCGATCACGGCGGCGACCATCACCTCGAAGGCTCTGACGGTCATCGTCAAGGCGGCCGCCGATTCCGCCGCGGCGTGGCTGGAGACCTCAACTCTGGCGGCGCCCGGCTCGGAGAGCCCGGCTCCCGCGGAAGCTGCCGCGGGCACCGATGCGACGGGAGGCAAATGACATGAAAAACCTCTGGAAAACCTTCAAGCAGGGCATTATTTACGAGAACCCGCTTCTGATGCTGATGATCGGACTGTGTTCGGCGCTGGCCGTCACTTCGAATGTCTCCAACGGCATCGGCATGGGCTTGGCGATGACCTTCGTCCTGCTATTCTCGGAAATCTTCATCTCCTTGTTCAGGAAATCGATTCCTTCCTCTGCGCGAATGCCGATCTTCATCATCATCATCGCGGCGTTCACCACGATGGTCGACCTGGTGATGAAAGCGTATTTCCCCGAACTCTCGAAGAGCATGGGCGTTTTCATTCCCCTGATCGTCGTGAACTGCATCATCATGGGGCGCGTGGAGGCCTTCGCTTCCAAGCAGAAGATCCTCCCCGCGATTTTCGATTCGTTCGGCATGGGCCTCGGCTATACCTGGGTCCTGGTCGGGATCGCCGCGGTGCGCGAGCTTCTGGGCAACGGCACCTTTGCCGGCTTGCAGATCATGCCGCAGTCATACCAGCCGATACTGTTCTTCATCCTTCCGCCGGGAGGCTTCCTCGTATTCGGCCTCTTCATTTCCCTCAACATCTGGCTGAAGAAGCGGATGCAGAAGCCTGGCAAGGAGCGTGCCTAATATGGACCTGATGAAAATCTTCCTGATCGCCCTGCTCGTGAACAACGTGGTGCTGATGCGCTTCCTGGCGCTCTGCTCCTACATCGGAATGACGAGCGATGTCGGCCAGTCCATCGGTATGGGCTCGGCGGTCACGTTCGTGACGGTGCTCGCCACCGCCGCGACGTGGCCTCTCTATCATTTCGTGCTCGTTCCGCTCAATCTGACGTTCCTCAAGATACTCGTGTTCATCCTCGTGATCGCGAGCCTCGTGCAGCTGGTCGAGTTCTATCTGAAGAAGAACATACCCGGGCTCTACGCCGCGATGGGCATCTACCTTCCGCTGATCACGACGAACTGCGCCATCCTGGCGGTGACGTTCGAGAACATCGACTACGGCTATTCCTTCATCCAGTCCATCGTCTACGCGGTCGGCGTCTCGCTTGGGTATCTCCTCGCGATGGTGCTGCTCGCCGGAGTCCGCGACAGGATGAAAACGAGCCCAGTGCCCAAATTCCTGCAAGGGACGCCGATACTCTTCATCGCATCGAGCCTGCTCGGCATCGCCTTCATGGGTTTTTCGGGCCTGATAAAGTGAGGGAATCCAAATGAGCATTATCATCGTCACCATCGTATTTTCTGCCGTGCTCGCCTTTGCGCTGGGGCTTGCTTTGGGTTTCTTCCAGAAGAAGTTCAAGGTTGAGCGCGATCCCAAGATCGACGAGGTCAGGGCCGCGCTTCCGGGCGCCAACTGCGGCGGCTGCGGGTTCCCCGGCTGCGACGGCTACGCCGAGGCGGTGGCCACCGGCCGCGCGGGGACGAACAAGTGCAGCGCAGGCGGTTCTTCCACCGCGGAAGCCGTGTCCAAGATCATGGGCGTCTCAGCAGCGGTCGAGGACTTGGTTACCGTGCTGCAGTGCCAGGGCACGCGGGAGCACGCGGTCGCCAAGGGCGACTACATGGGCATCGAGACCTGCCGCGCCGCCAAACTCTCGACAGGGAGCGTCAAGGCTTGTTCCTGGGGCTGCCAGGGCTTTGGCGACTGCACCCTGGTCTGCAAGTTCGACGCGCTCGCCATGGGCGAGGACGGCCTGCCCCATGTCGATTACGACAACTGCACCGGCTGCGGCATGTGCGTGGCCGAGTGCCCGCAGAAGCTCTTCTCCCTGATCCCGCGCTCCCGCAAGGGTTCCGTGGTCCTCTGCTCCAACCGCAACGTGATCAAGGCCAACGTCAAGAAAACTTGCGCGGTCGGCTGCATCAAGTGCGAGATCTGCGTGAAGAACTGCCCGGAGAAGTGCATCGCGATGGTCAACGGCATCCCCGTGACCGATTACGCCAAGTGCACTTCCTGCGGCGTCTGCGTCTCCAAGTGCCCCACGGGCGCCTACAAGATGATCGAAGCGGACGTCATGGGCGCGAAGAAGAAAGTTCCCGCGATGGCGGAGGCTTGAGCGTCCGGCCGATGCGGCGGCGCACGATTGAGTTGAAGGCGCCGTGAATCGACGAAGGCGGCCACCGGGGATCTCCCCGGCGGCCGCCTTTTTTTGTTGCCGCGGCAGAGATGGGGAGGTTGCGGCGATGGTGAGCGCCAGCAGGCTTTTTATTGCATGATACTGAACATTACTGTTCAGTAATGAATGCTTCTCGCGCGCAAGCCGATCGAAAGGCTGAAGCAGGCGCGGCGGTTGGCGTATTGGTCGTCGGGCAGGCCGGGGGCGGGACGGTAGCGGTCGTAGCGCAGCTCGGCGCCGAGGCCGATCGACGTGGCGCCGGAGCGATAGACGACCGGGGTCCAGCGGATGCCCGCCGAGGCGAGCCAGCCTGCGGCCGCCTCGTAGCCGCGGGCTCCGCCTTGCGCGTCCGGGGAGGGCAGGCTCGGCGCGCCGAGGGTCAGGGCCGGCCCCGCGAATATCGAGAGGCCCTCGTTCTGGCCGATGAAGATCGCGGCGGGAAAGCGGAAGACGCCGAGGAGGCTGTTCCATTCGGCGCGCCCCTCGATGCCGACGGAGAAGTTGCGGCCGAGCGGAAGAGCGCCCGCGACGCGGAGGCCGAGACCCTTGAATCCGGGGAGGGCGAGCGCGAGGCCGTCGGCCGGGGCCGCCGCGCCGGAAGGCTCGGCCTCGAAGGAGGCGGCGAGGCCCCACTCGATGGCGGCGCCCGAGAGGGCCGAGGCGGGCAGGGCGCGGCCCGCGAAGGCGAACCTGGCGGCCCAGGCGGGATCGGCCAGCGATGCCTGGACGACGCCCGTCCGGGAGCCGGCGCTGGCCGCATGGAGGAAGGCGTCGTTGCCGATGTAGATGCCGACGTGATCGACGCGCCGCATGGCGGACGCGGCGGGCTTGGCGGAGGCTTTCGCCGGCGGAGTCGAGCTCATGTCGAAGAAAACGAGGTCGCCGGGGACGAGCTCGCCGCGCGGGATCGGCAGCACCCAGCGGCCCTGTTCGGCGACGGTGCGCGGGATCGTACGCCCGGTGGCGTTTTTAAAGACGAGAAAGAGATATCCCGAGCAGTCCAGGCCCGCTTCGTTCTCGCCGCCGTAGAGGTAGGGCGTTCCTGCCAATCCCTCGGCCGTGCGGATAAGGGCGTCGCGCGTCTTGGCGGGGGCGAAGGCAGGCAGGGGCAGCTCGCCGGGGGCCGCGGCGGCGCGCCCGGCGCCCGCGAGTGCGAAGGCGAGAAAGAGAAGCGCCGGAAGGCGCCGGGCGCGCGGTATCGACCTCATGCCTTCACTATCGGCGAGATTCGCCCTCGGGACAAGCGCCGCATCCAGGCCGGCCGCTCCGGCGGCCCGGCCGCCTCGGCGCCCGCGCCGC
>Ga0209098_1002297_pt1 | contig 16981 bp, 21 predicted proteins | sample AD_JPNHW1_MetaG_FD_184429 | JGI IMG/M metagenome (GOLD analysis project Ga0209098, IMG submission 184429) | Active sludge microbial communities of municipal wastewater-treating anaerobic digesters from Japan - AD_JPNHW1_MetaG (SPAdes) (version 2) | ecosystem: Engineered > Bioreactor > Anaerobic... | reverse complement strand
TATCATTTTATACAACCCGGAAATACAGTTCCCCGCAAGCGCTGGCTGCCGACATCCTGAAAGGATGGAAAGAAAGCAAAAGCCATAACGAGGTGATCCTGAACAAAGGGATATGGAAAAGCGTTGCATGGAAAGCCATGGGAATTGGCATTAACGAAAACTTCGCCACGGTTTGGTTTGGCGAGATTGCCGATCCGGAAGGGGTCCCCTGCCAGGAATAATACCGGGTTATACAGTTGAATTTGCTGTTTCATAAACCATGAAATATCGCTCCTTCAGTAATTTTGCTATTTTTACGGCAAATCAAATGATAGTACCCGTCCATGAGCTATAAAAATCTGTTAATCGTAATTACCATTTTCATTCTTACAGGAATGTCAGTCCGGGCGCAGCGGTTTACCGGCGGCGTTGCTGCCGGTGTTGTCGGCAGTCAGGTAGCCGGCGACACTTACAGCGGTTTCGATAAAGCAGGCATATATGCCGGAGTATGGGTAAATCTGCCTGCCGAGGAGCATTCGGCCTGGCAAATGGAACTGGATTATATCCAGAAAGGCAGTCGCCGCAATCCGGACCCGAAAAGCCCCGATCCCACCTATTTTATTATGCGGCTTGGCTATGTTGAACTTGCTTTCCTGTACCAGTATCGCCTCGCCAGCGGACTTTTACTGGAAGGCGGCCCGGCGTTTTCATTCCTCCTTCACCATTTCGAAGAACGCGACTACCAGCCCACCGGCGACTATCCCTTCAGATTGTTCAATACCAACGCCACCTTTGGGGTAGGATATAAAATCAATGATAAGATGACGGTTCATTTCCGCACCGATAACTCCATTTATTCCATCCGCACCCATCCATCGAACGGCAATGTCGGGCGCTTTTTTGATACCGGGCAGTATAACGATGCCCTTATTTTAAGCCTGAGCTACACCCTTTAATCAGCAAATATCATTTTCTAAAAACCATTACAGACATTCATGAAAATTGTAATCGGCGTTACAGGGGCAAGCGGGGCTGTTTATGCAAAGGTGTTGTTTGATCAGTTGGCCGGCCTGTCCGGTCAGGTTGAAGCATGCGGTATTATGTTCTCGGACAATGCAAAACAGGTGTGGCAATTCGAACTGGGCAATGACGATTGGCTCCGCCTGCCCTACCCTGTCTACGATATTCATGATTTTTACGCTCCTTTTGCTTCCGGGTCAGCAGGTTGGGATGCCATGATCATCTGCCCTTGCAGCATGGGAACCTTAGGACGGATTGCTTCCGGCGTTTCGAACGACCTGATGACACGCGCCGCCGATGTTATGCTCAAAGAAAGGCGGAAGCTGGTTCTCGTCCCCCGCGAGACACCTTTCAGCCTGATCCATATCAACAACATGAAAACCGTGACGGAAGCCGGCGGAATTATCTGCCCTGCCAATCCTTCCTTCTATAGCCGTCCGGCGACTTTCGAGGAACTGGCAGCCACGGTCACCGGCCGTGCGCTCGCGCTTGCCGGATTTAAACTGGAAGGCTTCAGATGGAGTGAGCCGAAATAGGATTTCCCATGCTTTACCAGTTGACCGGCGCCCTTTTCACAGGCATGGTCATGCAACGGCAGCCTCCGCCGCCACGCGACAATTCCGATCCGTCGATGGTCACCACATATTTCCGGTAATTTGCGATATCCACTTTTGCATGGAGTATATCATTTGCCCTGATGACGGCAAATCCGTTCCGGCTTAGTTCCTCTATGGTGCGGACGTTGCGGCCGTAGCCCACTACTTTTCCGGGACCGACGGCAAAAAAGTTGGCCCCGCTCTGCCATTGTTCGCGGTCCTGGTTCACCCGTTCGTGCCGCCCCCCGCAGTACAGCAGCTCCACTTCCATGCCGAGTTCCTTCAGCACCGCAGGTATGTTGGGCTTTTCGGAAATAGACTTCACCCTGCCGTTGTCCAGCTCAATATGAATGGTGAGATACCGGCTGGGGTGCAGCACCAGCGGTTCATAGATCATACACAGGTTCCGGTCGAGGAAGGTAAAAACCATATCAAGGTGTATGAATGACTCCGGCTTATACGGTAACTCCTGTACGATGATATGCTGCCGGCTTTTGCGCTGTTTGAAGTAATCGATGATAAAGTCGATGCCCCGGCTGGTGGTCCTCAGGCCGGTGCCGACAAGCAGAACATCCTCGCGGGCAATCAAAATATCCCCGCCTTCGAAGCTGAAATCGTCACAGGAATGACAACTTCCTTCGGGGTGTACCGTCTTGGCCTGAAAATCGGGATGGTTCGTAAAAATTGCATCCATGATAATGGATTCCCGCATACGGACCGGGCTTGCCATGCTGCTGATCAGCACCTTGTTATGGATGGCCACCGAAGCATCGCGCGTAAAAAAGAAATTGTGAAGGGGCTCCAGGATGTAACGATCCTTGCTGATGAACCGTGTGAAATTATCCTTGGGCATTTCAACACCTTCGAGTAAAGCCGAGACCAGTCTGGCAGGTTTCATGGATAACAGCATCCCTTCCAGATCGCCGGGTAAGGATTCACGCTTTATAATATTGCTGATCAGCGCCTTGCGATGATGATCCTGATTGACAACATCCAGCATCAGTTCCCTCACTTCATAGGTTTTTGTCACTTTCGACAGGAATCCCCTGAACTGGTTGTACTCCTTGAGAGCAACCGGCAGGTTGAGGATGTCGCTGTAAAGCGCTTTTCTGGCGCTATTCGGGGTCATATTTTCCACTTCGTTACCGGGAGTGTGAAGCACAACGCCCCTGAGTTCCCCGATTTCGGATCGGATATCAATTGCAGATACGGAGGGTTTATGGTTAATCGACATAATGCATTTCTAATGGGTGTATGGATATGGTAACAAGTCCGGGACAGAATCCGGCTATTTAGCTGTCACAATCACTGTCATGAATTTCCTTTGCATTCACAAAATCAATATTTCTTTTCAATCCTTCATACTTACAGCGCTTTACGGCTGAATGCTTAAACAGGCTGCCGAACCTTTCTTTATCAAGGTTCAACCAGTCGCCGGTTTGCATTGATGCCAGTTCAAAGGTTGGCACAAATGCCGGTTCAGCATGGCCAACCGAAAAACGGTTCCATGGGCAAACATCCTGGCAGGCATCACAGCCAAAAATCCACTTGTCCCATTTGCCGCGAAGTGATTCAGGTATTTCGCCTTTATTTTCGATGGTGAGGTACGAAATACACCGGTTAGCATCAATAATCCCCGGCGCTGCAATAGCTCCCGTCGGGCAGGAATCCAGGCATTCCGAACAATTGCCGCAGTAATTACCGGCAAACGGATCGTCATATTCCGGTTCGAGGCTGGTCAGTATTTCGGCCAGGAAAAAAAATGAACCCTGTTTGCGGGTGATCAGCATGCCGTTTTTCCCGATCCACCCAAGTCCTGCGCGGTTAGCCCAGGCGCGTTCCAGCACCGGCGCCGAATCCACGAATCCGCGGGTTACCGCTTTGTGATCAATTTCGAGCATCACCTTACACAAAATATCGAGCTTTTCCCTGATCAGTTCATGATAATCAACGCCATACGCATATTTCGCCAGCCTGAAACCGTTTTCACAATTCGTCTCTTTCCCGGGAAAGTAATTATACAGCAGCGAAATAACCGTCTTTGTTCCTTCGGCCAGTAACCGCGGGTCGGTTCTCTTTTCGAAGTTCCGTTCCATGTATTGCATCCCGGCCTGGCGCCCGGCATCGAGCCATCGTTTCAATCTTTCTTCATCCCCGGCAAGATGTTCTGCTCTTGCAATACCGCATCCGGAAAAGCCCAATGCGGCAGCTTTTTCTTTAATACGGACAGAAAGCTCATGCGGAATCATGTAACTGGTTGAGTTTTATTATCCGGAAAGGGAGGCCCTTTTTAAAAAAGCGAACCGTTGATCCCGGTCCTGATTTTGCCCGTATGAAGGTATGCTTTTTCGGTTGCTTCGCGTCCGCGGGGCGTACGCATCAGGAATCCTTCCTGGATCAGGAAAGGTTCATATACTTCTTCAATGGTGCCCGGGTCTTCGCCAACGGCGGTGGCAATGGTTGTTAACCCGACCGGACCGCCTTTAAATTTTTCGATGATGGAAGCCAGAATGCGGTTGTCCATTTCATCGAGCCCGTTTTTATCCACAAGCAGGGCTTCGAGGGCATATTGCGAAATTGCCAGGTCAACGGTACCATTGCCTTTGATCTGTGCGAAATCGCGAACCCTGCGAAGCAGGAGGTTTGCAATGCGGGGCGTTCCGCGGCTGCGACGTGCCAGCTCGTGAGCCGCATCGTCACGGATGGGTACGCCCAGTATCCCGGCCGAACGTTTTATAATATGTTTCAGGGTTTCGGCATCATAATACTGCAGCCTGGAATTGATGCCGAACCTTGAACGGAGCGGCGCCGTAAGCAATCCTGAACGCGTTGTGGCGCCGATAAGGGTAAAAGGGTTTAGTTTGATCTGCACACTCCGGGCATTGGGCCCTGATTCGATCATAATATCGATCCGGAAATCTTCCATGGCCGAGTAAAGATATTCCTCCACAACGGGGCTCAGGCGATGGATTTCATCGATAAACAACACATCATTCGTTTCCAGGCCGGTAAGCAGCCCGGCAAGGTCGCCGGGCTTATCAAGTACAGGCCCGGAAGTCATTTTAATGCCGACTCCCAGCTCATTGGCGATGATGTACGAAAGTGTAGTTTTCCCCAATCCGGGCGGGCCATGCAGCAATACATGATCCAGCGGTTCATTACGTTGCTTTGCGGCAGCGACAAAAATCCTGAGATTGCCGACTACTCCCGCCTGCCCTGAAAAACTGCCGAAATCAGGAGGCCTGAGCGCCCTTTCAATCTCGCGTTCGGCTGGTGTCATATATTCTCCGGTAGCATCCAGGTTTTTATTCAACGACATAGTTCCAAAAGATGAATCTGTACAAAGGTAAGAATTCCCATGAATGTTAACTTTGTTAAGTGGAACTCTGAAATAAGCCTTGAAAATGTCGGCACATCAAAAATATTTATACTTTTACCCGGACTAACCAATCCCCTGAAGCGATGAAAGAGATACTGGTTGCCATAGATTTTTCAAAGGGCTCTTTACATGCCCTTGAATATGCCGTTGCTTTAGCCAATACGTGTAACAGTAACATCACAATGGTCTGGGTTGACAGCCCCGCAATGCTAATGCAGGCCGAAAGTTCCGAAATGCGTGATGAAGCAAGGACCAATATGGAAGAGATCCTCCATACGGAAAAGTATAAACTTCTTGGCGGTAAGTTAAGTTATAAACTCAGGAAAGGAAAAGTGTACCAGGAACTCGCAGGTCAGGCGCGTCTTTCAGGCGCTGACCTGGTGATAGCCGGAACGCACGGCATAACAGGTTTTGAGGAATTCTGGATTGGCAGTAACGCCCTGCGGCTGGTTACCAGCGTTCCTTGTCCCACAATTACCGTTCGGACCAGCTATGATATAAACCGCCCCATCAAAAAGATAGTAATGCCCGTAGACCATACGGCCCTTACGCTCCATAAAGTGCCCTTTACGGCTTCTTTTGCTCATTCCTTTGGCGCCGAAGTGAATATCATCGCCCTGAACTCCAGTAAGCTCAAGACCGTTCAGCGTGTAATTGACGGCGCCGTTGTGAAAGTTGAAAAGTACTTCCACGATCACAAAATACCTTTTATTACCGAGAAACAAAACACCGATAATATTGCCACCAGCATTATTGAACATTCCCGCCTTATTGATGCCGACCTGATTTCAATTATGACAGATGGCGATGTTGAAGCCAGCGGGGTATTGCTTGACAAATTTTCACAACAACTCATCAACTATTCCGAAATTCCTGTTTTAAGCAACCACCCGGTAGAAAGATTTTTACTCTGATACCAATGAAAAAATCAGTTCTGATCCTGTTTGCCATCCTGCTGGCAGGAGCGCAATTCAGCAGGGCACAGGAACAACAAAACGCACCCGGTAAGGTCACCATTTATCAGGACGATAAAATGGTAAAACTTGCCGACCTTTATAAGGAAGTAAACCAGCGTGATCCTTCTTTTGATGGCTTCAGGGTACAGATTTTTTTTGATTCCGGTAATAACAGCAAAAACAGGGCGACTGAGGCGCTTGAAACCTTCCAGGAAAAATATCCAGAAGTAAAAGCTTATCTTTCGTTCAAACAGCCTTATTACCGGATACGGATAGGTAATTTTCGCACGCGGAGTGAGGCTATAGGTTTTCAGAAAAGAATACAGGCTGACTATCCCAATGCTTTTACTGTTAAAGACCGGATTCTTTTCAGTGAGCAGGACTGAAAATTTTTCTTGAATCAATGATAAACTATTGATAATTTGCTACTTAAGTAGCCTGAAAAATTCTTTATTAACCTTTTATGAATGAGATTTGCTTTTTAAGTGAATATTCATTAATTTTATCAATAAATATTTAAAAAACACTTTATAAAAAAAGCATATGAGTAACCTAATCGCTGCTGTTGATTTTTCTGATTGCTCAATCAACGCCCTTGAACATGCCGTTTCAATTGCCAACAGGGGTTTACTCGACCTTCATATGGTTTGGGTTAACAATCCGAGTGTCACAAAGACCACGATTTACTCGGATACCTCTTCAGATCTCATCGACCAGATCAAAGGGCAATTTGCCAAATTAATCGAAAAGTACAAACCGCGTCTTCCCGAAAGTGAAATTGATTACGTGATACGCGAAGGGAAAGTATACCGTGAAATCATTGATGAAGCCAAGGAGATGAACAGTATCTGCATCGTGATGGGCACGCATGGCGCTTCCGGATTTGAACAATTCTGGATCGGGAGCAATGCCAACCGGCTTATCTCGGTGTCGCACTGTCCGGTAATCACGCTACGGTCGGGCATCAGCATCAAACACGATCTCGAACGCATCGTAATGCCGCTTGATTCCACGCTCGATACACGGCAAAAGGTACCTTTCACTGCTTACCTGGCAAAACTCTTTGAAGCCGAAATCCACATCCTTAAGCTTTATTCAAATAAAGTAAAAGCCGTTCAGCATACCATTGACGAATATGCCGAACAGGTAATTCAGTATCTTGATGAAGAAGAAATTTCGTATGTGCTCGATTCGGTGCAGGCCGATAACCTCACGGTAGCTACCATTGATTATGCCGAAAAGGTTAAAGCAAATCTCATCAGCATCATGACCGAACAGGAAACCAAGATGTATAACCTGCTGATAGGCCCTTATGCCCAGCAAATGGTTAATACATCTCCTTTCCCGGTATTGAGCATCAATCCGAAAGAAACGCTGATCATGGCATCCCATTAATGAAAAAGCCCCTGATGACGGGGCTTTTTTATTGGCTTCATTCAGCGTTTAATTCCTGTTTAAGCAATTGAGGTCTTCAAACGCTTCCTTTATTCTCAATACCATCGATTTCTGACTTTCGTGCAGCCATTTGCGCGGATCGTAGTATTTTTTATTGGGTTTATCTTCGCCTTCCGGGTTGCCGATCTGACCCTGGAGGTAACCTTCATTCTTCTTGTAGAAATCCAGAACGCCTTTCCAGGTGGCCCACTGTGTATCGGTATCGATGTTCATCTTTACCACTCCGTAACTAATGGCTTCGCGGATTTCTTCGCGGCTTGATCCCGATCCTCCGTGGAAAACGAAATTCACCGGGTTTTCTTCCGTGTTGAATTTATTCTTAATGTATACCTGTGAATTATGCAGGATGACCGGCTGCAGTTTTACATTCCCCGGTTTATACACGCCGTGAACATTTCCGAATGAGGCGGCAATCGTAAACCTGTTGCTGATTTTCAGGAGCTCTTCATAAGCATACGCCACATCTTCAGGCTGAGTGTAAAGGCGGGCGCTATCGACGCCGGTATTGTCAACGCCGTCTTCTTCGCCACCGGTAACGCCAAGTTCAATCTCAAGCGTCATCCCTATTTTGCTCATGCGTGTCAGATATTTCTTACAGATTTCAATATTCTCCTTCAGAGGCTCTTCTGAAAGATCAAGCATGTGCGAACTGAAAAGGGGTACGCCGCATTCGGCAAAATGTTTTTCGCCGGCATCCAGAAGTCCGTCAATCCAGGGCAAAAGTTTCTTGGCAGCATGATCGGTATGAATGATTACGGGAACTCCATACATTTTGGCAACCATGTGGATGTGTTTTGCACCGGATATGGCTCCGGTAATGGCAGCCTGCTCCCCGTCGTTATTGAGGAATTTACCGGCTACGAAATGTGCGCCGCCATTCGAAAACTGAATAATAACGGGTGAATTGACTTCCCGGGCGCTTTCAAGAACCGAATTGATAGAGTCGGTGCCCACCACATTTACGGCAGGAATGGCAAAATGATTCCTGCGGGCGATCCGGAAAACTTCCTGAACATCGTCGCCGGTAACAACACCGGGGGCAATCTTATCAAAAACCTTGTCTGTCATGTTATTGAATTATTTATGATTAATACTACCTACTTACAAAGATACGATATAACTTGAAGGTCGGGCCATTTAACTGACCACATCGGCCACCCTGACAGGACAAGCATCAGGAATTATTAAATCATCAGGTGGAAATGCGCTTGGATTTTATACTTTTGCATTTTGAAATACCGGCCCCGTAGTTCAGCTGAATAGAACGTCAGATTCCGGTTCTGAAAGTCGTGGGTTTGAATCCCTCCGGGGTCACTTAGAAATTAATTTATAAGCCTGTAAATCAATAGATTGCAGGCTTTTTTAATGTCATTTACACACTATTTAACACACTTATTTTGGTTTTATTATTGTGTGGGTGATACAAAAAAAGCCGGGATTTACCCGGCTCAACTTTGATTCTTTAACTTCCCAGTGTGGTCGAAATTATTTTATAGGTATGTTTTTGGGAAACCTCCAATCTTCCGGGGCTTTCCCCTCTTACGGTTTCGGCGTCACTACTGCCGGTAATGGGTGTTTTTCAATACGCGGATTTTATCACGTTGGTTCAGATATTGCCGTTGTTCCTGCTGAATAGGGGTTGCCGAACGCTGGCCGTAATTCCCTCCGTATGCCCGAAATTCTTCTACCGTTTCAAATGGTAAACAGGTGTGATTTGTTCTCCAAAGCTTCACGGCTTCATGGAACGGAAACATTGCCGGCTGACCACTGAAACGCGGGTTACGCCAAACAGTACGGACTAAGCTGTAAAACTCTTGTTTTTCTTTCTCTGTTGCTTTCATAAAACCTCCGGATGTTTGTGGTACGTTTCATACTCTTTAAATGAACCGAATATTCCCGGAACCTGAATATTCTGAGCATGGTATGCAGTTTCAAGTGACTGACCTGCATTTATTTGCCTTTGGATTACCTCCTGGTAGAATTTCCGACGTTTTACAGCTTCCGGATCGGGAGCTGGCTTTTTCTCCCTCGGTGGCCGCTCAATTTGCCCGGCCTGCACTTTGCTGCAATAATCCCGATATTGCGCAAAGTCTTTGAAGGTTCGGTTATCAAGGTTCTCAAGGGTAAAGGCGTCCTCTTCGGTTTGGCGGAGGTTATTAACGCGGTGTTTTACTTTCTGAATTAAAACAGCGGCATTGTGGTGGAACGCTTCAATACGATCGGTAATTACCCGCCCGGCTTTAAAATCGGCATGGCGGACATCGTCGGGGCATCTTGTGATTGGATTTGCCGCGAAATCGGCGTATGAATCGGCATAAAAATCGACGCCTCCGCGGGATCGTAACACGTTTAAAGTCCTCTGATAAATAGCCTCGTTATCAGTCTCCCGGCTACTGGCCTGGATTGAAACGAACGTGCGGTGAAGTTCAAACGGATCCTCCGCAATCAATTGATTTACACTCTTTGACATTGTATTTTTGTTTTTAAGTTAATAATTATGGTCTTAATGCTTTCAACTGCCGTTCAGCCTCCGCCAAGGTGGTACGGTGCGGCTGCGGCCGGTTCATTTCTAATTCCATTTTTTTTAGTTCCTGTTCGTAATCCTGGATTGATTTACCGCCATGTGACCGTTTCCAGGCCTCCAGGCTGCGGATCCCAACAGTCGTATCAGCATACGCCGGAAAAGTGACCGGGGAAACATCAAACAATTTCCCGATCTTTAGGATCGTGCGCAAATAAATACCGCCGGGAAGTTCTTTCCATTCGTCTTTCTTCACGGTAAAGCCGAAAGATGAACCGCTAACGTTCCCCAGTTTAATAGCTGTCAGAACCTCGTTGCCGAAGGTCGTTACCGGCATATCGAGTGAGTACTCCAGGCCTTCGGCTGTTTTTGTCAGTTTCAAAGTACCTGCCTTTGTCCTGCCCAGGACGAAATTAGAATCGTGATTGAACAAGCATCTCACGTCCTGGTTCAGTACGTCATCGTCAATTGCTTCCGGGGCTACCTGCTCAAAAAAGTCGCCGATCGGGGCTCGCTTATTAAAGACAACAGCCAGGCCAACAACGTGGCGGCTCCCGTCAATATATCGTAGTTCCCGGTCCGTGTTTCTTTGCTCTTTGTAATTCATGGCTTTAACGTTTTGTATAGTTGTTTTCAATCCTATTTGTCCGGCCATCGGGTCCGGATGACATTTTGAGCTCCGTTAATCTTGCCCTCACGTCAGGCAGAAGCCCCATGTTTGCAAGGCCAAGTAGCTGCCGGACAGCTCCGATTAGTTGCATTGAATCGGCTCCAGGCTGTTGCCTCTCCAGGTTTGAAAGTTCCTTTTCAAGTTGCTCCCTGGCTTCATTTAATGTTTTCATGGTAAATTATGTTTGGTGAATAAATTTTTAAGAAAGGCCAGACCGCCCTGTTTTGCTACTTGCCGCGAACAGGAAGCGGCTGGCCGGCGCTGATGAACGCACATCATTGTAAAAATTCTCGTTCAAAGCTGCTGTCCTGATCCCTTTCCGGGTTACGATCTCCCGGTAATATGCCTAACTGCGAAGCAAGTTTGCAGGCATGGGAGCTGTTCTGCCTGCTCAGACGGTTTGCAGCTACGAATTTTCGCATCATTACGGGGTCAAAAGATTCACCCATCAACTGATCAATCTTTTCAGAACGCTGCTGCCATACAGCCGCCAGATCGCTGAAATAAGAGTAATCAGCAATCAGATTAAGGGTGTCGGCGGTCAACTTCCGCGCGTTTTTGAGAGACTGGCAAGTGGCACGGAATATCTCAGCGGCGGAGGCTGTCAGGTGTGCCGGGGCTTCCGGGATTTCAGAGAGAAGGAGAACCGGGAGGCCTTTTGCGGACTTGTCACGGCTCGAGGCATAGGTTCCCCGTTGAATTTTTTCAGTTTTTAGTGTTTTTTTCATAGCATTTTGGTTATTATATAACATCCTTTTTTTTATTGCATGTATATGTGTTAGTTTCCATCGACGATTAAGAAGCCGAAAGTCTAGAGGAATTTACCCGCCCCGTATCTCATTGATTTACAATTATTTAAGGTTGTATTCATGTACTAACTTATCAGGGCAAAGATTATCAGCGTCGTTGTTGCCATTAATGCCAGGGTGGTAAACCTTGCCATTTGGCTGCATTTCGTGCGATTTGCTGCACGATCTTTTTTCATTCGTGTACATGGTTGCATTGGCTTAATGATTAGTTATACATCATTATATTGATTATTTTTTCAACTTCACACGGAGCAAGTAGTACCTCGCCGTTTGTTTGCTGCCATAACCGGCTCATGTTTTCGGGGTCGCTGTTGCCAGTCATCTTGCAATAGGCCTTGAACAACAGGCTTTCATCCACGTTGTAATGCTTTGCCAGGTCTGTGAGTTTCGTGAAGTACCTCATCACTAATTGAGTTTAAGAGTGTATAGGCAATCAAACGAAGGGCTGTTTATAAGCCTTAGGCTGTCACCAAATCCGATTATTTCGCCGGGAGTGTCACCGGTGTAACGCTGGTACCTGCCATATGGCAATGGCCGGTAAATATCGCCGGTGACCGTCTTGATGCAGTTTGTTATCAGTTTGGTTTGACGTGGCGTAACCGGTTCGCGTGTGCTGGCCGGGGTTGTTTTTGTTACCCTTGGGTGCGTGATCTGGGGGGCTGTCTTCGCGGTTTGGGGGGTGTATATTCCCTTGGTATTTGCATACGCTATACCGCCGCTAATGCAGTTTGAATGCACGCAACTTTCCGGCAGCACATTATCGTAAATCAGTTGGTAAACAGATTGTGGATCCATTCCGTTTTTCCGGAGGCCATACGCTAACCAAAACAGGTAATAATGTTTTTGACCGTCAACCAGGTTAAAGCCTGTTGTTTCTGATACCCAGCGTTGCACCTGTTCAAAGGTTGCCCCGGTGTGCTGCCTGTTACCTGCGGCGGGTTTTGGTTTGGACTGTGGCCGGATTAAAGGAAACAACTGATATTCATTTTTCAGGATCGCGCCGGGATCGGGGGCGAAGTATCGTAATTCCGTTGGCCGCTTGCTTTTGCTTTTGTCGATCGTTACCCTGGCTCGTTTGAAAAACTCGGTAATCGGTTCGGCATATTCCGTGAACTTGCCCGGTTCTTTCAGGGCTATCAATGCCCAAACGCCCCGCCCCCTGGCTGATATTGCTGTTAATGCTATGTAGGGTATTTGGGCCAATTTATCCCGTACCTCCGCTGCATCGGTCATATTTGGGTTGTCGTGCAAATCAATATCAATTTGAGCAAAGCCGCTGTAACTGATATTTTGTTGTTCGGGTGTTGCACCGGTCGCCCTGGTGTCAAGTGTTGCACCGGGGCAAATTGCAGGCAATTGGCTTTTAATCGCTTTCGCCTCGGCTTCATCCGTTGCAGCCCTCAAATGTTTAACCAGGTTTGCAGCCCTCAGAAACGGCTCCCGATCCGGTGCAATTAATTGCCGGTGTAGTTCCGGTAATGTTATTACCCCCGCGGGGATGTTTTGACTGTGGTTGGTGAAGTAGCTGAACATATTTAGGTCACTTTTTAATTTAGGTCACTGGTACAATATCCGGTATAGTAATTGACCTATACTATACCGGTATAATTAGGGTCAATGTACCGGTTCTATACCACTATACCGGTTTGTTAACTTTTCGCCAATTGTTGTCATTACCTTGCTCAATTAGTTCGCATGCCTTCATTTCTGTAAACAGCCTTTTTGCAGTCGTTTGACCGTATCCGGTATGTCGAATAATTACATTGATCGCATCACTATATTTAAAGGCTGCCTGTCCTGAAAATACCTTGCCTGCTAAGGCCTCCAGCTTCTCAACTTTCTGAATCGCCCGTCGGTCGGTCGGGTTGTCAACATTGCATTGAACATGGTACCCCTTATCACGGTCATACTGAAATTGTACCTTCGGAATGTCGTCTCCTGCATGCCGTAATAACTTGGGGTCTAAATATGAAACATTACCCTCCTTTTTAACCTGCAAAACACTTTCGGCTTTGCGCTGTACCTGGCTGCCTAAGTGCCCGCGCTCTTTGTCGCTGCCGGGGTTCGTGTGCAAAACAACAATGACAGGGCAGAAATATTCCTGTGCGATACCCTCCAAAAATTTGACAACATCGAAGGATTCGGCCTGGTCGTTTGGGTCGCGGATTAAATCTGCTATACCATCGACAAAGACAACGAATATCCCCCCGAATTGCGCGGCTGCTGCCTGGCATACCCCGGAAATAAACTCATTCAGTTCCTCAATCGGTATTTGCCGGATATTATAGGAAAGATAGTAACCAGGGCAATGATCCAGCCCGGCGCGTTTTAAAATCCCGGCTTGGTTCGCCTGGTGTTTCCAGGGTGCCTGCTCGGTTTCAAAGTGTATTACCGCTAATTGGTTTCGGTTTGGTAAGACGTTAACCAGGTCAAGGGTATCAAATATTTCACCAGTCTTTGAAATTGCACCCGCTATCAAAATACTACAAAATGATGTCTTGCCGCTTTTGGGTGCCCCGGAAATGACTGTAATGTGTTCCGGTGTGCTGATTGTTTCACCGCTTATTTTTATAACAGGTACCGGCGCTGGTATTTGGGTTGTATCAGTAATCCGGTAAGGTTCAAAGGTTTTCAGGGTATGGGTTGCCGTTTCCGGTAACGGTTCGCCGTTTAAATTCAGGTCAGGGGGAGGAATTAATTTCTCGTTCATTGGTTGGCTCCTCCGAATGTTTTATTATACCAATTGAAAAAGCCCGCAAAAGTCTGAGCAACATAGTAAGTACCTCCGGCGGCTTCAATCTGCTTTTGATATTCTGCCTGGGCCGGTCGCTGTTTATCTTTGGTGGCCTGGCATTTGACCTCAATTTTAGCTGATCTGCCGTTTATTGTCGCGGATATGTCAGCGGTTCCGCGGCTTCCGGTTCCGGGTATCCAGGCGGTCGATCCAATCAAACGCCGGTTGCCTATGCAGTCAACAACGATCTTTCGCCCGTCCAGCATTCGCCCGGTATTGCTGATTCTTTCGGCTTGGTGCCCGGATAATCTTAAAAAGTCTATTATCATTCGGGTCAGTCCGTTGCTGGTACAGTCGTTCCATTTTGGGACACAGCGGTATGGGAGGGACGGGTATTTGCGGATATTTTCTTTTAAATAAAGGGCGGAAAGTGCCTGAAATGCAGTATCTTTGCGCTGTCGTTTGCCTACCAAAGCATTGTTGAAGCCTCCATCCTGCCCGGTGGGGGCTTCGGTGTTTTTATCAACTCCTCTCATTTACCCTCCTTATCTCAACGGCCCGCTCCGGCTCAACGTGACGAGGACGCCTTCCCCGGCGGTGTATGTCTGTACCTTTCAGGGCATCCATCACCTGGTCAAAATCGAATAGCAAGAGCTTTTCGTTTTGGAAATATGGTATTTGCCCGCTATTTTTCAATTTTTGAGCTTTGGCGATCGAACAATTTAAAGCTTCGGCCAGTCCGTGAATGCCTTTTATTGTTGGTCGCGGAGGTTTGGCGTCCAGCCTTTTCCCTATTTCGTCGGAAATAACCCCTCTGATGATGTGGGTGAGTTCATCGGATGTTAATACTACCATTGGCATAATTCTTATTCTTTAATAAACACTGGTAAAGATAATATGATAATACCAATTAGATTTGACTTTGATTTATTTGTTTGTTATGTTTACCGTAACAAAATTAAAACACACATAAATAAAAAAGCCTGATAACCAGCGGTTTCAGGCTAATATTAATCATAACAAATCAGTTATTTTAACCTTCTAAGAAATGCAGTACAATTTTGTTTATCCTGTGACCTTAATGGTTTTGTGTTAACTTTTTTAGTCTTAGGATCAATACCGGCCTGATTAATATACTTATTAATTACTTTTGGTTTAATATCAGGATCATTCATTTCCATCATTAAGGAAAAACAGTCTTTCCGGGATTTCAGCCATGTAACCTTTTCAAACGGCCTTCCATCAGGAAAGAAAATTGAAATGAATTTTGCACCATCACCACGCGGGATAAATCCTTTACCCTCTAATTGCTTAGCAATAACATCGCATTCAGTCTTAGCCTTTGTTGCAGCCAAACCCAGCCCAGCTTCATTGTGTTGCAAATGGTAATTACAATAGTCTATTAATTCTTTATTGTAAATAACCTTCGTTATCTCTATAACCACGTGTTCCCTCGGTAATAGTATCATATGTAACGGTGCCGGTAAACGATTTTCGGGGGTTGATGAATCCCATTCCCACTTAGAACAAAAGTTAAGTTTCTGTATCAAAAAATCCTTGTACCATTTAACATTTAGTTCCCCCGCATCATTAATCATATTTACATTTAATTCACCAATCACCCTCTTTTTATACTCTTTCAGAATATCATCCTTATCACTTGGCGAAAAAGCAATTTTTTTATTTATCTGCTGAAATTCATATTTTACAATTTCTTTTGTTTTCCGGCTTACCTCATCCACGAGTTGTGGTAATTCGTCAATTACTTCACTAAGCTTTTTGAGAAATTCCTGTTTTTCCATATCATTCAAGGTTTTTAATAGCTTGTTGTTTCAATTCATCAGTGACAGAATAATAGCGCCCGAAGGCTTTAGAATCTTTTGCGTGGCCGGTCATACTCTGAATAATACTTGTATCGACTTTCCCGAACAGGTTCCCGATAAAAGTACGGCGGCAAAGGTGGGAGCTGGCTATATCGCAAAGCTTAACCGCTTCCTCTTCCCTGGTCAAAGGGTTCAACCGGATAACAGTCCGGTCTAATTTCACTTTATTATTCTTAAATAGGTCGCGTATGGCATCATTATATTTCTGCGGTGATATAAACGGCAACAGCATCCCGCCGGGCACCTTGTAACGCGAAATAATCTCTTTTGCGCGTTTCGTTAACGGTATTGTTACAGTGACCGGCTTGTTATCTTTCGTTTTTCGCGGAATATATTGCACTGAACCATTAATAATATTGTCGGTTGTCAGCTTCACAAGGTCACCAACACGGCAACCGACATAACACTGAAACAGGAATATATCCCGGATCCGTTTCAAACGTTCGTCTGTGATCTTTGCCCTGTATAAGGTTTCTATTTCGTCTTTAGTCAGAAATATAGGCTCCCCGTACTCTTCAGCGTCTATTTTGTAGCCTTCAAAAGGATAATGAAGGTTAGATCGTTCAAGCTTTGCCCAATTCCAGAAAGCCCGGAATTTCTTTATTTGCCCTGAAACGGTGTTTTTACTTTTCGGCGGATCATCACTCAGGAGGTACCTTTCAAACTTGCGAAGTTTTTCAGGGGTTACCGCTGCAAAGGTCAAATTTGGATCAAATGCTTTCAGGTGGTTCATAGTAACTTTTATCTGTTTACGCCGCCCCGGTGATACCTTCGCCTCTTTGCAGTATCTTTCATACATCTGCCAAAATGATAACTCTTTTTGCTTTTCAGCCCTTTCCTTTTGTTTTTTATAGGGTTTGAATATGCTATCCAGATAGCTTAACACGGCATCCTTTGAAGGTGGTAAATCAGTATTAAATAGGTCATCGGCAATATTGCCGTTAACCTTGTCAAGTTTCCTGTTAACCTGGATCGCCGT
>Ga0209098_1002294_pt1 | contig 17011 bp, 15 predicted proteins | sample AD_JPNHW1_MetaG_FD_184429 | JGI IMG/M metagenome (GOLD analysis project Ga0209098, IMG submission 184429) | Active sludge microbial communities of municipal wastewater-treating anaerobic digesters from Japan - AD_JPNHW1_MetaG (SPAdes) (version 2) | ecosystem: Engineered > Bioreactor > Anaerobic... | reverse complement strand
CTCGATAACAGCAATGCTAAGGTAGGAAAAACTTTCTTATCTGCAAATCAAGCCCTGATTGGGTTTAGCGGCTGTTAGCAGCTGGGTATTCTCGCGATAGTTTCACGCTATCCTGCGAGAATATCCACCGTGTTAAAGCGGAGGGCGGTGAAAGGGCTGGAAGGTTCTTTTGCAGTTTTAGGATTGTGGGGAGCTTGTGCGAACTGCAAATGTACCTGACAGCGCAGGGAGGGGCGGGAAGGATTCATGCATTACACTTATCGGTTATCTAGTCAGGTTTCAAGTCGAGAGTGTCTTAAATCGTTTCTAATGGGTCTTTAATTCGATTTTCTAATTCTCTTTTCAGTGCAAAAGGGTCTTAAAGGTCTTCAATAAGGTCTGCTATTCGTTCAATCGGGTCTTAATTCTTTTCAAACGATTCTTACGTTTCTTCAATTCAAACTTGCAGGTGTTCAATTGAGAGGTACATGCGTTCAATTGACTAGTACTTTCGTTCAATTCGATAGTACATGACATCAATTGAGATAGAAGTGCGTTCAATTGAAATGTACAGGTCTTCAATTGAGAGATACATGCGTTCAAACGGTAGGTGCATGAAAGAGTTAAAACTTGACAATCAATGCACTAAGGTAGCTATTAAGTGTTAAAAGGTTTGCATGATTTCGAAACAATATTTAATTTTAATATACAATATTAAATATCTCACTATTTATTAACCATTTAAAATGCAATTTTATGACAATTCGCCAAGAAAGTAAGCTTACCATGTTCCTTGCGGTGAAGGATTATCTAACTGCAAACGCCGCAATCGTAACCCCGCTACCGAACTATTCGGGGTACTTCACAACCTTTCAGAACAGCATAACCCAAATTCAGACCTATGCTGAGCAGCAAATGTTCGACAAGAAAGGGATATCAGTCAATAAGAAACAGCTGAAAGATACCCTGATTGCCCTTGCTGCTGACACTTCAAGAAGATTAACAGCATACGCTAAGTTTGCTAACAATCAGGTCTTGCTAAGTGAAACAAAGTTTACGGATAGCGACCTAAAAAGAAGTGCAGACACCGAACTTCGAGACTATGCTCAAGGTTTATATGACAGGGCGCAAACGAATTTAACCGCTCTAGCCACCTACGGAATAACAGCCGCGACACAAACAGCACTACAAGGAGCTATAGCTGCGTTTGTAAACTCAATTCCTAAACCACGATTAGGGATAACCGAAAAGAAGCAGAGCACGGTTCAGCTGTCCAACTCATTTGATGCCGCTGATTTAGCATTGGGAAATATCGATACCATTATTGAAATGGTGAAGGTTTCACAGGCTAACTTCTACAATGGGTATAAAACTGCTCGAAAGATAATTGAGACAGGTATAGGCTCGTTGACGCTAAAAGGTTTTATCACCGATGCAGCAACAGGTGAACCGCTAAAGGGTGCAACCCTTTCCTTCTGCCCTGAATGCGTAGAACCAACCCAAAAAGCGGCAGCCAATGGAATGAGTGCAGTCAAAGAAGAAATTGTACTTACCAAGCGAACGGCTGAAAAGGGTGGTTTTAACATTAAATCTCTACCTGAAGGAGTTTATAAAGTAACTATTAAAAGGAATGGGTATCAGGAGCAAGTTGTTACTATTGCAGTAACGGATGGAGAGACGGGGGATTTGAATGTCGAACTTTCTAAGAACTAAATGATAAACCCCACTTTCGTGGGGTTTATTTTTACAAAACTCATTTATAGATATTGTAATTAATCAAGATTATTATACAAAAATTAATTCTCTTAAATATTGTGCGATTCATATCTATGATTGGGAATAAACCATAATGCTGAGATTAAAATTAACATTACAAAAGCAAGAATTGGAAATCCAATTAAAGCAATCAATGCCGCAATTAAATTCAATGCTAGTGTAATATAACTTTTAGTTCGTCCTCTGAAAGTTTTTGAGAACTCTGAATTAATTCCATGTAAAATACATAATTGTCGAACTAAAACTAGATATGAGAAAACACATAATGAGAGTAGTAATGCATAAATGGTTACTGTGGTACTTTTAAATGAATTCTCACCCATCCAAGCTGTTGAGAAAGGTAAAAGAGATAACCAAAACAAGCCAAGCATATTCGCCCATAATATTTTGTTATTTACCTTCCTAGCCAAATGGAATAAATGATGATGGCTACTCCAATATAAGCCAACAAACACAAAGCTTAGCGCATAACTCAGAAATATAGGCCAAATTTGCCATAATGCTACCCAACTTGTATCTGTTGGAGCTTTCAGTTCAAGAACCATGATAGTTATTATAATGGCCATAACTCCATCCGAGAATGCCTCTAAACGATTTTTATCCATGATTTAGCTCTATTTTAATATCAACTAAATTATCCGCAAATGTTAACTGTGAAACAATATTGCTTTGTACATCTCCAAGGTGAACAACCTTGTATGGTGCAACGTTTGCATCGCCAAAAACTATGGTAAATGCATTCCATCCCTCAAAATAATAGATGCCACCAGCATGAGCTTCAGAGGTTGTTGTAACATCTTTAACCGAAGGTTTTTGAGGAAGGACACAATAGTATTCGTGACCTGCAAATCTCTGCAAAGTCAAATCTAGAGGAAACATTTTTAGGATATCATTTGCCGTAGGATTATCATTAAATGTTGCATCGTAAACTTTGCCATCTAACAATATTTTGACCATATATTCATTAATTTAAAAAAGCCATGATTTAATTGAGTCCTTTGCATTATTTACATTCCCACCTCTAATTGCAATCCCTTTCTTTACATTTGCTTTAGGACAAGTTCTTTGTATACCCCTTTCGCTATTACCCAATCCGCTTCCCTCATGGGTGCAAAATGGGATGATGGTTTTACCTGAAAAATCGTATGATTCAAGAAAGGTGAAAACGGCCATCGGGAATGTGTTCCACCAGTTAGGGTAGCCAAGATAAATTACATCATAATCATCCATGTACTTAACTTTGTCAGTTAGTTCAGGACGGGCATTTGTTCTCAATTCGATCTTAGCTACTTCTGTTGTTTCGCTGTAATCTATTGGGTATTGCTTTATTGTTTTGATTTCAAATAATTCGCCACCAACTAGTTCTTGTATTGTCTTAGCCACAACCTCTGTGTTTCCAATTGGAAGATTTACAATACTCCCTCCCCTATAATTCTGACCTTTGCGTGAATAATAGGCAATCAAAATTTTCTTACTTGTGCTTGACATATTATTTAATTTTATGATACATCTTTTTAACGAGGTATTCCTTAATTTTGAATACCTCGTTTGATAGTTAAACTATTAAACAAAAGCTCTTTTATATATTTCTAGCGCTTCTTTCTTGCCAATTTTGCATAATGGCCCGATTTCACCCAATTCAGTGGCTTTTTCGGCTAAATATTCGAGTTTATCCTCTTCAACACCTGCCTCTTTAAGATTTTTTGGCATTCTTAAAGTAAGTGTAAATTCTTTCACTTTTTGAATTCCAAGTTTTGCAGCAAATTCATCATTCGTTTCAGTTACTCCGAATACGTTTCTGGCAAAGTTAGCGAAAAGCCAAGTGTATTGAGGCGCTTTTTCCAATGTAAAAGCCAAATATGCAGGGGTGATAAGAGCTAAGGTTATTCCATGGGTCATATCGTAAAGGCTCGATAGCTCGTGACCCATTGCGTGCATTGGCCAGTTAGAGCCTTTTTTACCCAACACGAACTGAAAACCAGCTAAAGCCATAGAGCTTGCCCACATGATATTCGCTCTTGCTTCGTAGTTTTCGGGATTTTCCAAGAGTAAAGGGGCATTCTTTACGATAGACCTCATTACACCCTCGTTCATCATATTCTGCACATCAGTAGATTCACTACCTGCTACAAAATAGCATTCCATTAAATGGTCAAGGGCATCAAAACAGCCAGCCATAGAGTGCTTTTCAGGAACAGTGAATGTATAGGTTGGGTCAAGTATTGAGAATTTAGGATATAGAAGAGGATGCATAATTGTATGCTTCTTGTGATTTTGTTCACCAGTGATGACGCCTCCCATATCAAGTTCGCTTCCAGTTCCTGCCATGGTGAGGACTGATGCTAAAGGCGCAGCAACTTTTATTTTGCCTTTACCACCTGCCATTAAATCCATAACATCACCATCATAACAAACACCTGCAGCCATTGCCTTTGCAGCATCAATTGTAGAGCCTCCTCCGACAGCTAGAATGAAATTGCAGCTGTTTTCTCGATATAATTTTATGCCTTTCCGAACATCGGCAACAGGAGGATTTGGCTTTATGCCATCGCAATCAACAAAGGCGATATTTCCCTTTTTTAATTCTGTTATAACAGCATCATAAACGCCATTTGATTTAATGCTTCCGCCACCATATGCAAGTAGCACTTTACTACCACCAAACTGTTTGATTGATGCTGCTAAATTCCCTATTTGTCCTTTCCCAAAATGAATGGTTGTTGGGACATAAAAACTAAAGTTTTCCATTTTATTTATTACTATTCGTGATTTATTTTGCTATTTCGTTAATTGCATTCAATGCATTCAAAGTGCGTGGATAACCAATGTACGGCAAAAGTTGGCTTGTGATGTTAATAAGCGTTTCACGGCTGTTGCCTACATTTAAGTTTCCTTGAATATGCCCTCTTACCTGCAAATCGGTTCCGCCCATGCTGATAAGCATTGAGAATGTTAGCAATTCTCTTGTTTTCATGTCTAAACCGCTGCGTGTGTAATAATCGCCAAAGCAATTCCCCGCAAGATAATCATGTATATGCTTTTGGTCATCGGGGGTATTTTCTCTCATTTTGTCAATGGATTCACCGAAAATCGCTTTCATCAATTCCAAGCCTTTTGCATGGCGATACTCGGTTGTAGCTGTCGACTGGTTTTCTAGAGGAAGCTCAATGCCTCTTTCGGTAAAGATTTCATTAGTTGCGTAGAGAAAGTCGATGACTTTTGCCACGCCAACATAGGCTGCAGACTGATAAAGCACTTCCTTAATCTGCACAGGGCTTATACCAACATTCAGCGCAGCATTAACAAACATCCTGTATTCTGTTAAAGCACCTTGAGCGATACATGAACCCATTATCATCATTACACGGGTTTTAGTGTCAATATTACCATGGTTTACAACTTCATCGAAAGCCCAATTGTCGAAAATCTCAATGAACTCTGGGTCGGTTTGGGCTGCCTTTGATTGATAATTTGGCCAAAGTTCTTCATGATTTCGGATTGCCTTATCAGTAAGTTTAATACTTGTGTCTTTTTCCATTTCAGTTGCTTTTTTATACTGCTCTTCATCTACTACCTCCAACCATGTATTCTCGTTGGTTTGAGGATTGGTTTCGATAGCGAGGTGAGAAAACCAGCTATCGGGAGCAGCACCATGCCAATGAACTACATTAGCCGGAATTTCTACCACATCGCCGGGTAAAAGTAAACGGGCAGGTTCTCCTTTTGCTTGGTAATACCCTTTTCCGCTAACTGCGACAAGTATTTGTCCACCGGAATGGCGATGCCAGTTGTTCCGGCAACCCGCTTCAAACGTTACATTGAATATGGGGCAGTTTAAGGCTTTATTATTTATCAATGTGGCGAGATATGCTTTGCCGGAAAAGTATTTTGCAAGCTTTTCAGGAAGTTCATTCCCTTGGGGGAAAGTGCTTATTGAGGGAGTTTCTTTCTGCATTTTTTGTGCATTTAACAGATTAATTCCGAAAAACAAAAAAGCCATTATCGCTACAATGTTTTTTACGTTCTTCATGTTTTGGTGAATTATTTGAGAGTAGTCATGTCAATAACATAACGAAACTTCACCTTACCAGCTAAAACTTTTTGATAAGCATCGGTAACGGTTGCGCCTTCGGCTTTAATTATTTCAACATCGGGATAGATATTGTGAGCAACTGAATAATCAATCATCTCCTGAGTCTCTTTCATTCCTCCGATTTGAGACCCATACACATTTCTGCCAGCGTAAAATACAAAGTCCATTACTTTGAGTGTAGGTTGGTTGTTAAATGCAGGTAAACCTACAATGGCAAAATCGCCTTTGTATTTTGTCATCTTCAGATACATGGCAGGATTGTACATGGCAGGAATGGAGCTTAACACGAAGTCGAAAGAATTATCCATTCCGTTTAATTCGTCAAGGTTATTGACATTCACATATTTTACTGCACCCATTCTGATGGCATCCCCCCGTTTGTCTTCTGTAATGTCAAAAACGGTAACATTAGCCCCTAATTCAACTGCGTACTTTACCGCCATATGTCCAAGCCCTCCAAAACCAGCAATGGCAACATTATCCCCTTTCTTAACATTGGATTGCTTCAAAGGCGAATAGGTCGTAATTCCTGCACATAATAAAGGAGCAACCTTTTTTAAATCTGCATTTTTAGGCACAAGCACTGCAAAATGTTCTTTTACAACAATGTTATTTGAGTACCCACCTTGGGTGATTTCATTATCGTGAGCCCAATCGATGGCATGATAAGTCATCGTCACTTTTTTGCAATATTGTTCTAATCCTGCTTTACAATAGCTGCATTCACCACACGAATTTACCATACATCCTACACCAGCATAATCACCAACTTTAAATTTGGTCACATTTTTACCCACTCGAACTACTTTACCGACAATTTCGTGCCCGGGAACCATTGGGTATTTTTCAGTTCCCCAGTCTTGGTGAGTATGATGCAAATCACTATGGCAAATACTGGCATACATCGTTTCAATGAGAATGTCATTATCACCAAGGGTATGACGGGTAAACTCATAAGTTTTAAACTCACCTCCAGCCTCATAAACAGCAAGGCCTTTGGCAGGGATTCTTCCTTCTTGTGCATTGATTTGGAGCATTCCGATAATGCAAACAACTATGCTTATTATTATTTTTTTCATTGTATATATTTTTTTAGTTTTTATCTACCATTTTCTCGCTGCTTTCGGGGTAGCGATGCCCAACAATTTCGATAGCTGAGAGTGCGTTTTGAATTTTCGTTAAATCGTCAACTGTTAGTGTCACATGCACCGAACCCACGTTTTCTTCTAAGCGGTGAATTTTTGTTGTTCCTGGAATTGGTACAATCCAAGGTTTTTGTGCATTAATCCAGGCTAAAGCAATCTGAGCTGGTGTTGCACTCTTTTGCAGGGCTATTTCTTTTACTAACTCAACCAAAGCCATATTGGCTAGCCTATTTTCTTCGTTAAATCGGGGAATGCCATTGCGGAAATCGTTTTTAGAAAACTCTGTGTTGATGTCGATTTTTCCAGTTAAAAATCCTTTGCCGAGCGGACTGAATGGCACAAAGCCGATTCCCAGTTCCTCCAACGTAGCGAAGGTTTTTGTTTCGGGTTCTCTCCACCATAAGGAGTATTCGCTTTGTAATGCTGATACAGGCTGTATTGCATGAGCCTTGCGAATATTATTTACTCCAGCTTCAGACATTCCGAAATACTTCACTTTTCCTTCACGGATTAAGTCTTTAACCGTACTTGCGACCTCTTCAATTGGTACTTCAGGGTCAATACGATGTTGATACAGCAAATCAATAGTTTCAACCTTAAGCCGTTTCAATGAGCCTTCAACCCTTTGACGAATATAAGCGGGTTTGCTATTTAATCCTGTCGATTGGCCATCAACATAATTAAACCCAAATTTTGTTGCCACAACAACTTGGTCTCTAAATGGTGCGATTGCTTCACCAACAACTTCTTCATTTAGGAATGGGCCATAAATTTCTGCGGTATCAAAAAAGGTGATTCCTAGCTCATATGCTTTCCTGATTATTGAAATAGCTGCTTGTTTGTCAATAGCAGTTCCGTAACCAAAACTCATACCCATACAGCCCAAACCAATTTCTGATACTTCTAGTCCACTGTTCCCAAGTTTTCTTTTTTTCATTGCTATTTAATTTTAAGTTTAACTTGATAAAGTTTTACGATGCAAAGTTGAAGTGAAAAGAGCAAAGGATTCTTATACATATTACTGATTCTTGTACCAAGATTACTGATAATGATTTTACCTGTTGATATTTACATAAAAAGCGGTTTATCTTTGCATTAAACAAAAGCATATATTATGGACGAGATTTTGAAACTGGACAATATAGCTCAGTATAATTCATTGAGAGGGGTAGAGACATTACATCCATTGGTAAGTGTTATTGATATGTCAAAAGCAAATGCAACACAGAACCTTCGAATTAATTTTGGTTTTTACTGTGTGTTTTTGAAAGAGATAAAGTGTGGTGATTTGAAATATGGATGTAATTATTACGATTATCAAGAAGGGACGCTTGTATTCGTAGCACCGGGACAAGTAGTTGGTGTAAATAGCCCAGAGGTTATTCAACCCAAGGGTTGGGCGCTACTTTTCCATCCCGATTTAATTAGAGGCACATCTCTTGGACACAATATTAAAGATTATACTTTCTTTTCATATGAGGTTTTTGAAGCACTTCATTTGTCAGAGAAAGAAAGACAAATTGTGATTGATTGCCTTCAGAAAATTGATTATGAGTTAAGGCAATCTATTGATAAGCATAGTAAAACTCTTATAGCAAATAACATTGAGTTGCTACTTAACTATTGTATGCGTTTTTACGATAGGCAATTTATAACCCGAAGCCATGTTAATAAAGACATTTTAATAAAATTTGAAAAATTGTTAGATGAATATTTTCAGTCAGAAATGCCACAAACATTAGGTTTGCCTACAGTAAAATATTGCGCAGATAAAATCCACTTATCAGCAAACTACTTGGGTGATTTAATTAAAAAGGAAACTGGGAAATCACCACAAGAGCATATACAATTAAAGTTAATGGACGTTGCAAAAGAGAGAGTCTTTGATAGAAGTAAAACTTTAAGCGAAATTGCGTATGAGTTAGGATTTAAGCATCCGCAGCATTTTAGTCGGATGTTTAAAACCGAAACTGGATATACGCCGAATGAATATAGGACATTAAATTAATTACAGAACTATCTGTCGTAGGTGTGCGAGGGCAAGAAAAACAATTTATGGCAGTGAAGGGAGGCATGCAGGGAAAGGACTGACATAATTTGTTTTTGTGCGGTGGGTTCTTCTTTCTATTCGTTTTTCAGTCAGGGAATAGTCAAATCCGACGTCAAATTACCTTGCTGCTAACGTTGTCGTGGTAAAAAAAGTTGGGGAGCAAACGCCCGCTTCTTTGTCCCACGTTAAACTGAATATAAAGATAGAAAAAGAAACCTGATCTTGCGTATCAGCCCCGAATTTTTTGTACCACGTGTTATGGGCTGCGGTTTTCTGCGTAGAATATCTCTTCTCGGGTCGGGAATGGGTTTCTCCTGATTTCAAATACTTTCCCTGTTTAAATACCTTTCCACTTAAACACAAAAAAAATCGAGCGTTGCGGGTTCGCCCGAAAACAATTTTTTCAGCGCGGTTTTCGGGAAATTCTTTTCATTCAGTTTTCAAGGCTTTCTAGGCACCAAAAATGCGTCCGAATGGTGCGTTGGTCTTTCTGTCCGTTTAGCATTCAAATTGTCTAAAAACAGGTTCTATCCGCTGCTGATTGTCTGTTCTGCGTGGCGGTTCGGGTGGGGAAACGTTTGTCGATGGTTGATGTGCGTCAGAAAAAAATTGTTTCAAGGTCGTCGAAAGTCCGTCCGTTCGTTAGGTTTCATCAGCTATCTAGGAGTTCAGTCGGGTCGAGTTTCAAGGCGTGTATCTCTGTCTAGGAGTAGGACGGTCTGCCGAGGACCTTAATCTTTCGTGGTTTCATCAACCGTTGCCCATAACGGTTTCGTGGTTGGATTTGCTGGGGAATAGGTACCAGCATCTCTGTCCCACGGTAAAATCAATATAAAGATAGAAAAACTTTCGGATCTGCCTATTCACCCCAGTAAATTTAACCACGTGTTAGCGACCGTGCGCTTACTGGGAGCGGACGGGACGCCGGACGCCCAACCGCCTCCAGCCAGCCAACTTTAATGGGATGGAGAAGCTGCCGCAAGGGCTGTGACAGGTTAATCCCATTCGTTTCCAGAGCGCAACGCTGTGGCTGCGCGAACCGGACGGTTCGCTTTACGGTCGCGAAGCCCAACCGCGAAGCTGCGGCTGACGAGCTGGTCAGCCGCTACAAAGGAACGTATACAGGTGGCGAGGTACAATCCCGACGGACGGGTTAGACCTGGCGCAGGCCTTGCCCGCAACAATGCGGGCGGACGAGCGGAACGGCCGAGTTAGTAACGCAAAGGAGAAAGTAGAGAGCCATAGATAACGCTATCTGCAAATACCCGTTCAAAAGATGAAGAACCATTGTAGGTTGCTATACCACGAGAAACAGAAAGAAAAGACTTTATGAACGGAATAGGGGAGAGAAGATCTTTTAGAAATAATTTAATCGCGCATTGTAGCTAACGTTTGCTGCTAAAAAACGACGGGGAGTTCGAAGCAGCAATCTTGTCCCACGTTAAAATATAACTTAAAAACTAATTAAAAACTTGTCTACGCTTCAGCCCCGTTGGGTTTTAGCAGCTGTTGTGCACAGTAAATTATTTGTTATAAAGTAAAATTTCTTTTCCGTTAATATCCCACATTCTTGTAGTATTTACATAATTATTATTCTTGTATAAAACCTCAGATTCTTTCTGACCATTTGAATACCAAGTATATGTCAAACCGTTTCTTTGTCCATTGATGTAATTTATTTCTGTTTTTAGCATACCATTCTCGAACCATTCTCGATAAGTGCTAAATAGTTTTCCATGAACATAAGTTGCCTCACTTTCTAACTGACCATTTTCAAAGTAACTCTTTAGTATTTTTGTGGAATCATTTATGTAATTCCAATCCTTACCAAATTTTCGATTTCTTACTTTTCTTAAATCATAAAACATGTAACGCGTTGGTTCTCCACGAGCATTTAAACAGATTATTTTCCCTTTTAGGATAAAACTATTAGATGGTAATTCTAATGAAAGATTATCAATTATTTTTGTTGTTAAACTGTCATATCGAGAAGGACTATAAATTATATTTCTATTTTCGTATTTTAGATAAAACAACAGCGAAATATATTTTAAACTATCATTTTCGACTTTGTCATATTGCATAACATTTACAGAATCGGAATAGTATCTTAATTTCTGAGTAAGGAAGGAAGATAAATAGACACTATTTCCCTTATTCAATGAAGTCTTAATATAATTAACAGCAAATTCTTCATTGGATTTATTAAGTTTATCAATCGATGAAATAATAAGATATGTAAATCCGAGTCCAATGACTATTGATATAATATAGTCTTTTACTTCTTTCCTCTTAAAGGTTCTTTCATTACTATAAAATTCAATTTTAGTACCTGCAATATAATCACCGAGTCTTCTTTTCGGATTTATTAGAATAAAAACAATTTCAATTGGCCAAATTGGAATTGTCAGATTCCTAACAAGGCATCTTAGAGAACTTGATACTTCGTTTGTTTTGTTATTTAAAACTTGAAGATTCAAAAATCGTTTTGCTGGACTGCGACCATTAAAAAAGTCTTTGTTGAAATATATAGCAAAAGCAAGAATAAATCCGAAAATAATCAAAGGTTTAAAATGGATTGGTTGTTGAGAAATGTCACTCATTTCATTCATTCCTACAATAAAAAAGGGTATAATTGGAATAATCATCGTGACTGACATAACAAAATGGTCAATTATCATTGATGTTAATCGAATTCCAATTGTAATCTCTTTGTTTTTATCCATTCTGTTTGTAGTTATCATTTTATTGTGCACAACGTTTGCTGCTAAATTGTCGGCCGGGATGAAGACGGCTACGTCTTTATCCCGCGACAATTTAGTTACCAAGGTAGGAAAAATTTCGCATCGCGAAATCTGCCCGGCTGAAATTTAGCAGCTGTTGTACACCGGTTTTATTCATTATGTTGTCTAGTCACATTTCTTTTTTTATAAATCATCGGTAATTTCTCTTTCTTAAAGAATGCTTGAAAAACAACAATCGCGTCATTTATATTCAATACTTCACTATCATGTATCCTAATTGGTCCTACACGACATTCAATCTGAGTCCAAACAGTTTTTAAAGGGCTTATATCTTCGTCTTTACCAATAACAAAATGTTTAAAATCCTTTTTGTTTTCATATTCTCTGATTTCAATAGTCAATCTTTCCTTACTTCCAGCACATTGGATATATGAGCCTGTGTCATTTGTTAATACGTAAAAAGCTTTCCTTAAAGGGTCTATTAATTTTAAAGAATATTCTATCCTTTCCCAATCAGGGTTTTGAGTTTCAATTGAATTAATACTATTATCTTCTGTAAATGTCATATCGCTGTGTCTATTTAAACTGGTGTACAACGTTTCCGTGGTTGGAAATGTTGGGGAGTTAAAAACCGAACATCTGTCCCACGGTAAACTTTTACTAAAGTACTAAAAACCTGCTTATCTGCGCATCAGCCCCAATATTTTTAACCACGTGTTGGCAGTTGGTGTGTTAATTAAATTCATTGTTAAGCATTAAAGTATTGAATTATTTTAACATAGTCTAGTTGCTATTTCCCAAAAATTTTATGTATCAATTCTAGAGTCTGTTCTTTGCCTTGAATTATTGTTACAATACCACTTAAAAAAGTTACAAGAGCAATAATTCCTGTAAAAATTTTGTAAAGTGTATTTGCCATTATTTTATCAACCGTTTTACTACTAAAAATGCCAACCCAATTTAAAATCATTAATGGTAAACTAATGATTTCTTGAAATCCAATTCTAAACCAAAGAAAAGGATTTTTTAAACCCTTTTCTGTTGTCTTGACTTTTTCTTCAAGATACCCTAAATAACGTAGCAAACAGTCATCTACAGAGTTTATATCAAAATTTTCAACACTTCCATCTCTAAATTTTGGAATAGTATTTAGGATAATTGGATAATTTGAAAATTTATATTTCTGCATTGGAGCGATATATTCCATTATACCGAAATCCCCAACATTGTTCTGAATTTTGCTTACATTTTTCGTAAGCCAAATATAAAGTTGGTTATCCAAATCGCCTTTTCTTTCAATACTGTTGTATGTTTTACCGTATTTTTTCGAAAATTCGTAGAATTTCTTTCGATATTCAAATGCAAATTCTAAAGATTTTTTTATACCTGAATAATACTTATACGCTTTGATAAAGCCAATCGCAAGTATTAGAAGTATAGAAAGGATGAATATTAATGTTGTCATATATTATTCATTTTTTATAATCAGGTTTTTAATATTTTGGTTTTCTTTTCTTATCTGTCAAAAACAATCGTTTAAGCATCTTTGTACACTTGCTGCCAACGTTTGCTGCTGAAAATACGTTGGGGAGTTCGAAGCAGCAATCTTGTCCCCCGTTAAAATATAACTTAAAAACCAATTAAAAACTTGTCTACGCCTCAACCCCGGTGGGTTTTAGCAGCTGTTATGTGCAGTTTTTTTATTGTTTAACAAGTTTAAATTCTCTATTGTCTACAATTAAGATAGAGTCTCCACCAATGGGTGTCAATCCTCCATTTATTTCGCCATCATCATAAAGCAAAGTAATTGGGTCCATAAATGTGTAAGAAATTGCATCGTAATTGTCATTGTATAAACCATCTTTACTAACAGGATAGTTTTTAAACATTTCCTTGTTGTAAGCTGGTTGCATGGCTTTTATTAAAGCCTTTTCAGCATCAAGAAATACTTTCTCTTTCTCAGGGTAGTTTCTCCCTAGTATCGCATCAACCATACTTTTTGTATCGGATTCATTTCCGAATGAATGAATTTCCAAATTGTCTTGAAACTCAAAAGGAAGAATAACAATTTCATTTGCTGGAAGTTGTTTTTCTGTAACTGGTGCTTCTAATGATAAAATGTCCTGAAATGTGGAGTGTCCTGTAAGTCTTTTTATTATGCTTTGTTTTGTCGCTTTACCAACGTAGTGAATTTTGTATTTAAGAAACGAACGGTAATCGCCTTCTATTTCACATTCAATATGCTCTTTCCACCAATTATGAAGAAGTTTTTCAGGTGAAAACCAAATTAGAAATTTTTTCTCAGATTCTAATATTTGCAGTAATGAAAAGCCATGAACATTGTTAAGTGGTAAGGTCTGAGGTTGGTTTGGTTTTCCAAGAAAGTTAATAGCTACGGCTATATTATCTTCATTAGTTGAACCAACTATACTTTGTATCAGAGATAATTTTCCTTTTAAGATATTACTATTTTCTTTTTGATGAATTTCAAAGTACACCTTGTAATCTTTTGTGTTTATTATTACTTTCTCAAATGTAATTACAGGTCTTTGCGCAATCAAATATAAACTTGCCTTATCAAGTGCTTGCTCTATTGTAGGGTCGTCTTTGACTATAGCGAATTCATATGCTGTTTGGGGCGCATATGCAAGTTCAAGTTGATTGATTAAGCTTTTCCGATTCTTCATAAAAATTGCACATAACGTTTTGCGTATTTGTTGTGTTTGGGAGTTTGAAACTACTTTCTTATCCCACGATAGTAAAGCTACCAAAAAGCTTTAAGAACTCCAAATGCGTCATCAGCCCAAATACAATAAATACGCTGTTAGGGGCTGTTTTTAAAATGGTATCGTAAGTATCCTTCGATTATATTTTCCATTTTCAATTATCCATAAAACAGCATATGCACCTGCACCGTCGCTATTATATGCAGATATATAAATTGATTTTGTTTTTGGCTCAAGATTTAACGTAGTGTAGTCAAGGTTTGGAGCAAAAAGATTTTCACATGGTAATGTAATTTTTTTATTACCTAACTCTAGTATTACCTCTCCGTATTGAGTTTTAGGAATAGCTCCAAATGTTCCCCAAATTTCCTTTCCATTAACTTTTTCAAGTATGTTTGCCTCCTTCGATGAAGAATTTGCTTTTATAAATTCCATTTTGTTCTTTTCTGGCAAAAAATTGATTTTAGTCATCGTCAATTTGATACTATCTGTCTTAAATACTACAATATTTTCGGTCAAACTACTATGGTTAATTTTATTGTCATCACCTATGAACTTTAACCTTGTTTTATGGATATAACCGCTTAAATTTCGTCCATGATCTTTGTAGTCAATTGGAAACCAATCATTCTGTGTTTCAAAACAAAAAACTACATTTCCATTTCTAATAGTATCAATGATGTTGTCTCCGATTTCGCAAGTCCTTCTTACATTGACGAAACCATCTTTGTCTTGAATTACAGCAAATTGACCAAAAACATTTTGAGTAATTAAAAGCGCTATGAATATTGAAATTATTTTCATAATGATTCTTGTTTTAATATCAGTCACAATGTTGTGGATTCATCGAAAATAGCCCCTAACGTTCCTGTGGTTTGGACTGCTGTGGAGTAAACTGCTGTACAGCTATCCGCCGTTAAAAACTAAGTTAAAGGTAATGAAAATTCTGCATCCGCAAAATCAGCCACAGTAGGCTAAACCACATGTTGGCGTTAGTATTTTATTGTTTTTCAAGTTTAAATGTTCTACCCGTTTTCACCAAGGGTTCGTCATTCCAATCAAAATTTTTAACTTCTTCTAAGATAAAACCTGTTTCGCAATATTTAAAAACATAAGATAAAGTTTCATGCCCTTTTTTGTCTCTTATTAATATTATATCGTTACCTAAGTATGAGGAAGGATAGAAGTTTCCATAATTCATGAAGCCTTTTAATTCATTATTCTCACAAAATGAGATATCATAAGTGCTATTCGAATAGCTATCAATGAATTTATAATTCCCTAAAAACATATATGAATAAAGATAATCTCTGCCACCACCCGAACCTATACCTTTAACCTCATCTATTTTTTTAAAACAATAAGAGTTCAATGTGTCATTGATACACAGTTCTTTATTCTTGCTTACAAGATATGAGTAATGTTTTTTATCCAGTTTGATATTGTTTTTAGTTATCAAACCAATCCATGGTGACTGTTGATAGTATTCTAAAGCCTCAATGAAAGTATCTCTAATAAAAATTGAAACAAAAAACTTTGTATTTCTTTCAGTTTCTGTGATAGAATGATATTTATTTAAATCATTAATATATGAGTTGCTAACCCACAATCCATTCAACTTGTTGGTGTCTCTATTTGATTCAGTGATGTGATCTTTAGTCTTCGTTGTATCCTTTTTAATAACAGAATTGTTTTCATGTTTCACTGAGGGATTACATGAAATAATTAGCAAAAACATTATCAAGTGCTTTGTTTTCATAGCATAATCGAATGTAGTCTTCAAAATATTAACGCCAACGGTTTCGTGGCAAGGAATGTTGGGGAGTGAACAGCCGAACATTTATCCCACGTTAAACTGATACTAAAGTACTAAAAACTTGCTTATCTGCGCATCAACCCCAATATTTTTTGCCACGTGTTAGCAGGAGCAGCATCGGGGCAGCCGATCTGCGCCCTGCTATACACGGTTTACCTTGCCGAGAGCGGGCACCGCTTGCGCAGCCGCGCATGGTGCGATTTTGCAACTTACGCGAGGGCAAAATCGCGGTCAGGCCTGCGCAAGCCCGGCTACGCGGGGAAGAATGAAAGGGATCGTGTTGCCTCGGTGCGAGCGGGGTCTTCCCATGTTCTCTCTGCAACCGCCGTGCGCGCTGGCCCATCCTGCGCTAGCACCAGCGGGGGGGGGCGTGCTTGCGATTGCGTCCATGATACGCTTTTGTTACTTTTCTCAAAACAAAAGCGTGACCAGCAAGCGCAAGCGCAGGGCTTTGGAGGTTAGGATTGTCCAGAAAAAGGTTGGGTAGGGGAAAGCGCACCGTGAGGACTAACCGATAGAACAGGGATGAACGTTTTACATATACCTGTTACTGCTAACGCCTGCTGCTAAATTGTCGGCCGGGATGAAGACGGCGACGTCTTTATCCCGCGACAATTTAGTTACCAAGGTAGGAAAAATTTCGCATCGCGAAATCCGCCCGGCTGAAATTTAGCAGCTGTTA
>Ga0209098_1002292_pt1 | contig 17024 bp, 17 predicted proteins | sample AD_JPNHW1_MetaG_FD_184429 | JGI IMG/M metagenome (GOLD analysis project Ga0209098, IMG submission 184429) | Active sludge microbial communities of municipal wastewater-treating anaerobic digesters from Japan - AD_JPNHW1_MetaG (SPAdes) (version 2) | ecosystem: Engineered > Bioreactor > Anaerobic... | reverse complement strand
CGAAAGCCACTTCTGAGTAGGGATTGTCCGAGACGACGACGATATTGTGGTCTGCGGCAAAATCCACAACTTCGCGATAGAAGGACGGCGGGGCGATGGCTGCCGTCGGGTTATTGGGGTAGTTGATGAACATGAGCTTTGCAGAGCGGGCAACTTTCTCCGGGATTGCATCGAGAACCGGGAGGAAATTGTTCTCTCTTAAAAGCGGCATCTCATGGACTTTCCCCTCGCAAAACAGGGTGCCGGTCGAATACCCGGGATAGCCGGGGCTCGGGGCAAGCACATAGTCGCCCGGGTTCACAAATGCTTCCCCGATATGAGTGATCCCATCCTTTGATCCCATTAGCGCAAGGGTCTCTTTTGACGCATCGAGCGTGACACCGAACCGCTTTTTGTACCACGCTGCGACAGCCTGGCGGTAGGCCGGCATTCCGGCATACGAGGGATAGTGGTGGTTATCCGGGTTGTGTGCGGCCGAACAGAGGGCATCGACTATATGCGCAGGTGTCGGGAGATCCGGGTCTCCGACACCCAGGTCAATAATGTCAACACCTTTTTTTTGCTGCTCTGCTTTCATCTCATCGATCCGTGCAAAAAGATACGGCGGGAGATTGCTCATGCGTGTTGAGTACATAGGTACTAAAGATTCGATTCCCCTGCTCTAGTAGTTAACGATTGGCAGGGGTAAAAACAGGCAAAAGCGGATATGCTTAATATCCGGCGGCATGAACCAGAGACATGCCGGATATATTCCTGCAGGAAGGGGGGGCAAAAATGGCAGCAGATGTTGTTGTAATTCTTTGTACAGCGGCACCACCCGAAGCGGCAATAATGGCGCAGGAACTCATAGGACAGCGGATTGCTGCCTGCGTTAACATTGTCCCTGTACAATCAGTCTACCGGTGGAAAGGCGAACTCTGTAACGACCAGGAACACCTGATGATAATAAAGACCACAAAAGAAGGGGCTGACCGGGCTGTTGCTGCCATCCGGTCCCTGCACAGCGCCGAAGTCCCGGAGATTATCGTGCTACCAGTGATATCCGGTTATACCCCATATCTTGAGTGGGTGCAGCAGGAGACAAGAGGCAACCCCTGACTGCATTGTGTAAACACGTATACCGCAAGGCCTCAGGACACACAGTGTTATTGCCAAGTGCCCTCATAAATACCGGATTGTAAACCGGGAGCAGTTCATGGAACCAGAAACCGTTGCACAATCTCCGAAAACTGCACTTCTTGTGCTGGGGTGCCCGCAGGTACCGGTGCAGACAAGCATTGCCCTGTACCTGGTCAACCGTTTCAAAAAAGCCGGAATAACCCCGGTTATTGCCGGTAACAAAGCGGCAAACACCCTGCTTGTGGTAGCCGATCCCGACCGTCACTATATCGGTGAAGTAATGGACCTTGACCGGGCCGTCGCCCAGATCACGGAAAAGAAGCGCGACTTTGACCGGTGTTTTGTTTTTATCCATAACGATGCGGGCATCAGCTACGCTGCGACAATGGGAGTAATCTCGAAGGCGAAACTGTATGTCCTTGTCTATGGCGAACATGAAGAGGAACTCGTGCCACAAATCACTTTCCCCTGTACAAAAATTGCGGCAAAGGCCGTGCACAATCCCATGCCGCTCAAAAAAGCAATTGACGAGGTGGCACCATGGGCTGCGTAGAAGCACTCAGTTATGAGATCCTGATCCGGAATGCGTCGTTCAAGGAGTCGCGGGACTACATCCGGAAGAACTTTTCCGAATCTATCGATGTTGATCCGGGGTTCAAGGTCTTTGATGTGTATGTTATCGGTGTTCCCCCGATTGCTATCGGCCTTGACGGGGATTTTGTTATCTTCCCGTACACGAAGCCCTGCCATGGGACATTCCTGTTAAGGGTTGAGGATGCAACAGAGGCCGGGCGGCTAAGGGCGCTTGTGAAAAAATGAGGGGGCGGACAATTCCCTCTGTCAGGCGTTCTTTTAAGGGAAGTTCATCAGGCCCGATTTATATTCGGGATAAAATCAGTGTGAACTTATATAGTGCGTGCGGACGAATTATTAATCAGGAGAATCGAGGGAATGGCAGGTAAAGGGAAAGTGCTTCTTGTTGACGATGAAGATATTATTTTGGATGTGTCCCGTGAAGTATTCCAGTTCCTTGGGTACGATGCTGCGTTTGCAAAGGAAGGCACATCGGCAATTGAACAGTACAAACGGGAGAAGGAAGCCGGCCGGCCATTTGACATTGTCATCATAGATCTTACCATATCTGAAGGTATGGGTGGGAGAGAGACCATAGAGAAACTCAAAGAGTATGATCCGGATGTAAAGGCAGTCGTGTCAAGCGGCTATGCCAATGACCCGGTCGTACAGGAGTATTCCCGTTATGGTTTTTCCGGGAAACTTACCAAGCCCTACCGGATAAACGAGATGAAAGCGATGCTTGAAGCAATGATAAAAAAGAACTGATCTTTTTTTAGTGTAATTTTATTCCGATAATTTGTAATTATCCCAAACATATATGCCCTCCCGGAAACATCAGGCCTGTAAGGGGACTGTTTATGCGGGAAGTATCCGTGCTTGTCGGAGGCAGGGCCGGGGACGGGATCAACAATGCCGGCCTGATGGTTGCGCACCTGCTCAACCATCTTGGTTATTATATCTGCATTTCCATCGATTATCCGTCGCTTATTCGCGGGGGACATAATTTTGCCGTGGTGCGTGCCGCTGACGAACCGATCGGTGTGTCAACCAGCCGTATTGATTATCTTATCGCGCTCAACCAGGAGACACTTGACCGTCACCTTCCCCACTGCCATGACTGTACTGTGATTGTAAATGCAGATCTGGTAAAACCTGTCAAAAACGGACAGGCACTTTCCGTAACCTCCATCCTTAAGGCAGAATCCGCACCGCCCGTCACCGGGAATTCTGCGATGATTGGCGCATTTGCAAAAGCAGCAGGCATCCCATGGGAGACGGTAAACAATGTCTTTTCCCGGCATATGCCAAAGGCTACAGATGAAAATCTTCGGGTTGCACGGAGGGCATACGACCAGAGCAACACCACCCGGCCGATCCCGGCGCTCCCGCATCCGCCGCACAGCCTGTTGTCGGGAAATGAAGCGATCGGGCTTGGCCTTGTCGCCGGAGGTCTTGCAACATATATTTCCTACCCGATGACACCGTCATCATCCCTGCTTCACTTCCTTGCCGCAAACGCGGAACGGTTCGGAATAACCGTCATACACCCGGAGAACGAGATTGCCGTCATCCTGATGGCTCTTGGCAGCGCCGTCGCCGGAAAAAAGACCGCTGTCGGAACTTCAGGCGGAGGCTTCTGCCTGATGACCGAAGGGCTGTCATTTGCCGGCCAGGCAGAGATCCCTGTCGTGATCGTGGTTTCACAGCGGACCGGGCCGTCAACCGGTCTGCCGACATATACCGGCCAGGCAGAACTTTCCTTTGTATTGCATGCAGGCCAGGGTGAGTTCCCCCGGCTGGTTGTCGCCCCTGCTGATGCAAAAGAAGCCTGCACCTGGTCAGAATCCGCAGTCGGGATTGCATGGAAATACCAGATCCCGGCGTTTGTGCTGGCCGACAAGACCCTGTCAGAAGGCATCTACAGTCTCGATTATGAAGAACTGCCCCGTCTCCCGATGCCGGATGCTGTACTCTGGGACGGGCAGGCACCCTACCGGCGCTATACAGATACACCGGACGGCATCTCACCGCTAGCGTTTCCCGGCAGGAAGGATGCAGTTGTTAAGGTCAACAGTTATGCGCATGACGAGGACGGGATTACGACAGAAAATGCAGGGCTTGTCGCACAGATGGCAGAAAAGCGCAGGAAAAAATACATGAAGTTAAAAGAGGAGATGGACCGGTTCCCGTGCGTTAATGTCCGGGGATTACGCGATGGAACAACAGCCCTCCTCTGCTGGGGTTCTGTCAGGAATGCCTGTGACGAAGTGGCAGCGCAGCTGGGATTGCGGGTGATCCAGCCGGTAGTGCTCTCTCCCTACCCGGATCGGCAGTTTGCATCTGCGTCCCGTGGGGTTGAACGCATGATAGCCGTTGAGGAAAATGCCACCGGGCAGCTTGCGGCACTTGTGCGCGAGCATGGCGGCCATGTTGATAACACCGTTCTCAAATATGACGGCCGTTCATTCACACCGGATGAACTGCTCAATCTGGTAAAAGAGGTGATTGAGGTATGACCAAAAACCTGATCACGCCCGCACAGAACACATGGTGCCCCGGCTGCGGAAACTTTGCCATCCAGCACACGCTCAAAGAGGTCCTTTCCGGTCTTCTGGATGAAGGGCGGTCCCCTGACGACGTTGTGCTGGTCTCAGGTATCGGGTGTCATGCAAAGATCGCCGACTACCTCAACATCAACAGCGTTTACACTCTTCACGGAAGGACTATCCCGGTGGCAACAGGTCTTAAACTTGCCAATCCGGCACTTACTGTTATCTGTTGTGCCGGAGACGGAGATGCATATGCCGAGGGGCTTGACCACCTGATCTTTGCCGCAAAACGAAACATTGACATCACCATGATCGTTCATAACAACCGGGTTTACGGGCTTACTACCGGACAATTCACCCCCACGTCACCGTTGGGTTTTAAAGGAAAATCTACCCCGAATGGAGCGACAGAGTACCCGTTTAACCCGCTCGAACTGATGCTTGCTTCAGGTGCAACCTTTGTTGCGCGGGGTTACACCCGTAAGATGCCGCAGCTTGCGCAGCTTGTCCGGCAGGGTATTACCCACAAGGGTTTTGCCTTTATCGATGTCCTCCAGATCTGCGCGAGTTTCTTTAACATGACCGAATACTACCAGTCCCGGGTATATGATCTTGCCGGCCACAACCCGGCAGATTTTGAAACTGCGTGTATGAAAGCAAGGGAATGGGACTATAACCACGATACACCTGTCGCCCTTGGTTTGTTCTACAAGCGGGCACTTCCAACTTTTGATGACCATTATCCGGTCCGGAATTTATCAGGAAATGAACGCATGCAACAGATCCGTGAACTTTTTGAGGCATCGAAGTAACGATTATCCCGGCATTGTACCGGTAAAATAAGATGTTGTAACCGGTGCCCGGATAAGGATTGAGCGGATGAGCGACCCAGATGCAGACCGTGATGAGGTATTCCGGCAGATCAGCCGGCATTCCGGAGGGGTGACGGTTATCCTTATTCCACTCCTTATTGTAATCATCTGGCTGCTGGAGAACTACCTTCTTGTAGGAAATACCCGCCTTTTTGAACAGGCCAGCTTCACAGGGCTTCTCATCTATACGGTTCTCTCGTGCATTATTGTCGGCATCCTTGTCCCGTTTGTGCGTATCCGGGCGGCATTCCTTTCGGGGACAATCAACATGTTCCAGATTGGCTTCCGGTCACTGCGCCGGACGGTAACTGCCATCAGCCTGACTGCAATAGCAGCCTGTGCCGTATTTGTCGTAATGAATATGTCGGGGCAGGGTCCGGACCGTGGAACCGGTGCCGCGCTTTTTATTTTCCTGCTGCCGACAGCAATCGCAGCGGTGATGATCTGCTGGGGGCTTCTTGGGACACATGTGCAGGCATATTTTCGCAGCGGCGGGGTAATTGTCTCCGTTTTCACCGGCGTCCTGATAACGGCGCTGGTCTTTGCCATATCAATGTCAGCATTGTTTGCCGGTGCTGACTTTACAGGGACATTTGCCGGCTTTTTGGCACTTGGATGCGTAATCGGACTCTTTTTCTTTGCCGTTCGTGATGTCTACGCCACCATTATTGTTGTCACTGCGGGCTTAGCCGTCCTGCCTGTATCCTCGGTCGATCCCGCATATCTTGTGCCTTTTAACCCGGCAGTTGCACTGTGCAACATTCTTGCTACCGGGACTCTGTTGGGGGTACACCTGTACTTTTCCCGACATTACACAACTGTCATGATCCCCAAAAAATAAACGGTTCCTGCAAACGGAATTTTACCGGGATGAACACAAATGTCTGGAGCATCGTTCCGGAACCCGGATTTTTGTAACGGTGCGATTCTCAAACCCGCTGCGTCCGGATATTTTAAAACGTAACCCCCATTGCATAATTTTTTACACGATTGCTACCCACTCTCACGAAGCGTATATTTCCGGTGATAAAAGTGGACGTCCTCATTTTTTCTGCCCTGATTCTTGCTATCACCGGAAGTGCAATCGGGTTTGCTTCAGGCTTTTTCGGGGTGGGCGGCGGTTTTCTGATGGTCCCCGTAATGTACTGGCTGCTGACCAGCTTCGGGTTTGATCCGACAATATCACTCCGGGTAGCATTTGGCACCAGCCTTGCCGTTATACTGCTGACCGCACTTTCAAGTGCATGGGGCCATCACTGCCGGCGCTGTGTACTGCTGCGTCCACTTGCGCTTATGGTAGTTCCCGGGATTATTGGTGGCTTTACCGGCGCGGCAATCGCCACTCATATGCCCGGCCGGATTATGGCTTCCCTCTTTGGCGTGGTGCTCATCCTTGCTGCCGTCCGGATGTACTTCTCCCATACACCCCAGAATGAGGATCAAATCCCGGAAAAGGTTTGGATCTTTATTCCGTGGGGCTTTGTCTTTGGTCTTGTCTCCGGACTTTTTGGAATCGGTGGCGGGATTGTCATGGTACCGGTAATGACCACGCTTCTTGGCATTCCACTCCGGCACGCTATCGGCACTTCGACAGCTTTTATGCTCTGTTCTTCTGCAAGCGGCACCATCTCCTATATCATAAACGGTCTTGACGTTGTCGGCCGGCCGCCGTTTTCATTCGGGTACGTCAACCTTGCATACTGGTGTGTCCTTGTAGTGGCGAGCGTTCCTTTTGCCCAGCTGGGCGTCCGCGCTGCGCACACGACATCTCCGGAGAAGATTAAGCTGCTCTTTGCGATACTCATGGTTGCAATGGGGCTCCATATGATCATTGGCATTGGATGAAGGTAATCCAACAGTCGTTTGTCTTATTGTAATTCGGGTAACGATGCAACAGCAAGACACGAATGAGAGACCGTTGAATAAAAAGTGACGATAATTATATGATCACAATGATGAAAATGACAACATATAATGACAGGCGGGCATCACACCGGTAAGCTCATTGTATCCCTTGTAACCTGTCTTCTCCCCGGGTATATCGCCCTCTATCTGTTTACAACTTCAATCCCCGGCTGGTACTCAAACCTGAATAAACCTGACTTTGTCCCGCCGGACATCATTGTTTTTTACACTATCATTTTTGCATTCTCTCTCCTGGGTCTTACGATGTACAGCATCTGGAACGCAGGTCTTTTGCATCGTGATGTAAAGGCAGCATTCCAAATGTTTTTGTTTGTGTTGATCCTGTTTTTCTTCTGGTTTGTTGCCTTCTTCTACATCCAGTCAGTCTTCTTTGCGCTTATCGTCATGATCATGACCATTGCAGTCATGCTTTGTGTCCTTGTACAGGCCCTGTTATCGACAGTGGGTTCTGCACTTTTTATTGTCCCGTCCCTGATCCTGATGCTTGTATTTTGCTGCGCCAACCTGATGATCCTCTTAATGAACTCCAATCTCCCGTTTGGATGATATATTATCCAGGTAAAATCCCGGGACGCTTTTTATGCATAATCGAAACGATTATTCCCTGCAATATTCCACAATCTACCGATCAATTACAGGAGCGACTTTAATGGACCGATACGTATGCACCATCTGCGGGCATGTTTACAACCCGGAAAAAGGCGAACCGATTCAGGATATCAAGCCTGGTGTCGATTTTAAGAATCTTCCGGCGGACTGGGCCTGCCCGGTCTGTTTTGCATCAAAGAATCAGTTCAAAAAAGAGGAGTAACTACTGGTTGTTATGGTATCGCGTGAACTTGTTTCCGGGGTATACTGGGTAGGGGCCCTCGATTTTGACCGCCGGATCTTCGATGAATTAATTCCGCTCCCGGAAGGGACGAGTTATAACTCATATCTTGTAAGGGGCAGCCAGAAAACCGCACTTATCGACACGGTTGACCCTGCAAAGGAATATGAACTTGTCTCAAACCTTGTACGGCTTGGCGTCGATCACATTGATTACATTGTCATTAATCATGCCGAGCAGGATCATTCCGGAACCCTCCCCCTGATCTTAGAGTTCTATTCGGATGCACAGGTGGTCACGAACGCAAAATGCCGCGATCTTCTTGTTTCCCTGCTGCATGTCCCTCAGGAGCGTTTTAAGGTAATCACAGATGGCGAAACCCTTTCGCTTGGCGACCGGACACTCCAGTTCCATATGACCCCGTGGACGCACTGGCCTGAGACCCAGATCACTTTCCTTGTCGAGGATAAGATCCTCTTCCCCTGTGATCTCTTCGGTTTCCATGCGGCAACAAGCGAACTTTTCATCACCGATGAAGCATGGGCATACCGTTTGGCAAAGCGGTATTATGCAGAAATCATGATGCCATTCAGGGGCAGTATCAAAGGCTACATAGAGAAAGTCCGCGAACTCTCGCCCGTCATGATTGCACCCAGCCACGGCCCGGTCAACAAGAACCCGAAATTCATCCTTGACGCATACGCGGACTGGGTTTCGGACTCCGTGAAAAACGAAGTAGTTATCCCGTACGTCTCGATGCACGGCAGCACGGCCAAAATGGTAGACTACCTTACCGGGGCACTCATCAGCAGGGGAATTGTCGTGAAACCCTTCAATCTCACGAAGACCGATATCGGGGAACTTGCGTACTCCCTTGTCGATGCGGCGACTGTGGTGATAGCAACGCCGACAGTTCTTTTCGGCCCGCACCCGACGGTTGTTTCCGCGACATACCTTGCGAATGTGCTCCGGCCGAAGACCCGGTTTGCATCCGTAATCGGCTCCTACGGGTGGGGCGGCAAGAGCGTCGAAACGATCACAAAGATGCTCGATCATGTCAAAGTCGAGATTATCCCGCCGGTTGTAATACAGGGCGAACCCGAAGAGGGGTCAATGGAGTCCCTTGATCGGCTCGCTGATGAAATCCTAAAAAAGCACCAGAGCATTAACATCGCGTAAGGACACAAGGCCACAGGCATAACAAACCTTTTTTGGTTTACAAATGCGAGCGTTTCCAGAAATATTATCACAAACGTGAAAGCCCGCGTTTTTATAATGTCCACGGTTTGTAGACCAGCACGGGATAAAGCCACCCGTCATTTCCAAATTCACTATTCCTTTTCCTTAAAAAAAGGCAAACGCTCATAGAGCACGAGAGACAACCACCTATGTGATGCACCGGCTCCTCTATATTTCCACGATTGCCGCGGACCTTGGGGATATCTTCTTCTTTATTGCCCCTCTCACGGCAGTCCCTCTTATTGTCACGGTGCTTTTTGCTGAATGGAGCTTACTGCTGCCCATGGCTGCCGTGCCGGTTATTTTTCTCATTCTTGGGACGGCCTTAAAACAGCTGCCACGGAACGTGCACGAGAACCGGCTCTCAACTGCGCTCTGTTCGGTTGCCCTTTTCTGGTTTGCCTGCGCCATGGTAAGCGGCATCCCGTTCATGCTGGGTCTCGACATGAGTTTTACCGATGCTTTCTTTGAGGGCATGGCGGGGTGGACCGGCACCGCATTTACCATGATGCGGTCTCTTGACCTTGCACCCTATACCCTGCTTTTCTGGCGCTCGTATATGCAGTGGATCGGCGGCATAGGGATCATTGCCTATGCAATCACCCTTGCAAGCAGCACCGGGCTCTTCCAGGGAAAATTCTACAGGAAAGAGAGCCGGGAGGAGCCCCTGATGCCAAGCATCATATCGACAGGACGGGCGATCTGGAAAATCTACGCGTTCCTTACGTTTATTGCGCTCGGGCTCATCCTCTTTACCGGTCTTTCCCTCTGGGATTCCGTCAACCTCGCGCTCACGACGATCTCAACCGGCGGGTTTGTTATCCATGATGGAGGAATCCTTGCATATAACAACGTTTTCCTCGAACTATTGCTCATCCCGATTATGATTGCCGGGGCACTCCCGTTCCGCCTGTATTACCTGATCACGGAGAACCGGCGGTGGAGCTTTTTTGGGGACGACCAGGTCAAACTCTTCCTTTTTGTTGCAGGAATCGGGACGGCAGTACTCGCCTATGATCTGGTCTTTTTCGGGAACACGGAGATTCCTGTCGCACTTATGCAGGGCCTGTTTATGTCGGTATCTGCCCTTACAACAACCGGGTTCCAGATCGCAAATATCCAGATGTGGGAGAGTGTGACTCTTCTTTTTCTTCTTATGCTCGTGTTTATCGGAGGATCTGCCGGCAGTACCTCCGGGGGTATCAAATTAAACCGGGTAGTACTCGGATTCCGTTCACTCATCTGGTGGTTCAGGCGGCTTTTTGTGAGCGGCAAGGTATTAATTCCATTTAAAAGCGAAGGACGGATTATCCCGCGTGCGACGGCAGAACTTGAAACTGCAAAAACAATGCTTGTGATCATCCTTTCCGTCATTGTCATATTTGTGGCCACGCTTGTTATCATACAGTTCCACCTGACCTTGTTTTCCATTACCGATGTCATCTTCGATGTCACATCCGCATTCTCCACCTGCGGGATTACTTCAGGATATGTATCCCCGGATATGCCATTTATCTCGAAATGGGTGTTTATCGTAGTAATGTGGATCGGGCGGCTCGAAGTAATCCCGGTTCTCATGTTGTTTATTGCCCTGTTCCGGGGGTCCGACTAAAAAGGCCAGCCAACACAAATACACTTTTCTTAACTTCAGAAGATCTAATATAAATTAAAACCACAATAGTAAAAAGATGAAACAGATCGCCCTGTACGGAAAAGGCGGTATCGGGAAGTCCACAACCTCGGCAAACCTCTCCGCCGCACTCTCGTTTGCGGGGCATGATATCCTTCAGATCGGGTGCGATCCCAAAAGGGACAGCACGCGTATGCTGATGCACGGGAAACTGATTCCCACGGTAATGGATTTGGTGCGTGAGCGGGGCGCTGCGGCAGTGACGCCCGCTGATGTTGTCTATACAGGATTTAACGGGATACGGTGTGTTGAGGCCGGGGGTCCGGAACCCGGTGTCGGTTGTGCCGGACGGGGAATTATCGCCACATTCCAGATGCTCGAAAAGTTCGGGACGCTTTCAGGCGATGTTATTGTCTACGATGTGCTGGGCGATGTTGTCTGCGGCGGGTTTGCCATGCCGATGCGTGAAGGCTACGCACAGGAAGTCTATCTTGTGACATCGGGGGAACTCATGTCCCTTTACGCCGCAAACAACATCTGCAAAGCGATAGAGAGGTTAAGCGCCCGCCCGAAGAGCCGGTGCCGGCTTGCCGGGGTTATCTGCAACGCAAAGAACCTGCCAAAAGAGGAGGAACTTGTGGCCGAATTTGCCCACCGGGTCAACAGCCATCTTATCCAGTACATTCCCCGCGATCGTGTCGTGCAGCTTGCAGAGATAAACCGCAAGACGGTGATCGAGTACGACCCTTCATCAAATCAGGCACAGAAATACCGTGATCTTGCCGCCCGGATCATGGAGAACACCAGTTTTACCGTCCCTACCCCTCTCGGGATCGATGACCTTGAGGCCCTTGCCATCGAATTCATGTAGGTCTGCCGGCTGTACTCTTACCGGCGCTCTCTCGGTGACTACCCATGTCCGTGACGCGATTACCGTCGTGCATGGCCCGCAGGGGTGTACCCATCATAATTTTTCCCTCCTGCATGCGACAAACCTTGACAACGACCGGATCGTCATCCCCCCGCTTGTCTCGACCGGACTTTCGGAGACCGATGTGATCTTTGGCGGCGAGGGAGCGCTTGACCGGACACTTGATTCAGTGATCGCCCGTAATCCTTCGGCAGTCTTTGTTCTCTCGACCTGCATCACGGATACGATTGGCGATGATGTCGCTATGGTCTGCGGGATACATAACGAAGTCCCGGTCATTGTCGTTCCTACTGCCGGGTTCCTTGGGGGACCGTTCCAGACCGGGGTTAATAATGCACTTGTTGCCCTTGCCGGTATGGCAATGCCTGTGAAAGGAAACGGCAGGGTAAATATCATCGGAGAAAAGAACCTCGAATACGAGGTTGAGGAAAACTTCGAGGAGGTGTCCCGGCTGCTTGACCTGCTTGGTCTTGAGGTAAACGTCAGGTTTGTGCACGACCTTACTGTAAGTCAGATCGCAACACTGGGGGCTGCCCGGCTCAATATACTCCGCGATCCTACACTTATTCCCGTCGGGGAATACCTCAGGGATCGTTTTGGCACGCCGTTTATCCCGGCCTATCCAACGGGGATATCAGGTACGGTTGCGTTCCTTGAAACCGTGGGAAAAATCTGCGGCATTGACTACCGGAATGCAGTAGAGGATGAACGTGCATTCCGGCAGGAGACGCTCGATGATTTTGCAGACATTGCAGGTGCCGGGATTTCTTTTTCCCTCCGTTCTCCGGATCCAGAAGGGACCAAGGTGGCTAGGGATATCGCACAGGCACTCCGTCTCGACATTTCATCCACAGGCTGCCCGGTGCCGGTACCTGTCACAGCCCCGGTAGGGATATCCGGTGTGCGCCGGCTGCTGCACCGGTGGAGGAGATCGATTCATGCCTGAATGCGAGACTCCCCTCTGGCCCTGCGCAATGACCGGGGCGGCAGCATGCCTTGCCGGTTTTGAGGGAATATCCGTTATCATCCACGGTTCAAGTGGCTGTTATTACTATCCAAAGACCCTGCTCAACGCCAACCTCCACGGGACATTTATTCTTGAAAACGAGGTGGTGTTCGGGTCGGCAGACCGGCTTCGTGAGGTAATCAGGGATCTGTCGGGTAAGGGAGGGCAGATCGCAGTTGTTACTACCTGTGTCCCGGCAGTGCTTGGCGAAGACATAAAATCGGTACTTGACGGAACCGATGTCATTTTGGTCGACAGCCCCGGGTTTGCCGGCGAACTGGAAACCGGTTACCGGGCGGCCCTTGCTGCAATTGCCCCGAATGTCAGCCCCCAAAGAAAGGGTGTCAATATTGATGGCGTGTCCCTCTCGGATCCGTTTTATGAGGGGAACATCCAGGAGGTATCCCGGCTGCTCCGCCGTGCCGGAATTCCTGTAGGAACGGTGTTCTGCCGGGACTGGGCCGAGATGGCGGGACATGCAGCACCGTTCACGATTGGTACAAATGATGATTTTGTATCAGGTGTCGGGAAATATCTTGGCGGGACGCTTGGATTTTTGGCGCTGAAAGCGACCTTTGAGAGACTTGCAGAAGTATACGAAAACGCGGATGTGGACCCGGTCCTTACAGAAATCGAATTGCAGGAAGAACAGGTAATCCGCGCCTGTGACCGGTACCTTTCCCGTTACGATCCACCCGGTGTTGCAATCTTTGCCGGTTCTGCCTATGCTTCTTTTGCGGCAGACATTCTCACCCGGTACCTTGATGCAGAGATCCTCATTGTCGGGACGCGAAATGATCCGCCACAAAAAATGGCCGCGAAATATCCTGTTGAAAAGATGACCGGGCTTGAACAGATTTCTAAAAAAATTGAGGAGATCTCACCGGACCTCGTGATAGGATCGGCATTTGAACGGTCGGTAAACGGCAACCGGGCGTTTGTCGGGATTATTCCTCCCCTTCGCGGACGGATCAGGTTAACCAATCCTCCCCTTGTGGGTACTGGAGGCACGCTTCATTTTGTTGAAAACGTTCTCAACTCCTGTATGGATATAAAAACGTAAACCTGATGGTAAAAACCTTGTAAAAGGAGTTTGTTTTCAGGCTTTCCAAAAATATTGTGATGCTTCAGCGCCTCAGCAGGCAACCGAAGGCAGGTAAGATGCCCGCAGGAAAAGCAGAAGGGGGGTACCCCCCTCCCGGAAAAACAAAGGGGACCCCCACATCCCCCTGCAATCTTTTCCAGAGAAATGCTGGTGACCCCCCCGGTCTCACCAAAAGGAGGGGGTCACGCTTAAAATTCCAGCAACAAAACCTGTGCTTCGAATGGAGTCTTCGTCTTGAACTACATGCCACCCCCTCCCAACTCTTCATGAGGTGGGGGTCACCTATTCTAGCTTGAGGAGGGGGTGACCATCAGGACAACAGGGATTAGGGGTGACCCCCTGCCCCCCTCTTTATATTCTGAAGCAAAACAGGACATCTCCTCCAGTACCGGCATCGGCAGGGGTTCTCCCTTTTTTATTTTAATCACTTTCACCCCGCGCACGGCCCCGGGTTATATACTGCACCTGCAAGATGCACTACTACGACAGAAGGTGGTCGTGTATGATGGAAAAGGCAGGTTATATCCAGCGGACAAGATGCAGGGCGGTTGACCGTGAAGGCAGGATTCATGAAGTTGTGGAACTGCACATTCTCGGTGCACGGTATGCGATCCGGCTGGCTGATCTCGCAAAGGGTATTTCCGGACGGCAGGTTGTTGTTCAGGTTGAAGCACTCATACGCGAGTGGAACTATTACCTGGGAACAACCAGTGGTCTCGCACAGGTTTCGGCATCCGGAAAAGCCCTCAACATCGAACTCTTTGAAGCGGGAAACTTCACGGTTTCGCTTCTTGCCCTCAGATCGGTCATCTATGGGAAAGAGCGTCTTGCCACGATTGTAAGGATTCCCGAACAGCCGGCTTCCCGGTTCTGGAAAGACCGCAGGGTTACCGGCCAGCAGGAGATCAGTGCACTTGTCTGACCTCGCGCACCTCCCTCTTTCGTACCCTCTCCTTTTTATGGATCCCGGATGTTCCGGAACCGCACCATGATCAGGTTGTGCAACCTTAATAGTTTCAAAAGGAAACGTGTAATTACAAAGCAGGGGTCTTTTCCTGGTTCAAGTACGGCCCCTGCATGATACTGGAGACCGGCAATGAGTGCACAGGACGATACACTCTATCAGGAACTGGTGGAGCACCAGCAGGACCTGCTGGTAAAATTCAGTCCCGAAGGGCGCCTTCTGTATGTCAATTCAGCATACTGCGATGCCGTGGGAAAGACAAAAGAGGAACTCGCCGGCAGCGTTTTTATGCCGGCCACAAACGAACGGTACTCGGATGTCATGGCCACACGGATGGTAAACCTCTTCCGGCCTCCCTATACCTGTCAGGTAGAGCAGTGGATCTCTTCAAAGAAAGGCTCACGCTGCATCAGCTGGTCAGCACGTTCGATAACCGACGGCAAGGGCGAAGTTACCGCAATTGTTGCCTCCGGCCGTGATGTGACCCGGTTAAAACAGGAGCACCGCAGGATAACAAAACGTGATGAAGAACTGATGATTCTTCTGGAGAGCAGTCACCAGATGTATTTTACCCATGCTCCTGACCATACACTGCGTTACATTAGTCCCCGTATTCTCGCACTTCTCGGTTGCACTCCCCGGTCGGGAAAACGGTTATGGACCGATTACCTGACCGATAACCCGATCAACGCCCGGGGTCTTGAACGGACACTTAATGCCATATCGTCAGGACGGAGGGAACCGCCATACAGGCTCGAATTTTACGGAAAAGACGGTACGCGGATCTGGGTTGAGGTAAATGAGATCCCGGTTGTAAAAGATAACAAGACAGTAGCGATTGCCGGCTGCCTTGTGGATGTGACGGAGAAGAAAAAGGTCGAAGAGGGAATTGTTGAAGCTGAGATCCTCCTGAAAGAATACGGAAAGAATGGCAGGATGGATCAAACCGGTGAAGAGACCAGTGGAGCATTTTCCGCGCTCAAATCAATCTTTGCGCATGGAAAGAACGAAAATGATGCTGATACTGCCATGACTTCAGATAACGGCAGTAAATGACCGTGAAAGTATCCCGTACGAAACCTGCATTACTGTCAATATTGGAAAAATTCAAACGAAATCGGAATCCCGATTGAATCATATATGGCTCCATTCAACGGGATACGAAAAAAAGATTTTTATTTTCCTTTTTTCACGCACTCGGCAATATAACTGCCAGCCTTTGACGTCCCGGCCGTACCGCCGAGGTCCTTTGTCACGATCCCGTCCCGGATACTCTGCTCGATTGCCCTGACCACGGCTTCCGCAGCCCTATGTTCGCCAAGATGGTCAAGCAGGAGTGAACCGGCCCAGATTGTTGCAATCGGGTTTACAACGTCCATGCCCTTGTATTTCGGCGCAGAGCCGTGGATTGGCTCAAACATTGAAGTGCCCTTCGGGTTGATATTGCCGCCCGGGGCAAGACCGAGCCCGCCCTGTATCATCGCGCCGAGATCCGTGATAATGTCGCCGAACATGTTCGGCGTGACCACAACATCGAACCACTCGGGATTTTTCACAAACCACATTGTGACCGCGTCAACAAAGTTGAAATCGGTGGCGACATCGGGATACTTCTTTGCGGTTTCATTAAAGACGTCACGCCAGAGCCCGTATACATCGGACAGCACGTTAGCCTTGTCTACCGACGTGAGCTTTTTCCTGCGTTTCTGTGCAAGATCAAACGCATAGGTCTGGACACGGCGCGACCCTTCCCTGGTCACGACCCCGATCTGGTAGGCCAGTTCCTCTGCATCGGTTTCGACGTCGAGGCCGAACTTTACGTTGTAGATTTCCCGGATAACTTCAAGTTCGATCTTCTGGTGTTTCTTGAACCGGGACCCGATCCCGACATAGAAGTCCTCGGTATTTTCCCGAACAACAACAAAATCGATGTCTTTTGGCGTCTTGTTCGCAAGCGGCGTCTCGACCCCTTCGAGCAGCCGGATCGGCCGCAGGTTCACGTACTGGTCAAATGAGAACCGGAGTGCCAAAAGGATACCTTTCTCAAGGATGCCCGGCTGGACCCGGGGGTCGCCAATTGCGCCGAAATAAATCGCCTTGAACTTTTTAAGTTCTTTGAGGTCATCCTCGGTCAGGAGTTCCTTTGTCGCAAGATAACGGTCAGCTCCGATATCGAAATCTGTCCACTCAATCTCAAAGTTAAATCGCTCTCCGGCGGCTTTAAGAACTTTCTTTCCTTCGGTTACTATTTCGGGCCCGATCCCATCCCCGCCTATCG
>Ga0209098_1002291_pt1 | contig 17026 bp, 18 predicted proteins | sample AD_JPNHW1_MetaG_FD_184429 | JGI IMG/M metagenome (GOLD analysis project Ga0209098, IMG submission 184429) | Active sludge microbial communities of municipal wastewater-treating anaerobic digesters from Japan - AD_JPNHW1_MetaG (SPAdes) (version 2) | ecosystem: Engineered > Bioreactor > Anaerobic... | reverse complement strand
GGTGAAATAGGACGCGGCGATGGGCAGCATGGCCAGGTTGGTCGTGATCTTGAAGAAGACGCCCAACGAAGCCGTAATCGCCAGCTCGCGCACCATCGGGATCGGAATGAGGATCAGCGTGATGAAGGAGACGAAGGCCGTGACCAGGGCCAGCACGCCGGGAATCAGCAGGCCGGAGAAGCTGGCGCGGGCGGCCTGTTCGGTCGTCTTGCCGTGCGCCAATTCGCGAACGATGAAGTTGATTTGCTGCACGCCATGCGAGACGCCGATGGCGAAGACCAGGAAAGGCACCAGCACGGCCAGCGGGTCGAGGCCGAAGCCGAGCAGGCGCAGGGCGCCGAACTGCCAGACCAGCGAGGTGAAGGAGCAGACGATGGGCAGGATGGTGAAGCGCAGCGAGTGGCAGTACCAATAGACGGCAGCGGCGGTCAGCAGCAGCGCCACGGCGCAGAATTCGAGCACCGACGAAGCACCGTCGGCGATGTCGCCGATCTGCTTGGCGAAGCCGATGATCTGGATCTCGAAATCGGCATCCTCGAATTGCTTGCGCAGGCCTTCCAGCTTGTCGTTGTAGGCGACGTAGTCGATCTTGTTACCGTCCTTGTCCACCTCGGCCAGTTCAGCAACGATCATGGCGCTGGTCTGGTCGCGTGACACCAGCGTACCGACGAAGCCGCCCTGGCTGGCCGAACGCTGGATGCCGGCGATGATGTCCTCGTTCAGCTGTTCCGGCGTGACCGTGCCCGAAATGAGCGGGTCGGCGCGGAAGCCCTCCTCGGTGATTTCGTTCACAAAACTGTTAGGCGTCCACAGCGACTGCACGCCGAGGCGGTCTACGCCCGGCAGGTAAATCACCGCCTGCGTCACCTCATACAGGCGCTTGAGGCCGGCCTGCGTCCAGATATTGTCTTTCTTGGCTTTGACCACGACGTTCAGGCGATTGGCGCCGAGCACGTCGTTGCGGTACTTGTGGAAGGTCTCGATGTATTCGTGGCCGGTCGGCATCTGCTTCTCGAAACCGGCCTCCATGCGCAGTTGCAGCGCGAAGTAGCCCATCACGGCGGTGAAGATGGCCAGCCAGATCAGGAAGGGCGTGCGATATTTGAAGCAGAAGTTCTCCAGACCGGAGAGCATCCGGGTCAGGTGCTTGTCGACGTCGTCGACACTGAAGATATTGAGCATGGCGTGCTGTTCCGCAGGGTAGTTTTATCGTTATGTGGGCCGGGGAGATTGCCCTCCCCGGCTGGCTGCTTAGAAGTTGCGCGACACGTAGGCACCGAAGAAGTCGCGATCCTTGTACGGCTGGTCATAGACCCGCGAACCACCCCAGAACTTGGCGTAGTTCACGCCTGCCTGCCACGAGGCCGGGTTCTTGGTGAAGCTGACGATGAAGTTGGCCGACTTGGCCCCCTCCATGAAGAGCCCCGACGAGTTCGGCGTACGCCCCTCGACCGCATGGAAGTAATAAATCTCCGGCGTGACCTGCCAACCCGGAATCAGGTTGCCATCGTAAGTCCAGCTGAAATCCAGGTTGTAACCCCAGGACAGCTTGTCACCCACCGCTTCCGGCGTGTTGTTCAGATCGAACTCCTGACCCCACCCCCAAGTACCGGCGCCAACCGGGTCAGCGCCGTAATACTTCTTCATTTTGGGGTAGTAGCTCGCCACCGCCTCAACCATCAAGGTTGCAGTCGACGCGTTGCCCAGGGCCTTCAGAATGCCGCCGTAGTCACCCGGCGTCATGCTCAGCAAGCCGGTGAGATGCCACTGAAACTTTTTCTCGTCGACCCAGCATTTGCCATCATTCGATGCACAGCCCAGGGCGGGATTCAGCGAAACCGCGTCCTTCGGACGATAGGAGAGCTCCGTGCCGATCGCCCAGTCCCCCACCGGCAGGTTGGCAGAAACGCCATACATGCGGCGATCCTCGGCGTATTGCCACTCCAGCTTGCCGGCCACATTCTGGTCGATAAACAGCTGCGGTGCCTTGTCATGGTAAGCCATGGCATAGAAGCCCAGATTGAGCTGGGTTCCCGACGGCTGCCAACGTACCGCCGCACCGTACTGGCCGGAATCCTTGGCCTTACGCCGATTGATTCCGTAGGTGCTGTCGCCGACACCCAAGCCATTCAACAGCGACCAGTAGCTACCGGTCGGCGGAAAATAGTTGGCGTTCCAGGCAGCCTGGTAGTAGGCCTCGATGTTAACCCCATTACCCAGGCCAGTCGCAAAGCTGACGATTGGCGCCGGCAGGAAAACCTCTTTCAATTGAGTACCGGGCTGCGACAAGCGCATGATGTCCATCGAATTGACCTGGTTGATGCCACCGGGCAGAAACAGGCTCTCGCCCCAGCTGATTACCTGATTACCAGCCCTAACACGGGCGCGCTGCTCACCAATCGAAAACTCCTTGCTCACCCACAGGTCGAGCAAACGGGTCTTGAACTCCAGGTCGTCCTTGGCATCATCGGACAACGACGAGGAGTAGCCGTTGGGGCCGCTCGCAGCGCTGACGAATCCGGTCGTCTTGGTTGCCGTAAAATCACGCAACCAGCTGAATCGCCCCATAAACTTCCAGTCATCCGGCATCTTGAGCAGCAGTTCATGCGTGCCCTTCAGGTAGGTGGTGAACGCATCACCCTTGCCATAGTTGATGTTGCCCTGATCACCGACACCCTGCCATGTCGTATTGCCGTTTGGCGCACCACTGCCGGTCGCACCCGCAACCACCAGATCGCCCGATGGCCCCTGGGCACGAATACCGGTCCCCAACGACACCGTCGAATCGAAACTGCCGGAAATGCTCCCTGTCTCGAAGGTGAAGGCAGAAGCCGCCCCCGCATAGCCAATCAGTACAGCCAGAACGCTTTTTTTGAACATTGTGTGCATGGAATTACCCTCCGTTATCGTTCTGACCGATCAACGCTCGCTGATGGCGCGCAGGTTGTCCGAGGTGTAGAAACCTTCCTTCAGCTTCGGATCGTTGGCTTCGACGAACCAGCGCATGTCCTTGCCGGCACCCAGCGAGCTTTGGTCGACCAGGTAGCGGTTATCAACCAGGTTGTACTGAACGAAGGCCGGGTTATCGCAGCTGCCCGTTTCATAAACCGGAATGACAAAGCCTTCACGCAGCTTCCACAGCTTGCCCTGGGCGTCGTAATCCTCGGCAACGACAATGGCCCAGCTGTCTTCATCGATATAGAAGGTGCGCTTCGGCGCTACGTGGCGGACGCCCTGCTTGACGGTAGCCTCGACCACCCAGACACGGTGCTGCTCGTAACGGCGATTGGCACTGGCGACCCCATCATCCTTGGCCACGTCATTGAACTTCACATTCGGGTCATACATGCCGAAGGCGTTGTAGCCGACGATCAGCTCTTTCTTGCCGACCAGCTTCCAGTCGAAGCGCTCGATGGTGCCGTTGAACATGCGCGGCTCGTCCATCGTGTACTGGTTCTCGAAACCAATCTGCGGCGCATCGTAGGCGTAGGTCGGCATACGGCGCACGCGACGCTGCCCGGGGAAGTAGTAGAAGACCTCGTTGGTCTTGTCGAGATAATTGGTAATAGCCAGCGACTGACCTGCCAGAGCAGTCGGCGACTTGTAGGAGAAATACGTGAAGTACTCAACCGGCGGCAGCGACGACAGCGCGGTCGCGCCCTTCTTGCCCCACGGGAAGTAATAAGTCTGCGTCGAAGTTGCGGCAATCCAGTCGCTAGAGCCGGGGCGCGGCGACAACGCGGTGTACAGCGTCGGGTACTCGAAACCCACACCAGCGTACTTCATCTTGACGTTCCACATCGCCTCAGTGCCCGTCTTGGGCAGCGGGAACGGAATGCCGGGAACCATCGCCTCCTTCAAACTCCAGCCATCGGCGCCGATCTTGGCCGTTGTAGCGTTCTTTTTTGTGTTCTCGACTACGAAGTCAGGATTGGCGCAGGTGCGGCGGGATGGATAAACATCCATCTTGTAGCCCTTGCTCTGCTTGATCAGCTGCACCTGGCCCGGTGACAGTTGGGCGGCGTACTTATCGACGTTGCTGGCGTCGATGGTATAGAGCGGCTTGTCGCCCTTGTGCTTCCACGCCTCGGCGCGGCTCTTGCCATAGCTCCAGCCAGACGCCTGCGGCTCGTTGCCAGCCCAGGCCGGAATGGAGCCATCCTTGTTCGCCCCCTTCTCGGCGCCGACCGGCGTAAGTTCCTTGCCCAGCTTGGCCGCATCAGCTTCCGTCGCAGCCTGCACGGAAAACGAAGCAGAAAATACGGTGGCGAGGATCGCAGCAGCCCCAACCTTATTGAACTTCATCATTTCAACCTCCTTGGTGGTGAAAAGAGGCCAACCCCTCCGGCCGGCCGCAACCAATTTCTCTGGCTAAGTCCAGTGTAGAAATCGGCCCCTATTGCTCGTTATCAAAATTCGGCAACTTTTTATGACCTGAATCAAGAATGCGACTCGGCATTTATCGCCATCGCCTCTGCCGGAGCGGAGTGCACCGCTGCCTGGGCCAGCGGCCAGAACTGGAAATAGCTGCCGACCACCACCAGCATGGCGACCAGAATGAAAGTACCCCAGCCGGTCAGCCATTCCGGGCTGACCGCCAGACAAACCAAAAGCGAGGCGAACACCGCCGCCGTGGCGATCAGGCCACGACGTACAGATTGCAAATGGTTCATGGAAACTCCGGTTAGCGGACCGATCCGAGCTGGATGGTTTCGAGTTGCTTGAGCAGCTGGACGCGCATACCAGGGATGTCCTGCGGCACGGTGGCGCGGTAGGTCTTTACGTCGTCGGCCGTATAAGGCTTGAAGCCAGCCGGGATACTGGCGCGCCCGATGTTGGTCATGACCCAATTGAGCAGTTCAGCCGTTTCCCCATCACTGAGTGGGGTGTTCAGCGTACCCGGCACCTGCGACAGGTAGGCCCGGCCCTCCGGCACGCGCAGGAAATGTCCGACCTCGTCACGCATGCTGGGGATGCCATTTTCCGGCGAACCAGTGCCGTCCAACTGGTGGCAACCCATGCAGTGCAGCCGGTAGTTCTTCTTGGCGGCATCCGCCACGGCCTCGCCAGCGAGCAGGCCCGACAAGCCGACCAGCAGCAGGCCGTAGCGGATCATGGGGGCGACGGTCATGGTCTGCTCCTTACTGGGACGCAGCCCGCCAGCCGCGCAGTTCCTTGGCAGTCGGTTTTTTGGCGCGCACCGCAGCCAGTTCATCAGCTTCGATGGGCTTGAAGCCCGCGGGCAGTTCGGCCGCGTTGAAGGTGTTCAGCACGTGGTTGAGGACGGCAGTCAGTTCGCCGTCCGACAACTGTTGCCAGGAGGGCATGAGGCCCTCGTAGATCACGCCCTTCGATTCCATCTTGCCGGCCAGCCCGCTGATAACGATACCGGGCAGATATTTGCGCCCTTCCGCGACGGCCATGCGCTTGCCTAGCGTGCCGGCCAGCGGCGGCGCCAGGCCGAGTGCCCCGGCGCCATCCGGCTGGTGGCAGGCAGCGCAATGGGTATCGTAGACTGCCTTGCCGTCCTGGGCGCTGGCGATAGCGGCTGGCAGCGCCCAGGCCAGGGCGAAAACCAAATGCCTCATGACTGCCCCTCTTCCAGACCTACAACGATCGATACCGTGCAGTGATAGTGGCTGCTCTGGTTGGCCATGCACCAGTTGATATCGTTATGTACGCCCATGCGGTAGCCCGGCCGTTCGCGGATGTTGGTGTTACAGAAGCAGCGCCCGCAGGCCGTCTTGCCGCAGCAATCGTTGTAGCTGATCAGGTAGTCGCGGCCGTCCGCCGGGTTGTGGCAGGTGCCAACCCAGGACACGGCCGATGGCGTCGAGCCCGGCGGGCAGGTCGTCATCGTGCCGCCGCAGCAGGAGCACAGGAAGCCGTCGACGCTGCAGTAACGCCAGTAATCGCAATCGGTGTCGGTTGGTTCGGCCTTTTTCTTGGCAGCGCCATGGCCACCGGCGGCGTGGGCATTGGTGCGATCGAAGGGCAGCACGGGCAGCGCGAAGGCACCGGCCACCAGCAGCTTGCTGACGCCGGCCAGGAAACCGCGCCGCGAGGCGTTTTGGGCCACGGTGCGCGTGCGGCGCTCGGTGAAACCATCCAGTAATTTGAGGAAATCCATGGCTCAGGCCTTCTCTGCGTTGGCTTCAATCGCCAGCAACTGGCGGTCGATGTGTTCCTGCACCGAGGCAATGCCGATTTCATAGGCGGTCATCAGGCTTTCCACCTGCTCGCGGGAATTGACCAGCCCCTTGGCACGGACGAAACCCTTGGCATCGAGCAGCACGCAATACGGTAGTTTGGAAATCTTGTAGGTCATGCCCAGCGGCTGCGACAGCACGTAGGGGAAGTCGGCGAGGGCGTATTTGTCGCGGAAGCTGGCGTGTTCCGGGCGGTCGCCGTCCGAGGCCAGAACGACGTTGAGCCAGCGTCCTTCGCGCTCCTGAACGGAACGGATGATTGGCAGCAGCTTCTTGCACACCGGGCAGGTTGGCGACAGGAAGAAGAGCAGTGTGCTCTTGGCCGAGGCGGTGCCAATAGTCAGGCCCTGGCCTTCCCAGGTGGTGACCTCGACCGGCGGCGCCAATTCGCCAACCTTGGGGCCATGGTCCATCATCAGCGCCCCCATCGGCGCGACGCGCTCGTAGAGGATGCCGATCTGGCGCGAGAGGGCGAGGACGCAGACGCCGAGCGCGACGACAACGATCCAGAGGACGATTACGGAGAGGACGAGTGGATCCATCATGATTGCAGCTCCTTCAAAAGCGGTTGATTGGCGAGCAGTTGGTTGATGCAGGCGTAGAGAGCCAGAGCGGCCAGGATGGCGCCCGCCACACTGAAATAATCGAGGGCACCGAGAGTGCGCGGCACTTCATCACCAGCAGCCAGGGCAATGGCCGCCGACAGGAAGACGTTGCGCACGACCAGCCCCCAGGAAATGCGCTGGCCGCCGGTGCCGCAGCCACATTCGAGTCGCCCCATGCCGCGCAGCAGGTTGAGTGCGACAGCGCCGGTGACCACGGCCATGACGCCCAGACCGAGCACAAGGCCCAGCAGGCGGGTGGTTTCGAAGATCAGCCCGATGCCGGCCAGCAGTTCGACCACCGGCAGCACGCGGGCGACCAGCGCCGAGCCGGTACTGCCGAGCAGGCCGTAGTTCTCGACGGCATAGCGGAAGAGTTCGAGATCGCGCAATTTGGCCAGCGCGCCTGTGATCAGGATGATGCCCATCGCAGCCGCAGCGGCATGGACAATCACCGGGTCGAAAAGCAGATTGGTCGGCCCCATGTCAGCGCACCTCCATGAACAACGAGGTTTCGCCGATACCGGCCATCGTGTTCAGCTTCGGGTAGCCCTTGGCGATCTTGCGGGCAACGATCTCGCCCTTCTCGACATTCAGCGAGTAAAGCAGCGGATCCGCCCCCTGGCTGGCGACCAGCGAGATGGCGCCGTTCGATGGAATGCGCGCCACGCGCTTCTGGCTGCTTACGTCGTAGGCCCAGATTTCCTTGGACGGGTTCTTGTGCGAGCCCTCCTCGCCCTTGTCGTGCATGTTGACGAACAAGGTGCCACTGGCGCGGTGCAGGGTCGTCACCTGCATGCCGCCTGGCCGCCAGGCCTGCTTTCGGTCGCCAGCGTCGAGCAAGGACCACGGCGCGGCAAACGACGGCTTGTCGCCGGAGAGGCCGACCTTGTAAACGTTGCCGTAGTAGGAAACGAAGTAGCGGTCTTCGCCGAGCATCTCGGGATGGACGTAGATGGGGTCCTTGTCCGGATCGAAGAAACGGGGGCTGCGCTCGCGGCTCTTGGCCTGCCCGGCTTCATCCAGCGTCACGGTAAGCAACGTGCCATCGCCGCAAATGGTGGAGAAGCGGTGCCCCTGCCCCCAGGCCTGGATCGACCAGCAGCCCGGGGTCGGGATTTCGGCGACGAACTTCCTGGCCTGCAGATCGACCACCGTAACCGAGGTCGCCGGCGTGGCGTTCTGCACGTACAGGAAACGCCCGTCGCTGCTCGGCACCAGCATGCTGCGATACGACGCGGCCTGCGCCTTCTTGGCCGGAATGTCGATCTCGGCCTTGAGTTCGAGCGTTTCGCCATCGTGAATCTCGACGACATCACTACGCTGACCGCGATACAAGCGCGGGTAATAAGTCGTCGCGACGTAGATGGATTTTCCATCCGGTGAAACAGTGGTCAGCGCACCGTATCCGCTGACGACCTGGCCGAGAAAGCGCCCGGCTTTGCCGTCAACGACATGAATGCGCCCATCGACCATGTGGTTGAAGACGAAATCGGTCACATAGAGCCGATTGCCGTCCGGCGGCGCCAGCCGCTCAAGCCCGATTTCTTCTTCCGGCAGGGGTGCCGGCTTGCCTGGCCCGGCCACTGCCAGTGCCGTTGCCACACAAAGTGGCAGCGCCAGCAGCCATCGCCGCTTCTTGATTTTTTCCATTATCTGACCTCGTTCGACTCGTTAGGGAGTGTGAGATCAGTATCGGGCGAGCCCCTTTCCGGGCTGTATCAAGAATCGGAAAAAGTGAATCGCCTCAGGAAACGTGGAGGCAAGGCGTCTGCGACGGCAGCTCGCCAAACAGTTTGCGGTAGTCCTGGGCCAGTTGTGACAGGTGCCAAAAACCCCAGCGGGCGGCGACATCGCCGATCGACTCGCGCTGCGGCTCGCGCAGTTTGAGCGCGCGGCGGAAGGCATTGAGGCGAATGGCCTTGAGGTAATGCTGCGGTGAGATGCCAAAGACTTCCTGCGTGGCATTTTGCAAGGTGCGGCGGGTAACGCCTATTTCTTCGCAAATATCCGTAATGCTCAAGGCGGATTCCGGCGATGCATCGAGCAGAGCGCGGAACCGGCGGACGATGCGTTCGCGATTCGGGCACACGGCATGCACTTCCGGTGAGCGCGATGCCCGCAGGACATCGACCAGCACGCCGTAGAACTCTTCTTCCAACTGGCGCAGGTTGCTCGGAATCATCAGATGATCGGCGGCAACCTGACCACATTCATACACGCGACGCAGGAATTCCGTCAGCTGGCGCGTATTGGACGGACCGATGGTCTTGCTGGAACGGCGCAACTCAATCTCCAGTTCCCGCTGGTCGAAACTCGGATCGTCGAAATTGGCCGCCAGGTGGCGCGGGGAAAACACAGCCGCAATCAGGTCAAAGGATTCCGGCGTACGGATCTCGAATTCGGTTCCCGGCTCGAGAATGGCAGCTGTATGCGTCGCCATCAGTTCGCCACAGTGAAAACCGCTATCACCCATCGTCATCAGCGTACCAATCGCGAACACACCGTCCGGCGTGCATCCCTTCTGCAGCAGGACACGGTTGCTCGTCTCGCGGATCAAGGTGAAGGAGGGGAAAGCCATCTCCTGCAGCGAGCCGCTGAAACAGCCGCCAGACAATTGATCGTAACGCTGCTCCCAGTTTTGGTAGATCAGCCCACCAGCCTGGGCATCGACGTCGACATTTTGCAGAACACGTGAAACGACGCGGCCATGATCGATGACGGATTCAAAAAGCTGGTTCATCTCGGTTCTCCAAAGGGGCAGATCATCGCCACAATTCATTCGTTAATATATTAGCGTAAAGTCCACTATAGTCAACGTATTCACCAAAACGTAATTTTCTGACCGCTAGCTGACCAACACTTATTGGGTCACTACGCAACCTCCGTGCCGGCTCATCGCACCAGCCCAAAGTCCTCAACAACAATATGATTATTAAGGCTTATTAATCAGACGACCGAAATGTGCCGCCAAAGCCAATTGCCCCAAGCACCAGCACGGAGCGGCATCGCCCCATTTCGGTTCGCACCGCCGCGCCTGAGGCGCAAAACGGCGACCTTGCCAAGCAACAAATATTCATTGCGGCTCGCCGGTTGAGGCTGTGATGAAACAAAAAAAGGCCGCGAAATTCGCGGCCTTCAAATACGCAATCAGCTTGCGTGTGGTGCAGAAAAGTAACTTAGACCCGCTTGAAGAGCGGGCTGCGCACCTGCTGGGCGTCGGCGGCCGAGAAGAACTTCTCGGTGTAGATGTCGCGTTCGAACAGGCGGCCTTGCATCAGGGTGGTGATGCAGGCCTCGATCATGACTGGCGGGCCGCACAGGTAGGCCTTGCGGTCGCGGAAATCGTTGTCGAAATGCGCCTTGGCGGCTTCATGGACGAAGCCGCGGAAACCCGTCCAGCCACTGTCGGCCGGCTCGTCGTTGAGGGCCGGAACGTAGGTGAAATTCGGGTGTTTGGCGGCCAGTTCGACGAATTCCTGGTGGTAGTACAGCTCGCCCTGATTGCGGGCACCATAGACCAGCGTGATCGGCAGGTCGCTGCCCTCTTCCAGCAGGTCGAGGATCATCGAGCGCGGGCTGGACAGGCCGGAGCCGCCCGCCATGAACAACGAGGGAACGTTGGCCGACTTATGCACGAAGAAACGACCGTAAGGCCCTGACACCGTCACCTTGTCGCCAACCTTCAGTTCGTTATGTATCCAGGTCGTGCCGGCCCCGCCGGGAACGATGCGGATGTTCAGTTCGATCTCGTCGCCGGTCGATGGCGCGTTGGCCAGCGAGAAGGCGCGGTGGCCCATGTCGTTGGGCAGGTTGAAATTGACGTACTGACCGGCCTGGAAATCGAGCGCTTCATCCAGCTTGAGCCAGATACCCTTGATGGTCGGTGTCAGGTCCTCGATGCGGCTGACCACGCCCGGGAAGTCCTTGACCGGGATGTCGCGTGCATCCTCGTCGATCTCCATCTCGACTTCGATGCAGGTGTCGGCCTCCAGCGTGGCGCAACAGGCCAGCGCCTTGCCTTCCTCGCGCTCGTAGTCCATCAGCGCGAAACTTGAGGAATTCTGGTGGTCGACCTCGCCGTCGGTGATGCAGACCTTGCAGGTGGCGCAATAGCCCTGGCCGCAGGCATGGGGCAGGTAAATGCCGGCACGCAGGGCGGCGTCGAGGATGGTCTGGCCGTCCTCGACTTCGATGCTGCGGCCGAGCGGCTCGATGGTCAGTTCGTAGCTCATTTTTTTAGGATCCAGTTGTTAGGATCGAGGATCGAGTAAAGGCGCCGGGGTGCCACTCGATCCTCGATCCTAATACCTAACAGCTATCAATATCCCGTACCGGCAATGCCGTCCAGGCCCGGCGTGCGGAAACGGATCAGGTCTTTGTGGCCGATGCCGTTTTCCTTGAGGCTTTTGGCACGATCCGGCGTGAAGGGCGTGTTGCCGTTCTGCCAGATGGCCTTGTCCCAGTCGATGTGCTGCCAGTCCGGGTGATAGCTGAAGCAATCGGCCATCTGCTCGACAACAGCGGAGAACGGGGTTTCCGGCGGCAGGGCGAGCACGAAGGGACGCGAGAACATGCGGTGGCGTTCCCAGTTCACGTACAGCAACTGGCGGCCCTTGTAGTTCTCGACTGCGTCGCGCGACTTGAACTCGTACGGGGCGAGGGTTTTGAGCATGGTCATGGTCGTCTCCTTAGTTCTTGGTCGCCTGCTCGCGCCATTGCGCGAAGTTCTTCTGGTCCTCGGAACCGTTGAAGTCGCCGAGGGCACGCTTGTCGAGCTTCCAGTAGTCGAGCATGTTCTGGCCCGGCTTGAAGTCCGGCGCGTTGACGTCGGTGCCATCCGGTTCGCAGTTGCCCTGCAACACCTGGTGCGAGGAGATAAAGGTCTGGCTGTACTTCTCCGGCTCGTTGTCGAAGATTTCCTTGCAGTGATCGGAACAGGTGTGGAACTTCTCGCCCTGGTAGATCGACTCGCGGAAGCACATTTCCATCGGATCGCCCGGCTCGTTGAACTTCATCGTGCTCACGCAGACCTGGCAATTCATCGGCGCCGTCTGGTTATTGAAGCGGTTGCCGGCCTTTTCCTGGGCGTCAAAGTATTCCAGCACCGGACGATAGTACTGGTCGAAGGTATTGGGATACTTCTCGGACAGCCAGTCCATTTCGTCCGGCGTCGGAATCCAGGTGTGGAAAGGCGTTGCCTGCGGCTTCATGTAGAAGCCGATCCACGACTGGTGGGAAACGTGTTCCTTTTCCTCGATGGTCTGGTTGAAGCACTTCGGGATGGTGATGCCGTAGCGGGCCAGGTCCTTGAACAGCGCGCCGCCGTTTTCCTCGACGTACATTTCCCAGGCTTCCTTGAAGCTCATGATGCGCTTGGGCAGCATGTAATCCATCATCATGCCGACCGAGGCCAGCTTGCGCGTGCCACGCCAAGTCCACTTGTCGATCCAGCGCTGGACGATGGGCAGGTTGTCCGGGTCTTGCTCAAGCATGAACTTGATGCACTCGAGGCCCAGGGTCATGTGGCGCGCTTCGTCGGACTGTGCCGAGAAGCCGACGGTCATCGCCGCCATATCACCGTTGTAGGCGGCACCGGAGATAAAGGGCACGAACAGGATGTTGGTCAGCACGTATTCGAAGGCGAAGCCGATGGCGACCATGAATTCGAACGGGCCGGCGGTGATGGCGTCGTCGAAGAAGGACTTGCCGTCCGACAAGTACCACATGCGGGACTGCTGGTGGGCGAACTCGTCCATCCCGTTGTAGTACTTGTTGTAGTTGGAGATCGAGTGGATCTGCGTCTGGAAGTGACGGTACTCATCGACGGCCTGCATCTGGCAGGCGACGCGCGGACCGGCGCCATTCATCTGGCGGCCCATCATCGAGAAGCCACGGGCGGCCATCAGCTCCAGCGGCGGGGTCGAGCCGAGGAAGAGCTTGAGCACGTTGATGTAGCGGGCATCGGTGACCGACAGGTGACCGTTGTTCTGGTTGAAGCCGTCGAGGATGGCGTACAGCTTGCGCTCCTTCTCGGCCTGGTACTTCCAGTAGGCGTCCATGGTCAGGCGGAAAGGATCTTCCCACTTGTCCCAGTCGTGAATCTTGATGCCTTCGTAGGTGGTCTGCGGAAAAACCTTGTCCATCGGCTGGTAGGTCGTATCCCAGGCCAGATCGCGGGTCATCAGGCTGTAGCGCTCCTTGAGGCCGAGCTTCTTGGCAACTTTCATATCCATGGTGTTCTCTCCTTGCGCGCCGGAATCAGGAATTCCAGCTCAGGGTGAATTCGTCGTCAGTCTCGTCGAGGTGACCGGAAATGGTGATCAGGTGCAGTTGCAGTTCCTGCAAGTCGAACTCGCGACCCATCTTTTCCTCGACGGTTTCGCGCTTGATGACCAGGCGGTTCGGCACGTCGATCTTCACCATCGAAGGTTGGTCATCGACCATGGCGCCGGGGTTGTCGTCAAGGATGGCCTCGATGATGCAGCGGGAATCGTCGTTCTTCTGGAATGCGATAAATGCGTTGGACATAGGGCTTCCTTTACAGGGTGATACCGGCCTTGGCGGCACGGGCATTCAGGTTCTGGACGACTTCATCCATGACAGCGTCGGCATCGGCGCCGAAAGCCAGGGTGGCGACCGGACGCAGGGCCACGATGGCGCGCTCACGCCAGTGCTTGATCCACTCGGCCAGCTTGGCCTTGTTGGCCGGGTTGTCGGCGGCAGCGACCTTGAGAATGGAATCCATCCATTTCGTGGTTTCACCGAACCATTCGCGCTGGAAGCGGGTGAGCATCGAGAACACCGGGCCGTAAACGGCATTGAGCTTATCGTTGTAGCGCTCGAAGATGAGCGGATAGAGCAGGCCTTCAAGGGCGAAATCCTGGGCGACCAGCACTTCGAACCAGTCCTTCTCGACCATCAGGTCTTCGACGTAGCGGCGCAGTTCCTGCCACTCAGCCCCTTCCAGCCAGGCCGTCTTGGCCGTGGCCACCGCCTCGAGGTCGTCGAAAGCCATGCCCAGGCGGGTCACATATTGAGCGACACCGAGCTGGTCCATGCTGGCGTAACAGGCGGCCTGGGAAATGGCGATACCGTAGCCATAGGAAGAAACATAGGCCTTGTTCAGGTTGGAGGCCCAGGCAACATGGCGCAGCGGCAGGAAAACCTTGAGCGCCTGATCCTTGCCGGCAACCGGGTAAGCGGCGGCCAGGCCGAGGTCGTCAACCAGATCGAAATCGCCTTCGGCGATTTCCTGCATCTTGCCGCGCGCCAGGGTCCACGCGCCGTAGTAGTACTGGCGGGGATCCTTCAGGGCATACCAGTCCTTCATGGTGATCGCCGTGCGCGTTTCGTCGAAGATGTCGCGCTGCGGTTCCCAGGTCGGGCGATAGTGGTAGTTCTCCACCGGTTGCAGGTCCATCGTCGCCTCGATGTAGCGCGACGCCGGCTTGTCGGCACCCATGCGGCGGGCCAGGTGGCCAAAGGTCTGGCGCAGCGGCGTAATGCTCACCGTCCTCAAATCAATTGCCATGCTTGTCTCCTTGTAATCCCCAACGCCACGGACGTCCGTGGCGGAAAACCAAAAAAATTAACGAAACCGCTGGTGCGTCGCCTGATGCAGGTTCCAGTGGAAATCGGCGTCGGCCGCTTCCGTATCTGCCGGCGCCGGCTTGGCGTCGGTCAGCATCTCGACCTGATTGGCCTGGCAGAACTCGTCGAAGGCGGCCTTGGGCATGACCAGTTCGGCCGCCACATCCGGATCACCAACGGCAAACTCAAATTCGATCAGCCCGTTGGGCAGGGTGCGCATGACACGCACGAATTTGCGCGTGATGTCGAACTTGCCTTCCGCCATGTCTCACTCCTCATTTCTTGACTGCCTTGCAGCAGCGCTTTGATGAGAGACATTAGATCTTTTACTAAGATATTAATGAATGGACGTTTGGGGAAATAACTTGTACTTTTCGTAACCAGGGAAATATCAGCCCTGGCCTTCGCGCCGAAACTGACTCGGCGGGAAGCCGGTGCGCTTGGTGAAGAAGCGCGAAAAATAGGCCGGATCGGCGAAGCCCAATTGGTAACTGATCTCGCTGACCGGCACCGCCGAGTAGCGCAGCAGGCGTCGCGCCTCCTGCAGCAGGCGCTCATGCACCACCTCTTTTGATGGGCGCCCAGCCATGCGCCGACAGATATCGTTCAGGCGCGCCTCGGTTACCGACAAACGACCGGCATACTCGGTCAGTGTCAGATGATCCCGGAAATGAGCCTCGACGAGGTCGCAAAAACTGAGAAAGAGGCGCAGGTCCTCGCTGCGCTCTGCCCGCTGGGCCGCCGCCGGCTCATGGGCAATCAGCAGGCGGCTGAGGTGGATGAAGGCACTTTCACCAAGCGCCAGCAGCAACGCCAGGTGGCCCTTGGCATCGCGCGTAAACTCCTTGCGCAGCAAATCCACCGACGCCAGCAGGCCGTCAAATTCAGCCGCGAAGTCAGCCGGCAAGCTTGAAAGCTCAAGAAAAGCCGCCTCGCGCAGCAAGGACTCGGGCCACTGCCCCGGCATGGCCTTGTACCAGGCGCGAACGACCTCCTGGCGCACGGTCAGGACATGGCCGTCCGTATCCTCTTCGGAGTAAAAGGAATGCGGGATGGTCGGCGGCGTGAAGATGATCAACGGCGCCTTGCCGTAGTAGACCTGCCCATCAAGACTAAGGCGAATGCTGCCACGGATCAGCAAATGCACCTGAAAAAAGCAGTAATGGCGGTGGGGGGGCGTATTCCGGCCGAAGAAATCGGCCAGGCGACTGAAGGTTTCATAGTGAATCTCGCACTCCGGGTCGCGCTGGTCATAGACCCGTCCAATATGAATATCCGGAATCGCCTGAATCGGAGTAGCCATTGCCACCTCCATCGCCATCAAGGGCCGTTCAGCTTACAGCAGACAGCACATTATTTCTGCGCGGCCAACTCCCGTGCCGCAGCAGCCAGGCGTTTGCCATCCAGCCCTTTTTCGCTGACCTGCTTGATCCACTCCTGCTCGACGCCGAGAACTGCCTTCTTCATGGCTTCCATATCGGCCATGCTGAATTCGTTGATCTTGTTGCCGCGAACCAGCACTTTCTTGTGCGCAACCTGGTTTTCTTCGTCCCAGACGCGACCAAAGGTCTCGGACAGCACAGCACCGCTGTTCTTGTCGATGATCGCCTTCAAGTCGGCGGCCATGGCGTCGTACTTCTGCTTATTCATCAACACCATCAGCACCGTAGTGGACGGGAAGGGCTGGCCAGCAGGCGGCTGGACGTGGAATTTGGCCACTTCATCCAGCTTGGTCGGCAAGACGACCTCCCAGGCCCCCTGTGCCCCATCGACGACGCCCTTGGCGATGGCTTCCGTTACCTGCGCCGGCGGCATGGCGACCGGGCTGCCGCCCAGTGCAGCGACCGTCTTGGCTCCCAGGCGGGTCGACGTGCGCAACTTCACATCCTTCCAGTCAGCTGCCGTCTTGATTTCTTTCTTGCCGGTATGTGTCGCCTGACCACCATCCGTCATGAACGCCAGCACCTTGAAGGCGGCAAATTCCTGCTGGGCGTACTGCTGATAGTACTTCCACATCGCCCGGTTACCACTCGTCGCAGAACTCACCATGAACGGCAATTCAAATGCCTCGATCGCCGGGAAGCGCCCTGCCGAATAACCCGGAGCGGTCCACACCACGTCGGCCACCGCATTCTTGACCTGATCCACCAATTGAGCCGGCGTACCGCCCAGCTGCATGGCGGGGAAGAGCTGGCAGGCAATACGTCCGTTGGATTCCTTTTTCAGCGTATCGCACCACGGCTGCAGCACCTTTTGCTGCGCCGGCGCGGCAGGCGGCAGAAAATGAGCCACTTTGAGCGTGACTTCCTGAGCCTGAACAGAGAGGGAGATGGCGGCAAAAGCCAGCGTCAGCGAGGAACGTGCAAACATGGATATTCTCCAGACATCGTTAATATATTAGCAACATATTCGCTAACATATTATACAGTCAACTGGTACCATCATATCTTGTCATGACATTGTCGATAGCCCTCCCCGCACCATGAACCGCAAGCTCGCCTACCGCAATCTGCCGCAACTTTTCCTGAGAGCCCGGGAGGAGTTACTCCGCCATTTCCGGCCGATCATCACCCACTTTGGACTAACCGAACAGCAATGGCGCATCTTGCGCGCCGTCAACGA
>Ga0209098_1002290_pt1 | contig 17030 bp, 19 predicted proteins | sample AD_JPNHW1_MetaG_FD_184429 | JGI IMG/M metagenome (GOLD analysis project Ga0209098, IMG submission 184429) | Active sludge microbial communities of municipal wastewater-treating anaerobic digesters from Japan - AD_JPNHW1_MetaG (SPAdes) (version 2) | ecosystem: Engineered > Bioreactor > Anaerobic... | reverse complement strand
GACCTGCTCGGGGTTGAGTTCCCCGTGATCGTTGACCGTATGAATGGTACCGGTTTTATCAGCGTACTCGATGACCCAGTTGATATCCGATGAGGTATAGACTGCCATGGTCCCGGAACCGGATCTCACCTCGAAATAAGCCGGGGCGTCGCGGGAAGATTTTGCATGGGCAGAGAGTTTTATAACGGAAGGTGTGGCAGACGGGATTCCGGTTGCGATGCCACCGGTAACAACGATCGCCCTGGTCCCGATATACCCCTGGGTGTCCGTGAACCCAACCTGGTATGTGCCGACAGCCGTTATGGGGAGCTGCAGCGTGAAGATGCCCGAAGCATCGGTCGGTATGAACTTGGGACCGAAGACCCGGAAACCGTCCGGCCCGGTCACCTCAACCTGGATGCCGGTATTCTTGTTTCCGGCAAGCGTACCGGAAATTGCGAGTGTTCCGGTAAATTCCTGCGGCGTGACACCCGGGTACAGGTATATCTCGTCAGACCGGTCGACCAGTTCGACCTGTCGCATGTTGACAGAATCCCCAAGCCCGCTTGCCGGCACTTCGACCTTGTAGATACCTTTTTCAAGGTTTGTCGTATCGAAGACGGCACGGAAGGTATGGTCGGACTGCACGTAGGCGATCTTCCGTTTTATCTCGGTCGTGCTTGTCAGCTGGTGGTAGAGGACGACATCGATGGGAGTACCGATCCCGAAATTGGTGGTTCCGGAAACAATGAGTGGTTTTCCTACCGTGAGGGTGGCGGGCGCATCGATGTTGATCTGGTACGCTGATACGGCCCCGCATAAAAAGACAAGTCCCAGCAATGACAGGACGAGCTTATACATTGCACTAAGGTCAACTACTAGACTGTTAATGATTTCCAAAGAACCAACCCGTCCCATGGCTTCGTGGCTCGGAAGCGATCGCCTCAGCGACGAGATCCTCCCCTGCTTAACCGTCATCTTCCGGACTGCAGGGTGCGCCTGGAACCGGTGCTTCATGTGCAGTTACCGCCATGAACGGTATACCCCGGCATCAGGGCCGGGCGCTTATGACGAGTATCTCCTCTCCCAGCTCGCATGGGTTATGGCAACCTACCGGCAGGACCAGTACCGGATGGTGAAAATTTTCACTTCGGGAAGTTTTTTCGATCCCCGCGAAATCCCCCCGTCTGTGCGGACGGAGATCGCCCGGGCGTTCCGGGGGAAGGTTGTCATCGCAGAGACGCGCCCGGAGTTTGTTACGGAAGAGTCGCTTACGTCATGGATTGCAGAGATTGATGACGGTTCATGGAAGATCCCGGTCTATTGCGCAATCGGGCTTGAGACAACCAGCGACCGGATCCGCGAGAAATGCATCCGGAAGGGTTTCATGTTCCGGGATTTCTGTGATGCATGTTCCCGTGCCCGGAGCGCGGGTGCAGGGATCAAGGCATACCTTCTGCACAAACCGCTTTTTCTTACCGAGCGGGAAGCGCTCGATGACATGAATGCATCAATCCGGGCAGCTTCCGGGTACGCGGATCTCATCTCCATGAACCCCTGCACGGTGCAGGGCAGGACCGAGCTCGAATCGTACTGGAAGCAGCGGGCATATCGCCCGCCCTATCTCTGGAGCGTACTCTCCATCCTCAAAGACGCACCGGTCCCTGTCACCTGTGACCCGGTTGGCGGGGGACGGATCCGCGGTCCCCATAACTGCGGTTCGTGCGATAAGGACCTCGTCTCCGGGATCAGGGATTACTCGTTAAACGGGGACCGGGAACTCATCGCAGCGCTGATGGAGACCGACTGCCCCTGTAAAGAGGAATGGGAATTTGTGCTGGATCACGAGCGGCCGTTTGCCATGCCGCTGACCCGGTAATCCTTTTAAACTCTTATTTTTTTATGACCGTCAGATTCAGGAGATCCAGCTGTTTTGCAAGCAGGGGGAAGAATGTCCCGGCATCACTGACGATGCCGATCGCCTGTTCCGTCCCGCGATCCATCAGTTTCGTGAGCGATGCGGGATTGATATCGACGCAGATCGTCTTGACGCTGGACGGCAGGCAGTTGCCGACTGCAACCGAATGCAGCAGGGTTGCAACCATCAGTACCATATCGCATCCCTTCAACTGGACACGCATGGCATCCTGGGCATCCATGGTATTGGTGATCACCTCGGGCAGCGGGCCATCGTCCCGGATCGATCCCGCAAGAACGAAGGGAACATTGTTTTTGATGCATTCGTACATAATCCCGCCGGTGACCTGCCCCTTTTCGACAGCATCTTTGATGGAACCCGCCCGGATGATCTCGCTGATTGCATAGAAATGGTTCTTGTGCCCGCCCATCACCGGTTTTCCCGTGGAGATGTCCATCCCGAGCGATGTGCCATAGAGATTGTACTCGATATCGTGGGTGGCAAGCGCGTTGCCTGCAAGGACGGCGTTGATGTAGCCTTTGCGGATCATCTCCGCAACGGATTTTGACGCGCCTGTGTGGATGATGGCAGGTCCGCCGACAAGAACAATCCTCCCGCCTTTTTTGTGAACTTCAAAGATTTCGCGCGCAATCTTTGCGATCAGGGTCTCGATCGGGCGTTCCGATGAAACGGTACCGTGCATGAACTCGAAGGTCGTCTGCTCGCGGGGACGTTCGGGGTAGTGCACCATCACGCCCTGCTCGCCGACAACCACGTATTCGCCCTTTCTCAGTTTCCCAAGCGGGGAACAGCGTGCCCGTTTTGCCTGACGGTCAATGATGATGGTGCAGTCCATCTCGATAGACTCGACCGGGATCCATTCGCCGGAGAATTTGATCTCGGTGGGATGGTTCGTGGTCGAGTAGAATCCCTTGGGAAGGATACGATCTCCTTCGGCAGCAACAATGTGAACGTCCTTGACATCAAGGGGGCGGGCACCGAGCCGGTGGAGTTCGGAGAGGATGGCTTTGAGTTTATCCCGGTTGGCAGCATTTATTTTGAGACGTGCATAGCTCGGGTCAGTCTTTTCCTTGCCGATATCGAAGATCAGGATCTCGAAATTCCCCCCCATATCCATGACTTTGTCCATGACCTGGGTCATGATCCCGGAGTCAATGATATGGCCCGAGAGCTCGATCTCCTGAGATACTGCCATAGTAATGAGATATATAGGAGAAGCGGGTTAATATGCGTTCTCGTAAATCATCCCGATTCTGGGGTATTTTACCTGATTAAGCCAAATGGTGGGATTCCTGTTCAGCCCGGGGAATGAGCAGCTAAGGAGTTTATTCCCCGTGCTCCCGGAAAAAAGTATCTGCATACCGGAGATCGGCCCGGGTGTTGATGTTATGCGCAAGCCGTTTTTCAGCAAGGAGGAGCCTGATTTCTTCCTGCGGCCGGCTGATGATGTCGCCCCTGAGGATATTGATCCCTGCCGGATATGCATCGACACCGTCAACCTGTTCGACATATTCCGAATCCCGGGGATTTCGTGCAAGGGTAACGGGAATCCAGGTTGAACAGGCATCTTTCCCGGCATTTTCGTAAGCGGTCCCGATCTTTTTGATAATTCGGGCATTCACGCACGGGATATCGCTGACCGATACAAACAGGGGACCGGTCTCTTCCAGATCGGTAACGGCTGCAACCATGTCCTCAATGTAGCCAAGTCCGTCAGAGAGGACTATGTCGATCTTCATGGTGCGGCACCAGTTCCGGGTCATGGGAGTATTTTCCGATGCAACAACAACCACCTTACATCCGGAGGACCGGAATGCCTCAATGACGCGGGCGATCATGGGCTTTCCGCCAACGGATACAAGGGGCTTTTCCCCGAGATTGAGCCGGCTCCCCCTGCCCCCGGCCATGATCAGTGCAAGCATGGACCAAGTTCCCGGATGAGAATCTCGTTCTCTTCCCTCGTGCGGACGGCGATCCTGATTTTTGTCGGGAGCCCGAACGATGTGCAGTCGCGCAGGAGGATTCCTTTTCTCCTCATTTTCTCACAGAGATTGCGTACGTCCCTTCCGGTATCCACAAGAAGGAAATTTGTAGACGACGGTGCACAGGAAAATCCCATCGAAACGAGCGCATCCGAAAGGAACATCCGCTCTTTTGCAATAAGCCGGCGGGATTCTGCGAGTTCGTCGTAGTGGCGGAATGCCTGGAATGCAAATGCCTCGGCATAGGAGTTCACGGTCCAGGGAAGCCGTGCCGCTTCAATGTCGGCGATGAGATCCGGGCTGCCAAACCCATAGCCGAACCGAATACCGGGGACCGAGAAGCACTTGGTGAGAGAACGCAGGACAAGAAGGTTATCGATAAGTTCGGATACGACGCTCTGCACCGGATCCGCAAGCTCGATGAATGCCTCGTCCGCGCAGAGAAGGCTTTTGTTGTTCAGGTTTTCAAGCAATCCCAGCATCTCCTCACGCGAACGCAGTGCGCCAGTGGGATTATTCGGGTTGCAGATGAAGAGGAGATCCGCATCGGCAGCGCGCCAAGTCCTTCTCCCCCCGTAAAGGTCTGCCGAATACGCGTACTCGCCAAATGTCGGCGTCTCAGTGTAGTATGACGATTGCCCGCCGGTCAGGGTGACCTTGCAGCAGGTGCGGATGAGTTCGATGGATCCGTTACCAACGCAGATCTCGTCCGGCCGCCGGTGGAATGTCCGCGCAATGACCTTTTTTAACCGGGAATAACTGTCATCGGGATAGTGTTCCAGGAAGAAGGGATCGCAGTTCCAGGAGAAGACCGGGGGATAGGGATTGACGCTCGCGCTGAAATCCAGCACTTTTTTCCGGGTATTTTCACACTCCCGTTTCCCGGATCCCCCGTGAATTACCTTTTTCCCCGTATCCGGAATCATGAAAAATCCTGATAATCACCTTTTTGTTTGCATTGGCATCCATAAATGCGTTTTGAAGGGGGAAATGCATGCACGGAACAAAGTTTTTATACATTAATGTGTTATTTTGTTTCATCTGGTTCAGTCAGACACAAAGAGTCTTTACGTCTGACATATGTACGACAATTGTCTGACATATGTCAGACTTCAGAGGTACAAACGATGCAACGGATCACCCTGCGATTGCCCGAACAGCAGATCAGCATGCTCCAGCAGCTGGTGGATGCCGGGGAGTACCCGAGCACATCCGAAGCGGTCCGGGCCGCAGTCCGCGATCTCGTTGAGAAACGTGCCAACCGTGTCCTGAAGGAAAGCGACCAGGTTTCATTTAAGGTTTGAGAGGGTAGAGACATGCAGAGCATTATCAACGACGCATTAAAAAACGCCGAGCTTGAAAAAGAGATCAACAAAGCCGGCGCAAACCCAATGGAAGATGACTTCGTCGGCCAGCCGCGGATTGTGATCATCGGCTGCGGAGGCGCAGGGAACAACACGGTCAACCGTATCCACCACATGGGTGTGTCGGGTGCCGAGACCATCGCAATCAACACCGACAAGCAGCACCTTGACATGGTGCAGGCCGACAAGCGTGTGCTGATTGGGAAGTCCCTGACAAAAGGTCTTGGCGCCGGCGGTTACCCGGATGTCGGGAAACGTGCAGCCGAGATGGCACGCCCGACCCTTGAGGCACTCCTTGAGTCCGCAGACCTCTGTTTCATCACCGCAGGCATGGGTGGCGGTACCGGTACCGGCTCCGCTCCGGTCGTCGCACAGATCGCAAAGGAGCAGGGCGCTATCGTCGTCGGGATGGTCAGCTACCCGTTCCAGGTTGAGAAGGCACGCCTGATCCGTGCAGAAGAAGGACTCGAAGCACTCGCGGCAGCCGCTGACTCCGTGATCGTGCTCGACAACAACCGGCTGAAGAACTTCGTCCCGAACCTCCCGCTCGGGCAGGCGTTCTCGGTCATGGACCAGCTGATCGGCGAAACCGTCAAGGGCATCTCCGAGACGATCACCGAACCGTCGCTCATCAACATCGACTACGCCGATGTCCGGGCCATCATGAGCAAGGGCGGAGTTGCCGTCATGCTCGTCGGTGAGAGCAAGCAGCAGAACAAGGCGGAGAGCGTTGTCCGGGAATGCTTAAGCAACCCGATGCTGGACATCGACTACCGCGGTGCAACCGGAAGCCTTATCCACATCACCGGAGGGACTGACCTGACCCTGCAGGATGCGGAAGAAGTGGCAACATCCTTAACCTACGAGCTCGATCCCCACGCAGATGTCATCTGGGGTGCCCGTGTGCGCAACGATATGGAAGGCAAGATCCGCGTGCTTGCAATCATGACCGGTGTCAAGAGCGCCCAGATCCTCGGAACCCGCCAGTCCTACAAGACCGTCGTTCAGGAGCTCGAGAACAAGCGTTCCAACCCCCGGGCTGTTGAGATGCCGGTAAAATCCCGGACGAACCGCGACCAGCCAAGCGGCGGCGGAACCCTTGAATGGGTCGGCTGAAATTCATACCACACCAACGCCACGTTCATCAAACCAACAAATGTCCCGCACCCTGTGCGGAGATGATAACCTACGACGAGGCTCTATGCCTCAGAAAAAATGAAGCCATAATAGAGGACCCGGAATTTTCCGGTTTCAACTCTATTTTCAAAAAAATTCCTGATTCAATCTGGTATCCGGATGTTATCGTGACGGTAGTCCTTTTCTGGCGATATCCGTGCCGATATCCGGTTTGTCTTCTGGTCCGGCCTTTAACCGTTCACCCGCACTGCTTTTCTTGGATCTAAAAGGATCTCGTCCGAAAGCCTGCTGAGTGCGACGGCGCCAAGCGCACCAATGACGCCATTTCCTCCGAAGATCTGCGCGTTGAAACGTTCCGCGGCAGCTTCAGCAACAGGCCGGGTGATGATGTCGGTCCGGATCCGTTTACCAAATTCCCGGAGACCTGACGGGACAACAAATCCCTGGCGCACAGCAAGCCCCCATTCCGGTGAGAGGGATTCATCCGCGACAAACCTTCTTGCTCTCGCAATGACGCCAGAGCATTGCTGCGACGCGACGGCAATTTCAAGGATGCTTGCAGAGTTGCCGGCAGTTTTTGGCTGAACATCAGGATTGAGCATCACGATTTTGTGGGCGATGGGGAGGACTCCTTTGATACCGGTCAGGTGAGATAAGAGCGCGAGGGCGAGAGCGAAGGTTGCCCCGCCCTCTTTCGAATCAGTATCATCGATCCCGATCGTGATATGACGCAGCGCGCGCGTCCAGACTTTCCCCTCGATGGTTGGTCCGGCGTGGCCGACCTCGATCCTGCACACCCCGTCAGCCTCTGCCATCATATCCGAGAGCGAATATGCCGGTCCCCCGATACACCGGATATGCTGGATGATGAAATCCCCGGTATGTTCGATGCCGGTCACGGCAACGGCAGGAAACGGGAGCAGTCCAACCCGGGTATCCTGGTGCCCGATCCGGGCGCACTCCCGGAGAAGCGTTCCGTCCCGTTCGATCCGGGAGATGACCCCCCCGGCCAAGGCATGGTGAAACCCGCAGAACGCTGCGCAAGACCCGCTTATGCAATCATGGTAGATCTCGACGTGATCGCCGTCAACTGTAGTGAAGATCCTCCGGCAGGTGCTCTGCGGCACAGCGCTGATTGCAGCATAGGTTGCAGCACTCCTGCCCCGTTTTCCTTCCCTGACAATGACACACCCTTCCCGGACAAGGCGGTTCACCCAGTCCTGCGCAGTGCTCCGGGGAATCTTTGCAGCGTGCTGGAACTCGGTGACCGTAAAGTAACCGTTATCAAGCGTGAACTGCCGCATCATGCGCAGGTATTCGCGCCGGTGCTCAAGTACGCCGGTCATACTGTCCAGCAATAAAGAGAAGATCTCCGATCACGGCACTTGCGGTCTCAACGGATCCGGCACCTTTCCCAATAAGGGTGATCTCCTTTGCCATGTCCGTCTCGATCGATATCGCGTTGAGGGTCCCTTCGACAACCAGCGGGTGATTCTTCCGGATGATCCGGGGGGATACACGGAGAAGCCCGGTTCTTCTGTCCGCTTCGGCGATCAGCCGGATGGTGCAATCTTCCTCTTCGGCAAGGTGGATCGCGTAGGGTGTTAACAGGTCGATCCCGGTCCGGTCAACATCATCAAGCCTGACGCCATTTCCCCAGATCGTGTTAGCGAGGATCACCAGCTTGATTGCGGCATCGATACCCTTCACGTCATACGTTGGATCCGCTTCTGCGTAACCCAGCTCCCGTGCTTCGAGAAGAGCCTGCTCGTAAGTGAGCCCTTCTTCAGCCATCCTTGTCAGGATATAATTACAGGTACCGTTTAAAACCCCGAAAATTGCGAAAATCTCGTTTCCGGCAAGCCCCTGCTCAAGGGTATGGAAGACCGGAATTGCACCGGCAACGGTTGCCTCGTGCCTCAATGCAACATCCTTCTTTTTTGCAAGCGATTTCAGTTCTTTATAGGCCAGCGCAATCGGACCTTTGTTTGATGTAACAACGTGTTTCTTCCTGTTCATCGCCGTTTTCAGGTACGTCAGGGCAGGTTCACCGGTACTGGCATTGGTAGGGCTTACCTCGACGAGGATATCATAATCAGCCTTTTTGACGACGTCCATCGCGGAGATGGTTTTATCCCCGCACCGGCCGGTCTTCTTCTTCTGCGCAAGGACTTTTTTGATATCTATCCCTGACGGGTTGATGAGCCCGCTCTTTGAATCTGCGAGGGCAGTTACCGAAAAACCCAGATCCTTTGCCGCCAGTACCGAAAGAACGCCTCTCCCAACAGAACCCATGCCGAGTACGGCAACCTTCATACCATCGCCTCCAAAGGCTCGATCAGGAGGAGATCCTTTTCCCTGCATACGTTTCGCAGGATCCCGATTGCCTTCTCCATATCGTCCTTTGTTAATGACTTGATGGTAAGCCGCGAGGAGGAGCGTTCGTTGATTGCAGGCATGCTCATGGACAGCTCGTAAACTTCGGCAAACCCGGTCGAGTCGATACGATCGATTGTATCCGAGAGATCGGTATGCATCAGGTGGCCAATCAGGATTACCGTGCGGCGGTACAGGAGCCGTTCCTCCCCAATCCTCTGGATATGGACGCCTTCTTTTTGCAGCAGGCTTACTAGTCCGTCAAGCCTGCCCTCGGGAAGTTCGAGTACAATCTGGACATCGAGTGTGTCGCTCCGGGAACCCGGTTCCCGCTGGTGGATGACAGCGATGATGTTTCCTCCGACATCGGAGATTGGCCGGAGCGCGGCCAGGAGCTGGCCGGGGGAATCCTTCATTTCGAGCTTCATGGAGACCTGCAACACGATCACCTGACAAATAGTACAACTCTTACAAAAGATAAGCTTTGTATTCCGATCCGGCCGGAACTATGAGAGAAGAATAGAATTGCCGTTTGGTCCAATCCATCGCTTGTTGGAAAAAAAAGAAAAAATGATGGTTCAGGGCTCTGTCGGAAAATACGGTAACCCTGTTTTCCACTGCCCGCGCACGTGGTTGTTCAAAGCCGGCGGAGCTTATCGTCAACCTTTGCAAAAAAATTTCTTCCCGCGTCAACGAAAAGTGCGGGTTCTGCTGATTTCGTCACCTCGATAAGGTCGTCGGTAGACAGGTCGACGGTCTGCTGGCCGTCAATGACAAGGCGTGCGGGTTTGGCACTTTCCAGCCGGATACCGATCCTGCGTTCGCTGCTGATCAGGTGCGGCCGTGACGAGAGCATGTAGGGCGCCAGGGGAACAAGGAGAATCCCCTGGATTCTCGGGTCGATAATCGGGCCCCCGGCACTCATCGCATAGGCTGTTGAACCCGTCGGGGAACTGACGAGCAGCCCGTCAGCGCGGAACTGTTCTGCAAGAACCCCGTCAACGATCACCGAGAAGCGCAACATCTTTGCAGGCCGGCTTGTTACGATCAGCGCTTCGTTCAATGCATCGCCAAGATGCATACCATTCTTTGAAAAGGCGACCCGCATGCGCTTCTCTGTGGAGAAACCTTCCTTCATCTGTGAAAGAAATCCAGGTGCTTCCGGGGGTTCGACATCGGCGAGGAATCCTACCTCCCCCCAGTTGATGCCGATGAGCGGCACCTGGCGCTTCATCTGCTGCACGGTCCGGAGGATCGTCCCGTCGCCCCCGACAATGACAACGAGATCTACGTCCGGGTGTGAAAGGGAAATTCCAGACTCTCCCAGCGCCCGTGCGGTCTCTGCATCAAAGCGGATGGTATGCCCCTGCTCCTCCAGATCTTTTCCAAGGGTCTGCGTATATGACAGTGATTTCTGGTCGTCGATCCGTGAAACCAGCAGCATCCGCATCATGATCACCGGAGATACTCGATCACCTTATAGTGGAGCAGGCCGTTGGTGGCAACAAGGCACCGGCCGATGGTCACTTCGTCCGGGAACCGGATAGGGCTTCCTTCGAGATCCGACACCATCCCCCCTGCTTCCGAACAGATGAGCATGCCGGCAGCCGCGTCAGTCACCCGGAGGGTCCCCCGGAGATCGATAAAACCGTCGATACGTCCGCACCCGATATAGCAGAGTTCCAGCGCGGATGCGCCCAGAAGCCTCCAGCGGCGGATCTTCATTCCAAGCTGCATGACGCGCGTCGGATCGAATTTCCTCCCGTATACGCTCATTGCCGCAATATCGAGGCTGGTGACGGACGAAACCCGTATCGGCTTACCATCGCACCGGGAATACTTCCCCTTGATTGCGGTAAACGTCTCCCCGCTGGCAAGGTTCCGGACATATGCCTGTTGTACCTCCCCCCCGATAGCGTAGGCAATCGAGAGGGCGTAGAACGGGATGCCGGCGACGGCATTATACGTCCCGTCAATCGGGTCGAGGAAGATCGTCCCCTTTTCCCCGGGGAATTCTCTCTTCCCCAGTTCTTCGCTGATAAGAAGGCTGCAGAGGGGTTGATCGTTTAAGAAATCCACGACACAATCTTCTGCAACCTGGTCGATCCTTTTTGTGGGTGTAAGGTCGGCGCCCATCCGGATGGTCTCTCCCCCGAAGGGTGTACCTGCAAGATCGGCAATGGCATCTTCAACCATCTGCGCCATCTGCCCGCATGCTGAAAGGAATTCCATTGCTCTTCTCTCGTAATGCCGTTTTTCCGTTGTATTTATTACTGCAATAAGAATAAATTACTAACGCGTATTTGTACATTAAGCAGTTTGGAGTAACCAGATGAAAGAGCAGACTGAGATCGGAAAGATTAAAGAGGGGCGCTACATCGTCATCGACGATGAGCCCTGCAAGGTGCTCGGGATTGCAACGTCAAAGCCCGGCAAGCACGGTGCCGCAAAGGCGCGGATTGATGCAGTCGGTATATTTGACGGCGTCAAGCGATCCATCGTGCAGCCGGTGTCGGCAAAAACCTATGTGCCGGTTGTCGAACGAAAGAGCGGGCAGGTCATCTCGATTGCCGGTAACATGGCCCAGCTGATGGACATGAAAGACTATTCCAACTTTGAAATTACCATCCCGGAGGACAAGAAAGGGGTTCTCGAAGTGGGAAAAGAGATCATGTACATTGAGTCGATGGGTAAAAAGAAGATCGATTGATCGTTTTCTCTCTATGGATATTTTTTCCAGTTTTTTTTTTGCAGATTCGCATGCATCCTACGATGACGCACGACATGTAATCTTCGGGGTCCCCTTTGACAGTACAACGTCATTCCGGGCAGGAACGCGCTCCGGGCCCCGGGCAATCCGGGAGATCTCGTATAATTTCGAGAGCTACGTGCCTTCCTTTGACATCGATCTTGCAGAAGTCCCGTTTACCGATCTCGGGGATCTTGATACCGGCGTTGTTCCCGACGACATGACTATCGAAGTACAGTCGGTGGTGCAGGAAATGGTACGGGACGGAAAGATTCCGGTTATGCTTGGCGGTGAACATTCCATCACGGCGCCGGCAGTTCGTGCGGTGAAACCCGATTGTTACGTTGTCTGCGATGCGCACCTTGATCTGCGTGAAGAGTTCCGGGGAACCCGGAATAACCATGCCTGCACAACTCGAAGGATATTTGACGATGGTGTCAGGGACATCATCATCATTGGCGGACGCAGCGGAACCGCGGACCAATTTGCGTTTGCAGAAAAGAACCTGACGCTCTATACCGCAGATGCAATCAATGAAACCGGTATCAAGCCGGTTCTTGCGGATATCAGGAAACGGGTTGCAGGAAAACGGGTGTACCTCTCTGTTGATGCGGATGTGATCGACTGCTGTCTCACACCCGGCCTTGGAACCCCGGAACCATTCGGGCTTTCCCCGGGAGACATCCGTGGGGTGATCGGAGCAGTCGCACCTTATGCAGCGGCATTCGATTATGTCGAAGTCAGCCCGGCCTATGATCATGGTCAGGCCGCAACGGTTGCAGGCCAGCTGGTCCGGGAATTCATTGCAGCAAACTGGGCCGCCCGGAAAAAATAATCAATACCATCAATATTTCCCGATATCCGATGTCGGGACCCGGATATCGATTGAATACGAGCTCAGAAGATGGGACCTGACGACGAAGTAGTAACTCCTCTGGCCTTCAAAGAACTTCTCTTTCCATGGTCGCGGATCGGTGCCACCGGACCAGAGGGACGGATCGATCCCTCCCGGTGGTGTGATCGTCCGGACGATCCTGTTGGGATCGTCGGCATCGATCACTTCGATGCTGAAGGTCGGCATTGCGGTAGAGTAGGATCCTTTTGATGATGACGCGGATGCCTGAAGATTCGAAGCGATTGGTGTAACCGTGTACCAGAGTTCCCAGTACGGAAATGCCATTTTCATAACCTGAGTCGTACCGCTGTAGCTGCCTGAGAACGTTGCATAGGTCGTCATACCTGAATTCCGGATTGCTGCCTGGTTAGGAGAGACCTTCGTCGAATTTGGCAGGGGCTCGGTCAGGTTCTCACCGTACGTTGCAGGATTGACATACCCGAGAGTCTGGACGACATTGTTCCAGACCGGTGTAGGGGTTGGAGTGGTTGTGATAACCGTGGAAACTGTTGCCTGTTGGGTGATTGGCATGGGTACTGTTGTCGGAATCAGTGTCACCTCACCGGTAACCGGATCTGCCCGCTCCGGCAATCCGAGGTTGACCGGTTCGCCGGTGACTATCGGCTTGATGATAAGAGCGATAACGAGCAGTATGAGGATGCCAAGCACAGCCCACTGGATATCCTCCTTCTGCATTCAGCAGTGATTTATCGGGTAACCTATTTGAATATGTGGATATCGGAAAAAACAATTCCAGCCATTTCCTCCCGAAAACAGGTCTGTCTTTCGATAGAATAAGGAATTATCCGCAATAATGATGAAAATACCGGAACGGCCATTGTATCCGCAACAGTTAAGATTATTAAACAAGGAACTCTCCATAAAATTAATAAACGTGATCCCATGCGTAATCCAGATTCCAAGAACACTGATGCGTTCACCGGGCTTGAGGCGGCGATCGTCCTGATTGCTTTTGTCGTTGTCGCCGCTGTTTTTTCCTATGTCATCCTTGGCGCCGGGTATTTCACGACGCAGAAGAGCCAGGAAACCGTATACAAGAGCGTCGAACAGTCAACCTCCAACATCCAGCTCACCGGGCAACTGTACGGGCTTGGCAATGCTTCAACGAACAAGATAGATACCCTCCAGTTCACCATTTCGCTCGCTCCCGGGGCTCCACCGGTGGATGTCACGCACATGAGTGTCCTGTTCTCAAGCGATACTGTCGCCCCGATTGTCTATACGTGGGACGGAACGATTAACGATACAACCCACTTTTCGGCTTTTAATGCCAAGACCAATGAAACCGTAACCGCATTAACTACCGGCGACCAGGTCAGGATCACCTTTAACCTTGATGAAAATACCCAGCTCAGTGCCAACCAGAAAATGAACCTGGAAGTGAGGCCGGCCCTGGGATCTTCATTCATTATATCCCGAAGCGTAGGCGCAATGATCTTCCAGACAAACATCTTGTAAGCCGGAATAAAAAGGGCGGAACCTGAAAAACCGGGATCTTTTTTTTCAGGAATTTCATTTTTTATCTAACAGGGTGCCTGAAATATGGATTGCAACGGAAGTGCCACTTTTCCAGATAATCAATGAATTCCAGCCCTGATTATCGTTTTTAACCTGAAAATATGAGTGTTTTCCAAAATAAATGCCAGACATACAAGAAAAATTTTATACTAATACATCATTTTAAAAAATGATCGGTTACTGGTAGCAGGCATACCGTTACCGGTGCCGACGAATATGGTGAATTATCATGGTATACAAACGTGATGATGCATTCACCGGGCTTGAGGCAGCGATTGTGCTCATCGCATTCGTTGTCGTCGCCGCGGTGTTCTCGTACGTCGTACTCGGCGCCGGGTTCTTCACAACCCAGAAGAGCCAGGAGACCGTGTACAAAGGTGTCGAACAGGCAACGTCCAACATCCAGATGCTGGGACAGGTTTATGGCATTAATGAAAGTGCAGCAGCAGAGCACATCGATAAGATCCAGTTCACCATCGGTCTTGCACCCGGTGCACCCAGCGTGGATCTTGACGCGATGACCATCATCTATTCCGCCCCGGATGTCACACCGAGGACCTATTCATTAGATGATGGCGGCAATGCATCGGATACAAAATTCTCGGCGCATAACCAGGCTAACGTCAGCGTTTCAACGATGGCGGCCGGTGACCAGATCACTGTTGCATTTAAGACCGGGACTGATAATGAACGGTCCAAGGGCCAGAAGATCAACATCGAGCTGAGACCGGGTGTTGGTGCAGCGTTACCGTTCACCAAGACCATGCCCGCAACCGTATCTCAGGTTAACGTTCTCTACTAAATTTTCTTTTTTTTTCAGGGTTATCGCACCAGTACTTTCAGAGGTTATCTTGCTTAGTATCCACAAGATTTTTCCCCATTCAATTCCTGCTCACAGTCAAGGCAGGTCTCCAGGATCATCAGATTCATCGACGTTTCCATTTCTTTTCAAAGAAAAAAAGATGTTTTCAGGCAATTTTTCCGCAGAGCTGCGCATATCTGACATTGTCATGACGAGAAACCTTATAAACAGCGATCATAATATAATGTACTGTTATGGCGGTAAATCAGGCGCAGGTAGATCATATCATTACTGCCGCTTCGGAAGACGACCCGGAAGTCAAGATGCAGAATCTCGAACGGGAAGTCGACCTTATCAAAACCTCCATCAAGCGCCTGCTCATGGATATCCGGGAACGGATGAACGAACTGGAGAACCCGTTCACGCTCACAATGACCGGAGGTGGCGGCAAGGCAGACTCCTCGCAGCACGAAGCCCGGCAGGCCGCCCTTGATGCAAAAGAAGCCGCCCTTGATGCCCGCGAGGCAGGAATCAGCGTTTCTCAGACCCAGGCAGAAAACCAGAAAAATGAGGAAGAGAAGTCCTCTTCAGCAGCATCCCCCGGATCGGTCCCCGCACAGGTTCAGGCAGCTTCGACCTCGACACCGGTACCCCAACCTCCCGCCATTGACGAACAGCGTCTTGTCGACGAGCAGCTGCTCGCGCAGTTCAAGGCCCAGCTGATTGGCCAAAAACCATCTGCTGAAAAAATCCCTGTTGCCAGACCCTCGGAAAAATTCCGGCTCCAGAAAGTCTACAAGCTCTTCAAGTGGACAAACCAGGCCGTGCGGAAGTATGGCCCTGACCGGCTCGAGATCATGCTCCAGTCCTATAAGACGATGGGATACATCAGCAAGGAATCCTGCGACGAAATCCGCGAGATAGTCCGGCTGATGCCCGGGAACCTTGGCGAAGAACACGAGGTCGGGCCTGATGAATTCGTATCCGAACTGTACACACTCAACCGGATCATTGCGCCGGAAGACACCACGCTCGACCGCGATATGATTGAAGTCATGATGGAGCAGCGGAGTGGTATGGGAGGGACATCCCAATCACCGGCATTGGTAAGCCGGATCGAGCTTGCGCCGATCTCTCAAAAAGATAAGAAAACCCTGAAGGAACGGGAGTACGAAGAAGACTGGATGAACCTTCCGGACAGGATCTGATCGATGTCTGCCGATACCTTTGTATCCGCCCTTTTGATTATCACCGGCGTGGTCGCAGCAGGGATCCTGATCAATGCAGTCTACCCCGTCATCTGGTCGTCCGCATCGACATTCTCCTCATCCGCCCATGAAACGGATACCCGGATGAGAACCGATTTCAAGATTGTAAATACCTATGCAAAAGCTGATTCAAATAATGCACAGATCTTCATAAAGAATGTCGGCTCAACGAGCCTCGGATCTTCCGAAATCCAGAGCGCCGATGTGTATATTGTCACCTCGGATAAACTGGTCAATCCGGCATATGGAGCAACTGCCCCGTCATGGACCTGTTTACTAAAGAGTTCGGACAACACAAACTGGGATAACGGGGAGACCCTTGAGATCGATATCACCCTTGGCGCCAGTGACGGGAATTTTGTTGCGGGAACCACATATATGTTCGAATTCGTGCTCCCGAACGGTGTCCAGCGCTCCATTGAATTCACCCCGTCTTCCTAGGAGGATCTGATGGCCGGCGGGGAGATTATCGGGGCAGCGGTCGGGATCCTGATGCTGATCATCGTTGCGTACCTTGTTGTGGGAAGCACGCTCTCAACGGCAGAGCTTGTCACGAATACCCAGAAAGAGGTCACCCAGCAGAACGAGGCGAGGCTGAATACCAACATCCGGATCCTGGATTCCGATGTCGTTTCAGGAAAACTCTACCTGAATGTCACCAACACGGGAAACGAGATCATCGGGAATTTCAAGAATATGGATTTCTATGTGACAAATCCGGGAATGGCTCCTTCTTACTACTCCTTCAGTAACACAACAACGGCAATAACCCTTTCTGACGGATCGCCCGAATCGATCCACCTGAACCTGTTGGATCCCGGTGAAGTCCTGCGGGTCCAGATCGAGGGAACATCTGCTGTCGCGGGGAGCGAAGTGATGGTTGTTACCTCAAATGGTGTTGCAGGGTCAGCATCCGTGACATAGGATAAAGGGAGTGAACCATGGCAGGAAATCTATCAGACCTGATGGGCGGGGACGACCGGCAGATCGTCTCAACCGG
>Ga0209098_1002288_pt1 | contig 17037 bp, 15 predicted proteins | sample AD_JPNHW1_MetaG_FD_184429 | JGI IMG/M metagenome (GOLD analysis project Ga0209098, IMG submission 184429) | Active sludge microbial communities of municipal wastewater-treating anaerobic digesters from Japan - AD_JPNHW1_MetaG (SPAdes) (version 2) | ecosystem: Engineered > Bioreactor > Anaerobic... | reverse complement strand
TCGATGCGGCGACCAACCGGCTGCCGGGATCGGAGCGCAGCCACACGTTCCACGGTCGCGATGTCTTTGCCTACACCGGGGCGCGGCTGGCCGCGGGCGCGATCGCGTTCGGCGCCGTGGGGCCGGAGCAGAAGAGCGACATCGTGCGCCTGGCCCACGAGAAGGCGCGGGCGGAGGGCGAGGCGCTGGTCGGCGGCATCCCGGCGTTGGATGTGCAATACGGGAACGTCTGGACGGACATCGGCGAGGTGCTCTTCACGGGGTGCGCCCCGCGTATCGGGGAGCGTTTCAAAGTGACGATCTCCTGCGGCGGAAAGGAGATCTATGCTGGCGAGATGCCGTATGTGCGGACCTTCGGCGATGTGCCGGAGGGACAGCCGCTCCTTTATCTCAACAGCCTCATGGACGTCTCGCTGGCGCTCAACCTGCGCAGCTTTGCGGAGACGTACGGCATCCGGGCCGGGGCGGAGTGGTCGGTGCGCATCGAGCGTGCGACGCGGCCGGATGCTGCCGCGGTGCGCACGCAGCCGTGACCGGGCGAACGCGTCTGCGGCCCGGTCGCGGACTGAGCGATGTGGCTGCGGTTACCTCGGTGAGGAACCGGTGGCGCGTGCCTCCGTGCGCGTCAGCAGGACCATGTTGGTCTGTTCGACGATGCGTCTGGCGATGGTCACGGTCTCGACCGTCAACTTGTAGTGCAGCTTGCGGGTGACCGTCGTGATGGCGAAGGGCTGGCAGTTCCGCCTTGTGAGCGCGACGTAGCAGGAGAGATCGATCTGCACGGATTGGCTGGAGACGTTGAGGATCTCGATCCGCTCGCGAGAAAGGCTGCCGATCGCGATGGTGCGTATCGCGATCTTGGGCCCGATCAGCGTGTAGGCATCCGTGGGCTTAGGTGAGTTGTTCTTCGCGGATGCGGACTGCTGCTGGGTTTGGGCGCGGGAGAGAATGTCGAGAATGCGTTGAACCTGGGCGGGGTCGCGCCAATCCAGCCCGTGCTCGACGATGCCGGCGTTCTGGCGGTTCTTCTCGGCGATGGTCCGCTTCGAGTCGTCGATCGTGCGAGTCTTCGGGGCGTTCGTACCAGCTCCGGCGCGCGTTTGGGCGGGGACGGCGTAGGGGTCCGAATCCGTGGCGCCGCTGCCGGTTCCCGAGGGCCCGTAGATGTCGTCGACAGGGGGACGCGGGCGGCGGGGTTTGACGGCTGTGGCGGTGTCTTCCACCGGCTTGCCGGTCATGAAGGCGAGAAACTTCCCCGAGCCTTCGGGCAGGGCGGCATCGAGGACACGTTTCTGCTCGGCCGACAGCTCGGTAAGTGGGTGATCATTGGATTCACGGATGGCCCAGAGTAGCGTCTGGATGATTCCCCGGTCGGCCTCATTCCGCTCGGAGTAGGCGAGCAGCGCCTCGTAGATGGGGACGGCGGTCTTGGGGATGAGCATGCTCGCCGGGACGAGCCACATGGGATCGCCGGTGGCGGGTGCGGGCAGGTTGTGCTGGAGACAGTAGGGTTTGGCTTCGTAGACCAGCGCAGTGTTGGCCGGCACTTCGATGCAGCCGGTGCGGCTGGCCAGATCCGCCTGAAGGGTGCGGAGAAACGGGGCCAGCTTCTCGCGGACATTCTGCCGGTCGGCTTCCGTGGGATGCGGATTCTCGCGAAGTGCGGCGAGTGCGGTTTGGAGCTCCTGTTCCATCCGCTTGCCCTCGGGGCCGGAGAGATAGAGCGGGTGTTCGTCGTCGATGGGCTCGTAGGCGATGCGGGGGCAGTTCTCCGAGGCGGAGAACAGATCCAGCGCCTGCTGGGCGGAGGCGTCGTCGTTCTGGCGCTGGCCGAAGACGATCTGGTGTGCGCGTTCCCAGAATTGGGCGACGTTTTCGTTGCCGATGCTTCCGAACGAGCGGCGGAGCACATCGAGGTATTGCGTCTCGAATTTGGACTTCAGCTCGTCGGCCGATGACGGCTGGGGGGCGGGGGCGGTAGTCTGGCCGAGCAGGCCGGTGGACAAGAGCGCAAGGAGTAGGGGGAGTGCGCGGTAAATATTCACTGGAGAACGTGGTATTGGGGTGAAAGGGGCAGGTGTGAACCGAAACAAAAGCCCCCCGCGCACGAGTCGTCGGGGGGCCTTGGTGTTGAAGGGGACAGCTTACCAGCTGACGCCGCCTTTTCGGGACGTCTTGGCGATGGCCTCCTCGGCCTCCCAGATGGCCAGGCCGGACCGGACGTCGGTCAGGCTGAGCTGGAAGGTGTAGGTGATCAGCGTCTCGCGGCCCTGCTTGACGCGGGATTCCTGGATTTTGCCCGAGAGGGTGAAGTCGGGCATCCGGGTTTCCTGCTTCTCGCCGCCCATGAACTGGGAGTATTCGGCAGCTTCCTTGGCGAGCGGATCCTCGGCCTTGCCGCCGAGTCCGACAGTGGTCGTGGTGAGGATCTTGCCGCTCTGGTTGAGCGCGACGCGGATCTTCTTCGTCAATGAGTCGATATCGATCTGCATCGTCGTGTCGTTGCGGACTCGGCTGATGGCCATGATCGCGGGCGGGTTCTCGATGCGCGCCAAGACATCCGAGCTGAGGAGGTTCGAGATCAGCTTCTCGGCGGCCTCGGACCATTCGCTCGGGCTGATCTGCGTGGCGTTGACCACCTTCTTTTGCTTGGGGTCGACTTGTCTGACCGTATCGGCGCGGGCCGGAAGCGGGGCGAAGACCAGCGCTGTGGCGCCGACAAGCAGGGTGAGGATGAGACGGGTTTTCATCGGAGGAGATTATTCGTGGTCGAGCATGAACTTGATGATGAAGTCGACGGCCTTGGGGGAGGTGGCGGTCGCCGAGATGTGGGTTTCCTCACGGCCTTCGAGGTGGAAGGTCTTCCAGCCGTCGATGGGCGAGGGGATAGCCATGCCATCCTTGCCGATCCACTCGACGCGGTAGCGGTAGTCCTTGTAGTGGCGATGGAGGTTGCGGACCTTCATCTCGATCTTGAGGAGGTCTCCGGAGACGTAGGTCTGGGCGATGCCTGAGACCTCGATGGATTCGGCGAGCCAACCGTCGAAGACGAGGCGGCGATCCGGCACGTAGGCGGCGCGAGTCTGGGGGGATGTGCTTTCGATGGAGTTGACTGTGCTGCACCCCGAGATGAGGGCGGCGCCTGCGGCCAGCGCGAGAATGAGAGATTTCTTCATGGTAGCGGATGTCACTTGAGAACGGTTTGGGATATAAGGGCGGGGAGTCCGGGGGCGATACTCTTTACGTAGACGAGGTTCACCTTGCCCGGTTCGATCACGATGGTCTGCGGGGCCGAGCCTGCAGCGATGGTGATGGTGCGGTCCTTCGGAGTCTGAAAACGAGCGTACTGGAATTGCTTGGGAAGCGTGGTCCAGCTGCGGGTGTCGGCGATCGTGGTGGTGGCAGTGTAGATCGAGGTTGCCAGCATGCCGATCAGCTGTGCGGTGCCACCTTGGTCCTTAAGCTGCCTGTTGATCTCGTACTGGATGAGGCCTTTGACGCCTGCGGAGATGATCGACTTGGTCAGCACGGCCACCCACTCGTTCTTGAACTCGCGCGCGATGACGCTGTCCATGCTGCACAGCAGCTGAGTGTCGAGCGTCTGCCCCTCGATGGCGATGCTGGCTGCCGGAACGAAGTCGGGAACGCGCTTGAGGATGGGGAGGGCGCACTGGGTGTACTGCACCTTGTCGGTGACCAGGAAGAGCGGGATCGGGATCTGGATCTGGTCGAGGTACGGGGCCGAGCCGGTTTCGAAGATCACATAGGTGAGCCCCTCCGGCTTCTTGCCGTACGCGAGCCCTTCGGCGAGCGCCAGGTCTTCCTTGATGAATGAGGACTCGGGTGCCATGGCCGCGACGCGTTCGATGGACTTGCGCGCGTGCTCCATGTCGGAGGCGTCCTCGCCCCGGGTCATGAAGAACAGGCCATCCACGAACACTGCGAACGGGTTCACATAGACTTCGTAGGGGCGCACATCGGTTTCCAGATCGGTGTCGATCTCCTTGAGCGCGTTGGCCACGCCTTCGTCCTGCATCGCCTTCTCGGCATCGTAGCTGGCGGTCTTGCCTTGTTCATCGGCGACTTTGCCTTCCTTGGCTTCTGCGGCCTTGGCCTGCGCCTCTTCGATGCGCTTGGAATTGGCATCGACGGCATCGCGCTGGTGCTGGAGCACCTTGTTGAGCGCGACGCGGGCGTTGTCGGGTTCGCCGAGCTTGAGGTAGTTCAGCGCCTGGTAGGTCTCCAACATGATGCGGTCGGAGGCGCGGCCGCGGTAGGACGTGTTGGCCTGGTTGGTCAGGATCGCACCGGCTTCCGATGCGACCTTGGCTTTGGCCTGATCGTCGTAGGTGATGATGCGGTCGGAGGCCCAGTTGAAGGACTCGATGCTCTTCTTGGTCATCTCGACATCGTAGGCGTCGCCGGGTGCCGCGCCGGCCGGCCCGAGGGCCATGGCCGTCGTGTTGGTTGGGGCGACGGGAGGCAGGTTCTCCAGTGCACGGGCGCGGTAAACGGCGCCCTGCTCGAGACTCCAGACCACGGTGCTCTGGTTGTTGGCGTTTTTCTCGGCTTTTTTGTCCACCTCGGCGGAGGCTTCGGCGAGCTGTCCCGCTTTCCACGCAGTGCGGAAGTCGGAAGACTGCGTCGTGTAGGTGGAGCAACCGGATAGCAATCCGATCGCGACGAGGCCGCAGGGGAGTGCGACCCGGGAGAATGTGACGGGCGATTTCATCGTTCTGGTCGAGTGTGGGGTTAGCGGATTGCGCCGACGGGCAGGCGCAGGAGGGCGCCCTTGTCGACTCCGGTGTCGCTGATGATCTCGGCTTGTGAGGTCTTGGGATTGACGCGGGTGATGCGAACCTGGCCGACCATGAGTTCCTCACGGCCGAGGGAGGCGCCGGTGTCGGGATCCGTCATCTCTTCGCCGAGCGCGAAGACTTCCCAGACTTGACCGATCGCGACCCCGCTGCCTTCGCCGCGGCTGATGGTAACCATGCGGTCGATCTTCGAGACAATTCGTGCCGGATAGATCACATCGGCGACGCGAGCGGCAACGGCCTCGGCGGCCATGAAGGTGACCTTCTGGAGAAGGGCGTCGCTGAGGTCGCCGTTCTTGCTGGAGTTGGCGGCATTCTCCGTCTGCTCCTTCAGCTCGATCGGGATATTGGTGGATTCGATGAGCTTGCCGGATTGGCCATCGTAGATCTTGCCGACGAGGCCGAGGCGGATCACTCGCCAGCTGGCAGACTTGCCGATCGCGGCGAACTCGCGGGTTTCGGCGTAATCCTGAAAATCCCCCACGGTGGTCACGAGAAGGTAGTCGACGCCGCTGACCTGGAAGTTGCCGGCGCTGAAGTCGGCCTCCTTCAGGATCGAAGCCATGTCCGAGCGTGCAATCACTTCGAACTTACGGGTGTTCTGCACGCGGTCCATGAGCTGGCTGTCGAGGGACTGGACGACCCGGTCGAGGGAGTTCTTGCGGCCTGCAGCAGTGGTGCTTTCGACCAGCGAGCCGATCGGGCGCACATCGGAGATGGCGATTCTCTTGAGACCGGTGGCAGTAGTCTGTGCCGATAGGCCGGAGGCGATGGCCAAGCCGGCGGAGAACAGGATGAGGGAGCGGAGTTTCATCTGAGTGCGAAATGGATGGGGTGATGGTTGATTGTGATGGAGCGCGACATTAGTCGCCGAAGATGGAGTTGTGGCGGATGTTGATCTGCGGGGCATCCTTGGTGTCGACCTTGAACCCGCTCTGGCGGAGCATCTGGGCCTGGCCTTCGAGGACCTTGACCTGGGCGTCGGTGAGCTTGGCGCCGTTCTTGAGCTCGTTCATGAACGCGGTGGCGTCCTTCCAGCGGGCGATCGTGGCGTCGGTCATCTCCATCGCGACGGTGAGAGACTGGCCGTTGACGGCGTTGATGGTGCGCTCCCAAGTGCGGTAGCCTTCGCGGGTGAGGCGGAGCTTGCTGAATCCCGAGCGGATCTGGACGGTGCCCGGGGCGGTGCCGACGGCCACGCCGTCGACCTCGACGGTCACCTGGAGGGGCGAGACGCTCAGCTTGCTCTCGCCGATGCGGATGGTGTGGTCGTCATCGATGCGGACATCGGGGACGAACAGGTCGGCGGCATCGATGTTGATCGTGAGATTGACCAACGCACCGGCCGCGCTGACGGGGGCGATGCGACGCTGGGCGATCTTGGCGCTGAGGCTGTCGGCCAACTGGACGGCTGCCTGATCGAGCAGGTCGTTGTAGATGTCGTCGTTGGCTTCTGCCATGTTCTCTGTCTGGCGGGTGCCGACTGTGACCTTGATCGCGTCGGCGGTGATGCTGCCACCGGTGTTGCCGTCGAGGATCTTGTAGGTGACCCGCATCGTGGTGTCCTTGGTCACGGTGTTGACTCCGTAGGCATTTACGGCGCGCTCCTTCGAGCCGACGCTGGCGACGGAGGCGATGAGAAGGTAGTCGGCGCCGAGACCTTGGGAGAGCCGCAAGACCGAGCTTTGCTCGGTGAGTTTGGCGTCGAGGCTGTCGGCCGGGCGGGGGGCGGAGGCGACGGCGGGATCGAAGGCGCGCATGGCATCGGCGATCACTTCGCGGCTGAGGACCTGCATCCCCTTGTCGGTCACACGAGCGGTCACGAGGTCTTCGAGCACCATCATCTTGGAGTCGAAGGCTTCTCCTGCGCGGTTCGAGATGAAGATGGCGGCCTTGTAGGGCCCGCTTTGGCGGACGGCCTGTTCCTGCCGGACCTTCGATATGGTCGTCGTCTCGGTGACCTGCCGACCGTCCTCGGTGGTGTAGGACCGGCTTTCCACCTGTGTCGGCATGGTTGTCGTTGTTGTATCGACTTGTGTGGACTGCGCCTGGATGGACAGAAGGGCGGCGCAGCCGCACAGCGTTGCAAAGCAGAGCTTGAATCGGGTGAGCATGGTGACGGAAACGTTGTTAGACTTCCTGGGGAAAGGGGGTGGGGATTGCAGCCGAGCTAGCATGCGGCACGTGGAAGCGTCTTCCACCTACGGCAGGGTGTGACAGAACCCACGAAACTATGAACCATAACGGGGAGACGTGACAGACTACGCATGCAGTTACCGAGTTATTGGCCATATGGTGGCGTAGATCGTACGAAGCAGTTCGTCCCCTCCACCGTGGGGTTGTTCGCCGTATGGTAATCTCATGGGATTTCCAGTACCCTATCGGTAATGCCGTAATAATTCTTTACGAGGAAAAACTGGCGTCCACCTGTGGGGCCCGTCGTGCACGGAGGTGGGGCTGCGGGCTGTTTCGCGTACGTGCCGGGAGTCGGACTATCGCCTTCCGGCGTTCCGCAGGCCTGTCGCTGCGGAGGTCTTCAGCAGGGCAGTGGCCTCAATCGCGGCGTGGAAAGGTTGAGACTTGGTCGCGGACGCGGGCGATGGTGGCGGGCGGGAGGTAGCCGGCGAAAGCCATCGTGGGCATGACCAGCGCGCGCGGGCCGAGGAGCGTGCCGGGTTGGAGGACGGCGTTGCAGCCGACCTCGGCCTTGTCGCCGAGTATGGCGCCGAACTTGCGCAGGCCGGTGTCGAATGTGCCGGTGGGCAGGCGGAGGACGACCGCCTTCTGGTCGAGGCGGAGATTCGAGAGCACGGCGCCGGCGCCGAGGTGGGCTCCGTTGCCGAGGATGGAATCGCCGATGTAGGGGCGGTGCGGGACCTGGACGCCGTCCATCAGGAGCGAGTTCTTGAGCTCGGCGTTGTGACCGACGGTGCACCGGGCGCCGACGATGACGTTGCCGCGCAGGAAGCAGCCGGGGAGGAGCTTCGACTCGGGGCCGATCCAGACCGGGCCGATCAGGGTGGCGTAGGCCGGAAGCTGGGCGGAGGGATGGACGAAGATCGGACCCTCGGCGTGGATACCGGGCGGGAGCGCCTGGCCGCCGGAGAAATTGGCGGCTGCGAGGGCGGGCCCGATCTGCTTGAGCCATTCCCATGGATGGGCGTCGGCGGCGAAGAACGGCGCGAAGGCGGCGAGCGAGGGCGGGAGGCTGAAGAAGTCGGATGCTTTCACGGGCCGGGAGCTTGGGGTGCGCGGCGGACGGTGACGAGGCGGAAGAGGCGGTGGTCGCGAGGGGATTGCAGTTGGGGGACGACGGTGGGGCCGCGGCGGTATGGGCAAAGAAAAACCCGGAGCGGTGAGGCTCCGGGTCGGGGGCGGGTGGGCTGAAATTCAGGACTTGGGAACGGCGATGGCGAGGGCCGTGATGACTCGCGCGTATTCGGTGCGAAGGTCAGCGATCGCGGCAGGGGCGGCTGCGAGGTCGCCGGTTCTTGCGAGGTGCTCGATGCGTTCGGTGAGCGTGCGGAAGTAAGCGGCGCCGAAGTTGCTGGCACTGCCTTTCAGCCCGTGGGCGACCTTGGCAAGTCGAGTGGCGTCGCCGGCGGCGGCGGCGTTGTCGAGTTCGTCGAGATGTGGCGGGGTGTCCTCGCTGAACATCTGCACGATCTCGGCTACGAAGCCGGGGTCGCCGCCTGCAATGGTCTGGAGGTTGGCGAGTGCGGCCGGGTCGATGGGGGATGGAGTCGGCTGTTCGGGCATGGTCACGCGGGGCTTGGTTATGTGGGTGGTGGGCTGCGTGGTTGTCGGAATCCCTATCGGTCCGTTCGGTTCGAAATGAACAGCGTGCGACGAAATGGTGCTGGGCGGCCAGCGGTGCGTCGCGCCCCGAAATGGCATTGATGCGGCGATACGTGCCGAGGCGGGCCGGCTAGCTTTCCCATTCGAAGGAGGAGTTCTCCTCAATCTGTTCGATGGTGGTGAGCCCCAGGAGTACCTTCTTGAGACCGTCGAAGCGGAGGGTCTGGTAGCCGACCTTGCGAGCGGCGCGGACGATGTCCTGCACGCTTTTGCCGTTGGAGATGTGCGCGCGGATCTCCTCGGTGACGAGGACGAGTTCGTGGAAGGCGACGCGGCCGCGGTAGCCGGTGCCGCGGCAGTAGGGGCAGCCCTTGCCGCGGTAGAAGGGGACGTCGGCGAGCCCCTCGTCCTGAAAATACTTTTGCAGGACTTCGCGCGGGGGGTAGTAGGCCTCCTTGCACTTCTCGCAGATGCGGGCGGCGAGGCGCTGGGCGAGGACGCCGATGACGGACGGGGCGACCATGTAGGGAGCGACGCCCATCTCCATGAGGCGGAGGACGGCCTGCGGGGCGGAGTTTGTGTGGAGGGTGGCGAGGACCAGGTGGCCGGTGAGGGCGGCCTCGGTGGCGATCTTGGCCGTCTCCGCGTCGCGGATCTCGCCGACGAGCATGATGTCGGGGTCCTGGCGGAGGAGGGCGCGGAGCATCGAGGCGAAGTCGAGGCCGATGTCGGACTTGACCTGGGTCTGGTTGACGCCGGCCATCTGGATCTCGATGGGGTCCTCGATGGTGGAGATGTTGACGCCGACTGTATTGATCTCCTGGAGGACGGCGTAGAGGGTGGTGGTCTTGCCGGAGCCGGTGGGGCCGGTGACGAAGATGATGCCGTTGGGGCTCTGGATGAGGCGGCGGAAGGGTCGCAGGATCGTCTGCGACATCATGATCTTGTCGAGGGTGAGGACGTCCTTCTTGCCGGTGATGTTGAGGACGCGGACGACGACCTTCTCGCCGTACTGCGAGGGGATGGTGGAAATGCGGAAGTTGGCCTTGTTGGTGCCGAGGGGGAGGACGATGCGGCCGTCCTGTGGTAGCCGGTTCTCGGATATGTCGAGGTCGGCGAGGATCTTGATGCGGGTGACGATGGCGTTGTGGAGGACCTTGGCGCAGGAGAGGACCTCGCGCAGGAAGCCGTCGACGCGGAAACGGATGCGGGTGTGCTCCTCGTGGGGCTCGACGTGGATGTCGGTGGCGCGCTCGCGGAGGGCGAAGTGGATGATGGCGTCGACGATCTGGATGACCCCTGTGGACTTGCCGAGGCGCTCGAGGGCGTCGGGGGCGAGGTCGGCGGCCGTGAGAGAGTGGGATTTGGCGAACTCGTTGAGGCAGTCCTCGATGCCCTTCTCCGTGGAGTAGTGGACGGAGATGGCGTCGGCGATCTCGCAGGGGAGTGCGAATACGGGGCTGATGGGCCCCTGGATGATGTGGCTGAGGCGGCGGACGAGCTCGGCGTTGTCGGGCTCGGCCATCGCGACGGTGACGACGCCGTCGATGACATAGATGGGGATGGCGTGCGTCTTGGTGGCGATCTCGTGGGGGATCTTCTCAATGGCCTCGTCGGAGATGAGCGAGTAGATGGGGTCGACGTAGGCGATGCTGATGGAGTTTCCCCAGAGCGTGCAGGCCTGGTCCTTGGGCAGGTGCTTCTCGGCGATGAGGGCCTGAAGCATGGCGAGGGTGCCGAGACCGTGCTCGGCGCCGAACTTCTGGACGATCTCGTGGGCGACCAGCGGGGGGAGGCCGGCGGAGATGAGCTCGATGAACCGCTTATTGGGCACGCCTTGCATGTTTCTTGCGGCGGGTGGTGAAGATCTGGCTGATCTCCATCTGGTCGAGGATTTCCTTGGCGAAGAGCGACCCGGTGCGTTCGAGGCGGAGTTCGCGCAGGATCTGCGGCAGCGGGTAGCGGACTTCGCGCACGGTCGATGCCAGATCGAGCTCGTCGCCGGGGACTGTGTCTTCGTCGGGCATGGACGAGGGGCGCTATTCCGGGCCGAAGTTGTCGTCGATGGTCTGGGCGAGGACCTTGGCCATGACTTCCTTCGGGGTGTCCTTACGGACGAAATTGACGGCTCCGAGCTCGAGGCAGCGTTCGACGACGTTGCGGGTGGCCAGCGAGGTGAGCATGACGACGAGGGCGTCGGAGTGGGTGGCCTGGATGCGCTCGAGGCATTGGAGGCCGTCCATCTGGGGCATGTTGACGTCGAGCAGCATGAGGTCGGGCGAGTGCTGGTCGTAGAGGGCGAGGGCTTCCTCGCCGTTGGCGGCCTCGATGATGGTGGGCTTGCCGAGTTTGCTGAGGATGAGTCCGATGTACTTCCGGATGTGGGGTTCGTCGTCCACAATCAGGACTGTGCCGTTAAACTCCATGATCGGGCGCGGGGAGAGTGACGCGGAAATCGGCGCCGCTTTCGGGGCGGTTGGCGGCGGCGATGGTGCCGCCATGGGCTTCGATGATCTTGCGGCAGATGGCCAAGCCGAGGCCGGTGCTTTTCTCGCCGCCGGTGGGTTTGACGGAGGTCTTGCCGAAGCTGGTGAAGAGCATGTTCATCTCGTCGGGTGGGATGCCGGGACCTTGGTCTTGGATAGAGAGGGTCTGAGTGGTGGCATCTTCGGAGAATTCGACCGTTATAGTCGTCCCGGGCGGCGAAAACTTGATCGCGTTGCTGAGAAGATTGTCGACGACTTGGCGGATCTTGCGGGCATCGATGAGGAGGGCACGCGCGGGCTTGAACGGGCGACACGCGATTTTCATCTGCTTGCGGGCGGCGGTGAGGCCGTTGAGGAAGACGGAGTCGTGGACGATGTCGGCGAGGTTGGTGGGCGCGAGATCGAGGCGCATCTCGCCGCTTTCGATGATGGAGATGTCGAGCAGTTCGTTGAGAAGGTCGAGCATGACGTGCGTGGCGCTGTGCACGCTGCGGATCATGGCGCGCTGGTCCTCGGAGAGCTCGCCGGAGGCGCCGTCGAGCATGAACTCGGAGAGGCCGCGGATGGAGGTGAGGGGATTGCGGAGGTCGTGGGCGGCGATCCCCAGAAAGTGGTTCTTGGCGGCGTTGGCCTTGCTGAGGTCGTCGATGAGCTTCTTCTGGCTCTCAAGCAGCGCGCGCAGGTGGAGATGCGTGCGGATGCGGGCGATCATCTCGCGCGGCTGGAAGGGCTTGACGACGTAGTCGATCCCGCCCGCCTCCAGCCCTGCGACGATGTCGTCGGGCTGGTTCTTGGCGGTGATGAAGATGACGGGGACGTTGGCGGCGGTGGGGTCGGCTTTGAGCTGGCGGCAGGTCTCGAAGCCGTTGATGCCGCCCATCACGACATCGAGCAGGACGAGATCGGGGCGAAATTCGGGGTAGGCGAGCAGCGCGGCCTCGCCGGAGTCGACTTCGCTGATGACATAGCCCTCCGGCCGCAGGATCGAGGCTATGATCCTGGCGTTCATGCGGTCGTCCTCGACGACGAGAATGCGGCGGCCGGCGAGGTCGATGCGAGGCTGGCCGTTGGGAGTGGCGGTGGGTTGAGGCATCGGGGGGATGCGGCGGCGCTGGCGCGAGGTTGTGGAGATGTGGCGTGAAATGCAATACCGCCCTCGCGACTTCGGCTGCGCTGCGGGATGAAACCGGCTATCGGAGGTTTTGGGGTGTGGGGCGGGTACGGAGGGGCGTGGCGTGCGGAGCTTGCACGCATCAAGGATCTCGCATGCGTTGATAAAAGCCTTGCCTCCGCGCGTTGTTTCTCAAGCTTCACGGCTCATCTCATCTCACTTTATGTCCAAATCCTTCGTCTTCTCCTCCGAATCCGTGGGTGAAGGCCATCCCGACAAGGTGGCCGACCTGATCTCCGACAGCGTGCTCGATGCCTGCCTCGCGCAGGATCCGACCAGCCGCGTCGCCTGCGAGACCCTCGTGAAGTCCAACCAGGTTGCCATCGCCGGCGAGATTACCACGAAGGCTAAGATCAACTACGAGCAGGTCGTCCGCGACGCCATCCGCGACATCGGCTACACGAACAGCGACGACGTCTTCCACGCCGACCAGGTGTTCGTCACCAACTGGCTCACCAAGCAGTCGCCCGACATCGCCCAGGGCGTCGACGCCAAGAAGGCCAAGGGCAAGAAGACCGCCGAGCAGGGTGCCGGCGACCAGGGACTGATGTTCGGCTTCGCGTGCGACGAGACGCCCGAGCTCATGCCCACGCCGATCATGTTCGCCCACCGCCTCGGCCGGAAGCTCACCGAGATCCGCAAGAGCGGCAAGGTGAAGTGGCTCCGCCCCGACGCCAAGTCGCAGGTCTCCGTCCGCTATGTCGACGGCAAGCCCACCGAGGTCGTCAACGTCGTCATCTCCACCCAGCACACCGCCGACGTCGAGCACGCCGAGATCGAGAAGTATCTCATCGAAAACGTCATCAAGCCCGTCATCCCGGCCGAGCTGCTCACGAAGAACACCCAGTTTCTCATCAACCCCACCGGCCGCTTCGTCGTCGGCGGGCCACAGGGCGACTCCGGCCTTACCGGACGCAAGATCATCGTCGACTCCTACGGTGGTTGGGGCCGCCACGGTGGTGGCGCCTTCTCGGGCAAGGACCCGTCGAAGGTCGACCGTTCCGCCGCCTACATGTGCCGCTGGGTCGCGAAGAACATCGTCGCCGCCCGCCTCGCCAAGATGGTCGAGCTCCAGGTCGCCTACGCGATCGGCCACCCGCAGCCGGTGAGCGTCTATGTCGACACCTTTGGCACCGGCACCGTGCCCGACACCCAGATCGTCGAGGCCGTGAAGCAGGTCTTCAGCTTCAAGCCGGCCGACATCGTCAAGCAGCTCAACCTCCTGCGCCCGATCTATCGCCAGACGACCAACTACGGTCACTTCGGCAAGGACGACCTGCCGTGGGAGAAGACCAACAAGGCCGCCGCCCTCAAGGCCGCTATCAAGAAGCTCTGAGCTTTCGATTCATCGGCCGACCGCCTCCTCCGAGGCAGTCGGCCTTTTTCTTCCCGTCTTCCGCAACCTTCAGTCCGTTTTCCTCATGTCCCAAGATTTCAAAGTCCGTGACCTCTCCCTCGCCGATCTCGGCCGCAAGGAGATCGCCATGGCCGAGGCCGAGATGCCCGGCCTCATGTCCGTCCGCGCCAAGTATTCGAAGACCAAGCCGCTCGCCGGCGTCCGCATCACCGGCTCGTTGCACATGACCAACCAGACGGCCGTCCTCATCGAGACGCTCGTCGCTCTCGGCGCCACCGTCCGCTGGGCCTCCTGCAACATCTTCTCCACCGTCGATGCCGCCGCGGCCGCCATCGCCAAGGCCGGCGTACCCGTCTTCGCATGGAAGGGAGAGACTCTCGAGGAATACTGGGACCTCACCTGGCACGCCATCGTCGGCCCCGACGGCAAGGGCCCGCAGATGGTCGTCGACGACGGCGGCGACGTCACCCTCCTCCTCCACAAGGGCTACGAGATGGAGCAGGGCTCCGATTGGGTGAACTCCGCTTCCGGCTCCCACGAGGAGCAGGTCATCAAGGACCTCCTCAAGAAGATCCACGCCGCGCAGCCGAAGATCTTCACCGCCCTCGTCAAGGAGTGGCGCGGCGTCTCCGAGGAGACCACCACCGGCGTGCACCGCCTCTACCAGCTCCACGAGATCGGCAAGCTCCTGGTCCCCGCCATTAACGTCAACGACTCCGTCACCAAGTCCAAGTTCGACAACCTCTACGGCTGCCGCGAGTCCCTGGCCGACGGCATCAAGCGCGCCACCGACGTGATGATCGCCGGCAAGGTCGCGGTCGTCTGCGGCTACGGCGATGTCGGCAAGGGCTGCGCGCACTCGCTGCGCGGCTTCGGTGCCCGCGTCATCGTTACGGAGATCGACCCGATCAACGCCCTCCAGGCCGCCATGGAAGGTTTCGAGGTGAAGACTGTCGAGGACACCCTCGGCACGGGCGACATCTACGTCACCACCACCGGCAACTGCGACGTGCTCACCCTCGAGCATCTACAGGCGATGAAGGACAACGCGATCGTCTGTAACATCGGCCACTTCGACAACGAGATCCAGATGGCCCGCCTCAACGATCTCCCCGGCATCAAGAAGGACAACATCAAGCCCCAGCTCGACCGCTACACCTTCCCGCACGGCCGCTCGATCCTCGTGCTCGCCGAAGGCCGCCTCGTGAACCTCGGCTGCGCCAAGGGCCACCCGTCCTTCGTCATGTCGAACAGCTTCACCAACCAGGTGCTTGCCCAGCTCGACCTCTGGAAGAACAAGGACACCTACAAGGTGGGAGTGTATCGGCTCTCCAAGGCGCTCGACGAGGAGGTCGCCCGCCTCCACCTCGAGCAGATCGGCGTGAAGCTCACGAAGCTCACCGAGAAGCAGGCCAAGTATCTTGGCGTTTCGGTCGACGGCCCCTACAAGGCCGATCACTACCGCTACTGAGCCGGTCTGGTTTCATTCAGACGGCCGCAGCCCGTTCCGGGGTTGCGGCCGTTTGCGTTTTCGCAGTGCGTCGCGGTGTTCCGCGCCGGAAACCCGGCTTGGCCGAGTTGTCAGCTTAACGTGAAGCGACGCGGGGACGAATTTCGACTGGTAGCCGTGGCGTGGATTTGCACGCTGTTCTGACCCTTCACGCAACCCCACTGCATTTTGTCTACGATGTTTTCTCGCAAAGCCCTCTGTCTTGCCGCCGGTTTGGCGGGGTGCGGCTTGCTGTCGTCCGCCGAGACGGGCGCTGCGGCACCGGCCAAGGCGGCAGGGCAGGTCAAGCCGGTTGCCCGTGTTGCAGCCCAGGTACCGCCCCCCGTGTCACCCACGCCGGCGCAGGCGCCTGAGGATCCGCTCATCGTTGCGGTTACCGATTCCAGCACGCGCTTTGCCTCGGAGCTTTACTCGCAGCTTAGGGAACGTCCGGGCAACATTGCATTTGCACCGCTGGTCTTGTCGCAGTCGCTGCTGCCGGTCGCGGCCGGTGTGCAGGGGAAGGCAGCCGGAGAATTCGGTCAGTTGTTGCATATCACGGTGCCGCTTCCCGAAGCGGCCGATGGATTCTCGACTCTCCTGCGCCGCCTCCAGCGCTCGGTCGGCGGAGAGTCCAACCTCGTCGTTGCCCGTGCCCTCTGGGTCCAGCAGTGGAATTCGATCAACGACGCATACATCGATCTGCTCCGCCAACACTGCCGCAGCGAGCTTCGCGTGATCGACTTCGCCCGCCCGGAGTACGCGGTCCATTGGATCAACCGCTGGGTCTCCGACCACACGGAAGATCGCATCACCGCGATCGCCGATGAGACGAGCTACGACATCCATTCCTGTTTGGCCGTGGCCAACGTCATCTATTTCCGCCCTGGTTGGCAGGCGGATTTCGAGCCGTCGCGCACCGAGCCTGCGCCGTTCTTTATCCCCACGCCGCCGCCGGCCGCGCCAGCCGCCGCCCCTGCTGAGCCTGCGGACTCTGTCGCGGGCGGGGCGACCTCCACCGGCGCCTCCGCGCAGTCCTCCGCCGCGCAGCCCGCGGTGCCCGCCCCGGCGGTCGCCACTGTCCCGGCGCCCGCGCCGGCCCCGGCCGCTCCTGTCGAGGTGCCCATGATGCGCCGTATCGGAACCTATCGCACCGTGGCGCAGCCGGGCTTCCGGCTCGTGCAGCTACCCTATCGGGGCGAACAGCTCTCGTTGGTGGTGCTTCTTCCCGACGCTGCGACTCCGCTGTCGAAGATCGAGGGGCAGCTCTCCGCCACCCGCATCACCGAGTGCCTGCGCGCCGTGCGCGATGCCGCTCCCCAGCGCATCGATCTCCGACTGCCGCGTTTCAAGGTCGAGCGCTCGTTGCCTCAGCTGACCGAGGCCTTCCAGTCCCTGGGACTGAAGACTGTATTCGATCTCTCCGGTGCCGCGGATTTCTCCACCTTCGGCACGAACATCGATGGGGCCCCCATCTACCTTTCCGCCGTCACTCATACCCTGCGCTTGAGCGTCGACGAGCAGGGCAACCTCGGGCTCCCCACGACGTCTTCCACCACCGAGCTGCCGGCCGATGGCTCGCCGCCGCCGGCGTTCACGGTGGATCGGCCGTTCGTGTTCTTCATCTGCGACCAGCAGACCGGTGCGCTTCTGTTCTTCGGCCGCATTGTCGATCCACGCGTGAGCTGACCCGCCGGGTGCCGGCGCCGCGCGTTCCCCGTAGGGGCCGCGTCTTGCGCGGCCCTCTCCGGCATGGTCTCCGCTCCCGCTATTCGCTTGGTACTCGTTCCCAGCCCGCACCGTTCCGGCTCGCCCGTCGCAATCGCGCCTTCCACGCTACGGCGCACATCTCGCTTCCCCCCCCCCCATGTTCAACGGCAAGAAAGTCGTGGTCGTCATGCCGGCGTACAACGCCGAGA
>Ga0209098_1002286_pt1 | contig 17044 bp, 25 predicted proteins | sample AD_JPNHW1_MetaG_FD_184429 | JGI IMG/M metagenome (GOLD analysis project Ga0209098, IMG submission 184429) | Active sludge microbial communities of municipal wastewater-treating anaerobic digesters from Japan - AD_JPNHW1_MetaG (SPAdes) (version 2) | ecosystem: Engineered > Bioreactor > Anaerobic... | reverse complement strand
AGCGCTTATCGCGAGCGGTTGGGGCTGGCCGGCTACAACTACGATCACGAGCATGCACTTTCCCTGTCCGTTGAGCGCTCTGTTCCGGTAATCCTTTCCCCGGCCGAAATCATGGCCAGACATAACGCCATCGTGCGGGCGGCGCGCGAGGAGAAGCGGCGCACCCTACGCGAACGACGGATTAGCTTGGCACAGCTTTACGCCGATTGGGCTCCCGATGTCCCGTGGCGCCGCCTGATCCAGTCCAAAACCCTTCGAATGATCGCCATTCCGCGTCAGCGCAAAGGAACGCTGGTGCTACGTCACCAGATCACCCCCTACGATCTACTCGCCTTCCTGGTGAAGAATCCTCTGATCATGCAGCGCGTCAGCCAGCATCGACGTGCAAAGCGCCTGACCTATGACCTGTTCCGAATGGCTGCTTAGTCGTCGCAGTCTGGCTTCCATGGTCGGGCGCTCGCAACTTGGTGGCGCTCGACAAAAATTGAGAAAAAGCCTCACCCAAAATAGATAATTGACTCATCAAAACAACGTAGCAATGAGGAGCGATTATGTTTGGTTGGAGCATGCCAGCTGGTTGCAGCGGCACCCCTTACGATGAAACTGCCGCTGAAGAATTGAAGGTTCCCGGCCTTCCGGCCGACGTCTTTGCCTTCTGGGTGGATGGCGAGGTCGTTGTCTTTCAAAAATTCCACTCGGACGGTGAAATCGAGCCCACCACTTTGCTGAGTTTTGAACATCTCGGCGAGGATGAACTGTCGGAGGAAGAGAACTCGGCTGCCACTGTGGCCCTGGCCACGGCCAAATGGGAGGAATTTCAAGGGCGCAGCATGGCTACTACCATGGTTCATGCAACGGGCAATCTCGACCAAACCTGAGGAGACAAGAGACATGAAGGAGGCTCGCCGCATCCGCAATGGCCTAAACGAATGGAATCGCCCGCCCGAGGGCTATGTGGAGTTACCGCATACCGAGCCTGTTCAGGCCGGCGATGTCCAGAAGATCAGCGACGAGTGGTATCTCGAATACCCTGCCAACGGCTTATTGGTTGGTCATCTTCGGGGCTGTGGCGGAAAGTGGTACCGGAAACCTGCGCAGTCAATATGTGCGAAAGCACTAACTTCAAAGAGTAAATTGAAAATGAGTCATGAACAACTCAAGGCAATGGGCTATGAAGTCGCTCCGTCGAAGTCACAGCCGGGTCGTTTTCGTTGGTGGCTGAACACGGGAGGTGACGGCGTATCAGTTCCCCCGCGTGAGTGCTCCGAAGTCACGTTCGAAACCGAAGGCGCTGCTTGGGAAGCGGCTCAAACTGATGCCGAGATTCTGGGTGCAACGTTGGCGGCAAGCTGAGGAATGAAGATATGAAGCCCTACATTCGTTGGGATGGCTTTCGAGTCAAGCATCGCGGAGAAGAACAAGGCTCTGGTCAATTCGTTTCGTTTGGTTGGCTGTGCAGCCGTGACCGTAATTGCGATACCGATGTTCGAGTTCAAATCTTTCATGATGCTAATCGCGGCTACACCTACAAGGTGTGCCCGTAAAGCTCCGGCCAGCTCACGGCCGAATGGTTAGATTCTGTGCGGAGTGAATCTGCCTGGTTACACGCACTACCTTTGCTCGAAAGACAGGACAATGAACAGTCAAGCCCTTCACAAACCTTTTGTCACGAAAGCGGTCTTCCACGCCTTCTGGTCGGCCCTTCAGGGGTACCTGACGGATAGCTTCCCCAACGCCGACATTCCGCCACTCGTCGCTGTTCTATCCTCAACAAGCACCCCTGCCTTGTTGCCACAGGAAGGGCTTACCGGATGCTCTGTACAAGTGCTGCTGATGCACGAACTTTTTCAGGAAAACGTTCAGGAGATTGGCAAAGCCATGATGCGGCAAATGACCCATCGCTACCTTGCCGAGCCCGCAACCTTGCTGGTTGCTGATCTTACTGAATCGTGGATGATTACCAGGCCTTTGGCTGCTGGTACCGGCCGGATTTCAGATAACCGGACAGGCAAGAAATCTTGATGGCAGTGATTTCCAGTGCAGACATGCAAGCCTTCTCGATCTCACCGATTGAACGGAAAAACGAGGGGCGAACCACGCAGTTCCGACCATTGGAGTTCCAATCCGAAAACGGATCCATGGTGAATAGTTTTATCGGCCACCCTGCGACACCGTCTAAGTCGGAAATGCATTGAGGTTTGGCTGCTGTCTTGCCCAGCGTGGCGATGGGCGGCCCGGTGGCTATGTCGTTTTCTTTATCTAACTGGCGGCATAGCCCATCTTCGAGGGGCTTTTCATGCCTATTTGCGGGTCCGCAAACACGCGCGCAGAAACCGAAGCCATGAACCTGTCCAGGCGCGTGTCGATACCGTTTGAGGAATGTCGGCATTGATCGACAAGGGGTGGTACTTCGGCACCTGTTTCTTGAACAAATACCCCTGATACTGAAAGATATCAGGCCCCAAGAGGTCGTTGGGTGAATAAACCCCCGAAGCGACCACATCGGGTTCGATCAACACCTCATTCGCATATGCTTCGATGACCATCTGAGAGCAATACGTCGCTCGATCGGGTGGTCCATTTTGCTTCCGGCGCTCGATGAGCCACTTGCCGATGGCGCCACGCACCGTCCAATCCGGCTCTCCCGAATAGGCCCTTGACTTACGCCAGTGATAATCGCGGCGAAAAGTCATTTCGATTGCGTCACGCCAAGCATACTCATAGCCAACGAAGCGGAGAGCCTGTTCTACGATTTTCGCCCTCCGCTCATCATCCAGCCCGACATAGCGCATCACATCACCCACCTCGAGCGCATTGATCAGGTCGGCAACCTGTGCACAGGAAACGCCGTTCGGACCGGCGTCAACGGACTGTCCGTTTCCGATGTAAATTCCTGTATGGGTGTAGGGGCCTTGCGTTGTCTCGCGGATCAGATCGTGCGTCTTTCCGGCCTGGCTCTCATACCAAACCAAAACATCCCCTGGGAGCAACTGAGATACGGTCATTTCACCCGGGTACGGGTCTAGCTTGAGCCCCGGCACGAGATACTCGTTACCCTTTGAATCGTAATCCTGAAGCAGTGGCACCGGCCGCTCTCCTTTGCGAATGGCATGAGCAAAACCAAGCATGTTGCCGGGCATCCGTTCACAACGCAATCACTGCATCGGACGATTCGAACAGTTGTCTTCAGGATGGTTATTTTGGGCTCAGGGAAGTTCGTAAAGGAGGCGCTTCAACTCTTCGTCCGATACGTCGCTTTCGTCTTCCAAGGGCCATCGGCCGGCAATCGCGGCACTCTTCCAGTCGCCAAGATAGTAAGGTTTGCATTCCATGGTGCGAACCTTTCTTGGATGCGCCTTTTCCTTGTTTCATGATCAGATCAGTGCCACAGGTACGCTGCTCCAATCGTCGCTAAGAGCATCCAGACGCCGTGCCAAAACACAGCCGGACCATGCCTTCGGCGGAGGCGCCTTGAAAAGACCTTGTACTGTTTCGCTTCGCTTCTCACAGGTAAATCCTTTTCCTTTGCAGTCAGCGCGGTTTAACGAACATGGCACAGGGGCCGTCTTCGGTATCGTACTTCGCCACCAGAATCCATCCGTCGCCAGCAGGCGGGGTCGGCGTCCAGCGGGTCGGCGCGGCCATGTCCTCGTCTTCGTACCAGGCATCCGACAGTTCCGGCGCATCGCTGTCCATATCGACAGCAGCGGCGTCAAACCCCATCGCCAGGCAGAGCGACTTTACATCGTCGCCCTCTTCGTCACCGGGAATGTCGGGGTGATGGAAAAAGCCCATTTCGTCGGGCGACGGCAGTTTCGCAAGATCAAACATTTGAAATCCTTTTCGTGGGTCGGCCAGTTGATCAAACGCCTCACCGTCACCTGTGCAGACGAAGATTCCCGCGTCTTCTTGTTTTGTTCCCATGAGCGGCGTTTTCCTTTTCCTGGTTACTTCTGCCACCAGACAATGATGGCTTGTCGCTGAGGATCGTTGAGACGGCTCCAGGCTGACTTGATATCAGCGGCTGGGTAGTTGGCTTGTTCCAGCAACTCGGGACGGCACAGGGCCAAGCCAACCATGATTTGCTGCGAGGTGGACAGGTAGGCGTCACCGTTCTGGTGATAGGCCCGGATGCGGTCGACGTTCTCCGCCAAGGCATCCTCTTCCGTATAAGGGACACCAATTTCGTCTTGGTCAAACTGGCTCATTTTCGTTTTCCTTTGTTCGTTGCAGTAACTACATCTTTTCCTACTCATTAACTTGTTTGGTTACTTCGCCATCCTGAGAATTTTCTCAAGGGCGTCTTTCATCTGGTCAAGAACGGCATTCAGTCGGTTGATTTCTAGGCGTTGATCTTCGTCCAAGGGCAAATCCAACCACCGGACAAGCTGCTCACGAAAAACAGGGAGGGAGTCCCGCTGTTCGCCGAACACTGATTGCAGGCGACTGACCGTTTCACGATCCAGAACCCCTGGCCGGTGCCGACACTTCTCCAGATTCCCTTCTTGCTTGTGGAGGGACTGCAATTGGTCATCGAGCATTCCGGCGATGAACGGCAATTTCTCGATGGGTTGCCAGTTTGGCGTCATCATTACAAGCCAAATCCATGATCCGGCTCGGACTTGCTCACGCGGTCCTTGAGCGCTTCCAGGGCGCGCTCCAGAATGATTCTGTCGGACATGTCTTTTTCGCGCATAGTCTGCTTGGTCCGTAGCAGGCCTTCAAGATTGATCGTACGAACAGGTACGCCGTCAAGATCGACAGTTTCGGCGTATTGCTTCAACGTCTCATACGTCTCGCCGCAGGCGTTGAGCATGATGTCCACGACAAAGGCATCGGCGACACGGATGTTCTCACCTTCATCGAACCAGGCCGGGTCAATGTCCTTGGCCGCTTGATCCGGTAGCACCATCAGGGCAGAGCGAATTTTGATTCCAGCTTCCCGAGTCGCGGGCACCAAAACATCAATGTCCGTGGTTGCACGGTGGTAGCCGTGGGCAAACAGGGCATATCCGCCAATCAGAAGGTAATCCGCGCCTTGTGCGTTCAGAGACCCGATCAGCGCCTTGAGGTCTTCGAGGGTGGCCGGTCGGCTGTATTCGTCCATTACATACGCTCCATGGCGATTTTTGCCATACCAGCAACCAGACAATCCTGCTGGTGCTGGTTGGCCTCTTCAAAGGATTTGAACCGGTACAGTCCTTTTGGAATGTGGGTTGTGTTGCCAGATGGGAGGCGGTGGATTTCGTCATTGAACCGCGCGCCCTCGACCAGCAACGCGGCATCCGCCGAGAAGGTGATCGGGTGTTCCTTGCGGCGGCCTATCGTGCGCATGGTCATCTTTTCCTGGTCAGTTTCCGCTCAGCAGTTGGCTAATCTCTCGGCTGCGAATCCGCTTACCCTCTTCGATCGCTAAGACGATAAGCCTTGCAGTCGTAGCATCAATATCATCTGTGGCAGCGAAGTTGAGCGAGCCGTTGCAGTTGTGCCGTAGCTTAAATACCGCAGCGTCGGATGTTGGCTCGCACGAAAAGAACGGTTTGTATAGGCTCATGTCTTTTCCTTGCGCTTATAGGGTAAGCGTCTCGTAGCTCGGCCAACGCTCTCCAATCGCGTCTTCTGATACCAGTTGTGGATGAACGTCCTCATATCCTTCTGGACGGTTCAAACGCACGAGAACCCCATCACCGGCCAGCGCTGAAATAGCCGCATCTGCAATGGGTAGATAGTCCTGCCAACGCTTCTCGTTGCCCTGTGCGTCGCCAGCGTGCTCGGGGTTTTCTTCACACGCCGAGCATATGGCGCGGGCTACCCGCTCTCTGTTGTCCATTTCTTTTCCTGGCTATTCTTCGTCGTGAGTCCAGCAGCCCATGTCATCATCGGCACAGGCTTCCGGGTTGTAGTCGGTGCGCGATGAATCAAATGCCGCATCGTGTCCATCAAAATTTGCCTCTGCTGCGCTGATGGCGGTCGAATACTCAAGACCTCCGCGTTCAACATATCGGGCGGCGCAACGCGAAATCCATTCGTCTTTGGTCATGGCCTTTTCCTTGGTTAGTTGAACCAGGCTTGGGCCTGATCAAGGGTGTCCACCGCATCCTTGCAGAAGCCCTTGTCGCGGGAAAAGCGCATCACTTCGTATGCGCCATCCGTGCGCAGGCCAATCATGCCGACCACGTCTTGCCGGTTGTCGGCCGTCCTCGCTTCCCAGGTCAGCCCGTCAGCCGACTGCCGGAACACAACGCTATTGCAATTTTCGGTTGCCATATCCGTTTTCCTTGTCCTATTGGTACTTGCGGATTTCATCAATTACAGCGGCGAACTGCACCAGCCTAACTACGGTTTTCTCACCATCGCGAGAAACGGAAGAGTCGAACACAAGCTCGCCGTACCGTAGGCGTTCGGCAATCGACGTTGCGCCAGCGCGCACCCTGAATCGACCGATCCGCACCCATTGTCCGCCCATAGAGAGCGGACGGTATTCCATGAATGCCGATCCGCCGATCTGCCGCATCGGAACTTCGGTGATCCATGAACCGTCCTGATCCCGCTCGACGCGGCAAATATCGGACTCGTACAGGCCGGGCAATAGCTTGCCTGACTTGTCGCGTACCGCCCGAAACTTGGTGTCCATGCGTTTTCCTTTGTTCGTTGCAGTAACTACATCATAGCACTGTCATGCTGTAATGCAATCGTTTAGTTGCGCTGTTACGATAACTAAATCACCCGCGAAACGATGGCGCCAAGCCGCACAGGATCAGCCTCGACCATGCGTTTGACCGCCGTCATTGACTGCACGCCGAGAATCGTCTGGATGTGCCGCAGATCGTAGCCCTTGCGATTGAGCCGAACGGCGAATGTGCGGCGAGCTGACAAGGCGCTGCCGGCCTCGATGCCGGCCTGTGTGTGCAGCCGGCGGATGATCTGCGTCAGCGACTCACACGAAAAGCTGATCGCTCCGGCCGCCGTCTTGCGGCGCGTAAACGTGAAGGGCTTGCCGTCCACGGCCAGGAACAGCGGCGATGCTGGATCGAGTCCGCGATACTGCTCGGCTGCGCCCAGCCCATAGCCCAGGCGTACGCGCTCTAGCAAATAGCCGTCAATGGCGGCGCACACGCTCTTGTTCGACCAGTACAACGGGCGGGCGAGATCGTTGAATGCAATGTCGGCCCGCACCTCCGACTCGTCGCGCACTGCGCCATCGGCACCCAGGTAGTCGGCTACCGTCAGCTTGGCCAGCTCGATGGGCATCAGTCCGGTGCCGTAGGCCACCCACAACAGCGCTACGTCGCGGGCCTTGGCTTGGCCGGTGATGGCTGCCACCTTGATCGCGTGGCGAAATTCGGACTCTTCAACAACAGGGGCTTTCGCCATGCAACAACACTCCAATTCGATACCGTTACGAGATAGTATTCCATTGGCGAGGGCGAAAGGCAAGAAATCGCCCGGCAGGCGCCACCGATCCTCGCATTCAATCGGAAACCACCCGTTACGAGATTGCTGCGCCGCAGCACCGATAGTCCACCGGATAATCTGGATACCCCTTAAATAAGCCAAATTCTTATTTAATTTGGCACGTAGCTGATGGCTGCTGAATGTCCGGTATGGACGACCTGAAAGGTTTTGGCCTTAAAATACTGGTTATCCATACAGCCTTTAAGTTAACCATGCCCCGCCCTTCTCCTGGCCCAGCCGATCTACCTGACGGTCTTCTCACCGCCCGGCCGGTCCCTCCTGCTCTACCCCTCCCGTTCGACACGGTGAAGGTATCCGCTGGCTTTCCCTCGCCGGCGGCAGACTATGAGGAGAAGACACTCGACATCAACGAGTACTTGATCAGGAACCCGGTCAGTACCTTCTTCTTCCCTGTCCAGGGCGAGTCCATGCAAGGCGCCGAAATATTTGATGGCGATGTGCTGGTGGTTGATCGTTCAATAAAGGCCCGGCACGGCCACATCGTTGTCGCCTTCGTGAATGGCGAGCGCCTGGTCAAGCGTCTGCACCATCGAAACGGCCGGGTCGCACTGCTGGCAGAAAATCCAATCTACAAGCCACTGGAGATTCACGAAGGCCTTGAATTGACCGTGTGGGGCGTCGTGATAGGGAAATTCAAGCGTTTCGCGGTGTGACATGCCGATCTTCGCCCTCTACGACATCAACAATTGCTACGCGTCTGCGGAGAAGCTGTTTTCCCCCAAGCTGAAAGACCGGCCCGTCGTAGTACTCAGCTCAAATGATGGCTGTGTGGTCGCAAGGTCCGCGGAGGCAAAGGCGCTCAAGGTACCCATGGGAATCCCCTGGTTCAAGATGCTCGACCTGGCGCGACAGCACGGCATAGTTGCCTTGAGTTCCAACTACGAGTTGTACGGTGACCTCTCGAACCGGGTTGTCAGCGTACTGCGCCAGTTCACGCCCCATCTGGAGGTGTACTCGATTGACGAGAGCTTCCTGTCCCTAGACGGTTTCAGCCATCTGGATCTCGAGGACTACGGCAGAGCCATCCGTGAGCAGGTATTGCAATGGGTGGGACTGCCCGGGTGTGTGGGCATAGGCCTCTCGAAAACCCAGGCCAAGCTAGCGAATTTTTTAGCCAAAAAGGGGTTGGCCGGCAGCGACGGCGTCTGCAATCTTCTCTCCATGCCTTCCTCCCTGTTGGATGACCTTTTGGGCCGCATAGAGGTTGCCGAGGTCTGGGGGGTTGGGCGCAAGATTGACGCTCAACTGCAAAGCATGGGGATCACCACGGTCAAAGACCTGCGCGATGCCGATCCATCCATGATCAGGCAGCGTTTTTCGGTTGTCCTTGAGAGGACGGTACGCGAACTCAACGGGGTATCCTGCCTCGAACTCGAAGAGTTTGCACCCGACAAGAAGCAGATCATGGTAAGCCGGTCCTTCGGCCAGTACGCCTATTCGTTCAGCGAGCTCTCCGATGCGGTGGCCACCTACACGAGCCGCGCCGCAGAGAAGCTTCGCTCCCAGGACTCGATGGCGACCGCCCTGCTCGTTTTCATCGAGACGAATTACTTCCGACAGGATGAGCCGCAATACCACAACTCATTCCGGCTGACCTTCCCCGAGGCGACATCGGATACACGTGAGTTGGTTCAGTACGCGCTCGAGGCTTTGCGCCGCATTTATCGACGGGGGTACGGATTCAAGAAGTGCGGTGTGATGCTGACCGAGATCCGGCCCAAGGAAGCGGTGCAAGCCAGTTTGTTTTCCCCGGCGCCGGGTGAGTCCCGGTCAGACAAAATCATGTCCCTAATGGACGACATCAACGGCAAATGGGGACGCGGCGCGATTCGGGTGGCGGCTGTCTCTGCAGAACATCCTTGGGCTATGCGCAGGGAGCGCAAGTCGCCCAACTACACAACGCGATGGGATGAATTGCCGGTAGTACTGGCCAAGTAGGCTTGGCCAGACCAGCAGGGGTATGGTCCGCGGATTAGAGAAGAACAGCAATGCTTGAAGCTAACTCAGCTTGGGCGTTCCGACCTCCAGGATCGGAATCGTCCTCACCTTAAGGATCAAGCCACCTTCTTGCGCCGAACGTTGATGCACAGCTCCGGCAGGTTGGCTAGGATCAGCGCCCTGGTGATGTTCGGGCAAACCGAATTTCCGACCATCTTCACTTGCGCCGACTTCGAGAACTTCCGGCCGTCATGCCCAACGTCAATGATGTAGCTCTCCGGAAAGCCTTGAGCTTTATAGAGTTCACGCGGAGTCAACATTCGCAAACCCAGGTCGACAATGACGTAGGTTTCGCCATTGATCATGACCGTCACAAAATCCCCGCAATGCTCCTTGGCAATGCCCTGATATGCCCGCATCAGCGCCGTAACACGCTTGGCCCCGGCCACCTGTTCAACTGTGAGACCGTGCGCCAGATCGGCCATGCCAGATTGCACCACCGCATGATGCTCGCCACAGGCCGCTACCGTCAGCAATGGATCTGCCGCATCGGTCCCTACGATGTTGCGGCGAAGGGTGGCCAGATGCGCAGTGACAATCTGCTGCTGACTGCCAGTGTTGGTAACGGTCGATAACGGACGCCGAGCGCAATGCCCAGGTGTTTCGTTGAATCCGCCATTCTGCTGGGCGAGGTAGGCAACGACAGGTGCATGCTTAACCCCGCCGGCGACGACTGTGCCAAGAGGCTTGTTGAGATCAAGAGCGCGCGGGTCCTGGCCTTGGCGTTCGCCGTAGCCGGTCTGTACGAGAACCGGCGCCATCAGCCCTAGCGCATGAGCGGCACCAGCCGGCCGTTTGCATTCCCCTCCGGCCGTGATGGTCGGCAGCGGGCCATCGATTGGCGCACCGTGACTCTGCCCCCTGAATTTGGCGACAACCGGCGTCATCAAGGCAAATTCACCACCTTTCGTGGCTGCGGTTATCGTCCGAAGCGGTTCGGCAGCGTCATGGACCGTCGTTGCGCCGTTGTAGTGCGCTATCGGCACCACCGTAGGATTTGCAAGTGCCAGTTCGCCACGATGTGCCGCCGTGACCGTACGAAGCGGGTCTTGCAAGCTGTGGACGCGATCCGCGCCCTGATGGGTGAGAGGAACAATAAACGGCGCCGGGTTGTTCAACACAAAGCGCTGAATGCCTTTGGCGATACGACGTAGCGTGTTATCAGCCAGCGGCTTCTTGCGGGAAAAAATCGACGGACAGGGGATCGTCCAGTCAATGACTTCTGCTGCAGCACGCCACTTCTTCTTGCCGCCGCTCCCATCCTTGGAATTCGTGGGTTCAGGCCAGACAATCGGGCGTCCATCCCGGCGGGCGATCATGAACAAGCGTTCGCGAGTCGTAGGTGTGTCGTAGTCAGCGGCACAAAGAATGCGGGTTTCGACCTGATAACCCAGATCACGCAAGTCCTGAAGGAAACGGTTCCAATACACCCCAGCCTTGTTTGGATCGGGAATCAAAAACTGCTCGCGGAGGGGAACGCGCTCTCCTTTTGCGGCAACCGTTCCATCCAGCTTTACGACACGGCCGGTTGCCTTGTCTCGCTTGGCAATCAGCGGACCCCAGAACCGGATTCTTTCGACATTTTCCAAAGTGATACATTTGGGCAGGACGGTGCCAGCCCATTTCTTGCCCTGCCAAGTAAGGCCGCGAATCTCTTTGCTGCGCGGCTGGCCACCTTTTGACTGTGAGTGGTCACGACAGTCAGGGCTGAGGTGAAGAAGGCCTACTGGACGCCCCTGTGTCACCTGACGAGGATCGATGTCGCGGATATCCTCGCGGAGATGCACAGTCTCCGGGTGGTTCTGCTCGTGCATCGAGAGAGCGTCCTCATCATGGTTGATGGCGAAGTCCACGCGGCGGCCCAGCGCCATCTCAATACCGAGGGAGTTACCGCCCCCGCCTGCGAAACAGTCGATGATCAGTTCCTCGTGGATATCGAGGTTCAGTTGCTTGATGGCCGTGAAAGGCAAAGAGGCGGTCATGAGTCACTCCATGTTGTTTTATTGATGACACATGACATGGTGAAGATTTGACCCAGGCAGTTTTGGGATAAGTTACTGCCCCTCTTTTGACCGCTGGCGGTCCTTTGTGGACGGCGGCGGGAGTGTGGTTTCGGCCCTTTTGCCGTGGAGGAAAACTCCAGAAAAACATGGTGAAAATTGGCATTCTGGTGGCATCTCAATCGCTGCCATAGAGCCATCCCATGAGCTACGACCCGTTCCAGTTTTACCCAACCCCTAAGACCCTTGCCGAAAAGGCCTTCGCCAAATTCGAGGACAAACACTTTGTGCGGATTCTTGAGCCTTCGGCAGGCGACGGGGCGCTTCTGGAGGGCATGCCGTGCCCCTCCTATCACTCAAGGCCTGCCCCGGTTGATTGCATCGAAATCGACATGAGCAAGCACGCTGCTCTGCGTGAGAAAGGCTACAACGTCGTCGGCATCGACTTCTTGCAGTTTTCCAATGGCGCCTCGTACTCGCACATCATTCTCAATCCGCCATTCAATGCCGGTGCGGAGCATGTGCTCAAGGCCTGGGATATTGCTTGGGATGCGGAGATTGTGGCCATCATCAATGCAGAGACGCTCGCCAACCCTTTTAGCAAGGAACGGCGGCAACTACTGAGCATCATCGAACTTCATGGCGACTACGAGATCATTGAAGGCGCCTTCCTGAGCGACGACACCGAACGCAAGACTCCGGTCGATATCGCCCTGGTTCATCTGACCAAACGCTTCGACATGAACAGCGAAGTGTTTGGCGACATCATTGGCAATCTGAGGCAGGATGCCGAAACTGGCGCCGGCCTAGCTGACGGGTACCGGGCCACGCAGGAACTCGCACTTCCTGCCTCTCATGTGGAGAACTCGGTCATTGCCTTCCGCGCTGCCGTTCAGTCCATGCGGGAATCGGTTTTTGCCGGGAATCGGGCGACCTATTACGCCCGGCTATTGGGAGAAACGCTGGCTGTCCGTAATGGCGGCGGTACAGTCACTGACTCTGAACTGTCCGTTGGAGCGATTCAGAAGGTGCTCCACTCCAACTACCTTGAATTGAAGGATCGTGCCTGGGCGGGGATCCTGCGCGGAACGCAAGTGACCTCGCGTTTGTCACGCGCAGCCCAGCGCCGGGTCGAATCCGAGTTCGAAACGATCAAGCAGCTCGAATTCAACGAGTCCAACATCTACGGCTTCCTGTGCGGTCTGATCGAAAACCAAGGCGAAATCATGAACGACATGATGGCCGAGTGCTTCGATTCCATCATGCGGTTTCACACGGACAACGTGGTCCATTACAAGGGCTGGGTCAGCAACGACCGCCAGCGCACGGCCGGCATGAAGATCAAGATGACCCGGTTCATCATCCCCGGGCATCGCGCCGAAAGCTATCAGCGGAGCATGAATTGGGAGACGCAGCAATTCCTCGCGGATTTCGATAAGTGCTTTTCGGCCTTGGATGGAAAGCTGCAGCCTGACTACGGGCTTGTTCAGCTATTCACGGACAGGTTCGACGATCTCAAACAAAGCGAGCGCCTTGATTCCTCCTATTTCTCGGTCAGGTACTTCCCGCAGGCCGGCACCTTGCACCTTTTCCCGCTCCGCAAGGATCTTGTAGATCGCCTAAATAGAAAAGTCGGGAAGTTGAGACAGTGGTTACCACCCACGGACACCATGGCCAACGAAAGCTTTTGGTCCCAATTCGATCGGGCCGAGAAGTTTGACCGAGAGATCCGCGCAGAAATCAACAAAAACCATCGCAGTAGCCGCTGGGATGATCCTCTTTGGAAAATCGCCCGCGGATCGGAAGCCGAGCGCGCCGAAGCGTCTGCGCGTATCGAAGAGGCAGTCTCCGCGGTGCTGGATCGCCACGGGATTTCGACGGACTTCTTGCTTACCAACGACGCCGGCCAGTGCTTGCTGCCGCTGGCCGCTTAGGGTGTAAGCCAGAAGTTGTGCCAGATTGTCACCTCCCTGGCGTCAAGAATTCCGATTTCGCGCTATACCTAATGCTTGGGCATCGTGCCTGGGTGTGCAACCGGCATTCACCGGACGGAGGCTCCATCCATGGGAGACTTGCGCGTCTGGGCCATAGCGGTCCTATGCATGTTCATTCTTAGCCATTGCTGAGTTTATAGCCCCGCTTCGGCGGGGCTATTGGTTAGCTCCGGTAGTTGAGTATTCTGCGTGAGTGGGCTACTTGGGCGTTTTCGACCTCTTTGAAGCAACAATGTCGTTCATGGCAAGAACCAGTGTGTTACGCATTACCTCCTCCAGTAACTTCGCTTGTGCTGCCAGGGGTGAGCCAACTCGCAATCATCCGTCATTCAGCGGAAAATACCCGATTCGAAACGTGACTGTGGCCCTATGTCCCTCTCAAAAGAACGCAAAGCCCTGCTCAAGCAGAAAAGCGATGACTACATTGCCACGATGGAGGCCCCTGGGTGTGGGGTGAGATACAGCCAAGTGTCCACGGACCGGCTGCTGATTCTGGAAGCCTTGAATGACTGGAGCGGGTATTCGCTCGCCGAAGGCGGGAGCATCAAACTCCCTGCCGGTTGCGATGACCCGGCTTGCGCTTCTAGGTACGAGCTGACCGAACTTGTAGGGCGGATGCACACTAACCCCGTGGTTTTTTACCCGGTATCGGGCTTCACGCTAGGCGACGCTGATCAACTGCGTTTTGGCTACGCCGACGCTACGTACAGGATGACGCCTGAAAGTAACGGCTCCCGGATGGACGCGATCATGATCGCCGAGGCGAGCCACATTCGGGACGTTGACGCTGCCATGAGCCTGTGGGCGATGTGTGCCACGGAAGACTGCATTGCGTACTTGTCCTACCAGATGAACGAGCACAACCTGTATTTCGAGGATGATGAACTGGCCGCCACCCGTCAGATCATCACCAGCGCCCTGCTCACGAATTTCTCTGTCGGTCAGGTCTGGAATGCAATTTGGCGATCCGTCAGGGACGCTGCCGCGCTGAGCGCCCGGCCCTATTACAACGTCGCCAAAGCATCCAAGACGATCCCAAAGAAGATCGACAAGGTGCTCACGCAGCACATCGGCACCCGCAAGGAATTCTCGGCGTATGAGCGGCTGGCGTCGCTTCCGATGGGCGCCGTATTGACCCTCCTCTTGAACCGCTTCGGGATCAAGGATGACACCCCTGGCCCAGAAGTCCGTGCTGTATTCGCATCTGATGCGGCTCTTGCCCCTCCGGTGTCGAAACAAATTGAAGATACAGATGACGAAGGACGCGCTCTTGTTTGCGGAACCTTCTTTTTCACGAGCGATATCACTTCGCTGGATCGGCTGTTACTGTCGTGCTTCGACAAACTGAGAACGGACGAAGAAGAACCCGAATGGGACGAAAACCATGTCGTCGGCCGGCTGCATTTCATGCTTGGGGCGAACTATGCCTTTAACGGATTCAACTTCTTTCTAAAGTTTCTCGACGCAAGAGGGGTGCCGGAGCCAACCCCAGACGACCTTGAGCGCCACGCCGAGGCCGCAAGACAGAGAGCTGAACAAGGGAGTGAGTGGGAGGATCTGACTGGTCGCCGGGGACTGCTCGACGAATTCTTGATCAAGTCAGGCGTGAATCCGGACGACCTCGGTATTGTCCGTTACCCCTTTCTCTATTCCTCCACTCCGGAAGAGGTGATGGGGATGTTTTCCAAGCTTCCTGGCGAAAAAGGGTTGCGTGGCATTCGCGTCGACTACGCGCAGCTTTATGACGACTACGCCGAACTTTCCAGCGGTTTCTACACTGGAGACTTCTCGTTCCAACTCCCCGAAGAACGCCTAGAGCCTGACGGCTGCGATTCGGACCTGCTGTTGGCCCTTGCTGGTAACAATATCGAACGCCTGGCGTCCCTGGTCGCCACATCGATTAGCCGTTCCGTGAACACGACGGACAGCGACCTGAAGCGCCAGCTTCTACTGCGCGTCGGGCAACTCCTCATTGAACAAGGAAATCCTCCCAGCCAGAGTGAGATTGGTTCCGGCTGACCGGCTGCCTTCTGGCTTCTTCCTCTTTCATGCAATCCATCCCCACCCTAAACCCCATGGAATCCTCCCAACAAGAAGCACACCGCCTTCCCCCTCCTGTCATCACAATTCCATCCTCTATGGACTATGATTTCCGCCAGCGATTGCATGGGCTTAAGAACGCGCAGATCGTCGAGCATGCGAACCATGACTACGTTGATGTCGGAGAGAACACCCTAGTCCATCTTCTTGCTGCCCGTGACCTGCTGCCGGGCATCCAGGACAGAAGTCTGGTGGAAAGCCTCACCAAGATGGCGAGGCGATGCGAATACCCTGTCCTGCTCGTCATGGGCAATCTTTACGGGAAGCCGCCTGTCGATATATCACGAAGCCGAAGCATTGCCGGATTCCTCTCCCACCTTGAGCTATTCACGCGCATACGCGTGGTCCAGGCTCCTGACCGGTTCCATGCGGTCATGATGCTGCAGATCCTCGCCAAGCAAGCCCAGCGAGGGTTTCAGTCCCTTGGGCTTGAGGATTTGTAGCGTCCGCTAGAACAGGTATCCAGGCTTGCTCTGCGAGCTGTATCTAAAACAGAAATAGAGGATTCAACTCGCCAGAATGGTGCTTGTACCGATCAGGAGCAAGCACCATGAACCTCAAAGACCTCGAATTCAACCTCTCCCGCTTTGCCGACGCCAACATCTTCGGCAACTCGGAAAAGGAATCGCTCAAGTGCGCCCGAGACATCGTTGCGGCCCTTCGCGCCGCGAATGATCTGCCGGCCACATTCAACAGCAAAGACCTTGTGTCGCTGGTCTGGCACAAGTGCCAGCTCCCGGAGCGCCCCCAGGCCATCGTTCGCCTGCCTTCATGCGACGGCAGCCAATACGACCGCTTTACGGTGCTTCCAGCAGGCCTGAGCATGACTTCGGCGATTGCGGCGGCAAACGTAGCCATTCAGCAGGCGAACAAAGAGGATCACGACTCCGCTGATGGCACTTGCGCAGATGGCGACGCCGTCGAAAGCAACGTCCGCCGTCGCCTAGAAGCCTTGGGTTTCAGCTTTCTCCCCGTCGAGAACACCAACAACTGGGACGAATACGTCGAGCAACCGGAGGTGGCAAATGCCTGACCTGACCTCGAAGACCGCCCCCGAAACTTCCGCTGCAGCCGAGTCGCGTTGGGCGGGTCTGTGTGGTGATCAGGGCTGGAACGAAGCATCCCGGATCAACCACCTTGAGGACTTCCTGCGCGATAACGGGCTTTTCCCGCGCTTTGTGGCCTATGCCGAGGCTGCCGCAGCCGAGGAGAACGCCGAGTGCGCCGCGCTTATGGATGCACGTGCCTAACCTCAACCGGAGCCTGAACAATGCCCGAAACCATCTCACGCACCTATGGTGGCCGCCAGATCAGCGTAGTCACTGTCCGACTGCTCGCCAAGAGCTGCTGGTTTGCAGTCACCCCCCTGCCGGATGACCGCTGGGAAGTCGTGGTCAAGGAAGATGCAGAAAACTGCCTCCCAGACCATACCAACCTGCCGGTAGAGCCTGCCTTGTCCCTGACGGACCTGAAGAC
>Ga0209098_1002285_pt1 | contig 17053 bp, 5 predicted proteins | sample AD_JPNHW1_MetaG_FD_184429 | JGI IMG/M metagenome (GOLD analysis project Ga0209098, IMG submission 184429) | Active sludge microbial communities of municipal wastewater-treating anaerobic digesters from Japan - AD_JPNHW1_MetaG (SPAdes) (version 2) | ecosystem: Engineered > Bioreactor > Anaerobic >... | reverse complement strand
CGCTACACGAGCATCCCCGACGCCCTGCGGCTCGCCAAGGCGTCGATCTTGGCCACCTTGACGCTGATGACGGCGTTGACGATCACGCAGCAGTTCATGGGCTATTCGCGGGCGGTGTTCGTGTCGGACTGCATCTTCACGCTGTTCTTCTGCGGTGGATTCCGGATCGCCATCCGCCTGGTCGGCACGAGCCAGAAGTCGGTGCTCAAGCTGTGGGACCGCGGGGCAGAGGACAGCCTGCCCGTGCGCCACGTGCGGCTGCTGATCATCGGGGCGGGGGATGCGGCGGCGAGCATTCTCCGCGAAATCCGCGGCAATTCGCGTTCGCACTACGATGTCGTGGCCTGTATCGACGACGACGCCCGCAAGCACGGCCAGACGTTGCTGGAAGTGCCGGTGCGCGGGCCGATCCGCCACCTGCTGTTCTTCGTGAACCGCTTCCAGGCCGAGGAAATCCTGATCGCCATGCCTTCGGTGGTCGGCGAGCAGATGAAGCAGATCGTGGGCGCCTGCAAGGCGTCCGGCCTGCCGTTCAAGACGCTGCCTTCGCTGGGCTCGCTGGTGGACGGCAAGGTGACGGTGAGCGACGTCCGCGAAGTGAAATACGAAGACATCCTCGGGCGGCCGCCGGTGCAGTTGGACTACGCCGGCATCGGGCGTTGCCTGACCGGCAAGACCGTCGCGGTGACGGGCGCCGGGGGATCCATCGGGTCCGAACTGTGCCGGCAGATCCTGCGCTTCAAGCCCGCCGCGCTGGTGCTGATCGAGGCCAACGAATTCAACCTCTACCAGATCGAACGCGAGCTGCTGATCGAAAGTCGCTTCGACGCCTTGCGCACCGTGCTGGGCCGCGTGCAGGACCGCGCCCTGATGGCGAGCGCGTTCGACCGCTACCGGCCCCATGTGGTGTTCCATGCCGCCGCCTGCAAGCACGTGCCGATGGTGGAGCTCAATCCCTGGGCCGGCGTGAACGACAACGTCCTTGGCAGCCTCGTGCTGATGGACGTGGCGGAGGAATTCGGCGTCGAGCGCTTCGTCCAGGTTTCGACCGACAAGGCGGTGCGGCCGACGAGCGTGATGGGCGCCAGCAAGCGCATCGCCGAAATCGCGCTGCAGTCGCGCGCGCCCGGCAAGACGCGGTTCATGGCCGTGCGTTTCGGCAACGTGCTCGGTTCCTCCGGCTCGGTGATTCCGCTGTTCCAGCGGCAGATCCAGGCCGGCGGGCCGGTGACGGTGACGCATCCGGAAATGACGCGTTATTTCATGATGATTCCCGAAGCCTGCCAATTGATCCTGCAGGCGGGCGCGATGGGCACCGGCGGCGAAATCTTCATCCTGGAAATGGGCACGCCGGTGAAGATCGCCGACATGGCCCGCGACATGATCCGGCTGTCCGGCAAGGTGCCGGACCAGGACGTCCAGATCGTCTACACCGGCTTGCGCCCCGGCGAAAAGCTCTACGAGGAACTCATCACGCAGGGCGAAGGCATCGTCGCGACGGCCCACGAGAAGATCATGGTCCTGCGACGCAACGACCAAGGCGCGGACCCCGCGGAGCTCGACCGACGCGTGCGCGCCCAGATCGATCGCTTGGCGACGGCCGCCGCCACCTTCGATCCGGCCCGGATCAAGGCGGCCTTGAAGGACATCGTGCCGGAATACGCGCCGGCCAACCACGCTCCGGCGACATGAGTTCCCCGGGCCCCACGCGGTATTGGCGCCGGCTGCCGGCGGTTTCCACCTGTCGCGAAGGCGACAACCTGATCCTCTTCGACGCCGATCGCGGCCGCGAAAAAGTCGTCAATCGCGCGGGTGGCGCCGTCTGGGACGCGATGGATGGCGTTGCCCGCACGGAAGATCTTGCGGCGGCCTTGGCGCGCCGCTACGACGTGCCGCCGACGGATGCGATCCGCGCCGATGCCGCGGCGTTCGCGGAGGAACTGCGGCGCGACGGCTTCGCCGCCGCGGGATCCGCGCCGGCCCTGCGGGCGGCGCCGGCGGAAACCCATTCGGACCTGCACGAGGCGCCGCGCGCCTTCGACGTCTCCCTGACCGGCCGCTGCAACCTGCGCTGCGGCTACTGTTTCTACGCCGACGAAATGGTCGGCCGGAGCGACCTGCCGCCCGCCCGCTGGCTGGAATTCTTCCGCGAGCTGGATGGCCTCGCCGTCCGCAGCCTGACGCTCAGCGGCGGCGAACTCTTCCTGCGGCCCGATCTCGGTTCGTTGCTCGACGCGCTCGTCGCGGCGCGCATGCGCTATTCGATCCTGACCAACGGGACGCTTGTCACGGAAGAAACCGTGGCCTTGTTGCAGGAGGGCCGGCGCCGCGTGCGGCTGGATTCGATCCAAGTCTCCATCGACGGCTCCCGCGCGGAAATCCACGATGCCTCCCGCGGCGTCGGCAGCTTCGCCAAGGCCCTCCGCGGCCTGCGGATCCTGAAGGCGGCAGGATTGCCGGCGACCGCCCGCGTGACGGTCAACCGCCACAACGTGGGCGATCTGGACGACATCGTGCGGCTTCTGCTCGACGACGTCGGATTGGCGCGGATCGGCACCAACGACGCCATGCCGCTGGGCGCGGGCTGCGCGCATCGGGAAGACGTCGTGCTGGCGCCCGCGCAGCGCGTGGAAGCCATGCGCGCGCTGGTGCGGCTGGAAAAGGCCTATCCGGGGCGCATCCAGGCGTCGGCGGGCTCGCTGGCCCTGTGGCACATGTTCCGCGAAATGGAAGCGGCCAAGGCCAGCGGCGTCCCGACCCGGCGCTGGCGGATGGGGTGCCTGTCGTCCTGTGGCTGCATGTTCGCCAAGCTGGCGGTGCACCACGACGGCACGATCGTGCCGTGCAACATGCTGGCCGCGGCCGCGCTGGGCCGCATCGGCGAAACGCCCATCCGGTCCATCTGGCAGGACCATCCGCTGCTGAAGGAGATGCGCGGGCGTGGGGAGATTTCGATGGACCAGGTGCCCGGCTGCGCGGGCTGCGAATGGGCGCCGTATTGCAGCGGCGGCTGTCCGGCCGCCGAATACGCGCGCACCGGCGATCTCCACCGGGCGAATCCGGATTGTTGCTATCGGCGGTTCCGCGCGGAATGCGGGGAACTGCCGTGAGCGAGGCGGCCGATCTGCGCTACGCGCTGCGCGCGGACGTCGCCATCGAGGATTTCGGCGAGCGGGCGCTGGTGCTGCTGTGCGACGCCCTCGAATTGCGCGAAATCAACGGCGCCTCGCGCCGCATCCTGGCGCAACTTGACGGCGTGCGGACGGTGGCGGATATTGCCGAGAAGTTGGCGCCGGCCGGCGGCGGCCCGGCGACCGTGGCGGCGGCGTTGCGGGAAATGGAAAAGCAAGGCATCGTCCGCCGCACGGCGATTTGGACGACGGAAAGGCCCGAGAACATGAGCGACGCGAAATATCTGGCGAATCCCGACGTGTCCTTCCGGCAGGAGGACGACGAGGGGGGCATCCTGTTCCATGCGGAGGCCGATGCCGTCGAGGTCATCAATCCCACCGCGACCGCCATCTGGAAATTCCTCGCCGCGCCGCGCACCCAGGCGGAAATCGTCGCGCATCTGTGCGCGACGTTCCAGGGCGCGCCGCCTGCGCAGGTGGCGCAGGACGTGGCCGAATTCATCGCCGCATTCCTGAAAAAGGGTTTCGTCGGCGTGGTGGAGGCCTCCGCGTGACGGAGCCTGACGACACCTGCGACGGCTTGGCTGAAAACGCGTCTCCGGCGGCGGATTTGCCGCGGGACGTGCCGGCGCTCAAGATGTTCTATCTGTACCTGTCGGCGGGGTGCAACCTGCATTGCCGCCACTGCTGGATCACGCCGACCTTCGTCCAGGGGCAGCCCGTGCCGGGCGAGTGCCTGCCGTTCGATCTGTTGGCGGCGGCGGTGGCGGAAGCCAAACCGCTGGGCCTGTCGGCGGTCAAGCTGACCGGCGGCGAACCGACGCTGCATCCCGAATTTCGGAAAATTGCCGATTTCCTCACGGCGGCGGGCCTGGATTTGTCCATGGAGACCAACGCCACCCTGATCGATCGGGATTTGGCGACGCATTTGCGGCAGAAGACGAACCTGACCCGCGTGGCGGTGAGCCTCGACAGCCCCGACGCGGCGCAGCACGACGCTTTCCGCGGCCGGAAGGGCGCCTTCGACGACGCGGTGCGCGGCATCGGCCACTTGGTCGCGGCGGGCTTGCCGCCGCAGATCATCATGTCGGTCCACCGGGAAAACGTCGACCGGCTGGAGGCCTTGATCGAATTGGCCGTCCGCTTGGGGGCGCGGGCGGTGAAATTCAATCCGGTGACGCCGTCCGGCCGCGGCGCCGACCTGCACCGGCAAGGCCTGGGACTTTCGTTCGACGAACTGCTGGCCCTGAACCACCGCATTCGCGGGCCGCTGCAGGATCGGCATCCGCGGATCCGCTTGAGCGCCATGGTGCCGCCGGCCATGGCGAGCGTGAAGGAACTGCTGCGCTACGGCGGCGACGGCGCCGGGTGCAACGTGCGGCACATCCTCGGCCTGCTCGGCACCGGCGAGATGGCGATGTGCGGCATCGGGCGCAACGTGCCGGAGCTGTGCTTCGGCAAGCTGGGGCGCGACCGCCTGCGCGACGTCTGGATCCACCATCCCGTGCTGCGCCAGATGCGGGCCGATTTGCGCGGTCCCTTTCCCGGGGTGTGCGGCGATTGCATCCATGCGGGTCGCTGCCTGACCCACTGCCTGGCGCAGAACTACGAGGCCGGCGGCAAACTGGTGGCGCCGTCGCCCCTGTGTGCGGAAGCCGTGCGCCGCGGCGTCTTTCCCGCCACGCGCCGGATCTCGTGGCGCGGGGAACGAACCCGCCCGTGACCGACTCCGCGCCAGCCGAACTCTTTCTGCACGCGTCCGCGGCGATCATCGAAGGCGGTGCCATGTTGTTTCTGGGCCATTCCACTTCGGGCAAGAGCACCATCGTTCGGATGTTGGCGGATGCGTTTCCGACGTTGGCCGACGATGCGGTATTCGTGACGCGGGGTCGCGACGGCCGCTGGCGGGCGGTGGACGGCGGTTTTCGATTCGGGCAGGGGTGGGACCTCGCCGATTGGCAGGCCTCCGTCAGGCACCGCGCGGCGGCCGACGCCGGCGTGCCCGTGCGGGGATGTTGGAGGCTGCACAAGGCGCCGCACGCGAAGACGGAACCGCTGGAACCGATCGCGCTGGCGCGCATGCTCATGGATGCGGCGATGGAAATCGATGTGCAGCGCACGGCGGGGAGGGCCAAGGGCCATGCCGTTCCGGTCGGGGATGATCTGCTGCGCGAGCGCGAAATGCGCCGGCGGTGGTTTCATTGGGCGGCGGACATTGCGCGGGCATGTCCAGGCGGCCATCTTTGGTTTTCCAAGGATCGGGTCGCCGAATTGATTCGGACGCTGACCGAATCGTCGTGAACGGATCGGAAGTCGGCTCCGCGGTCGCTCCGTGGCGGCGGATTGCGATCCTGAACGACCCGCGAATTCGCCGATTCCGCGGAATCTGCAAGCGCTACGGCAACACCGCATGATGGAATTCTGATTCCGCACGCAAAGGGCACCCCATGCGATGCCGCACCGCGCGGAACGACACCGGCAAATACAACCTTAATCGATTAACGTGATTTTTATTGTACAGGCTTGTCGCATAAAACTAAACACGGTCAATTTTGCTGTTTGTCTACATCGCGTTGAGACGACTGTTTTGGGTCACGATGAGTGCGAAAAGAATCCATCTACAACTATGCGCGAAGCGCGTTGCGCTGGCGGCCATCTGGCTGTTGGCGCTTCCCATGGCCCAGGCCCAGGTCCAGGCCATTTCGAGCGCGACCGTGAACTATGAGACCTACGCCAACACGAATTACAACTATTCGACGACGGGTGGGGGCAGCAGCTATTTCCCGTCGGGCACGGTTTACAACGTGCGGTTCAACGAAGGGGCGTCGAACCACATGGTTCTCGGCAAGGTGACGGTCGGCGCGCGCTCGTTCGACGGGGTGGCCTTGGCAGGCCAGATCAACATCGCTCGCGCCACCAACGCCCCCATCAAGGGCTTGCACCACATCGTGCTCTACGAGCAGTTGTCGAATTCGGGCAGCAACATCCTGCTGAAATCGAATTACGCGGCGACGATGGAAGAGTCCCTGCGCACCCGGCTGATCAACCACGGCGCGGACAACGTGTTTTCCGACCAGGGCGATTCCAACGGGAACAACAACAACATCCAGCGCATCGACTACATGTTTCCCGACGGCCTGCCGGTGCACAGCCACGTGGAGCAGCGCGGATTTCTGGTGATGGACCGCGGCGGCAACGACCGGTTCAAGATCGCCGCGGTCAAGAGCCTGGACGTGAACGGCAAGCCGGCCAGTTTCGGGCCGGTCGTCAGCGTGCTGGAAACGAACTGGGGGGCCTCGGGGATCTCGCTCGATACGATCGTGCTGCGCGGCTACACCGCCAGCGGCGATCCGCAGCATCCCTCGGCCGACGTGGATCCGCAGCCGCTCTCCGGCGTTTTTCTGAACTGGCAGACGCTGGGGCTGGCGACGAACGACCTGTTCTACGGCTACGCGCTGGCCGGAAACGACTCCACCACGAACGGGGCCTATTGGACGCAGACCGACAACGCGGCCTATTTTCCGACGAACACCTCGCCGGATTCCACCTACGGCGGCCTGGATCTGATCAGCGGCGGCTTGATGTTCTTCGACGAGGCGCTGAACGTGACGCTAGGCGACCGCGCGTGGGAGGATCTCAACGCCAACGGCGTGCAGGACGTCGGCGAACCGGGCATTTCCAACGTGCTGGTCCACGTGTTCGACGCGGCCAGCAACCTGGCGGCGATCCTGCGCACGGACACCAATGGCGTCTGGTTGTCCAAGGGGCACGGACCGGGCTCGTATTACGCGAAGTATTTCCTGCCCGGCGGATACCAATTCACGGCGCGCCACGTCGGGACGAACGCGGCGGCGGACAGTGATGCGGATCTCGCCACCGGCCTGACGGCGGCCTACGCCATGACCAACGGCATGACCAATCTGACCTTGGACGCCGGCTTGTTCCGGCGCGCGGCGATCGGCGATTTCGCATGGGAGGATCTCGACGGCGATGGCCAGCAGGACGCCGGCGAGCCGGGGCTGTCGAACGTGGTGGTGCGGCTCTACGACGCGGCCGCGAACGTGGTCGGCACGACGACGTCGTCCGCGACGGGCGCCTACGCTTTCACCAATCTGGCTCCGGGCACCAGCTACTTCCTGGATTTTGCGCCGCCGCCGGGCAATCTGTTCACGGTTTCCAACGTGGGGGCGGACGGGGCGGACAGCGATCCGTTGCCGGGCACGAACCGCACGGCGGCGATCCCGTTGGTCAGCGGGCAAACAAACCTCGCCGTGGATGCCGGGTTCTACCGACCGGCTTCCGTGGGCGATTTCGCGTGGGAGGATCTGGACGGCGACGGCCAGCAGGACGCCGGCGAACCGGGGCTGTCGGACGTGGTGGTGCGGCTCTACGATGCGGCCTCGAACGTGGTCGGCACGACGACGTCGTCCGCGACGGGCGCCTACGCCTTCACCAATCTGGCGCCGGGGATCTATTCCGTCGGATATGCGCTTCCGGCCGGCTATGGCGGCACGCAGGCGAACGCGGGGAACGACGCGACGGACAGCGACGCGGATCCGGCCACGGGCCGCACGGCGCCATTCCTGCTTGCGAGCGGCCAGGCCGATCCAACGGTGGATGCGGGTTTCGCCCGCCCGGCGACTCTGGGCGACAAGACCTGGGCGGACGCCGATTTCGACGGTCAGCAGGATGCCGGCGAGCCGGCGCTGGCCAACGTGGTCGTCACGCTCTACGACGCGGCCTCGAACGCGGTCGGCACGAAGACGTCCACGACGGCGGGCGCCTATGCCTTCACCAACCTGCTGCCGGGGATCTATTACGTGGACTTCGCGCCGCCGGCGGGCTACCAGCTCACGAAGGCCAATGTTGGTGCCGACGCGACGGACAGCGATCCGGATCCCCTGACGCGCCGCACCGGCGCCATCTTCCTGAGCGGAGGTCTGAACAACCCGACGGTGGATGCGGGCTTCGTTGCGCCGGCGGCGCTGGGCGACAAGACTTGGGTGGACAGCGACTACGACGGCCAGCAGGATGCCGGCGAGCCGGCGCTGGCCAACGTGGTTGTCACGCTTTACGACGCGGCGTCGAACGTGGTCGGCACGAAGACGTCCACGGCGGCGGGCGCCTACGCCTTCACCAACCTGCCGCCGGGGACTTATTGCGTGGGCTTCGCGCCGCCGGCGGACTACCAGCTCACGACGATCGATGCCGGCGCCGACGCGACGGACAGCGATGCGAATCCGGCGACCGGCCGCACGGGGCCCGTCGCGCTGACGAACGGACAGACCGACCTCACGATCGATGCGGGATTCTACCGCCCGTCGAGCGTGAGCCTGAAGCTTTGGAAATCGAGCGCCCTGACCAACGACTGGGAGCTGGGCGAAACCAACGACTACTATCTCACCTTGCAGAACACGGGCGCCGTGGCGCTGGCGGGCGTGGCGCTGGCCGACGTCTTGCCGCCGGGCGTTTCGTTCGTTGCCGGCAGCGCGCAACTCGTGCGGCTGACGGCCGTATCGACGGATCCGTTTTCGGAAACGGTGGCGGACCTGTTTTCGACGGCGTCCTACGCCAACAACGACGGCGATTCCAACTGGGTGGGCAGCTGGGCCGAGGCGGGCGACAACAATTCGGCCGCAAGCGGCAGCGTTTTGGTCCGGGTGGCCGGCGCCACCAACGCGCTGGTGTTCGAAGGCAACAACGCCGACAACGATTACGTCACGCGCACCAATGCCCTGGCTCCGGCTCCGGGACGGGTCTACACCAACGTGACGCTGGGTTTTGCCTACCAGCGCCAGAACTGGGATGCGGGCGACTCGTTCACGCTCTACGTCTCCACGAACGGATTTGCCGGGCAGTCGAATCTGGTCTTCTCGGTGCCGACCACGGCCGGCACCGATTCCGGCTACGTTTCGGTCGCGACCAACCTTGCGAGCCGCATGGGGGCGACCATGGCGTTGCGCCTGCGGGCGGGCGGCAATTTTTCCAACGGCGACCGGATCAACTTCGATGCCCTCGTCTTCACCAATCAGGGCTACGACGTGGCGACGAACGTGCAGACCGTCTACGGCCCGGGCGTGACCGTGGCCGTCGTGTCGAATCTGGCCGCCGCCACGCCGACGAACCTGCTGGCCAATTTCACGATGGCGGCGGGAACGACCGTGACGGTGCGCATCCGGGCGACGTTGGGCGCGCCGTTGGCCTCGACGCAGCTCGTCAACGTCGCCGTGGCGACGAATCCGGCGACGCCCCCGCTGACGGCGACGGTCACGAATTGCGCGGCGGCGAACGCCGTGGGCGACCGCGCATGGATTGACGCCGACGCCGACGGCCTTCAGGACGCGGGCGAAGCGGGCCTGTCCGGCGCGACGGTGCGGCTGTACGATGCCGGATCGAATCTGCTGGCGGCGACGACGACGGCGGTGGATGGCGCTTACGCGTTCGCCTACCTGCCTTCAGGTTCGTATTTCCTCGAGTTCGTGGTGCCGGCGGGCTACCCAACCGCGCCCCGGGACCAGGGCGGCGACGATGCGCTGGACAGCGATGCCGACGGCGCGACGGGCCGCACGGCGACGTTCGCGCTCGGCGGCGGCACGAACGACGCAAGCCGGGACGCCGGCTTCTACCAGCTGGCCGCCCTCGGCGACCACGCTTGGGAAGACGTCGATCACGACGGGCAGCAGGATGCCGGAGAACCGGCCATTGCGAACGTGGTCGTCACGCTGTACAACGCCGCCTCCAACGCGCTCGGCATCGCCACGTCGTCGGCGAGCGGGGCCTATGCGTTCGCGAACTTGATGCCGGGGACCTACTTCGTGAGCTTCGCGCCGCCCGCGGGATATGCATTCACGGCGGCGAACGTCGGCGACGATGCGACGGACAGCGATCCGCTGGCGGGCACGAACCGCACGGCGTTTTTTGCGTTGGCCAGCGGCCAGACGAATCTGACCGTGGATGCGGGATTCAACGCGGCGCTGGCCATCGGAGATCGCGTGTGGTTCGATTCCAACCGCGATGGGGTTCAGAACGCCTACGAAACGAACGGCATCGCCGACGTGCCGGTGGCGGCGTTGGATACCAACGGCGTCGTCCGCGCCGAAACCGTCACCGATGCCGACGGCCATTACCGGTTCGGCGGCTTGGCCGGCGGAACGTATCTGCTGCGTTTCGATCTGGCGGAACTGAATTCGATCACGGTGATCAGCGCGGTCGACGTGGGCGACGACGACGAAGCGGACAGCGATGCGATCTGCGGCAACGTGGGCGATTACGCGTGGAGCGGTCCGGTGTCCATCGCGCCGGGGCAAACGAACCTGTCCGTCGATTTGGGCATCACCACGCGCGGTCCGACGCGCGCCGAACTGGCGGCGATCTGGGGCGAGTGGACGGACGGCCAAGGGCGCTTGGCGTGGCGCACGAGTTCGGAATTCGGCACCGCCGGATTCCTCGTCTATCGCATCGATCCGGAAACCGGCGCGGAAACGCGGCTGAACGACCGTTTGCTGCCGTCGGCCTTCCGCGAAGATGGGGCGACGTACGGCCTTGTCGATCCGGATGCGCAAGCCGGAAGTTCGGCGACGTACCGGCTCGAAGAAATAGAATTGTCCGGCGAGACGCGCAATCTCGGCCGGCATGCCGTGCGTTTTGCCGCTGCGTCGCGGTCGAAAGTTGCGCCCGTTCGGGAGTGCGTGGTGAAAAGCGCCGTGCCGCGGTCGGCCGCTCCCCCCGTCGCCGGTCCTTCCGCGGTGCTCAAGGTGCGCACGACGCGGGATGGCCTGTACGCCGTGGATTTGGCGGCCATCGCCGCCGGCATGGACCGGCCGATCGCCGAACTCCGGGCGCAGGCCGCCTCCGGATTCCTAAAGCTGGAAACGCAGGGGACGGACGTGCCGTGGATCTACGACGCGTCCCGCGACCGGCTGATCTTCCATGGTGCGACGCCCCCGCCCGACTGGTACGTGCATGAATCCGTCTATCTGATTTCCGAAGGCGCAGGTCGGCCCATGGCGCGGCGCGCGCCCGGCGCGGCCGGCGGCGCGACGGTTTGGCCGACGACGCGACGCTTCGAAGACAATCGCTTTCTGTTCAACATGACCCGGATGCCGGCCGACTTCTATTTCTGGGCGGGCGTCGTCAGCGGATTCGGCGATCTGTCGGTGCAGACGTTTCCGCTCGATCTGTCCGGCCATGCCGGCGGCGACGTGCATCTGAAGGTCCGCCTGATGGGGTGGTCGAGTTCGACCAACGATCCCGACCATCTGGCCCGATTCGCCTTCAACGGCGCCGCGGTCGGCGAACTGACGTTCGACGACCAGAACGTCGCCGAAGCTGAACTGGCGATTCCCGCTTCCGCCGTGAAGAACGGCGAAAACGCGTTGACGGTGGAAGGCGTACTGCAGGATGGTCGCCGCGAGAGCTTCTTCGTCGTGGATTGGATCGAGGCTTCTTTTGCGTGCGACGTGGCGCCGGTTTCGGGAACGCTGCAGGGCCAGGTTGCCGGCTTGGCGGCGGTTTCCGCCGCGGCGTTCGCGGAACCGGTGGCCGTGGCCCTGGATGCCGCGGGAAATCCGACTTGGATTGCCGACGAAACCGGGGCGTTGCCGGCCAAGGCGTGGGCCGTGGCCGCGGGTGATGTCCGCTGCGCCGTGGCGGAAGCGAGCGCCGTGACGGCGCTGTCGCCGGAACCCGCCGCCGCCGATGCGTGGTTCATGGCCGCCACGAATGCGATCGATTACCTGGTGATCGCCCCGCGCGAGTTGGCGGCCACCGCCCAGACGCTCGCGGATTTTCGCGCCGCCCAAGGCCTGCGCGCCGGCGTGGCGATCTTCGAGGACGTCTGCGATCTGCTGGCGCACGGCGTGCGCACGCCGCAGGCCATCCCGGTGCTTCTGCGCCATGCGGCGGCCACGTGGACGGCGGCCCCGCGCCTGGTGGTGCTGGCCGGCAGCGGCAACTACGATTATCTGGGCGTCCAGAGCGGCGAGAAGAATTGGTTGCCGCCGCTGCTGATCCAAACGTCCGGCGGCGTCTGCGCGTCGGATGGCTTGTTGGCCGATCTGGGCGGCGACGCGCGACCGGACGTCGCGCTCGGGCGGTTGCCGGCGCGCACGCCGGAAGAACTTGCCGCGATGATCGCGAAAATCGAAGCCTATGAAGCGGGATTTGGTTCGGCGTGGCAGAACGAGCTGCGCCTGGCCGCCGACCAGACCGATTCCATCGGGAGTTTCGCGGCGGACAATGCGCGGCTGGCGGAGCTGGTCCAGGCGCCGCATGCCGTGGTCGCGCGCCTCGATTTGGACGACACGACGATCGAGCCGGCGCGCGCCGAATTTCTGGATTGGTTCAACGTCGGCGCCGGCTTCATCCACTACGCGGGCCATGGTGGGATGAAAAACCTCGGCGCGCAGAATTTGCTGACGTGGACGGACGTCGCGGCGCTGGCCAACGCCGAACGTCCGCCGGTGGTGGTGACGCTGACCTGCTTGGCGGCGCGCTACGAAGTTCCCGATGCGGACAGCATGGGCGAAGCGCTGTTGCGGCGGGCCGGCGGTGGCGCCGTCGCGGTGCTGGGGCCGTCGGGCTTGTCGCGCAATGCTCCGGCGACCGAATTGGGCGAGGCCTTCTATCGCGCGATCCTGCTGGAGGGCGAAGGCCGACTGGGTTTGGCGTTTCTGAAGGCGCGGCGCGCGTTGCCGGAAAGCCTGCTCTCGCAGGAAACGCTCGCCGTCTACAACTTGCTGGGCGATCCCGCGTTGCGCGTGGCCGGAAACGATCCCGCGCTGGCGCCGCTCTCGGCCGCGCAGATTGCGTTGAAAGAACTGGCGCAAACCTACGACGGCGCGCCGCGCCGCGTGGCGGTCGCAACGGAACCGGCGGGACTTGCGGTGCAAGTCGCGTACGAAGGGAATCCGGAACCGCCGACGGCGGCCGGCACATATGCCGTTGTCGCGCGCATCGCGACGGCCGGCTACGAAGGTTCCGCGACGGGCGTGCTGACGGTGGCGAAGGCGCCGGCGGTCGTGACGTTGGAGAATCTCGCGCAGGTCTACGACGGCGCGTCGAAACAGCCGACGGTTGCCACCGAACCCGCCGGCTTGTCGGTGGAATGGACCTACAACGGTTCCGCCGCGGCGCCGAGCGAAGCGGGCACCTACGAAGTGGTGGCGACGGTGGCCGACGCCAACCATGCCGGCGCGGCGACGGGCGTGTTGACGGTGGCGAAGGCGCCGGCGGTCGTGACGCTGGAGACTCTCGCGCAGGTCTACGACGGCGCGTCGAAACAGCCGACGGTTGCCACCGAACCCGCCGGCTTGCCGGTGGAATGGACCTACAACGGTTCTGCCGCGGCGCCAAGCGAAGCGGGCACTTACGAAGTGGTGGCGACGGTGGCCGACGCCAACCATGCCGGTGCGGCGACGGGCGTGCTGACGGTGGCGAAGGCGCCGGCCAGCGTGGCGCTGGGCAATCTCGCGCAGGTCTACGACGGCGCGCCGAAACAGGCGACGGCCAGCACTGCGCCGGCCGAGCTGACCGTGGATTTCACCTACGACGGACGCGCCGCGGTTCCGACCGCGGCGGGCACCTATGCCGTGTCGGCGCAAGTGGACGATGCCAATTGGCAAGGGGCGGCCAGCGGCCGCCTGACGATCGCCAAGGCCGACCAAACCATCGCGTTCCCAGTCGTGGCGCCGGCGCTTGCGACGGACGTGATTGCGCTGGAGGCGACGGCTTTGAGCGGTTTGCCGGTGGAATTCGCCGTGGTTTCGGGGCCCGGGACGCTTCGCGACGGCAATCGGCTCGCGTTCGGCGGGCCGGGTACCGTCGTGGTAGCGGCGACGCAAGCCGGCAATGCCAACTGGAACGCGGCGCCGGTCGCGACGCAGTCGCTTTGCGCCGGAACGCTGACGGCCAGCGCGGAGCGCGTGCTCGTGCGGGAAAACGGCGAGGGCCGCTTGTTCCTGCGCTGCGTGCAGGCGCCGGCGACGCTCATGACGGTGACCGTGGCGCGGGTGGCCGGCGATGCGAACATCGTCGTGCAAGGCGGCGCGACGCGCACGTTCAAGGCATCGAACGGGAGCACATGGCAAGCGGTGACGTTCGCGGCCGCCGCCGACGCGAACGCGGCCTCCGAAACGGCCACCTTCCGGATTTCTGCGCCGGGCGAACCCGATCGCTTCGTGGAAGCGGCGACGTTGGACGGCGAGGTCGGCGCCAATTTGGCGGCGGCGGCGAATGGCGCCGCGATTGTCGGCTCCAAGGCCTACGGGGCAGCGCAAGCGATCGACGGCATCCACATTTCGAGCACCAACTACGCCTATACGATTTGGACGAACGATCCACCGGGCGCGTTGACGCTGGATTTGCAAGCTGCCGTGGCCGTGGCGCGCATCCGCCTGCTGAACTGGGATTGGGTCCAGCGCAGCCAACGCTATCGGATCGAGGCTTCGCTGGACGGCGCCGTCTGGACTTCGCTGGTGGACGCCTCCGAGGAGGATCATCAGGGGTGGGACGATTGGGAAGTGGACGACGTCGCTCGCTATCTGCGCTTCACCGGATTGACGAATTCGGCCGGCAGTTTCGCGGTGGTTTCGGAACTGGAAGTCTATGGACCGCAAACTTGGCTGGAGGTTTCGAAGGACACGGTCAACGTGCGCGAAGGCGGCGAGGGACGCTTCTTCGTGCGGCTGACGGAAGCTCCGGCGTCCAACGTCGTCGTGTCGGTCGGCCGTGCCGCGGGCAGCGACGGCCTGATGGTGCGCAACGGCGCCACGCGCACGTTCAAGGCGTCGAACTGGAACGTCTGGCAGGCCGTGACGCTGGCGGCGGCTTCGGACGCGAACGGCGAAAACGAAACGGCGACGTTCCGGATTTCGGCGGCAGGCCAGGAAGAGCGCTCCGTGGAGGCGGTCGCGCTGGATGGCGATGTCGGCCAAAATCTGGCGCTTACCGCCGCGATTTCCGGCGCGAAAGCCGGCGGCGCGGCTTTGGCGATAGACGGCAGCCACGAGGCGAGCACCAACTACGCCTACGTGGTTTGGACGAACGATCCGCCGGGGTCGTTGACGCTGGACTTGCTGGCGCCGGCGACCGTCACCCGGATGCGCCTGTTGACTTGGGACTGGGTCCAGCGCCTGCAGCGCTACCGAATCGAAGCCTCCCTGGATGGCGCGGCGTGGACGCTGCTGGCGGATTCCGGCGCGAAGGGCCGGCATGGTTGGGACGACTGGCCGGTGGATGGACGGACGATCCGCTATCTGCGGTTCACGGGACTCTCGAACTCGGCCAACGCCTACGTATGCCTCGCGGAATGGGAAGTATACGGCGCGCGCGCGGCGCTGGCGAAACCGGAAGTGTCGAAGGCGACCGTGCGCGTCCGGGAAAACGGCGAAGGACGGTTCTTCGTCCGGCTGCCCCAGGCGCCGAAGGGCACGGTGAAGCTGTCCGTCAGCCGCGTCGATGGGAGCGAGGGTTTCACCGTGAAGGGCGGCGCGATCCGCACCTTCAAGGCGTCCAATTGGAACGCCTGGCAGGCGGTGACGCTGGTTGCGGGCGACGACGACAACGCCGAAGGGGAAACGGCGACCTTCTGCATCTCGGCGCCGGGCATGGAAGATGCCTGGGTCGAAGCCGTCGCGCTGGACGACGATCTTGGCGCGAACTGGGCGTTGGCGGCGGCCGGCACCACGGTGTCGGGAACGAAAGCGGGGCTGCTGGCGCAGTTGATCGACGGCATTCACGACGTCGCCGGCAATTACGGCTACGTCGTGTGGACGAACAACCCGCCGGGCGACTTCACGCTGGATTTGCACGCGGCGACGGCGGTGTCGCGGATCCGCTTGTTGAATTGGGACTGGGTGCATCGCGTGCACCGCTATCGGATCGAAGGCTCGCTGGATGGAACGAGCTGGACGTTGTTGGCGGATGCCGGCGCCGAAGATCATCACGGCTGGGACGATTGGCCCGTGGCCGACGTCGCGATTCGCTACCTGCGATTCACGGGACTGGCCAATTCCGCGAATTCATCGGTGTGTCTGGCGGAAATGGAAGTGTATGGCGCGCGGGTGGCCGTGCCGCGGGCGGCGGCGGCCAAGACCTCCGACGTAGAGATGGCGCCGTTCCCGATCACCGTGGTGACCAGCGATGACGGGTCGGAGCACACCAACGGGTGGGGTGCCGTGGACGGCGACACGAACACGTTGTGGCAAGGTCGCAGCGGCGCCGGCGGCTGGTACATCGCCGTGGGCTACGATGCTCCGGTGTTCATGACGAATCTCGTGCTGGATGCGGAAGCGGTTGCGCCCATCGCCGTGCGTTGCCTGTATAGCCTGGATGGCGATGCGTGGACCGAACTGCCGGAACGCTTGGCCGGCGAGGCCATTGAATTGAATTACCTGTGGCTGATCTTCTCCGGGGAAGGGGCGGTGAACGGTCCCACGGTGCGGGAAATCCTTCCGCAGGAATAGGTTTCCAACGCGCGGAGAACGAAAAGGATTTGTTGCTTGCCGCCGGGGATCGTGCTAGAAAAACAGCCAAGGAAATAGGTGCCCCAATGCCGGAAAAAGCGCGTTTGAAATACGAAAAGCCGGTCAGCATCGACATGGGCCGGGTGGCGCCCATCTTGGGCGACACCTGCAGCGTGGGCAACGGTGCGGCCGATTGCCCGGCGGGCATGAACAATGCCGTGGTGGCGGTGTGTTCGTCGGCGGGATCGAGTGCGGACAACGATTGCCGCACGGGATCGAGTGCGGGGACGTTTTGCTGGCCGACGGGCTCCGGCGCCCAGGTGTATTGCCTTGCCGGCGATGGGTACGGCAGCAGCTTGCGTTCTCCCAGCGGCATGGACAGCGATTCCCTCGGCGGCGGAACCGATGCTTCCGTCGATGAAGTGGGTGCGTCCGACTCCACGATCGATTCGATTCTCG
>Ga0209098_1002284_pt1 | contig 17063 bp, 15 predicted proteins | sample AD_JPNHW1_MetaG_FD_184429 | JGI IMG/M metagenome (GOLD analysis project Ga0209098, IMG submission 184429) | Active sludge microbial communities of municipal wastewater-treating anaerobic digesters from Japan - AD_JPNHW1_MetaG (SPAdes) (version 2) | ecosystem: Engineered > Bioreactor > Anaerobic... | reverse complement strand
ATCGGGAGGGTCCTGGTTCCATCCCCGGTAAACTCAAGGGCACAGTAGGTGCCGCCGTCCATCCCGAGCGTGCTCACGTACGAGAGCGCGAGATCCTTTGCCTCCACCCCTCCCCGCAGGGACCCGGAGAGGTAGATCGAGATCGAGTCCGGTACCCGGAACCAGGTCTCGCCATTCAGCCAGATCGCTGCCATATCCGTTGCACCGAAACCGGTGGCAAACGCCCCGAATGCACCGGGTGTGCAGCTGTGGGAGTCTGCCCCCACTACTACTTCACCGGGAAGGACAACCCCTTCGCTCATCAGCTGGTGGCAGATGCCCCCGCCGATATCGGAGAAGTGCAAAAACGAACCGCAGGCAAACTCCCGGAGTTCGTGCTGGAGGGTGGCCGTTGTCGAGTTGTTCGCAGGAGCAATATGATCGAAGATAACGTAGAGCTGCGGAAGGTCACTTAACCGTTCCGCACCCATCTGCTTCCACGTCTCAAGCGTCAGCATACCGGTACCGTCACAGACATAGGCCCGGTCAACCTTCCGGTCCACATACTCCCCGGCTGCTGCACCCAGGATCCGTTCAGAAAGTGTGCTCATGAGGGAGACTCCTTAACCTTGCGGATCAGTTTCCGCAATACTTCCGGCGTGATGTGACACTTGTGCTCGGAATGGTCCTTGACGAGGTCAAGCACCCGGCAGACCTGTTTCTCCGAGAGTTCACATCCCATGGATGCGACAACATACTCGAGTGCTTTTTTCCCCGTATGCTTGCCGAGGATGAAGTGCCGTTCGCTGCCCACCATCTCCGGCGTGAAATACTCGTACGTTGCAGGGTCTTCGAGGATAGCCGCGATGTGGATACCACTCTCGTGCGAGAATGCGAGTTCGCCGGTGACGGGCTTGTTCCGGGGGAGGGTAATACCGGAATACTTCTCCACCATGTGCGAGAGTTCTGTCAGGTGCGAGAGGTCGTAGCGGTCGATGCCCTTCTTCATCCGCAGGGCAACGAGGAGTTCCTCTAAGGACGCGTTCCCTGCCCTTTCCCCGATCCCGTTGACCGTGGTGTGGAGCTGAAAGGCACCTGCCTCTGCGGCAGTGATCGTATTGGCCACCGCACAGCCAAGGTCATTGTGGCAGTGGGCACAGAACGGACGGTCTATTGACGCGACGAGGTCGGTCATAATCCGCTGCATCTCGGAGGGGATGAGGCAGCCAACAGTATCGGCATAACTCAGGAGAACAGCCCCATGCTCCGCAGCACGCTGGTAGACTTCCTTAAGGAAGGGAAGATCGGTACGGGATGCATCCTCGGCTGCAAACCTGACCTGAACGCCATGATCCCTGGCATAATCGATCATCGTTAAGGAGTCCTCGAGCACCTGTTCACGGGGTTTTTTGAACTTGACCCGGACATGGAGCTCGGAGGTAGGGATGAAGATGCTCACCATGTCGACATTGCAATCTATTGCAGCCTGGATATCAGGCTCCTTTGCCCTGCAGAAACCGCAGATGCGGGCTTCGAGGCCGAGGTTTGCAATCGTCTTCACGCACTCCTTCTCACCCGCCGATACTGCCGGGAACCCGGCTTCGATAACCTCGATCCCGATTGTATCGAGCATGGTGGCGATCCCGACCTTCTCCTGGCAGGAGAACGAAACGCCCGGCGTCTGTTCCCCGTCCCGCAGGGTCACATCGCAGATCTCAATATGCAACGGTTTCATGACTGCTTCCCTCCGGACAGGTCCCGGTTACGACGAGGGTTCGTGGCCTGTCCGTTACCACAAGCTCGTGTTCCAGTGTCAGTGCATCTTCAGCCCGGCACACGACCGGGTCCGCCCAGCGCAGGTACGGGAGTACATCGTAGGTATGTTGTTTACCGGTCATCGCCGTACATTCGTTCTTCATCACGATGCAGAGGAGTGGCCGCTGTTTCTCGTACACATCAATGAGGGCGTTCAGGCCGGAATGGAGGAGTGCATAATCCCCGATCAGGGCGACCTTCGTGCTCTGTGCAGCAACCGCAATGCTTGAACCCATCCCGTAACTGGCTACTCCGAGATCGTACGGCGGCGTCATACCGAGCACCGAGCACCCCGCATCGCAGATCAGCGTCATCTTCCGTTCTTTGAGGATGTTCATCATGCATATAAACGGGCAGTCACGACAGAACGTACGGTAGTAACCACGGTCCTCAAGGGACTGGGGCCGCTTCTGCTGTTCCGGGGGCGGGACACCGCGGTGATCACGGATGAACGTCCTGCCATATTCCTGCACCACCCGTATATCCACAGCCTGCGCCGGCACGGGGTTCACGGTAACGATCCGGGACTTCCCGGGGGACGGGCCGGCACCGGCTGGCTCACCATCCCAGTGATTCAGGGGCGAATCTGTTGACCATGCAAACATGGTACGATAGATCTCCTCTGCTGCAGTCACCCGCCCGTTCATGGACCAGGCCCGTTCCGAGAGACGGCCATTCCCCTCTTTTGGTTTGACGGGAAGATACTCTGCATCAGCGTCCAGCAGGGGCGGCGTGATCCGGAGCATGGCAACGCGGGAGAACTGTTCCGATGCCTCCAGCGCAGATACCACACCGGCATAGCAACTCCCGGGACCGGGTTCGATGACCGGTAGTTCCGCGAGTTCCCCGTAATACCGCGAGTCCTGGGAAGTCTGCGATCCCTCGGCATCCGGGTCATCGCCAACCACCAGCACGACACCCCCGATCAATCCTTGTGCCGTAGCCTGCAGCAGGGGATCAGCACAGGCATTGACGCCGACATTCTTGATGATCACCGCGACTCTCCGGCCTTCAAGCGAATCACCGAGTGCATATTCCAGGGCCGTCTTCTCGTTAATCACCATCTCCGCCTTTACCCGGGCCCCGAGATCCGTTATGGGAAACCCCGGTACGGTATACTGCCGGTCGGTACACGCCAGCAACGCTTCCGTTATGACATCAATACCTTTCATTCGTCCCTCCCGGGTACGAGATCGCAACCGGCGCAGTTGGTACACATCGTCAATGCCTGGCGGGCATCAAGTCCCGCGGCTTCAAGAGCCTGTTCGTGCATTGCGAAGACCTTTTTCAACCGTTCTGCGGTTGGCCGTGGCGTGCCAGCCAGGTCAGCAACCGGATTGAGCGGCCGCAGGACAGGGATCACCCCGTGGGAGGTCAGTTGCCTGATACAGGCTTCCAGTTCCGCGTCCGTTTCCCCCAGACCAATGATGACATTCGAGAAGACGCGGTTCTTCCCGAAGAGCTCGACCGAGCGATCCAGCACCTGCCAGAGCCGGTCATAGTCCAGCCCCGGGCACATCTTCGCGAATAGTTCCGGGGTTGCGGCCTCGAGGTTGAACTTCACCTCGGAGACCCCGAGTTCCTTTAGGCGATCCGGGGTCATTTCCGCAGGATAGATGGACACGCCGATGGGCAGGTTGAAGAACGCGAGGTGCTTTACCACTTCGAGGACGTACACTTCCTCCTCTTCAATACTCTCCTGCACCCCGCTCGTGATCGAGATGGCATGGATCCGGTGCCTGACCGATTCCACCATCCCCATAATCTCTTCGATCGACTTGCGCCTTCCGTGGATCTTCGGGACCTGGCAGTACCTGCACCCAAAGATGCAGCTGCCGGTGACGGTAATGAATGCCTGATCTGGACAGTGGAATCCGGGTTCGAGCAGCCGGCCGGCAATGAGATCTCCCTCAAAATAGAGGTCCGCTACACCCTCTCCCCGGTGGACGATCTCAATGGTACTCATTGGATCCAGTGCGAGCTTGACGCGATGACTCCCCATGGAAAAAAAGATGGCACCCCCGCCGCCAGCTCCCGGTCCCGCAGCGGAGCGGGCAATGAACTGATCCGCAGGTTCGCCGATAAGGCTGACTGCCCCTGCTGACAGCAGCCGGGCTTTCAGTTCTTTCCACTGCATAATTCCAGCGCCTCCTCATACCTCGTGAAAAAGGGGATGGCAGCAACCGCCCCGACAATTCCCCGCCCGTTCATGACAATCCGGAGTCCGGGATCCCTGACTGAATCCAGCAGGGATGCCTGAACTTCGCCCCGCTTAACCTTCCTGCCGTAGGCGAGAAGATCTTCTGATGGTTTAAAACCGGTATAGACCGCCATGCCGGTCTTTTTCGAGAGGGTGTATTTTTCAAGCAGAGCGCGGAACCGGGCAATAAGGCATTCCGGTTCGTTTGTGGCAAACTCCGCAACAAGCCCGACACAGTTCTTGGTCCGGTACGGTACCGGGAATAACTGGACAATAGTATGCGACAGGTATACGGAACGCTCATCCTCCACAGCCCGGGCAATGTTGTGGACGAGCGTCCACGTTGCACCATCATCGGGAGTGTCCGTGTCGTCCACGCCAATCAACACCCGCTGCATCCGGGGAAGCCAGAGGGTGGCACCGGCCACTTTTCCTCCGCCGGCTGGATCGCTCCTGCTCCGCAGGACACCCGCTGCATCCGAACGGCAGGCAGCTGCACCCACACCGCCGCCACCCATCCCGATATACGTGACGGCGATCTCCCGCTCATCAACGCTAACGGCAGAGATACCGGCCGGGAACCGGGAACCTTCAAGTGCTAGGTTCACGGTCCCGGTCTTCAGAGCATACCGCATGGTGGCTCCAACACACCGCACACTTTCCACGATCGGGCTCTGTGCATAATGATGCCTGGACCACATGGCACCGCCAATACAGTCGAAGAACTCGATGAGCTCCACAGCGCCTCCCGATTTATCCGCAACCGCGACAATCCGCGGATAGTGGATGACGTAAGGTTCAGAGATGTTCTCCATACAGGCCCGCCGCTTCGGTTCCCCGGTTGCCCCATACCACGGCACCGAGAGCCCCGATCCTCCCTTTTCCGTTGTTGCGATCAAGGAACTCGATCCCGAGGGATTCGGCTTCGCGCTCAGCCTGCTGGCGAGTCAGGATCTCGGTCTTAACCTGTCGTGCAACCGACACATCGGAAAAATCCCTGATCCCGTGATAGCAGGCAATCCCGGTATCTTTGGAAAAGGTATTTTTCTCAATAAATAACCGGACAGACTCGAGTAACACCGGGATCTTCCCTGGCCTGACCGCAAAATTCAGCGCCGAACTGACACAATTGGTTGTCTTGTCCGGCACGGCAGGATTGAGCTGGACAAGCCGCATATTCAGGAACTCGACGCCCTCGATCCTGCACGCTTCCACGCACTTTAAGGCCATCACCCACGTCGCCCCTTCAGTCTTTGTATCCGTATCATCGATACCAATACAGACCTTCTCGTACCGCGGGGAGATGATCCGGACATGGTTGGTCCGTGCACCACCCACGTTCAGATCATCCTCTGAAGGATACTCGGTGCGGATGACTCCGGGCGCCTGCGGGAGGCAGGCTGCAACACCGACACCGGCACCCGCTATACCAGCCCAGGTCGTGATGACTTCATCGCCGGATACCTCAACCGCTTCCAGTGCCTGACCGCCGATATCTCCTGCTGCGGAGCCAAAATTCACCGGGTATTTCCCCAGACGGGCGTGGATGGTCATGGAGGTACCTTCGACATCGCACCTGGTTGCTGCACCACCGGCCCGCCGCCGGTTCATGGCATCCCATTCGATCGTTCCCCGGACACGGCACTGCTCAAGGATCTCCGCAGCACCGGCACGTTCATCCACCATTACCAGGAATTTCTGTGCAAAGAGCGGTCCGAACCGCTGTTTTACTTCGTCAGGACTCAGGGTGATCATGTTATCGCCGAAAATTTCGTTAACAGGATTATCGGCAATAACCTATTTATAGAGATCGATGAGCGCAGGAATATTTTCACTAAAAAAGGTTAGAGAACTTTGTGGAGCTCAAGCTTGTAGGGTCCGAGCGTGCCGCCAAAGTTGCCGGCTGATATGAATTTCACGCCGGGCACCATTGCTGCTGCCCTGACACCGGCTCCCATTGCTGCTGCAACCGACTTCTCGTCCACGCCGTCAATGACGATCTCATATACTGCCTTGATGCCCGCGGGGATCTTGCTGTCCGCAACTTTCTCGCGGAGCGTCGGGCAGTACTTCTCGTTCGTCGAGGCGACCATGAACTTGTATTTCAGGCTGCCGACCTTGGAACCGCTGGCAACAATACCCCCGGGGAAGCTGGTGATGACACCCTTGACATTGGCGATCGCATCCGATGCTGCTTTTGCACCCATAAGCGCTGCCATCTGGTTCTCACCCATGACAAAGAAGTTGCCACCGGCAACACCCTTGACAATGCCAAACTCTTCCTCACCGATATACTCCCCGTTCATGATCGGGATGACCCAGCACTTGCGGCCTCCCACTTCCTTCTGGTACTCGTAACCGTCCCCGAAGAAATGGAGTTTGACCTGGATCTTCTCCTCGGCATTGGTGATGCCGTTGAAGACCGCTGTGGTCGGCGCCGTCAGGACACATTCGGCAAGCCGCTCAACAACCTGCTCCTTGAGTTTCTTCTTGCCCGCACAAATCAGGATGGCAACACCGGGCCGTCCGTCGGGAGTTTCTTCTGCCGGGACATATCCCTCAATGCCTGCCTCGCACGGGCAGCCGATCGCTGATGTTGCAAAGCCGGTTGCTTCCGTTGCTGCTTTCTCCGCCCATTCCTTCGTGACCGCAGTGATGATGATCCGGCAGACCCAGGTCGGGAATGCCTCTGCGTAGGTATTATCAATCGTAACGCCGTTGATTTCCATACTATAACCTCCGGTACTACAAAGGTACCACGATGGGGGTTGAATAAATTTTCTAATTTGATTTGTGCTCATGATGGGGATTCCAAAGAAGCGCATCACGAAAATCACAAAGAAACGAGATAATGTATACTGGATAATGTTAACTACCACAATTTCATCATTAACTTTTTCGGGGAGTATTTAAACGAAAATAAAAAAAATGTGTATAAAACTCTTGGATCTGTCGCTCAATTTCAGAACATTTATCTACATTCTTCTACCACTTTTTGTTAGTCGATTTTCAGAATCGATCATAGCTGGTGCGTGAAAAGAAAAATGGCATTTGCAGTGCACATAACCAAGAAACATTGTACTGGCTGTAATAATTGTGTGGTTGCATGTCCTGACGGTCCCTATACGATATACTGAATGTATATCCGGTATCGGGTACAGTGACAGAAGTGCAATAAGAAACAGCGTGAGGGTTAATTCATGGCATTGTTTCCCAAGTTTTCCAAGAAAAAAGATGGTGTTAACGTTGTGATGGAGCAGAAACTCCTCCAGAACGTCAACAACCTTATACTCAATGCAGAGACCTGCACGGGATGCGGCATCTGTGTCGACGCTTGCCCCGAGGAGGCTATTGTCCTCGGGCTTGTCGGTGCATCGAGGAGGGGTGCGATCAATTACGCCGCCCCCATCGATGTCGATGAGACCAAGTGTTCATACTGTGGTGTCTGTGTCATCATGTGCCCGTTCAATGCACTGACCCTGAAAGTGGATGGACAGGAGAGACTCCCGATCATCGAGAAAGAGGGATTCCCGCAATACGATATGAAAGCGGAAATCGATGACGAGAAATGCGTCAAATGCACGATCTGTGAAGAGGTCTGCCCGCGTGATGCAATCGATCGCAATGTCCCGGCATATGAAGGAACCTACAAGGGACCGGTCGCCGGCGCAAAGCCCAAGTCGGCCGCAATGAAAAAGAAGACGACATTTACCGTCGACAAGGAGAAATGCTCTCTCTGCGGCCTCTGCGGTGCACTCTGCCCCGCCATTGTCGTGAAGCACAAGAAGTTCTCGGCTGAGACCGGTAAGGTTGAAGGCGATGTCATCTGGGACGAGACCAAGTGTGACGCCTGCAAGGTGTGTGTTGAGGCATGTCCCGAAGAGTGCATCACTGTCGAGCGCGAGATCATTTCCGACAAGGTTGACGGCAAGGTCAGTATCGTTCAGGACAACTGCTGCACCTGCAGATGGTGCGCGATAAACTGCCCGACCGAGGCAATTACTGTCGAGAAGATTTTTGAAGGCGACATCGAGTTCCATGCCGAGAAATGCCCTGGCGGCTGCTCGACCTGTGCAGATATCTGCCCGGCGAATGCAATTTACCTGCCAAGCGCAATCCCCGCAGCAGACATGAAGAGAGACAGCATCGAGGCAAATATTGCGGTCAACAAGGATTACTGTATCCTGTGCGGTGCCTGCGTCAATGCCTGCCCCGGGGAGGACATCATTGTCATGCAGCGGACCGGTGTCCGTGTCAAGGGAACCGAGACCGACCTGTTCAAGAAAATCAAGGCTAAGCTCTTCACCAAGAGGACCTCGAAAGTGAAAGAGGACATCTCCGGTCAGGTCAGCATCAAAGTAATGGAGAAGGCGTGAGTACCATGGCACGAACAAAAGGTTACCCGGAAGCGTTGGAGAAGAAACTCCACGACCAGAGATTCTACCGTGAAGATTCAAATCCCGATTTCACCAAGAACGTGAAGGGAATCTCCCGCACCATCGCCCACATGTGCTACCAGTGCGGTACCTGCACCGGCTCCTGCCCGTCAGCACCCCGCAGCACCTACCGTATCCGCAAGTTCATGCGGAGAGCAGTACTCGGGCTTGAGAACGAGGCCCTGACCGACCCTGACCTGTGGCTGTGCACTACCTGTTACAGCTGCACTGACCGGTGCCCGCGTGATATTGCACCTACCGATGTTATCATGGCAATGAGGAACCTCGCTTTCAAGAGGGATATCATACCCGTGAACTTCCTCAAGACCGTGCAGGCGATCTACAGCTCGGGCCACGGTGTGCCCAATAACGATGTCAACCGTGCAGCCCGCGAGAAACTCGGCCTGACCCGCGACCCGCCGACCACCCATATGTATCCGGAATATGTGAAAGGCATCCAGACAATCCTTAACCACTATAAGCTCAAGGCAAATGCCGACCGGATCGTCAAGGAGAGGGAGGGATAAATCATGTCAGAAACTGACGCAAAATTCAAGTTTGCATTCTATCTCGGATGCATCGCCCCGAACCGATATCCCGGCTGTGAATCTGCAGCAATCAAGACCTGTAAGAAACTCGGAATTGAGCTCCTTCCCCTCAAGGGTGCCAGCTGCTGCCCTGCACCCGGTGCATTCGGGTCAATTGACCTGAATGTCTGGTATGCGATGGCCGCCCGTAACCTCGTACTCGCCGAACAGATGAAGATGGATATCGCCCTTCTCTGCAACGGGTGCTATAAGTCGATCTGGGAAGTCAACCACAAGCTCAAGCACAACAAGGACCTGCGCGACGGTGTCAATGAAGTGCTCAAAGAAATCGATATGGAATATAAGGGTTCCATCAACGTTTACCATATCGCAGAACTGATGTATAACAAAAAGTACGTCGGTGCCGACAAGGTCCGTGACAGTGTCACCAACCCGCTGACCGGTGCCCGCATTGCCGTCCACTACGGTTGCCATCTCACAAAACCCCACAAGGACCGGGAGTTTGACGATGAGGTAATGCTGAATACCGAGCACCCGGTCTGGATGGAAGAACTTGTGGCGGCTCTCGGTGCCACACCAGTGGAATACCGCAACAAGATGCAGTGCTGTGGTGCCGGCGGCGGGGTCCGCGGGTACGATATCGTGCACTCGCTGGATATTACCAACGAGAAGATGATCAACATCATGGAAGTGAAAGCGGATGCACTCACCGATATCTGCCCGTTCTGTCAGCTCCAGTTCGACCGCGGCCAGATCGAGATCAAGGAGAAATTCGGTGTTTCCTATAATCTGCCGGTTCTGCATTACTGCGAACTTCTCGGACTGGCACAGGGAATGAGTCCGCAGGATCTCGGGCTTGATCTCCATGGGATCAGCTGTGAACCGTTCCTGCAGAAGGTGCTGTGAGGTGGTAAAAATGGCAGAAAAGAAGAAAGCAACCACCAAGAAAACAACGTCCAGGAAAGAGGACACCAAGAAGGTAGCTCCCGTGAAAGAGGAAGTCAAGAAGCAGGCAGCAGCACCTGCCGCAAAGCCCAAGACAGCAGCCGCAAGCGCAGCTGCTCCGGTAAAGGCAACAGTCGGCAGCACCACCAAGCAGGAGGCACGTATCGGTGTCTTCATCTGTCACTGCGGGACCAACATCGCCGGGTCAATGGATATCCCTGCAGTGCAGGAATATGCAAAAACCCTCCCGAATGTCGCTTATGTTGATAACTACAAGTACATGTGCTCGATGCCCGGGCAGGCTGTGATCAGCAAGGCAGTCAAGGACAACCACCTTACCGGGGTTGTTGTTTCTGCATGCTCGCCCCGTCTCCATGAGCCGACCTTCAGGACAGCAACCAAGGAAGCCGGCCTGAACCCGTTCCGGTTCGAGATGGCAAACATCCGTGAGCAGAACTCATGGGTGCACATGCACGACCGCGAAGGCTCGACTGACAAGGCAAAGGATGCGATCCGGATAGCAGTAGCAAAAGCTTCACTCCTCCAGGATCTCTTCCCGAAGACCGTGCCGGTGGAAAAAGCAGCAATGGTCGTCGGTGCCGGTGTTGCCGGTATGCAGGCGGCCCTTGACCTCGCAGCAGCAGGGATCAAGACCTACCTTGTCGAAGCCGATACCAGTATCGGCGGACGCATGTCCCAGCTCGACAAGACCTTCCCGACACTCGACTGTTCGCAGTGTATCTTAACCCCGAAGATGGTGGATGTCGGCAGGGCCAGCATGATCGATCTGATGACCTGGTCTGAGGTCCATGAAGTGGAAGGGTATATCGGCAACTTCGATGTCACCGTCCGCAAGAAGGCACGCGGCGTACTCACCCCCAAGGAAGCAGAAGCACGTGGCATTGTCGGTGGCGGCTGCAACGGCTGCGGGGACTGTGAGACAGCCTGCCCGGTAGTCAAGCCCAACGAATTCGAAGTGGGCATGAAGCCACGGAAGGCAATCTACATCAACCACCCGCAGGTAGTGCCCCTCCTCTACACGATCGACTTCAATTCCTGTGTCAAGTGCGGTATCTGTGTTACCGCCTGCGGTCCCGAGAAGAAGGCAATCGACCTCGAGTCCAAGGATGAGTTCGTCAAGGTCAAGGTCGGGACAGTCATCCTCGCAACCGGCTACGACATCTTCCCCATCGAGAACAAACAGGAATGGGGCTACAAGCGGTACGAGAACGTTATCACGAGCCTTGAATTCGAGCGGCTTATCTGTGCATCCGGCCCGACCGGTGGGCACCTTATCCGCCCGAGCGATGGCGAGACCCCGAAGAGGGTTGCATTCGTGCTCTGTGCAGGGTCCCGTGACAACACCGGGAATGGCAAGCCCTACTGTTCGCGGTTCTGCTGCATGTATTCATTGAAACACGCCCACCAGATCGTCGAGAAGATCCCCGGATGCATCCCCTACATCTTCTATATGGATATCCGTTCCTTTGGTAAGATGTACGAGGAGTTCTACTACCGTATCCAGGACGAGGGTGCCAAGTTCATCCGCGGCCGTGTTGCAAACATTCTCGAGGATCCCAAGACCAAGAACCTGCATGTCATGGCAGATGACACACTCCTCGACCGCCCGATTGACATGGAAGTCGACCTCGTGGTGCTCGCAGCAGCAGTCCAGCCCAAGGATGATACCAACCGGACCCGGAAGCTCTTCGGAGTGTCCTGTTCAAGTGATGGATGGCTTCTTGAAGCCCACCCGAAGCTGAACCCGTGCGGAACCACCACAGCCGGTGTCTTCCTTGCCGGTGTCTGCCAGGGGCCCAAGGATATCCCTGACACGGTAGCATCAGCAGAAGGTGCAGCGTCTGCGGCAAGCATCCCCATCCATATGGGTGAAGTCGAGCTTGAACCGTATTTCGCTACCTGCATTGAGGAGAAGTGCGCAGGCTGCGGTATGTGCGTCAACCTCTGTCCCTACAGTGCACTGGCACTCGTTGAAAAGAACGGGCGCACAGTTATGGAGGTCACCGAGGCCAAGTGCAAGGGCTGCGGTACCTGCGGGGGCTTCTGCCCCGGTGGTGCAATCTGGATGAACCACTTCACCACCCCCCAGATCGTGGCACAGATCGATGCCTTCCTGCTCGGAGGTGAGCAGTAATGTCTGCACCAGGAAATTTCACCATCCCTGAAAGAGGACCCGGTATCTGGCAGCCCAAGATCCAGGGTATTGTCTGCAACTGGTGTTCCTATGCCGGTGCGGACCTTGCCGGTGGCGGCCGTATCCAGTACCCGCCCGACATCCGGATTGTCCGTGTCATGTGCACGGGACGTCTCGACTCACTCTTCATACTCAAGGCATTCGCCGACGGTGCAGATGGTGTGCTCGTTTCAGGCTGTCACTTCGGTGACTGCCACTACCTTGAAGGCAACTACAAGGCAGCCAAACGCATGTTCATGGTCAAGCGCCTGATGAAGAGCATCGGCCTTGATGACCGCCGCTTCCGGATGACCTTCGTATCGGCATCCGAAGGTGCAAAGTGGGGAGCCGTTGTGACCGATGTGGTCAACACGATCCGCGAGCTTGGACCAAGCCCCATCACGGAGCTCAAGAAATAAGTGCGTACTGACGGAATCCCCGTCAGTAAAAATTTTACAATAACCGGAACAACCAAATCGCACCAGACCGTGCACTGCAAACCGGTTCAGGGAAAGGAAATCCCCGGGTGAATTCCTGCACCCGGGCGGGTTCCCGACCCCTCCCTTTTTATACAGAGCGCACAAAAAAATCGGACGTTTGTTATATCAATATCAGCATTCGTAATACGATTTTTATTTCAAGTAATACTGTGTGTAACAATGAAATGAGATAGATATGTAGTATTTGAACATTCCTTCTTATTCCGTTAATATCCAGTCCGATTAATAAAATTCCTTTCCGGGATAAAATAGCAATACTTATATGGCAAAATCGGGAATTATTCAATGTCCCTTCCTAGGGGACGTGCAATAGCGACTTTCACTCATTACCAGTATGCCTGATAGAGCATACTCTCGTTCACTGACAGTACTGTATCGCGGTTAAACGAAAATTTGGAGGAATTCACATGGCAAAATACAAAGATACGATCGACCTCTACGACGATGAGGGTAAGCTCTTAAAGAGCAATGTCACGATTGACAAGATCAGCCCGCTGGTCAACAAGGGAACTGCCGGACTCATTGACCTCACCAAGAGGACCGTAGCAGTCAACATTGCCGGTATCGAGGAAGCACTCAAGACTGGTAAGTTTGGCGGCAAGTCCAACCAGATCCTCGGCCACAGCATGAGCTGCAGCTGTGTCAAGGATGTTGACGCACTCTCAGCGAAGATCAAGGACATGGTCCAGGTCGAAGCAGGCGACGACACCAAGATCACCAAGGTCGGCGGCGGCAAGATGATCCTTGTCGAGATCCCGTCTTCCCGTATCAGGGCATCGGCAACCTATGACTGTGCATCAACCGCAGTCGCAGCAGCCACCACCTATGCGCTCATCGAGCAGTACAAGGTTGGCATGTTCGACGGCGCATACGTCAAGGGAGCGGTCTGGGGTACCTACCCGCAGACCATGAGCATGGATGGCGGCAACATCGTCACCATCATGTCCATCCCGCAGAACAACGAAGGCCTTGGCTTTGCACTCAGGAACATCCCGGCAAACCACGCGGTCATGATGACCCACCGGAATGCAATGCAGGCTTCCGCACTCATGGCCACCTTTGAACAGGCAGGACAGTTCGAGATGGGTAACGCAATCGGCCCATTCGAGCGTGCACAGCTCCTGCTCTACGGGTACCAGGGACTCAACGCAAACAACATGGTCTACGACCTTGTCAAGAAGAACGGCAAGACCGGCACCATCGGTACTGTCGTGCAGAGCCTTGTCGAGCGTGCCATTGAGGACAAGGTCATCAAGGCAGGCAAGAAGGGCAAGAGCGGCTACATCTCCTACGAGACCAAGGACCCGATGCTCTGGAACGCCTACGCATCCGCAGGAACCCTGGCAGCAACCATGGTCAACTGTGGTGCCGGACGGTTCGCCCAGGCAGTCTCAGCAACCCTGCTCTACTTCAACGACCTGCTCGAGCACGAGACCGGCCTCCCCGGCTCCGACTTCGGCCGCACCATGGGTGTAGCAGTCGGTTTCTCGTTCTTCAGCCACTCGATCTACGGTGGCGGCGGCCCCGGCGGATTCAACGGTAACCACGTCGTTACCCGTCACGCAGCCGGTGTCGGTATGCCCTGTATCGCAGCGGCATGCGCACTGGATGCCGGCACCCAGATGTTCGGACCCGAGGCTACCTCGAAGGTCTACCAGGACACCTTCGGCCAGATCGAGTCATTCAAGAAGCCGATGCAGGCAGTTGCAAAGGGCATTTAAGCCCATTCAGGATACAAATGACCGAAGCCACGTTCCCCCAGTGCAGGATCTCAACCGAGCGGCTGCTCAATCCCGAGACAACAGAACACCTATTGAACAAACTCATCGAGGTTCCCGGTATCCGGCGCATGGTCCTCAACGGACCACGCCTTCCGGGTACCGTGACGTACGGACCCGCCAAAGGGATGGCCAACCCTCATGTGATGAGGAAGGCCATCCATGTCGGCGACCAGGAGATCGCTCTCCAGGTCCACGTAGGCACCATTCTGCTCGAGATTGAAAACCGCGATGTTGTCCCCGCACTGAATGCCGTTTGTGAAAAGATCTTTACAAACTTCACCTTCCGCATCCAGGAAGGCAGGTACATGAAGACCGAGCCGTCACTTGTCGACTACTGCAAGTATGGCCCGAACGCAGACAAAGATATTCTTGGGATGGCGGATCCCAGCAGCAAATCAAAACCCGTGATCATTCAGGGAACCAAATAAGATGCCGATTGGACGAGTAACCCAGGTTGTTGACTGCCGCGAGGCGATGGGCATGGGTAAAGGAGGCGGCATTGCCCAGCGGGGCACCATCTCCGAATGCCGGTACCCGGACGTCATAGTGGTCGGGATGTCTCCCGGACGCCGCCACGTGACCAAGCCGGTGTGCGATATCACCTCAGGCCTGCGGCAACAGGGCGTTGAATACAGTATCAGCACGCTGGTATTGTATGCAGGAAGCGGCGTTCCTGCGGATGCACCGAAACTAGCCGGTGGCGTTCTCGGCGCTTCAATGGGACTTACCGAAAAAGAGATCATACAGATCGAGAAACACAAGGTTGCCATCCTTCACCACGGGAACGTACGTTCCCATGTCGTGCAGAAGGTCCGGTTTATTCTCCAGGCCTGTGATGTGAAGGCAGTTGTTGTTTCCCAGTGCCCGATTGATTACGAGGACCTCGCAAAGGAGGGCGTGAAGACATCCATGGTAATGCCGCCGGAGGACAGGATCCGTACCAAGGGTACGGTCATGGCCATCGTGAGCGGCGTAACCCGGGGTCAGACCCCCACGCGCGAGAAGATGGCAGAAGTCATTTCATCCGTGATGAGAATCGTGAAAAAGAAGGAATTATTGGAGTGATAAAATAATGGCATACAAACCCCAGTACGGTCCCGGCCAGACTGCTGTCGCCGAGAACAGGCGCAAGCAGATGAACCCGGACCACAAGCTCGCAAAGCTCCGGGATGTCTCCGACAAGGACATTGTCCTGATGATGGGACACCGTGCACCCGGCTCAGCCTACAAGAGTGCACACCCGCCGCTCGCAGAGCAGCAGGAACCAGCATGCCCTATCCGCAAGCTCGTGACCCCGACCGATGGCGCAAAGGCCGGCGACCGCGTCCGCTACATCCAGTTCTCCGACTCGATGTACAATGCACCCTGCCAGCCCTACCAGAGAAGTTACCTCGAGGCATACCGCTTCCGCGGCATTGACCCGGGTACCCTGTCCGGCCGTCAGATCATCGAGTGCCGTGAGAGAGATCTTGAGAAGTACGCAAAGGATCTCGTCAACACCGAGCTCTTCGACCCGGCACTCACCGGCATCCGCGGATGCACGGTGCACGGGCACTCCCTCCGTCTCGATGAGAACGGCCTGATGTTCGACATGCTCCAGCGCGCTATCATCGACAAGAAGGCAGGCACGGTCAAGATCGTCAAGGACCAGGTCGGTGTCCCGCTGGACTCCGAAGTCAAGCTTGGCAAGATAATGGACAGCAAGTGGCTCAAGGCAAACACCACCATGTACCACTCCCTTGTCGGCACCGGATTCCGCGACGACCCCGAATACGTTGAATACATCCAGCGTATCCACTCACTCAGGACCAAATACGGCTTCATGCCCAAGGAGGCATAATCATGGCAAAAGCAGCAAAGATCGAGAGAACCCAGAAGCTCTTCCTGAAGGCAATGAAGGAGAAGTTCGCCGAGGACCCCCAGGCACAATCAACCGTGTTTGCCCGCGAAGGTCTCGAGCAGTCCCCGCGCAAGATGGAGTTCCTCAAGGCCGGCAGAAAGGCCGAGATGGACCGCGGTATCTCCATGTACGACCCCAAGCGCTGCCACTGTGGCGGTATCCCGCTCGGCCAGCGCCAGCTGATGACCTACGAGGTCAGCGGCACCGGTGTCTTCGTAGAAGGAGATGACCTGCACTTCGTCAACAACGCTGCAATGCAGCAGATGTGGGATGACATCCGCAGGACCATCATCGTAGGTCTTGACCTCGCCCACGGTACCTTACAGAAGCGTCTCGGCAAGGAAGTCACCCCCGAGACCATCAACGAGTACCTCCACGTGCTGAACCACGCCATGCCCGGCGCGGCCGTTGTTCAGGAACACATGGTCGAGACCCACCCGTCACTTGTGGACGACTGTTACGTCAAGGTCTTCACGGGCGACGACGAGATGGCAGACGACCTCGAGCCCCAGTTCGTCCTGAACCTCGACAAGCTCTTCCCGGCAAAGCAGGCAGCACAACTGAAGGCAGCCGTTGGCAAGTCGATGTGGCAGGCAGTGCACATCCCCACAACTGTCAGCAGGACCTGCGACGGTGGAACCACCTCCCGGTGGTCCGCAATGCAGATCGGTATGTCCTTCATCGGCGCATACAAGATGTGCGCCGGTGAGGCAGCAGTCGCTGACCTCGCATTCGCCGCAAAGCACGCCGGTGTTATCCAGATGG
>Ga0209098_1002282_pt1 | contig 17075 bp, 9 predicted proteins | sample AD_JPNHW1_MetaG_FD_184429 | JGI IMG/M metagenome (GOLD analysis project Ga0209098, IMG submission 184429) | Active sludge microbial communities of municipal wastewater-treating anaerobic digesters from Japan - AD_JPNHW1_MetaG (SPAdes) (version 2) | ecosystem: Engineered > Bioreactor > Anaerobic >... | reverse complement strand
GAGCTGGGAGAGCACGACCACGGGAATGCCGCGTTCCTTGGCCAGCAGCTTGAAGGCGCGGCTGATCTCGCCCACGCGCGTGGCCTCGTTCTGCTTGGCGCTGCGGCTGTCCGGTGGGCTGCTGATGAGCTGCAGGTAGTCGACGATCAGGATGTCCAGCTTGGAATTGGCCCGCGACAAGTGCCGGTCCACCATGGCCATGATCTCGCGCACGGTGATGGCGGCCTGATCGTTGATGAAGATCGGCAACTCCAGCAGGGCGTCACGGCTTTGCAACAGGCGCGCGTGGATGGCGTCGTCGAACGCCCCGGCCTGCACCTGCTTCATGTTCACGCGGGCGTGGGCGGAGAGCAGGCGCGAGAAGACTTCCTCCTTGCTCATTTCCAGCGAGAAGAAGGCCCCGTGCGCCTTGTGCTGCATGGCCCCGCGCAGCACCCAGTTGAGCGCGAGCGCGGTCTTGCCGATGCCGGGACGCGCCGCAAGGATGATCAGGTTGCCCGGCTGGAAGCCCTGGGTCAGGTGATCCAGGCGGCTGAAGCCCACGCGGAGTCCCGTGGAGCCTTTGCCTTCAAGCCGATCCAGGATGGATTCCATGGCGTCCCGCGCCACGTCGCCCACATGCTCCAGGCCACGCCGCTCCTGGCCCTGGGCCAGCCGGAAGAGATCCGTGGCAGCCTGCTCCACCAGGGTCTCGGGCGGCGCCTCTTCCTCTGAAGCCTGCCGGGCGAGCTGGGCCCCCAGGCGGATGAGCTGCCGCAACTTGTGCTTGCGGGAGATGAGATCGGCCAGCACGCCGGGACGGCGGACCTCCTCGGCGCCCAGCAGCTCCACCAGTCCGGCATAGCCGCCCACGCGACCCAGGTCGCCGTTCTGATCCAGAACGTCCTTGAGCGTGAGGGGATGGATCTCGATCTTGGTTTCAAGGCATTCCCGCAGCGCCTTGAAAACGGCCTTGTGGGCAGGATGGACGAAATCGTCCTCCGAAAGCCGGAAGACGATTTCCCCCGCCGCAAGCTCCGCCCCTGGCGCACAGATCGTGGCCAGGAGGGCGCGTTCGGCATCCACATCCTCCGGGAGACGCTCCGGAAGCAGTTCCGCCATCAGAGTCCGGGCGCGGTGTACCCGCCGCCGTCCACATCCACGAAGATGGGATTGGCGACGGCGACCGGGTAGAGCCCGTGCATGACGCCGTTCCAGGTCGAGCCAGCCATGTAGGTGCCCGTGGTATCCAAGGGCACACCAGCTTCCACCACGACCCACGCATCCTTGGAGGGCAAGGTCAGCGTGAAGGTGCCACGCCGCAGGCGCCAATCGTAATCGGGATCGGTGGTCGGCAGGCTCTGGAGCTGGTTCACGTCCAGCACCGTCGTGACACCATTGATCACCACGCGCAGTTCGTCCACCGGCACCCAGTCCGTGGCCGCCCAGAGATTGACCGTCAAGGTCACGGCGGCACCGTTGGCCGCCAGGAGCTCTCCCGACCCTGCGGAAGCGCTACTGGTGCTGAGCTTCACGTCGACCAGGGGACCTGTGGAAGCAACTGCGGCGCCCTTCTTGAGCGCGGTGAGCACGGGCGAGAGGTCCGACTGCGTGAAGCCATCCGTGTAATCGGTGGCCCCCGAGAACTCGTTGTTGTACCCCTGCGCTTTCAGATAGGTGCGGGCGAATCCGACGGGCGTGTCCACGCTGAACTTCGCGGAAGACAGGCCCAGCGCCTTGGTGAAGTTCGTGGGCGTCTGCTGTTTGAGCAGCGCGAACCAATCGTTCCGAAGCGTTTTGAACTCCCCGAACCAGGCATCCGGATTCGCGCTGTCCCAGCCCTCGCCGCGCAGCAGTTCGATGGCGTCGAAAGCGCCCTGGGTGCGATCCGATACATACGCCCCCTTCGCGTTCCACCAAGCCTGGGAGGACACGGGCTGGGCGGGATCGAACCCCTGCAGCGTGAACAGGCCTTCTGCCCCTCGGGGGCGATGGACAACCGTGAACTGCCCTTGCGCCAAGCCGATGAAATCCGCCAGGTTCCACCCCGTGGAACTGCGAGCCCCCCCGTTGCGATCATTCGATGGAGTAGGCGTGAAGAGGGCCGTCACGGTGCCCAACCCCGCCAGGGACGAGCTGCGCGCGCCCACGACGAAAGGATTCTTCTGGACCTGGATACGCTCATAGTCCGTGGTGCCGTTGTAATCGAACTCGATGCGGAACTCGTAGTAAAGGTAGTCGGCGTCCGTCAGGCGGTCGATCTCCGTATTGGCGACAACCTGAACGCCCTCCACCACTGCAGAGGACAGCTTCTCCGCAGGCAGATATCCCCCAGTGGTGATCTGGGAGGGGCCAGGCATATCGAAGCTCGTCCAGCCTGGGGGCAGAGGATCGTGGTAGAGCACGAAGGACTTGCTGCCAACCCCCTCGCCCTGCTGGAACGAGACCTTGTCCGTCGTGACCGATGTCAGCGGCCCATTGCTGGCCAGCAGCGAGTAGCTGCCGGGCGCAAGCCAAAGATTGGTTTGGAAGTTCGTCGCAAAAGACTGGTTGCCGCCGGTGAACGTGTAGTAGCCGGGGTGGAGATTGGTCAGGGTCTTCGCCTTGTAGGCGGGGTTGAAGTAGCCATCCATGGTGCTGACGCGCGGCATGTTCGGATCAGGGGTGCCGTTCTGGCCCAGCACGTTCAAGCGAAGCGGCTGCCACGCGACCACCTGATTGGGCGGATTGGCCGTGCGGGCAGACACAGTGAAGCTCTGGAACAGGCTCTTCACGATCGTATCGCCGTTCAAGATCTCGTTGTATTCCGGGCACAGGTGACTCTTGCTGGAGATCGCGAAAACAGAACTATCCTCGATCTTCAAAGGCGTCGCGATATCTGGATGCGTCGTGCTGACATTGTTGCAATAGATCCACGGCGGCGCGACGGACGTCAGGTGATCGCGGTTGCGGAAACTGATGCGGTAGTAGTTCTCGGAAGGCAGAACAACACCAAGGAAATCTCGCCTCGCAATGTTTGCGGAGCTTGAATCGAAGTCCTGCGTAGGCTCCAGCCACTCCGTCCGCTCCAGAATCCAGTTCGTGTTGTCCGCCTTGAAGGCCGCCAGGCCTGCATCGTAGGTGGCTTTATCCGTCGGATCCTTCAGCTTTGCGATGACATCCGCATTGGTGTAGCGCTCGATGCGGATCTCTGTCTGCAGAGGGCCATCCGCTTCGGCAGATCCTTCCGGCTGGAAATAAGCGGTCCCGAAGTATTCCCCGTAAGCCAGATGGCGGTCCACGGCCATCGCATTGAAGACGCCGGTAGCTTGGTTGGGACGCCCGGTGCTCTGGCCGAAATAGCCCCTTCCAAACGTCGTGGACTTGCCGCTGGAGAAGTAGATCCGCCGGTTGAAGATCAGGCTCTCGCCCGGCTGCAGCTTCACCAGCGCATTCGAGCTATCCATGTTGGGCTTGCTGCCCAGCACGAGGTTCTCGGAGGCCACCGGGCGAGGATTGGTGAACACGGACTGAGGGCTGCTGGTCACATAGAAAGGGGCATCATCGCTCATCAACGGAACCAGGCCGATGCTTGTGTGATAGTCCATGTTGCCGCCAGGCTCGCAGCTCATGAGCGCCGCCATCCGAGCCTGGACGGTAGCCGCCGGAGCGCCAAACACGGTCCCAGGTCCCGAATCGGGAATATCGACACCCCAATTGTTCACAAGGTTGCCGACTGCATCCTTGTTGGCCGGGATATTGAACCGATAGCCGCCACCCGTCTGGTGGACATGGTCGCCCAGGTTGTAGATCTCCAGGGGCACGGCACTGTTATTCGTTAGCTGCGAGACAACGGCGAAGTAGGACAACGTATTGCCGAGGGCGATCGCGTGAGTGACATCGACGCCAGACACCCGCCCCGAAGCGTCGTGCGTCGCACTGGCGATCTTGTGCTTGGGATCGTAGAGGCCGCCCTTCATGATGAGATTGGCGGTCGAAGCCTTCGTGGTGGGAAGGAAGGTATCCACCGCAAACTGGATATCCGGGTCCTGGTTCACCACCAGGGTCATGCGCTCCAAGCGATCGGACGGCGGCGAGGTTCGCAGATAGTTCTGATCCATGGATACGCTGCCCAGATCGAGAATGCTGCCGCCGCCAGCGGCACCGGCGGCTCCAGACTTGGTGCCGAAGGGCGTTCCATCCACCGTGAGATGGATGTAGTCGTTGCCAAGGTAATAGTCCCCCGCCACGGCGTCGGCCTTGAAGCCGCCTACCCGGTCGCCGCTGACGGCCGGGATCTCCTCGGCCACCGTGTCCTGCCGTTGCAGGCCGCCGGCGTGGTAGCAACCCACGCTGGATGCGGCCACAAGGGCCAAGGCAACGCCTCCGAGGGATCCGCGCAGTGTTCCGACGCGGGTCTTGGCGCAAATTGAGCTTGATGCGGGAAATAGGTTCATCTACGTCTACTCGCCTTGGGACCCATGAGGGCAAGGGTCTATGCTAACCCACGATGCGGTTATCTGCCTTGATACAAGTTCCAAGAAGCCATCCATGGCAATGCCTGGGCATCGTCCTGGGTCTACTTCTCATTGGGGATCTGCTCTGGGCGTCCGTTAGGTTCCCCCTGTTCAACCGGGGACGGATCCTGCAGGCGGCGGATCTGCCGCTGACATCGGGGCCGGTGCTGGTCCTGGGCGCCGGGGTGTTGCCCGACCGGACCCCCAGCCCAATGCTCCAGGATCGGCTGGAAACCGCCCTGGCGCTCTACCAGGCCGGCAAGGTCCGATGGTTTCTCGTCTCCGGCGACAACCGCAGCGCCTATTACAACGAACCCAACGCCATGCGCCGCTGGCTGATCAAGGAGGGTGTTCCGCCCGCCCTCATCGTCAGCGACTATGCCGGACGGCGCACCTACGACAGCCTGAAGCGCGCCCGTTCGGTCTTCGGCATCCGACGCCTGGTGATCGTCACCTCGGACTTTCATATGGACCGGGCGGTCTATACGGCCACGCACGTGGGCCTTGAGGCCTTCGGGGTCCCCGCCAGCACCGAAGCCATTCCCTGGTATTCCAGGATCAATATCTGGGCAAGAGAGTATGGAGCCCGGCACAAGGCCCTGCTGGACACCTGGTTCCCCCCGGACACGATGCTGGGGCCGCGTGAGGTCACGCCGGAGGATTGGCTCCTTTCCCCCCCCGCCCCCGAGGCCCCTTCGGAGTCCCATGCGACCCAGCCCTGAGCTCCTCGTGCTGGCCGCAGGCCGCCTGCCCCAGGGCCGGTTCGGCGGAAGTCTGGCCCAGCGGGGTGCAGCCTCTCTTGGCGTCGACGCGGTATCGGCACTCATGCGCCCGCTGCTGCCCAGGCTGCCCATGCCGCCGCGCCGCCTGATCTGGGGCATGGCCAGATCCCACGGACAGGGCATGAACCCCGCGCGCACCATCGCGTTGAAAGCCCTTCAGGACCAAGGAACCCACGTCTATGCGCATACCGTGAACATGGCCTGCGGCGCGGGGCTCCAGGCCGTGATCCTCGCCGCCCAGGCCCTGACCATGGGCGAAGACGCCCCGACGATCGCCGGGGGCAGCGAATGCATGTCCAATAATCCCTTCCTGCTTCCGGATCTGCGATGGGGCTATCGCTTCGGGCACCATTCCGTGCCCGATGTCATGCACCACGACGGCCTGCGCTGCCCCGTGACCGGGCTGCTCATGGGCCAGATCATCGAGCGCATGGCCGGCAAGCTGGACATCTCCCGCGAAGCGATGGATGCCTATGCCCTGGAGAGCCACCGGCGCGCTGCTGCGGCGGATTTCCGCGACGAACACCTCGCCCACCCGGCGTTGGATCGCGACGAATGCATCCGACCTGCGAACACGCTGGAAGCCCTGGCCAATCTGAAGCCGGTGTTCGAGAAACAGGGCACGATCACCGCCGGCAACGCTTCGGCCATCTCGGATGGCGCTGCCGCCCTGCTGCTGGCCCGACCCGAACAAGCGGGGGATCTGCCCGCCCTCGCCCGCATCCGGGCCTGGACCGAGGTCGCCCTGGATCCCCTGGAGATGGGCGAAACCCCCATCCCCGCCGTGCGCGCCCTGCTGCAGGAAACGGGACTGAAGCCCTCGGATATCGCCCTGTGGGAGCTGAACGAGGCCTTCGCGGTGCAGGTGCTGTTCTGCGCCCGTGAGCTGGGCATCCCCATGGACCGCCTCAATGTCGCGGGCGGCGCCATCAGCCTGGGGCATCCCATCGGCGCCACCGGGGCACGCATCCTGGTCACGCTGATCCATCAGCTGCGGCATCGCGGCGGCGGCCTTGGCATCGCCACCCTGGGCATCGGCGGTGGCCTCGGCCAAGCCATGCTGGTGGAGGTCTAGCCGTTTTTTGCAAAGCGCCGCGTGATCCAAAGTGGATTCAGGCGTTTGCGGTATTTAGCAGCCGGATCCATGGAAACACTGTGCAATCCTTGAACCATGGTCCGTGCATCGGTGAGCTTCCCTGGACGCGTGCTATTCCTTAGCCAAGACCCAGGCGTGATGAGGCAGCAGTTCGCGGGCGGCAATGTCTCCCTGGAGACGGCCCTGTCCCTGCGGGACCAGATCAGCACGGACGAGATCACGCCAGCGTGGGTCTGCTACTACTTTGACAAGCGGCTGGGCGATTTTCCGTACCTAGGCCTGAAGTGCGGCAGCGAGTTCCCCGTGCGTGAGCACGCCGTGAGCCAGGGGGGATTCAGCGTCAGCGTCGCGGGCAAACGCCGCGGCAAGGGCTCGAGCCGCGAAGCCAGCCCCTACGCGGAACTCAGCGCGGGCATCCGCCTGGTGATCGCCGAGAGCTTCGAACGGATCTACCTGCAGAACTGCCAGAACCTGGGCCTGCTCGCGTCCACGGACTTCGGCCTCATCGAGCGCATCCGATCCGGCGAGGCCATTCCCATCGAGGCATTCACCGACGGGCTGGATCCCATTACCGCCGAGATCGTGCGGCGCGGCGGCCTGTTCGCCTTCAACCAGGCGCGCCTCGCGGGCGAAGTGGATGTCCCGACACCCACGCACAGCCCGCGCCCCATGACACTGGCCGAAAAGATCCTCGCCCGCGCCGTCGTCATCAATACCGTCTCGGGCACACTGGGTGTGCCTTGCGTGCAGCCCGGCGATGGAGTCTTCGCAAAAGCCCATTGGCGCTTCTCCCACGAATACGTGACCCCCATGGCCGCCAGCTTCCTGGAATCGGCGATGGGCACAGAGATCGCGATCCGGGATGTGGGCAGTGTGCTGGCCTTCCGCGATCACCTGACGTTTCTGCACCATTCCATGGATCCCGAACACCGGAAATCGGGACTGCTGGAAGTGGCCCAGCGGCTGAAGACCATGCAGGAGACATTCACCGCCAAGCACGGCATCCGGCTCCACGGCGAAACCTCCGAAGGCGGCAGCGAGGGCTTGTGCCACAGCCTCATGTCCGAACGCTACGCCCTTCCGGGGCAAGTGGTGGTGGGCACGGATTCACACACACCCCACAGCGGAGCACTGGGCTGCTTGGCCTTTGGCGTGGGCACCACGGATATCGCCAACGCCTGGATCACGGGCGATGTGCGCGTCACGGTGCCGCCGACCCTGCGCGTCCGCTTGAATGGTCGTCTGCGCCCAGGCGTCTACGCAAAGGACGTGATGCTGCACCTGCTGCGCCAGGGCCTCATCCGCGAAGGCGGCGCCATCGGGCACGTGATCGAGTATTGCGGAGAGGCCATCGCCGCCATGGGCACCGACGAGCGGGCCACCCTGACGAACATGGCCGCCGAGATCGGAGGGTTCTCCGGCATCGTGCCTCCGGACCAGGAGACCCTGCGCTTCATCCGCGAACGGCGCGGGATCGAAGCCCGCATCGAAGACTGGATGACCAGCGATCCGGATGCAAAATTCGCCCACACCCTGGACATCAACTGTTCAACGCTGGAGCCCATGGTCGCGATCCCCGGTGATCCTGGACAGGGACTGTCTATTTCACAGCTGGATCGTTCCGTGCCCATCGACATCGCGTACGGCGGCAGCTGCACCGGCGGCAAGCGCGAAGACATCGAACGCATGTTCCAGGTCGTGGCGTGGGCCGCCGAACATGGCGTGACGCTGCCGGCGCACATTCACTTCATCGTGCAGTTCGGCAGCGAGGATGTGCGCCATTTCGCCCAGGCCCAAGGCTGGATCTCCGTCTTCGAACAGGCGGGCGTCCAACTGCTCGGCCCCGGCTGCGGCGCCTGCATCAACGCGGGACCAGGGGTGTCGCATCGCGCCGACCAGGTGACCATCAGCGCCATCAATCGCAACTTCCCCGGCCGCAGCGGTCCCGGCCAGGTGTGGCTGGGCAGCCCCGAAACCGTCGCCGCCAGCGCCTTCGCCGGGCGTATCATGAGCTTCGATCAGTTGAAAAACCAGCACCCGGATCAGCCTGAACCGGCACAGACTGATCCGATCATCTGATTCAAGCCATCCCCTTCACGCCACAGCCATCATTTGGAGAACCCCATGCATGGTTCGTCGTTCGCGTCTGCGTTGATCACCCTCGCCTGGCCTCTTGCTTGTCCCCTCGCTGCCCAGGCCCCTCCCGATTCCCCCATGTTCCGGGGCAATCCTTCCCATGCCGGCGTCTACGCGGCCCCGACCCATCCGATCAAGGGCACCATCGCCTGGTCCTTCGAGACCCTGGGATGGGACCGCTACCAGAAGCTTGAGGACATGGATGGCGATTACATGTGGCCCTCCACGCCCGCCGTCGTGGGCGACCGAATCTACGCCGCAGCGGGTCCCTTTCTTTATGTCCTGGACCTGAAGGGGCAGATGATCCGCCAGATCAAGCTTTCGAGCTGCACCCTGGCCAGTCCCGCGGTCTCCAACGGCGTTGTCTATCTTCCGACCAAGGATGGCAAGCTCAACGCGCTGGACGCCCAGGACGGACGGACGATCTGGACCGCCTCCATCGGCAACGCGGGCTTTTTGAAGATGGTGGACACCTGGGATGTCTACCAGTCCTCGGCCACGGTGGCAGAAGGGCGCGTTTTCGTCGGCAGCGGCGACGGGCGCATCTATGCATTCTCAGCCAAGGACGGCCATGAGCTGTGGCACGTCCAGACCCGCCACGTCGTACGCGCGACGCCCGCGGTTGCTGGCGGCCGCGTGTTCTGCGGCAGCTTCGATGGCCATGTCTACGCGCTCGACGCCCAGACCGGAAAAACCATCTGGGACGTGGACACCAAGACGCCGGGCGTGCCGTGGATGGCCGTGCAGGGATCCTGCGCCATCGAGAACGGCCTGTGGCGGCGTCGATGCCGAAGCGCCTTCTTCTACGGCATCGACGCCGCCACCGGCGCCGTGCGCTGGAAGGATAGCCACGATGGAAGCTGGGTCCCCAGCTCCCCGGCGGTGCGCGATGGCATCGCCTATGTCGGCCAATCGGACGACAGCAAGGTGTGCGCCGTGGACGCCAAGGGGAAACGCCTATGGACCCGAACCGTCCAGGACCACACGTTCGCCAGCCCCGCCCTCGCGGGCGATGTGCTCTTTGTTGCCACGAACAACAACTACAACTACAACGGCAAGGGGCATCTCTACGCGCTGGAGCCCAAGACGGGGAACCCCATCTGGACGCTGGAACTCCCCGGCAGCGTCTGGTCTTCGCCGGTTGTGGCCGGAAACCTGGTCCTGCTGGGCTGCTCGGACGGGAAGCTTTACGCCATCCAGTAGGATGCCTTGACGGAAATCACAGCTGCCGCAAGACTGGGGTCATGCGTTTTGCCTCCCTTTCCTTCCTTCTTCTGGGGCTGCTTCTTAGCGGCGCAGGAGAGGATTGATCGGACGAAACGGACCGCTGAAAACCCTCTCCCGCCACCGCCGGAGGGGGTTTTCAGCATCTAGGCAGAATCCCTGAAGGCCCTTTCCACGGAGCCATCCATGCAGCATGAACGCTACCGTCCCGTCCCTCCTGTTCCGCTGAAAGACCGCACCTGGCCCGACCAGGTGCTGACCTCGGCGCCGCGCTGGTGCAGCGTGGACCTTCGGGACGGCAACCAGGCGCTGATCGAGCCCATGGGATCGGACCGCAAGATCCAGTTCTTCAAGACACTCGTCCAAGTCGGTTTCAAGGAGATCGAAGTCGGCTTCCCCGCGGCTTCGCAGACGGATTTCGATTTCGTGCGCCTGCTCATCGACGGCGGCCACATTCCCGGCGATGTGACGATCCAGGTGCTGACCCAGGCGCGCGAGGATCTCATCGCCCGCACCATGGAGGCGCTGAAGGGCGCGAAGAACGTCGTCGTCCATCTCTACAACTCCACGTCCACGCTGCAGCGGCGCGTGGTCTTCGGACTGGAGAAGGATGCCATCCGCGATTTGGCCGTGCGCGGCACGAAGTGGATCAAGGAAGCGGTGAAGGTCCTGGAAGGCACCCGCGTCGTGTTCGAGTACTCGCCCGAGAGCTTCACCGGCACCGAGGTGGACTACGCGCTGGAGGTCTGCGACGCGGTGATGGAGGCCTGGAACCCCGCGCCGAAGGAGCAAGTGATCTTCAATCTGCCCGCGACGGTGGAGATGGCTGGGCCGAATCACTACGCGGACCAGATCGAGTACATGAGCCGGAATTTGAAGCGGCGGGATCAGATCCTCCTGAGCCTGCACGCCCACAACGACCGCGGCTGCGCCGTGGCGGCGACAGAACTGGCGCTGCTGGCGGGCGCGGATCGCGTGGAGGGCACGCTCTTCGGAAACGGCGAACGGACTGGCAATGTCGATATCGTCACCGTGGCCCTGAACCTGTTCACCCAAGGCGTCGACCCACACCTGGATTTCTCGGATCTCCCCGCACTGGTCGAAGTCTTCGAGCGATGCAACCGCCTGCCCGTGCATCCGCGCCATCCCTACGCGGGCCAGCTGGTGTTCACGGCCTTCAGCGGCAGCCACCAGGACGCCATCAAGAAGGGCCTCACCGCCCTGCGAAGCGATGAAAGCCCCTTCTGGGAAGTGCCCTACCTGCCCATCGACCCCGCCGACGTGGGACGCCAGTACGAGCCCATCATCCGCATCAACAGCCAGTCCGGCAAGGGCGGCATCTCCTTCGTGCTGGAGCAGGCTTACGGATTCTCGGTCCCCAAGGAACTGGCCGCGGAGTTCAGCAAGGTCATCCAGCACATCACGGACGAGACTGGCCGGGAGCTCATGCCGGAGGATATTTTCAATGCTTTCGAACAAACCTACCTGACTGCCGGCCGCTTGGTGCTGTCCGACTTCAGCGCTCGCCACGAAGGCAAGGATCGCGGCACCCTGAACGTGGAACTGAGGGATGGCGAGGCCACGCGGCAATTCACCGCCTCCGGCAACGGGCCCATCGATGCCTTCGTGCGCGGCCTGGAACAACATCTGGGCCTGACCTACCGAGTGACGGCCTACACCGAACACGCCATGGGCGAAGGCGAGAATGCCGAAGCCGTCGCCTACGTGCGCCTGAAGACCGAGGACGGCCGCAGCCGCTTTGGCGTCGGCCGCGATCAGGACATCGTCGCCGCCAGCCTTCAGGCGGTGCTCAGCGCTGCGAACGGCCTGCAGGGTTGACGGGAACTCTCTGACAAAGGCGCCGCCAGTTCATCCCTGGCGGCGCCTTTGTGTATGGATTGAGGAAGGGAAACGCTCAACAACCAAGCCTCAGCGCGTGTTCATCACCGTGGTGCCGCGCACGATCACGCGCCGCATATCCCAGTATTCGGTGCCATCGGGCATTTTCTCCTTGGCGCAAAGCGTCAGGTGCAGCACCTTGCCAAGCTGGGCAGTCCCGCTGGTGTTGTTCCTGATGTCGTAGATGGGCGCTTTCTTGTTCAGGGCAGCCGGATCGATCACGAAGGAGAAGGCGCCGTTCGCCACCGTCAGCTCACCCTGATCCAGCACGGCCCCCGGCATCAGCAAGGCGTATTTCACGACGCTGGCGGTGGAGGTGCCCTTGACCGTCAACGTGCCATCCGCCGGGAACGAGGACTGGTTGGGTAGACCTACCCCAAGTCCCGCCGCACCGGCCGGAAGGGCATCGGGCACCACGAAGAACATGCCCGTGGAGTTCGCCAGGCCGGGCATGACGGCGGAATGGCCATCCCATGTCGCCGCCAGATTGTAGGTGTAGATGCCCGGCATATCCAGCGTCCAGGCGCTCGTGCCCACCCAGGAGCCCGTGGCGTCGCCCGTACCGCTCGCAATCTTCTGGGAACCATCGGGAGCGTTCAGGGTGTAGGTGATCGACGCCGGCACGATGGGATCGATTTGCACGAAGGGCCGGAAGGCCGCACCCACCAGATACGTCATGCCAGGACGCAGACCCACCAGGAAGAAGCGCGCCTTGTCCCCCGTGGCCCCCGCGATGTCCTCGGACCCGGCGGCGATGATGCGGTTGTTGTTGCTGCCCTTGGGCAGGATGAAGCCGCTGGACAGATAGCCCGCGTAGGCTGGCGTTGCGCTGGCGTTGCGCACGATCACGCCACCAAAGAGGCGATAGATATCGCCCGGCAGATCCCCATTGCTCGATGCGCCGATCTGGCCCCCGAAACTATTGGGGCTTGTCGCCCAGTAGGGCGCGCGACACACGGAATCGCCCACCACGAAGCGCGACATGAAGCCGGGCCGTGCCGCTGCGCCGTAGTAGTACTGGCGATCCTTGATGTATTCGGGGAAGAGGTGCGGCGAGTAGCCATTGGTCGTGGTGAAGCACAGATTCGTCGTGCCGACGCCATTCAGCTTGGTGTTCCATTTGGGATCATCGCCCGCATTGGTGTAGGTGAGCACGGGCTCGATCTTGTTGGCGCTATGCCCTTCGCTTGCGATCAGTAGCGCGTCGCCGGAATTGTAGGGGAAGGTGATGTGTTCGAGGTGCGAGGTGCCATTGGCATCAACATAGCCCTCCTTGCCGGTCTCCCCCAGGTTCACGTAGGCACCGTTGGCGTTAAGTTTCTTGCCATGGGCCGTGATGGTGGACGTGGTCGGGTAGACCACGCCCGCGTGACGCATGACGCAGACCCACAGATGGCCCTCGGGATCGGTGTATTTCGCAAGGATCTTGGCGTGGTACTCGCCGGGAGTATCCAGCGTGAAGGCCTGCAGTCCCTGGGCCGTGCCGAACACGCCGCCGCGGGTGGCCTTTCCCGAATACGTGAGGCTCTTGACTGCGCCGGGATCCGAATTGGGGTAGAGCGTGGCCGTCACCTCCACATCCGCGGGAACGGCGGGGGAGAAGCCGATGTCGCGACCGTATTTCGTGCCCACGGGATAGGCCATGCCCTGGAAGGTCGCCGTGGCCATGGTCATCCGCTTCGCGATCCAGAAATGATAGGTCCCGCCGCCTTCGTACCGGCGTCCGCTCGCATCCGCCATCCATCCCGTCACGCTCACGGTGTAGCGGCCGTACATCGTCGGTTTCCAGGCCGTCAGCGCCTTGTTGCCCGTGGTGGGGCCGGGGTAGGACGTTTTCCCGGTGATCGGGGAAGTGCCGAGGTTCTGGGTGGCGCCATCCGGCGCGGTGACGCTGACCGTGAGTTCGCCCTTGGTCCAGTCCCAGGCGGTCACGGCCCGGGGATCGATCCGGTCGATGGGCAGGCCTGGCTCCAGCGAATAGCTGTTCACGTTGGTGCTGCCTCCGCTGTAGAGCGGCAGGACCACCTCGTCGGGAATGATATTGCGGGGCGACAGGGCGTAATACCCCTTGTCCTCGTCGGCCACAACGCCGTTGTAGCCATTCGAGTTGTAGCTAGCCAGCAGCACCCAGGGAATACGGGCCTTGATCGCGGCCCCATCCACCTGGCCCCCGGACACTGATGTGCCGCTGGCGGGAATGATCGACGAATAGGCGTATGTGAAGACGCCCAGATCCGACGAGAAGGGACGCGATCCCATGTAGGCGCCGTTGAGGTCCATGTTGCGCTTCTGGGTCTTGATGCCGAAATCGAAGCGCAGGCGATACAGGCCGGGCGGCAGATCCGAAGGCAGCGTTCCGGCGAGATCAAAACTGGCCTTCCAGTCGCCGGCCGCGGCCACGAGGCTCGAAGCGGACAACTCCTGGTACAGCTCCAGGGGGCTCGCATAGTAGCCGCCATAGCGCGTCGTGACGGGCCCCTGGTTGCCGCCTTCGATGGCGAGCCCCGTGGGCGTCAACAGCGTCGACATGTTCTCGTCCGAAGGCAGCCGCGCAAGCCCATCCGCGTCAAAGGAGCGCTCGGCCGTCACCAGCACGAAGAGCTGATCCACGGGATACCCTGCCTTGGACAGCGCGCTCAGGTAGCCATCCTGGAGGCCCAGGACCACCTGAAGCTTGACGCTATCGCCGGGCTTCCAGGCGCCATTTGCGCCGATGACTTGCGCCGACCATGTGCCGTACGCAGATTTGCCTCCGACCGACAGAGCCGCGCCCGGTGTGCCTGAACCCGGTGTAGTCGAACCTGGTGTGGAGGTGGTGACCGCCTCGGTGCGGCTTCCGCCGCACCCCAGCGAAGGGCTCAGGAACAAAGCGGCAGAAAACGCCATGGCTGCGGCAAGCGCGGAGGAGCATTTCATCTGTCATCCCGAAGAAGGTGACAGCCATTATCCCCAGAGACTCACCCGGCGTCTGCTTGAAAATCCAACCCTACTCTCCGGCTTCTTTGCTGATTGCCAGCAATAGCCCCAGGCTGGCCATGGACGCGATCAGGCTGGAGCTGCCATAGCTGATGAACGGCAACGGGATGCCCTTGTTGGGGGCGAGGCTCAACACCACGCTCATGTTCATGAACGCCTGGACGACCAGCAGCAGCGTGAATCCCATGGCGCACAGCTTCAGGTAGCTGTCGCGCACACGCTGGGAGATGCGGTAGCCCCGGTAGAGTACCGCCGCGAAGAGCGCCAGCACCAGCACAGAGCCGACAAAGCCTGCTTCCTCGCTGATCACCGCGTAGATGAAGTCGTTGTGGGCCTCCGGCAGATAGCTGAGCTTCTGCATGCTGTTGCCGACGCCCACACCGAACACGCCGCCATTGCCCACGGCGATGAGGCTCTGCAGGGCCTGGTGCCCCTTGCCCAAGGGATCTGCGGCCGGGTTCAGGAAGCTCAGCACGCGGGCGCGGCGGTAGGGCTCGAACCACACGAAGGCCGCCCCCAGCGCCCCGAGCACGGGTATCACGAGGGCAAAGATCCAGCGCGGCGCGCCGCCGATGAAGACCACCAGCAGGCCGACGAAGGTGATGAGGAAGGTCGTGCCGAAATCCGGCTCCAGCACGATGAGGCCCAGGGGCAGCGCCAGGACGAGGCAGAGCATCACCAGCTTGGGAATGGCCTCCTGGCGCGTATTCCAGGCGTCCTTGAAGCGCAGCATCCACCACGCGGAAATCATCACCGACAGCGGCTTGAACAATTCCGAAGGCTGAAGGCTCTGGCCGGCGAACTGGATCCACCGGTGCGCGTGGTTCTTCGCGGGAAAGAAGAACACCAGTCCCAGGGCGATGACCAGCACGACATAGAGCACCTGCAGGGGCCTAGGATTCTCGCGCAGCCCCGTCAGGTCCACCTGCGTGAGCGCCAGAAGCAGCACCAGCCCCGCGCAGCCGCCGAGCAACTGGCGCTTGAGAAAATAGGTCTGCATGCTCGGATTTTTGAAGGCGGAGGCGGAAAAGACCCACACCATGCCCACCGTCACAAGCAGCACGGCGAAGAAAAGGAGCCAGCGATCAATGGGGCGACGAACATCGAGGGGCATGATGGAACCGTGAAAAGGCCAGCATACCGCCCTGACGCAGCCCTGTCCCGCCCCGGCGCAGCCGTCCCGTCTTGAACACCACCTTCGGGTCCCATCAGGCTTCCGGTCGGGGACTTCACCCGGATAACCGCGATAGACTTGGGTTCATGAGCCAGAGCCTGCGCCCCATCGAACCCATCCTTGCGCCCTCGCTGCTAGCCGCGGACTTCACGCGACTGGCGGATGCCCTGGCCCTATTGGAGCAGGCCGGAAACTGCGTGGTGCATGTGGATGTGATGGACGGCCACTTTGTCCCCAATATCACCGTCGGACTGCCCGTCGCCACCTCGATCCGCAGGACCACTCAGATACCCATGGATTGCCACCTGATGATCACGGAGCCATCGCGTTACGCGCTGGAGTTCGTCAAGGCCGGAGCCAACTGGGTTTCGGTGCATCAGGAAGCCGACCCGCACCTCCATCGGACCCTGAGCGCCATTCGCGCCGCCGGTCCCGGCGTAAAGGCTGGCGTGGTGCTGAATCCATCGACGCCCGTGGAAACCCTGGTGGATCTTGTGGGCGTCTTCGACTTCGTGCTGCTGATGAGCGTCAACCCGGGATTCGGCGGACAGACCTTCATCCCGCGCGTGGTGGACAAGGTGAAGCGCCTGGACGCCCTGCGCACCGAGCGCGGCGTGCCCTTTTTCATCCAGCTGGATGGCGGCGTGGATACGAGCAACGCCGCCGATCTGATCGCAGCGGGCGCCGATGTGCTGGTCGCCGGCAGCGCCGTCTTCGCCGCCAAGGACCCCCTCCAGGCCATCCATGATCTCCAGGCGGAGATGCGCAAAGGACGGCACGATCTCCGCTGATCGCTCGCCGCGAACCCAGAAGCCCGTCCCCAGGCCTTCACCCTGAATACACCACCTTATCGTCTTGCGCCTAAGGGCGCACGGGCAGGGACCAACCGGATCGTTACCTCAAGGGCAGCGAAAAACGGAGGTGCGGCCGGGAACATCCTGTGGCGTTGCGCGCACCCATGAGGCGTAGCTTCATGCATGCTCCAGGGCACACGGCGTTCTCGGCGCTAAGGGCCGTCGGCAGATCCGTACATGCAAACCGAAAGCCTTCCCGCCCGCGTAGCATGATGGGCGAAAAGGCTTTCGGGGTGCGGAGACGGAATGGCTTCCCATCCATCCGTCTCCGCGTCGTTCAGGTCAAAACAACCTGAGTCACTTTCTGGGTCGCTTCAACTAGAAGTTGTAACGAAGCCCAATCTGCATCCAGCCGGGGTTGACACCACCGACCCGCTTGACAGGGTCACTGCTGTTCTGGCCGCCCAACTCGGTCTGCTGCAACATCACTTCAGCCTTAAGGGACTTGGTGATGGCATA
>Ga0209098_1002280_pt1 | contig 17086 bp, 21 predicted proteins | sample AD_JPNHW1_MetaG_FD_184429 | JGI IMG/M metagenome (GOLD analysis project Ga0209098, IMG submission 184429) | Active sludge microbial communities of municipal wastewater-treating anaerobic digesters from Japan - AD_JPNHW1_MetaG (SPAdes) (version 2) | ecosystem: Engineered > Bioreactor > Anaerobic... | reverse complement strand
CTTGTTGACCCCGAAAGGAATCAGGATAAGGGCCAGAGTGGCGACAACATAGAACTCTAGATAGGTGATGAAAATCTGGATGCCGATGATGAAGAAACAGAGCATAATGGCAAGCCCTGTAAATCCGGCGATCATGATTTTATGCAAGTTCATCATGACGGCGGCGGGGCTAAAGTGATCAATGAACTCAAATATCGGTTTTGTAACGTATATGCCATAGGCGGCAATTTGTGATGGGTCGCTAAGTAAAGCGGTTGAAACAGCGCCGCCTCCGGCTTTAAGGCCGATCATCTCAAAACTGTCCAAGACGATATTGGTAAGGTTTTTGTAATCCACCACTATCCAGATGAAGAGGCCGTAGCGAAGAATCTTGGAGATAAGGGTTTTCATGTGGTCGCCGTCGCTGAGATTGAGCAGGACAGCCAGGAGAAGATCGATAATCATCAGGGTGCCGAGAAGCCATTTTGCGTCACCACTGATAAAACCAACTCCACCGGTGAACGCATCACTGAACCCATTAAGCAATGTCGTAAGTATCCCTACGTCCGGCGTCATATTTTTCCCCTTTTAGTAATGTTTAGTGCCGCGTCCTTTTCCTGAGCCCTCTAAAGGATTGCGATCAATGGTGCTCTTAAAAAATTTGTCTGAACTGGCCTGGCTAACCGCCGTACATTCTCGGTCCGCCATTTGCTCAGCGGTGGACATTTTTTTGCATTCTTCCATTTTCTGCTTCATTTCCTCCGGGTGGTTTTTGTAGTATTCCGCATCTTTTGATCCGCAAGCCGACAGCATCACGACTGCAACTAAGACAAAAAATATTCTCTTCATGATTCCCCTCCTTAGTAATGTTTAGTGCCGCGTCCTTTTCCTGAACCCTCTAAAGGATTGCGATCAATGGTGCTCTTAAAAAATTTGTCTGAACTGGCCCGTGACATGGCTTCTAGGTTTGCCTGCTGCGCATGATATGATGACTCCACACGGTAACTTGTGGCGATGATCTGCTGAAGTCGCATGAGCTGCTGCGCAGTCAAAGCGGCAATATGATTTCCTGCCTGCGCCGCCGAGAGTGCACCGCTGGAGGTATTGGAGGCGTTCAAAAGGTATTCCAGGTTTTTTGCGTCATTTCCAAGCTGGGATACGAGGCCCTGCGCCCGCATGGCGTCATAGGTTGCGCGGTTGGTCTGGTCCAGTACCTTTTGCGCCTGAGCAGCGTAGTCCGTGCCCGACATGCCGTTAAAAGAGCCGAAATCCTTGTAAAGCGTATCCCAGGCGGCTTCCACTTTTTGATACTCCATGGTCAGGCCGCGAATGTTGGCCTGCATCTGCATTACTTGTGTGAGGTTCGACCGGATGCCTGACAGGGTTTGCCAGGCCGTGCGACTGTCCATATTGGCCAGGTTTTTTGCTTCATTGGCAAGACTGGATAACTGGTTCTCAATTTGTCTGGCTGTATTTACAGTTTGAGAAATCTGATCGATATAACCAAGAATCTCCTGGATTAAAGCGGTGGGGTCAAAGACCATGTAAAATGCGGCGGCATGTTTCAGCGGGAATATGAGCAAGATTGCAAGCATAAAGATGGACCACTTGACCTTTTTCCTGAATACTCCCTGATTTTTTCCCAGGCAATACCGGACTATCGACATTCCGGTTGCTACCGTGCCGATAGTCAACCGGCCATTCTTTTTCTTTTTTGGCGTCCTATTGAATGTATTCTTCATATTACATTACCTCGTCTATTTGAACTTGCGCGAATTCCGTAAACAGTCTTGCGGTATCCGGCAGTCTCTTGTATTGCAGCCATTTTTCATTGAATATCCCGCCTTCGGCCTCAATCTGTGACACCATTTTCCGGTCTTCCGGCGTGCTTGATCCACAGTAGGCCAGAGCCACTGGGCCTAGCGCCAGTTCAAAGAGTCTGCTGCCTGCCGTTGATTTGTAATAATACTGTCGCTTCGGGGTGGCCGTTGAGATGATCTCGATTTCTCGATCATTCAAGCCGAAGCTCCGGTATATCTGTGCCATGCGGGGATCGAGGGCGTTGCTGTTAGGCAGATATATTTTTGTTGGGCAGGATTCCTTGATGACGCTGGAAATAGTGCTGCTTTCCACGTCTTGCAGACTCTGCGTGGCAAAAACAACGGCAACGTTGGCTTTCCGCAGTATCTTGAGCCATTCCCTTATCTTGGCGGCGAATATGGGATTGTCGAGAAAAAGCCAGCATTCATCAAGGAAAAGGATCGAAGGCGCTCCCGTAAAACGCTGTTCCAGTTTATGAAAAAGATAGGAGAGGGCAGGCGCAACCGCCGCCTTTGCCTCCATCAGTTTTGCCATCTCAAACACCTGCCAGCGGCCATAAGCGAGGTTGTCGGAGGTGGCATCAAAGAGATTCCCGAAAGAACCTTGCAGCGTGGCCGGTTCCAGGGCCTGCCGAAGCCTGGCGTCCTGCAGAAGAAGAGTAAGGCCCGTGATGGTTCTCTCTTCCCGAGGTGACGAGGCAAGAGAATGAAGAGCAGTCCAGACGGCCTTCTTCACTTCGGGGGTGACTTCAATTTTTTCTGCCCGTAGAAAGTCGTAAACCCACTCAGCCGTCCACGACATTTCCCGTTCACTGTCTATATCGGCCAGGGGCTGAAAGGACAAGGCTCCGGTCTTTTCGGCGGCCAGGTCGTAAAAATCACCGCCGACTCCCGTAGTCAGGGCCTTTACGGAAGCGTCCTTGTCGAAAAAATAGACTTGCGCTTCCGGGTAGCGCCGGAACTGGGCGGCTAATGCCGCGAGCAGAACCGATTTCCCCGACCCGGTAGGTCCTACAATCATCGTGTGCCCTACGTCATCGATATGGAGGTTAAGCCGGAACGGTGTATTTCCCCCGGTCTGCGTGTGCATCAGGGCAGGCCCTTGCAGGTGTTTGTTATATTCCGGGCCGGCCCATACAGCCGACAGGGGGAAAATATGGGCGAGATTCAGTGAACTCAGGATCGGCCTTCTGACGTTTCCCCGGCACAGGCCGGGCAGGCTCCCAAACCAGGCATCCACGGCGTTCAGCGTTTCATTGATGACCGTGAAACCCAGAGCGGATATTGTTTTCTCCAATGCCCTTACTTTCTTTTCTACGATGGTGTTGTCCTTGTCCCATACGGTGATTGTCGCCGTATAATAACCATAAGACACGACATCGTCGGCAACCTCCTGAAGAGCAATATCGGCGTCGTTGGCCTTATTGAGGGCGTCATTGTCAATCATGGCGCTTTCCGTCTGCGTGATCGTTTCTTTGATCAGGGTGAAAACTCCCTTTCTCTTGGAAAACCACTGACGGCGGTATTTCCCGATTTCGGAGAGAGCGTCCCGCTTGTCCAGAGGCAAAAAGCGCGTTGTCCAGCGGTACTCAAAATTGAGCCGGTTTAAATTGTCCATGATCCCCGGCACACTCGATCCGGGAAAACCGATGATGGACACGATGCGCAGGTGGTAATCGCCCAGGCGTGGTTCCAGGCCCGACACCAGAGGCGTATCGACAAGCAGGGCATCGAGATACATCGGTATCTCCGGTGCAATCACTGGATGGCGCTTCGGGGACACGCAGCTATGCAGATAAGTCAGGGTTTCCGAATCGTCCAGCGGCCTTGCTTCCGGCAGCAGCTCCGCCAGAAGCGCATAGATGCGGTCCGCTTCGATGATGAAGGTCTTGAGGTGGGCTTCGTAGGTTTCTCTTTCCTTTTCGTTCTCCCTTCCCCGCTCGATGAAAATTTTCTCGATTTTTCCCTGTTGCTCAGGAGGAGGAAGAAAAACGAGGGTAAAATAATACAGGCTTTCGTAGTGATTCCCCTGGGAAAAAAACTGTCGGCGCTCTTCGTCAATCAGGAGCGTTACCTGATCGGGAAAGTTGGACTCCGGGTAATCCTGGCTTTTGACCCTTTGCGCCTCGGTATATATGCCCCATCCGCCGGATAGCCGTTTCATGGCGTTATTGAGACGCGACGTTATTGATACCAGTTCGGCCTGTGTCGCACTCTCCAGATCCGGCCCCCGGAAAGCATATGACCGTTGAAAACTGCCGTCCTTGTTCAGGATAACGCCCGGAGCTACGAAAGCGGCCCAGGGCAAATAGTCTGTCAATTTGTCTGGATTTTTTTGAAATTCTCGTAAATTCAGCATTTTCTTTTTCCTCTTGCCCTATGTCGAATAGTAGCCTTTCTGTTTGATATGCCTTTTAAAGCAGTCAAAGAACTGTGGATCACGCTTGGTCATGATGACCGCGACAATGTGAATAAAAAGACAAAAGGGAATGATGTAAAAAGAGTGCAGAGCAATGCCGAAGGCGGCGGCGATGGTGCCGTTGAGTATGGCGACAGCTCGGGGAACGCCGCCAATAAGAATTTGTTCCGTCAAAGCCCTGTGGATGGGGATTTCGTATCCGTTCATGCATCACCTCTTAAAAGGCGCAGCCGCCGGCAAATCCAAAAAAAGACAGACCGAAACTCGTTGCGGAGAACGCGATGGACAGACCGAAGACAATGGAAAGGGCCTTTCTCATGAGTCCACCACCTTCACCGAAGGCCAGGCCAAGGCCTGTCAATACAATAGCTAATACACCAATCACCTTTGCTACCGGGCCGCTTATTGAGTCCAGTATCGCCTGCAGCGGGCCCTCCCAGGGCATACCTGAACCTGATGCGTGAGCCAGCGCCGGCAGTATAACGACCAAAGCCAGCGCCCCAAGAATTTCTTTTTTCATAAAATTGCCTCCTTCAGAATTAGATGGATTGCAAAACATATTGGCCTTTTTCAAAGCCAATGACTTCTGTGATTTCCTTGATTCTCCTACTGTGTCGGTATCGCTCGATGAACACGACGAGGTTGACGGCTTCCGCGATCAGGGCCTTCTGCGGGGTTGGGATGGCCTCCTGGATCAGTTGTTCGAGCCTGGTCAAGCCCCCGTGGGCGCTGTTGGCGTGAACTGTGGCGACTCCACCCGGATGCCCCGTGTTCCAGGCTTTCAAAAGGGTCAAGGCTTCCGGCCCCCGGACTTCTCCCACGATGATACGGTCGGGCCTCAGGCGCATGGTCGCCTTGAGCAGATCGTTCATGGGCACATGATCCCTCGCCCGCAAAAAAACCGTATCCGGGGCGGTGCATTGAAGTTCCAAAGTGTCTTCAATGATTATGCACCGCTCCTGTGTTGATGCCACTTCGTTAAGTACCGCATTGGCCAGAGTTGTCTTGCCACTGCCGGTTCCACCGACGATCAAGATGTTTTTTTTGTGGTGAACTGCCTCGATTATCTTTTCCCTTTGGCTTTCCGTCATGATTCCTTTCTTAACGTAGTCGGCCAGGTTAAAAACCATCAGGGCCTTTTTCCTGATGGTGAAAACAGGGGTGGAAGTCACCGGAGGCAGGATTCCCTGAAAACGGTGACCGCTTACGGGAAGTTCCGCCGAGACCATCGGGATGTCGCTGCTGCATACGGCTCCGGTGGAGCTGGCGACAAGCTCAATGACCCGTTGGGCGTCTGCGGGCAGGATTTTATAGCCCGTGTCGTCACGTCCCGTTCCCAAACGGTCAACCCACAGGTGGCCGTCCGGGTTAAGCATGAGTTCGACAACAGCCGGTTCTTCCAGGAGGGCGATAATTTGAACGCCCAGGGCTGTTTTAAGCATCTGCACAAGACGCTGTTGCGATGTGTCGGTTTCGATCTTGCGAACATTGCTGCTGAGATAGGCAGCAGATTTGTCGTTCAATACGAAGTCTCCTTTCTGAAAAATGCCATGTTGTACATTGATTTCATAGCTGGCGGTTTACCAAACTGTCTGTGTGATGGCATCCGGTATTGGTTTTCCGCATATTTCGCCTTCCTGAGTATCTTGCTGACATATTTACTGCCTCGGTAAGGGGTGCCGGTGTTGTAGCTGGAAAGGGATTTCAAGAGGATTAGGTCGGGGGGGTCTTGGGGATGATTGCGAGTGTGTATTGAGTAAAATTCGGCCAGTATTTTCGTCCCGGCCCTGATGTTAATACAGGGATCAAATAGTTGTCTGTAGTCGATTTTTCTCTTCATCAGGTGTTGCGAATTGATTTGCATCAGGCCCATGTCCAACGAATGACCTTGTGCAAGCAGATCAGCGGCAATACGGATCGCCTGTGTGCGGTCTTTCGGTTTATAGGATTTGCCGGTGGCGTTGTCCAGAATCGCCAGGGGATTCCCGCCACTTTCCACCTCAATGATTGCCTGTATCGTGGCCGGATGAACATCCGAACCACAAGTAGCGCAAAGGGGAGCTAAGGTTAGCAGACCTGCTAATAATAATGTCGTCATATCAATACGTCCATACTGGGGTGGCCTTGCCTCTTATTGCAGATAAGGAAACAGGGCCGAAATATCTGCCGTCAAACGAATTGCTTATATGCGTTGAAACCGGGAGAAATTCGCCAGGTTTAACTTTTACAGTTCCCTTGATGAATGATAGTGGTTTCCCTTCGCTGTCCCCGGTAAATACCTGGCCGACATGCTTTCCATTGATAAAGAAACGAGAGCCTTCAACGGCATAAGTATCACCCGAGACAGCGCCGACATACTTGATTAAGGGCCAACCGGAAGGAAGCCAACCACGGCCATAAATCAATGGCCTGGCTACGGGGGGAGGATCAAAAATGACTGCAACGCCTGGCTTGATATCGCTGATTTTGAATTTTTGAATTCGATAGATTCCTCTAGGAAAACTAGCGGATAAATTGAGATAAAAGAGTTTTTTATTGGAGGGATAAAGCTGTAAAGATAGAAGGAGGAAACAGAAAATGATGATTAGAATGTAACGGCGTTTTGTAGAGATTTTGTCTAACATATCGCCCTCATTATCTAAAACACGAGGCACATAGCCTGAATAGTTTATAAGGGAACATATACTTGTTAGTCTATGGTGTCAAGAAAATTTTTTTGATTATTTTTAAAGTTGAATTTTTCTATTCAAGATCAGGGGGGCCTATTTTAACCTTCGGGCAAAGTTGAACGTAAAGAAGTTTTCTTACATAATCACTGAAAGATAATCCTTTATTCTTACAAAATTCTCTAATTGCCTCAGCTTCTTTCTCCGTCAATTTAATACCAAGCATCATGGTTCTTGGTTTGTGATTTATTTCTTCCATGAGGATTCCTTTAGCTTGATTATGTTTTTAAAATCATCCAAACCAAGATGCACTCGAATTAAATTTCTTAAAAATTCACTGATTGTGTAGCCTTCAGCACTGCAATGATTACGAATCACTTCATGTTCCTGCTCTGATACCAGAAAGGTCATACTAATATTTCTAACAACTTTTTTTTTAGTTGCCATGTAAATTCCATAAGTTAAAAGATATCTATTTTAAGACAATGTTGCTATATATAAAAATGATGGTAAAGTTTCAATTCTTATTTAAGGCTTTTTTGAATAAGATATCCATTCTTTTCCTATTGCCCTTCTCACAACCATAAGTTGAAGCAGAAAAAGCCGCTCAAACGAACAGTTATCAAGTGGAACCCCGTTAAATATATTTTTAATACTTTCTTAATTTACTAATATATGGTATTAGTAAAATCGTAAATTAATAAATACGTACTTCTGGTTTTTATTTAAGGAGTTTAAGTCTATGTCTTTGATAAAGCTAAACAGACACGGTCAAATTACTATCCCGGCTAATCTTAGAAAACATTTGAATATCGGCGAGGGAAGCTATTTAGAAATTAAAAAAGAAGGCGGCGCTATTATTTTAAAACCGGTCAAGGTCGTGGATGTGGAAGAATCTTCATTAAAGAATAATCGAGAAGCTTAATCATATGGACAAAAACATCATTGCGATCATCAACCAAAAAGGCGGCGTCGGTAAAACGACCACATCCATAAATTTTTCCGCCGGCCTGGCCCGGCAAAACAAAAAAACCCTACTGATTGATCTGGACCCCCAGGCCCATTCCACCATCGGTTTAGGAATTGAGCCAGAAAGTTTTTCAACATCAATCAGCGACGTACTAGCCAAGAAAAAACCCATTACAGAGACGATCTTGCCGACCGGCACGCCGAATCTGTTTATTGTTCCATCACATATCCGCCTGGATAAAATTGAACAGCAGTTAGCTCCCGAGCTCTTTCGAGAAAGTTTTTTACAAAAAGCAATCAAAGGGCTTGATTTCGATTATATCGTAATCGATTGCCGACCCACTCTGGGAACTTTAACCATCAATGCCTTATTTGCCGCTAATTTCATCATCGTTCCTTGTGAAATGGGACGCTATGCACTGGATGGCTTTTCCGACCTCATGGAAACGATCGAGCATGTGAAAAACGGAGATTTTAACAAGACTGATTTTATCCGGATACTTTTAACCAAATATGACAACCGTAATAAAGTGAGCAATGACTGGGTCCTTCAACAATTAGAGCCCTTTAAACACCTTATTTTTCAAACCTGCATTCGGCGAAATGAAGCCTTGAACCAATCCCAAATGGCCCAAGAAACGATTTTCGATTTCAAAGCGGAAAGCAGCGGTTCGCAAGACTATGCGCAATTAATTAATGAGTTTTTAAGCCTATGACCGACGTAAGAAAAAAACTAGTTGGCAAAACAAGCAAGTTGGCCCAGGACAGGCCGAAACAAGACGACCACCCGGCCAATTTAAACGGCGACATGGAAGGCAGCTTTTACCATATCGACATCGAATTGGTTCAACCAGATCCGGAGCAGCCGAGGAAATATTTTGATCCGAAAGCCTTGGAAGACCTGGCCAATTCTATTAAAGCCAAAGGCATCCTGCAACCAGTTCTTATACGGAAGACCGAAGACGGGCAAATTATGTTAGTGGCTGGCGAAAGGCGCTTTCGTGCCTCTAAAATAGCCGGGTTGGATAAAATTCCGGCTATTTTAACCAAAGGAGATCCCCTGGAAATTTCCATTGTGGAAAATCTGCAGCGGGAAAACCTCAATCCCATAGAAGAAGCCGAAGCGTTAAGCAAAATGATCGACAATCACGGCTACACTCAAGAAAAATTAGCTTTTGCCATCGGCAAGGGCCGTTCCACTATCACCGAAACCCTCGGTCTGGTTAAACTGCCGGCAGAGATCAAAGAAGAATGTCGGCGCGCCGACACTTACCCCAGGAGGTTGCTAGTCGAAATAGCCAAGCAAGACACACCGGAAGCCATGATTGTTCTATTCAATCAGGTCAAAGCCGGAAATTTAAAAAGCGATGACGTCCGCACCATTGTCAGAAAGCGGGCAGAAAAAACAAAGCGTACCCCGGCGGAAATCGCCTTGGAGCGGATCCTGTCTTTAAATACTTTTTTGAATAAAGTTGACTTTACAACGATTGAAAAGGGACAAAAAAACCAATTATTAACCGAGCTGCAAAATCTTAAAGATAAGATCGAAGAGATGATAAATTAAACATTCGGTGCACTGAACTTTTTAAAATATACCGACTAGGTATTGGTATTTCGCCGACCAGACAGGCTGTTGATAACTTTTGGGGGCACTGATATTACGCCGACCGACTACTGATATTACGCCGACCGACTACTGATATTATGCCGACTGACTATTGATATTATGCCGACCAAAATAAGTGTAACTAAACGAATGTAAAAGCGAAAAATAGTGGTAAATAACGTTTATAAATATAATGTAAATAACGTTTAAAAGAGAAACGTTGATAACAGCAATGAAAAAACTAGAAGACACCACAAAATCTGAACAAGAACTCTCAAAAAGCAAGTATGAGCTTACCCTTTCTGAGTTTCCAATTTTCATTTTATCCAATAGCGCAAAAAAAGAAATTAAGTCTCTTGTTTATGAAGATACGATAACTGGTAAAGACAACCAGTTGATAAAAAGAGAATGGAAAGTTATACCCGATGCGGAATACGGATTCGGCACGGCCAGCACTTTCGAAACTCTTTATGATCTATTCCAAATATGGAAAGAAAATAATTTTGCAGAACAGTCCATTCAATTTGGTTCCATCTACAATCTCCTAAAAAGAAAAGGACAAAGTGTTAACAATCAGCAATATCAGAAAATCATCAAAGACCTGCATTGTCTGGTTGGTATAAGAATAACCGCCAAAAACGCTTTTTGGGATAATACACTCCAGGCTTATGTCGATATGACCTTTCATTTATTTGACCATCTGGACCTATACAAAGAAAAACCAACAGGACAGGCTACACTACCGTTTACAAGAATTAAAGCCAGCGATGTATTGTACGGCAGCATTAAGAAGAACAGCCTTCTGACCGCTGATTTTGACAGCCAGTTTTTCCATTCCTTGACTCCGATTGAACAGCGGATTGCCCTTTATCTTTCCAAAGTTCTTAAAACGAAAAAAAGCTATTCCCGGGAAATGCTGAAACTGGCCGAGCAGATTCCTATTCATTCACAACTGACCAAACATATCAAACAGGAATTTAAAAAAGCCTGCAACGGATTAATTAGTAAAGGTTTTAAGTTGATGGACCGTTGGGAATTTAAAAAGGCCAACGACGGAAAAACGGAGCTTATTGTATTTTACAGATCAGGAACGCCGTCAACTCAGAAGCCCAAAGAAAAGGGGCAATACCACAAGGAAAATTACCAAATTGAATGTTTGGTCGAAGATATTTTGGAAGTTTGTAATGATGTAAATAGTATAAATTATTATAAAAAAATTGCACGGTGCGTTCCTGATAATATTATTTACAGAGCTATAGCAGAAGTCAAAGAAACAAGTTCGCTGGGAGAAGTTAAAAAAAGCACAGGTTCCATTTTCACTCACCTAATCAAAAAATATGCGGCGGAACTGGGGATAAACCTTTAATCAACATTTCCCTTTCCCTTAATTCTTTTAAATTATTAAATTTTTTGTATTTGTGGCAGCGGACGGCGCGTCCAGTCCTAGCATATGTGTCTTAAACGCCAAGATCCCGACTGTCTTATTTTAATGTGTTACGCCAAACCAGACCACGCCCACCGGCACCGCCCGCTGCATCATTTTTTAGTTAACTATTTGTTTTTATCCCCCCCTGCTTGTGGTTATAAATATATAACAACTGTTTAAAAACCTATGTGATTCTTTACCGCCGAAAAAGTATGTCGCACTCCGACTCTTCGTCTCCATGCCGTCACACCTTTTCGGCGGAATCACACATAAACAATTGTTATACCTTTATGTTCATTCTTCCCACCCTGGTATTAAAAAATAAAATAAATCACTTTGGTCTTTTTTTATTGTTTTGAAGGGGAAGCCCAGGGAAGATATATCCTCCCTGATCCCCTTATACCCCTCGCACCTACCATTACCTTTGTTTTAAAAACCAGCCGGCGGCCCTTTGGGGGCAAAATATCCATGCCTTCCCTTGCTCTTGCCGATTTCCCTTTTTCTTCCCAGCGGATATCCCGCTGCCCTTGGCGGTGAAAATCGGCAAGGCCTCTATGCTTTGTTTCAATACTACGCGAAAAAAGCACTCCGGCCCGCTGCGCTCACGCATGGATAACGGACGCCTCCGGCGTCCTTTTCGCCCTGGGGCCCGCTTTGCAACCGAAGCTGGTTTTTAAAAATGTTTTTGTGGGGAAAACCATTTTAAATCGAAAGGAGAAAAAAAAGATGAATATTGCGGAAATTATCACCAATCGCATTCTTGAGAAGTTGGAAAGCGGCACAGTGCCCTGGCATAAACCTTGGGCAAACGATGAAGCTCCGAAAAACCTAATCACAAAAAAGGAATACAGGGGTATTAATGTTTTTATGTTGGCATGCGCTGGTTTTACTTCCCCATTTTGGGTATCATACAAGCAAATTAAAGAATTGGGAGGCAATGTAAAAAAGGGCGAAAAAGGTTGGCCTGTTGTATTTTGGAAATTCATAGACAAAGATGATTCCGATGATAATAAAAAACACATCCCCTTTTTACGATATTATACAGTTTTTAATGTAGATCAAACCAGCGGCATTGATGAAAAAAAAATACCGGAATTGGCGGCAAAATATAACGAAATTGAAAAACTCGAACAATGCGAAGCCGTCGTTCTGGCAATGCCGCAACGTCCGGAAATTACTCACAACGATCAGAGAGCTTATTATACGCACTCGAAAGACAGTGTTAACATGCCCAAGATGGAATCCTTTGACGGAGCAGAGGAATATTACAGTACCCTTTTCCACGAACTAACGCACAGCACAGGACACGAGAGCCGCTTAAGTAGAAAAGGAATTATTAGCGGAATCGCAGCTTTCGGAACAAAAGAATATAGCAAGGAAGAACTTGTAGCCGAAATGGGAGCAGCTTTTTTATGTGGCCATTGCCAGATCGACAACAAAACCATTGATAATAGTGCTGCCTATATAAAGTCATGGTTAAAAAAGTTAAAAGACGATCCGAAAATGGTTATCTTGGCCGCCGCACAAGCACAAAAGGCAGCTGATTTTATTCTTGGGATTGAAAAATAAAAAAGCCCGGCCACCTTATCAAACGGGTGGCCGGGAGCATGGTATTTTTAGATAATATTTTCTTTACAGAAAGTCCTTTTGTTCTTAACCTCCGTTCGAGGGGCCTGGCTGAAATGGCTACTGTCGAATACCAAGAGAAACTTGCAGCTCCTTGTTAGATAATTTTCGAGTCATGAAATCGCTACACTTCTTCCTGTAATACACGATTTTTACATTTACATTTTTATGACGGATTGTAACTGGTAATCATTAAGTAATGAGTTTCACATAATAAGAACAAACGTAACCGAAAATCCAAGCAGTAGTGGCTGCACTTTTCAGTCGTAATCATATCCCGTACAGTATTATTACCGATTTATACAGACGGTATAAATCGGTAATAGAAAAAAATTAAATCAAGATTAATACCTTGATTTAATTTAATAATAGAAGTAATTACTACCTCGTTGATAAATTATTTATACAGAAGGCAGCGGTCTGTGTTTGCAGATTTATACAGACTGTATAAACATTGTTGTGATGCAAAAGTTAAAATGGATGTACTCCAATGAATCCTCTCTCAAAACACCTCATTACTGGTACAGTAGGTGAACTCCTCGTCCAACTAAGGCTGCTTCAATATGGTGTTCAAGCTGCTCATCCTCTCAAGGATTCTGGCAATGACCTTATAGCGATACGCGATAAAACACTTAAAGCAATTCAGGTTAAAACAACAGCCATGGATGGCAAACTAAGGAAGCCTGCAGAACGCCTCTACAATATTCTCGCCTTTGTGAGATTACATGGTGAAAACGACGAACTGTCACTGGATAAGTCTGAGGTCTATCTTATTAAAAAAGAGGAAGTTGATGGATGCAAAAATGTAAAAGATCACCTTAACAATTATAAGATTTCTCAAGATTTGATCGATCGTCTTTTTCCTCCTTCCAATGATGCAACAGCATAAACCTTTGCCGCACGTTTCTGCAGCAAAGGGTATACTTTTCTTTTTATGCTGGCATGATACAAATGGAGAAATGATTCCATGAAGACATTGAAATATTTTTATGCATTCTTGTGGTTATTTATAATTCCAGTAGTTATTGGTTTATCGGTGGAAAATTTTCTTATCAAGATATACAATAATTTTAACAAGCATCTTTTAGCCGGACTGGTAGTATGTCTTCTGAATAGTTTGGCTGTTTCATGGATACCTGGAGGTTTTCTTATCAATGGCTTCAATATTCGAGAGAAACACGACTTTGTAATATTAACATTATTATTATCTATTGCAGGGCTTGTTACTCCGCTAATAGCCGGATTTGAGTCTTTTGGTACCGCTGTTACAGTGCTTTTGATATTATCTGCATTGCTAACTATGGATATTGTAAAAAAAGAAATGCATGAAATATCCGAACGACTGCAGTATTCAAAGGAATGAATTGGCACGTTTATGAAGCTTTACATTAAATCATAACCAGCCGCTAAAGCCGATCGCTGCCCGCTGGGCTGCTCCGGCTTAGCTTTTCATTCCCGGCGACTGCGTCGCCGGGAATCGCGGCGCTCACTCCGTTCGGCCTTGTCCCGTCGCCTTGCGCCGGAACAAGGCACTTCACCTGTCGGCTCGGCCGTCGAACCTTCGGTTCGCCATCCGCTCCGCAGGTGAGCGCCGCGATTAGCGCCACTCTATTTCGATCCGTAATGCTCAGTTCTTAATAATCTGCCGCCATTCACCCTTTGTAGGTGTTGTCATTCCTGGCCACATCCTCGTTTTTATGAAGAAAGGCTCGCTGATTACAGGTTGTAACGTGCGAAGTATTGACAGTAGATTTTTGGCTCGTATAGAATACTTTTCAAATTTACTTCATTCCATCTTTGATAATAGCTTTAAGTTTATTGATGTCATTGAGGTGTTTACAACTTATGATAAATTCAATTCCGCGGATTTAAGGCTCAATAATTCTAAGAAAGCAATCAAAAATATAATATCCACTAAAAAATTAAAACAAGAATTTATAAAAGAGGCATTTGTTATTGCTCCAAACTCTGAAAGTTCAGAATCCATTGAATTGCTAACTGGCGTTTTAAACAACTTAGATTTATATGAATGGATATTCCCAAATAAACAACCAGGGCCAAATAGTGATTTCAATAATCCTATTTATGGGGGACTGGAAACAAGATGTGAATTTACATTATGTTGGAATTACAAGAGCCCGAAAAGGGTGTTTTTTTATTTCAAGTTCCGTACGAAAAGAACTAATTATGAAGGGAACATAAGGAAAGGAATGGAAAGGACTCAGAATTTTTATGGCTTAGCAATATTGAAAACTTAAGATTTAAAAATTAAAAAGGCAATACATAAGTAATTCACTTTTATAAGCCACACTCATTGCTGGTACTGCGGCCGCAGATGAGCCCATACTTTAAATTGGCTTATAATAAAAATCATTTACAAGGATACTAATATGGAAGAAAATAGTTTCGAAATCATGTATAACCGATTGGAAAGCATATCGAAGGAAATTCAAGGAGAAAATCTCACATTAGATGAAGTTCATGTTCTTTACAAAGAAGGGATTACTTTATCTGAGAAATGTATTGCACATATTGATGCGCTAAAAAGGGAAGTTGAGAATGGAAAAAAGCAAGGGTAATTCGATCATCGATATACCTAATAATGCTTTTTCTGTTCAGCGCTTTTTAAACGCAATTAAGGAACCTATAAAAGCCACATTTCAAAACCAGTCTTTCACGGTTTATGGAGACGTTGATAGAGTCTCCCCCTGGAATGGTTGTTATTATCTGAGTCTTGTAGAAAAAGCTTCTTCTTATACCTATAATCTTAAAATATTTATTTCAGAACAATTAGCCCTTAAGAATAATATTGAAATAAGACCCAAAATGAAACTTCTTGTTGTGGGAATTGTTGTATTGAATAAGAATGAGATACAGTTCAATGCATTGCAATATGAGGACCTTGGATATAGTAGACTTCATAGACAAATCGAGGACTGGAAGAAGACATATAAACACGTCTTTGAAAGGGAAAAGAAAAAGCTTCCGCTGCTTTGCCGACGAATAGCAATTATATCAAACCCTACTATCCAAGGCTATGAGGACTTCGGTAGTGTATAATTTTTTGTGTAAATTTAAAGGAGCCAAAAAGGTAGAAAATAAGGCGCTTTTCCTTTAGAAGGGTTTTTCCCCAAAAACCTAATCATGAAGGAGAAAGCGCCATGAAACTGGAAGTAACGGTAGCGGAAATTGCAGATATTTTCAAGGTTATTCAGGAACGGCCGGAACAACTCTTTGAGATGATCCGGTTAGATATTAGAGATACAGTTGGGAAGTATTTGACGTCCATGATGGAAACAGAACTGACCCACTTCATGGGAAGAGATGCCTATGTTCGAGTTGCCGGCAATGAAAAGCATCGCAACGGTTCCTATGATCGGTCCTTCACATTAAAGAATATAGGAGAGGTCAAAGTCAAGGTTCCACGTGATCGTGAAGGTGAATTTAAGACCTCGGTAATTCCCAAGAGCAAGCAATATGAGGCAGAACTTGGCAGAGATTTGGGAGTTTTGTATTTAGGTGGTATCAGTACCCGGAGTCTCTCCATGATTTCTGAGAGGTTAATTGGCCGGAAGATATCTCCGGCGGAGATCAGCTCTGTCAATGTGGAATTAACGGAGGCTGTGTTAAAATGGCGGCAGCGAGATTTATCACCAGAGCCTGTTAAGTATCTTTTCATAGATGGTGTCCATTTTAACATGCGTTTGGAGCGAAGCATTGAGAATGTTCCTGTTCTTGTGGCTATCGGTGTGACGGAAACAGGGCAGAAGCTGGTTTTGAGTTTGCAATCCGGAGATAAGGAATCGGCAACGTCTTGGCGGGAGTTTTTTAAAGATTTAAAATCCCGTGGATTGGACGTAAGCAAAGTAACGTTAGGCATTATGGACGGATTGCCGGGGCTGGAGACCGTCTTTAAGGAAGAGTTCCCCCAGGCTAAGACCCAGCGCTGCCAAGTCCATGTGGCGCGGAATGTCTTGGCCAAAGTGCCAAAGAAGTTCAAACAGGAAGTGGCGGATGATCTGCGATCTATCTTCTACGCTCCTTCACGCGAGGAGTCTTGGGCGTATTTTGAATCCTTTCGGCAGAGATGGCAAAAGAGTGTTCCTACTGCGGTCGAATGTCTGGAACGGAGCATTGATGCCTGTTTGACCTTTTTCAACTTTCCTCCTGACGAGTGGATCTCATTAAGGACGACCAATATTATTGAGCGGCTGAACAAGGAATTCAGAAGAAGGACCAGGCCGATGGAGATATTGGCTGGAGAGGCAGCCTGTTATCGAATTCTGGCTTTTATATGTTTGAAAATGGAATTGCACTGGCGGTCAAACCCTGTAGGTAAAGTGCGTAAGAATCTGCCTTTCTTCAAAGAATTGGCCTATGAAAATTTTACACAAAAATCTTGACAGTACCAGGACTTCAGTAAACATCTGCGATATGGAGAGCTCACCGTAATAGAGACTAAAATGCAGGGAGATAAGGTGGCAGAAGATGTTGTGTTTGCTATTGAAAAGATAAACTCAACTAAGAATTATGATTGCATACTTATCGTTAGAGGCGGTGGTAGTTTTGCGGATC
>Ga0209098_1002278_pt1 | contig 17095 bp, 17 predicted proteins | sample AD_JPNHW1_MetaG_FD_184429 | JGI IMG/M metagenome (GOLD analysis project Ga0209098, IMG submission 184429) | Active sludge microbial communities of municipal wastewater-treating anaerobic digesters from Japan - AD_JPNHW1_MetaG (SPAdes) (version 2) | ecosystem: Engineered > Bioreactor > Anaerobic... | reverse complement strand
AAGGACATCCGGCGGGTCCAGCACGCGGACCTCCTGTGCAGGATCCTCATACAGACAAAGGATGTCCTGGATAAGGTTCGCAAGCGCCATGCCGTCGCAGATACTGTGGTTGCACAAAAGAAGGAGGTCGGAAACCTCCGGTGACTGCAGGAGCACCAACCTGATGAGCGGTCCCCTTCCGATATCGAACGGCACCCGGGCCTCTTCTTTCAGTTCGTCAAGCCACTGGTGTTCTGACACTCTTTGAACAATCCTCATCGGGACCGGCGGAACGCCTCCCGATGAGAACCATGCCTCGTGCCGCTCATCGAACACGACCTTTGCGCGGAGCAGCGGGTGTCTTCGGGAGGCCGTATCGAGCGCCTGCCGGAGCCGGATCGTATCAACAGCGCCGGTGATCCGGGCCGTCATGATGATGGTAAATAACGGGCCCATGAAGAACAGCCGTTCGCAGCGGGACATCTTCCGGATACAGCCGGGGATACGGGAATTTTTCACGTTTCGCATTTCAGTATGAGGTGGCATTCCGGCTGATGGTCTGGCCGGACTGGTTTCTTTCCCGGATTTACCGGGGTTTATTGCTGGTTGCATTTCTGATTCTCGTCTGGTCTGGAATTATTCTCATGAGCAATTCATGGATGTTCATGAACCCGGGACGGATCACCTTCCAGCATCGGCGATTAGCCGTTCTCCCGGCGCCATTATCTCCTGATCCCAACGGAGGGTATTTTTCCGTGATGAGGGATGCGGGCCGGTCGCAAATGACCTCCCGGGACATCCGGAACATGGACGGACGGTGCGGGAACCGGTACGCACGCTGACATGAACCGGTCCCGTTGATGGAAAACCCGCCGGAGGATAACAGCATTACTGGTTACACTATTCTGCCTCCGCGTGAACGCGAGGGCCTGCTGCTTCTCCGGGCATGAACATCAGGGAGATATTCCGGTTATGGAAATCCGGTCTCCCGCTGGTTCGGGGTATTAAAACTGCATAACCGGTATGGAGCATGAAACTCCAAAAACCCTGTGATCCGTTTGCCCGGGATGCCCCGTTTTCCCCCTGGGATTGTGTCGCCGTCGGAATGTCCCGGGGAGCCCTGGTCTGTTATATGCGGTGGGGCGGGGCCGGGCTCGTACTGATTGGGCGGACCCGGGGCCGGTGGGGAGGGGGCGGTCGTCAATTGCCGGAACCGGGGACACTGAGCAGCGCCGGTACGGATGGGTCGGGAAGTGAAGATGAAACAATTTATTCATCGGACAACATACGAGAACATAGAAAGCTCAAAGGTTTTCCCGATGGCACCAGATTCCGACGAATGGTTCCGGCAGGCACAATACGATATTGGTACTGCCGAATCGCTGCTTACCGCAGAACGTTATCCTCCGGTTATATTCTTCTGCCATCTCGCTTTGGAAAAATCTTTGAAGGCATTGTACGCGGAAAAGTTCAACGATAATCCGGATAAGACCCACAGCCTCGTATTCCTGGTTGAAATCCTTGAACTGCAATTACCACAAAAGTTCATGGACCCGCTGTTCGTTATCAACCGAATCGGGATTACCGGGCGTTATCCCCATAACCTTGATGTGGTCCTTGAACAATATACCAAAGAAAAGACCGAAAAAATTGTTCGCGAGACAAAGGAGATTCTCACATGGTTGATGCAAAGGTCCTCGAAGCGGTGAATTTTTTCAGCGCTGTCGTAACAAAAAACGGAATCCGTATCCACGATCTTATCCTGTTCGGGTCATCGGGCCGGGGAACGACAACCCCCCGGAGTGATATTGATATCGCAATAGTCTCCGGCGATTTTGCAGGAAAGGATATTTTTGAACGGGCCCTCATGACGAAAGATGCCGAGATCCAGACCGTGAGAAAATTCAGGGTGGCACTCGATGTGCTTACGCTGACCCCGGAAGAATACCGGGATCCGGCTTCACTCATTGCAGGCACTATCCGGAAAGGAATTGTTGTGCCGACTGTTTCTTCCGCGTGAAGAAACCGGGAAGATTAACTCAAGTTCCCTCTCCCTTTCGTACCTTCCTGTATGGTGCGGACCCGGAACCGGAACGGTACTGAGGCCGTCGTGCTTCTCCGGAACCTGCGGTACTGAGGAGCCGCCAGATCAGATGTGGCCATAAGCCTGAGGGATCTCGATTATGGTACGGGGTTTTAAAAAAAATATGCTCTGGAGAAAACATCCATGGATCGATTTTACCGGAAGAACCGGGACCCGGTTCTGTGCTCAAAATCGGATCGCGATTGATCCGGATTGGTTTTCGATCGCGATCGTGATCGCGATTGCCGTTTCAAAATCGGGATCCGGTTGTGAAATGAAAATCGCGGATCGATTTTGAGATCAAAATCGTTGATCGATTTTCCCATGAAAATCGGGATCCGATTTCACGTTCCGTCTGTACTTGTGGGTCCAAAACCGGTTTTCAATCGCAGATCGATTTTGAGATCAAAATCGCTGATCGATTTTCACATGAAAATCGGGATCCGATTGTGAAAGGAAAATCGGTTCCTGATTTTTCCGGAACGGTTTTCGATCGCGATCGTGATCGCGAATGCATTTTCAAAATCGGGACCCGGTTGCGAACCCCGGGAAATTTTTCCGGCCATACGATCTGGTGATCGGTTCGAAGGGATTTTTTTAAAACCCAGGATGGGATCATGACCGCCTGCCATTCGTACTTGTTGCATGCGGTGGGGCGGTGCGGGCTGGTGGTGATTGGGCGGACTGGGGCCGGCGTGGTACCAAGGCTATCGCCTGGCGCCGGTGCCAGGGCACTGATGACTGGTTGATTACATGGGGCATCTGGATACCTCTCATGAGGGTCTATCCGGGCACGTATCGGGCTCCGATTGCCCTCATGAGAGGGTGAGCCGGTGAATTTCGTGCAAAAGAGGGGCAATTAAGTACACGGGTTTCCGGGGCAGCGTTTTACCGCGGATTTGAGGCTATCCGGGCGAGATACGCGGCGATTTCTATACATTAACAGACAATAACCAGAGGCAAAAGTCCTGCCCGGTCGTGGTACCGTAGGGCCAAATGAAAGGAAGGGCCTTTTGGGTAGTCGGGGATCTACGGCGGGAGGTGGTGGGGCGGGGCCGGGGTTGTGGGGATTGGGCGGACCCGGGGCCGGTTTAGTACCGGACCCGTAGTCAGGCGCCGGAACCGGGGGCACTGAGCAGCGCCGGTACGGGAGGGTCGGACTATGTGCATCAAGAAAGAACAAAACAAATTCCAGATTTTTTATGCTGGTATTATATTCCACAACTCTGAAGTAATTTCCATACGATTCGATCAATACCCTCAAACTAAAATCCTCTCTGGAGAAAAAATGAAAATCTACCTGGATGTCTGCTGCCTGTACAGGCCGTTTGACGATCAGCTTGTTCCACGGATCCGATACGAAAGCGAAGCGGTAATTGCAATTCTGAACCGGTGCAACCGGGACTGGGAACTGGTCTGGAGCTCGGTGATAACGTATGAAGTCTCAAAAATAATCGATCACCAGAAGAAGCACTACGTGACTTCCACCGCAGCAAAAACAACAACGAATATCGTTGTCGACAGGAACATAAAAGATCGGGCTGCACTTTTCATGGGCTGGGGAGTAAAAGCCGTCGATGCCCTGCATGTTGCCTGTGCCGAAAAGGCAGGAGCAACGGTCTTCCTCACAACCGATGATATGTTGAAAAATATTATGTGCCTCCACAGCGATACAATTCCCATACGAGTGGTAAATCCAGTTGCGTGGTACGAGGAGGTGACGGGAAATGAAAGTGAAGACACTTCATGAAATCCATGATGAAGGAATGAATGCTCTCCTGAAGACCCTCGGGCCCGTCGATATGATACGGTTTATCCAGATGTTCGACCACGGACACGGCGATTATACGAAAGACCGTAAGCAGTGGCTCAGCAATGATCTCGACGAGGTCTGTGAAGAGATCCAGCAGATGCAGAAGCAGGAATGAAACTGCGTTTTTGCTTCTGTTTTTTTTCTGATTATTTTTCTATCCCCCTCCAACCCGTACGCGTGCGGGGGGGTTGCCGGCCAACCCCCCTCCCGTTTTCTTCCGGATGCGAAGGAACCCCCCCACCCTCATGGGGGGGAGGTAGGCCGGGAACCCCCCCAGGCCAGTGACAGGATTTTCCCTGCGCCTTGGGAATGGAAACCTGTGCAAAACCTCCAGTGCCGTCGAAAAACCCCGGCAGAATAACCTCCGGGCCCGCTGCCGGGAACGAGGCCTGGCCCGGAATCCGGAGGGGGGGTAGGCCGGCAACCCCCCTCCCTTTTTCTTCCGGACGCGAAGGAACCCCCCCGGGCTGCGTGCGTGTGGGGCGGGGCTTGTGGGGGGTGGGCGGACCCGGGACTGGATTGATGAAGGGGTCGTCGTCAAACGCTAGGGGGGGATTGGGGCACTGAGGAACGATGGTGCGGGAAGGCCAGGCATAATAATTCCTCTATTCAGAACCTTCAATCCGAATATTTATTTGCAATTCCCGTTATCTCAATCATATGATTGTTATTGATGTTCTAAATGAAAATTCGGGTTCCGTAACTGCGATCGCAACAGTAATTTTAGCGGTAATTACTTTCTATTATCTATTAGAAACAAGTAAAATTAGAAAAGAATCTGAAAAAAACAGAGAGTCTTCTGAAAAACAAGCGGAAAAATCAAGAATTTTATCCATTCGACCTTATGGAAACATCACCCTATCAGATTATCAAAACAAACTTGCCATCGAAGTAGAGAATGCTGGGATGGGTCCATTGATTGTTAAATCGATTGAAACTAGTAAAGGCATATATGGAATCAAAGGTTATCCAAAAGATTGGATAGATGACACTATGCCTGAAATAATTTGGGCAGATTTTCGAAACGATCTTGAAGAACATGCAATCGCCTCTGGGGATACTTGTGTTCTTTTGGAGTACAATCTTCGTCTAGTTGAAAGTTCCAAAGAAGAAATGAACCAAGTTCGGCAAATATTGAAGGATTTGACAATTACAATAAAATATTCGGATATTTACAACAATGAGCAACCTATTTTACGCCGAGAACTTGGTTGGTTTGGGAGGAATAATAGAAAACAACAATCGGATGTGGGATGAGTTTTCCTCGTTCGAAGTGCATTCCATTTGATCATGGATTTACAGCTCCTAGCCGGCATGTGGTTGTGCGGTCCCGTCCTCTCTTCTTTTTGACGGACTCAGAGTCGGATTGGTACCGCGGCCGTCTTTGTATCTCTTATATCGAGGGCACTAATCAGCGCCGATCCTGATGGATCGGCTATGTGTGGGGCTGGGGCGGGACTGAAAAATGGAGGAGGCTGTCGTTTGGTGTTGGAACTGATGGCACTTAATTGGTTTATGTGAAGAATTTTTGAATCCTATGATTACTATTTTCTTTTCGAAAAATAATCCAGTAGTTTAATGGAATTTGCAATTTCTGAAAATAATGAGCGGATCGTTGCAACTCCCGGCGCTAATGCGTTTTGTGAATTGTGCGGCGAGACGATGATTCCTAAATGTGGCCCAATAAAGATTCACCACTGGGCTCATAAATCCAAAAGGAATTGTGATCCTTGGTGGGAACCCGAGACTGATTGGCATAGGAATTGGAAAAACCTAGTTGACGCAAATTTAAGAGAGAAGGTAATTGTTAAAAATGGTGTGAAACACAGAGCGGATATCCAATTGTTATCCGGGATTGTTGTGGAATTACAAAATTCTCCTTTATCAATTGATGAACGATGCGAAAGAGAAACATTTTATGAAAAAATGCTATGGATCATTCATCTTCCAAACGCAAAAATTACGGATATCGAACCTAGCGAGGAAAATGACTTTTTTTGCGATATATCGGTACAAATAAAAAATATCAATGAATGGATCTACTGTGCCCCTCATTCAAGCCCAATTTTTTTAGACTTTGGCGACAAGGATAAAATATTTCATATAACTGAATTTGAAGATTCCTCAACTAAAAAAAGAACTAGAACTCTTCATGGAAAATATTTTGATAAAGAGAAATTCATTTATTTTTTGGGGCCGACTTCTCTCGAATTTGACTTAACGCCAATAAATTTGTCACATTCTCATAGAGATTATCGGAGGATAAAAGAAAAATTGCATCATGCCAATAACCGTTTGCACATGGTAAAAGAAGAACTGTGCATTTTAAGGCAACAAAAGGAATTCAGAGTGAAAAATGCCGATGTTGAAAGAATAAATGAGGAAATACGAAAAAATGATGAAGACTACATTAAAAAACTCCAATATGAAAAAGATGCAGGGAAGCGACAACGACAGCGTGATGCCGAGATTGCTAAGAAACAACAAGATGAAGAAGAGATAGTTAACAAATGACAAGATGAAGTGAGGGGACCTGGCTTGCGCGGATTTGGCGGACCCGGGGCCGGATTTAGTACGGGCCCCGTCGTCAGTTGCTGGTACTGATGGCACTGAGAATGGGGGTACCGTATGATCGTGCCACAAGAGTGAGTTTAATCTTCATCTGAAAGATCTTATTGTTAATAAAAAAAATCAAAATTAAAATGGGATTAGGAAAAATGGCCCGGTGCACTCATTGCCAATACTACAAATGGCGGCACATTCTTCCCGGAGGTTGGTTCAAAGTATGCATTAGGATCCCCGATAGTCTCGGAAAACCGAGTCGTTGTGAATATTTCGTTAAGGAAACAAAACAAACAAAAATTATCTGATTGTCTAGCGTATCACCCTCTCACAATTTGGCCACATGCGGTGAGGCGGGGGACGGGATTGTGGGGACTGGGCGGACCCCCGTGGGTGCCTACGAGATGGCTGTCGTCAATTGCTGGTTTTGAGGGAGCATGGGAGGCGGGTATTTCTGTTCCTGAGAAAACCTCAATGGATCGATTTTACCGGGAAAATCGGGATCCGATTGCGGAATGAAAATCGGTCACCGATTTTTCCGGAACGGTTTTCAATCGCGATCGTGATCGCGATTGCAGTTACGAAATCGCTGATAGATCTTCGCATGAAAATCAGGATCCGATTGTGAAGGCTGGGAAACTTATCCGGTCATACGATCTGGAGATCGGGTCGACCGGTTTTTGGTGAGAGAATTCGCGGCGGGATGGTAATTCGTCATGCTTATCGGTTGCGTGCGGGAGGCGGGGGCCGTGGTTGTGATGAGGGTTGGGCGGACCTAGAGCCAGAGGAGAAAAAATATGTCGAATGTTTTTTAAAGAATCAAGAGTTTTATTAAATGTGAAATAGATGGACGTTTTTATCAGTTGGTCTGGAGATCGAAGTAAAAAAACCGCGCTCCAATTTAAAGAATGGTTGCCCTTAATAATTCAAGCGATTAAGCCGCATATCTCAACAGACTTCGAAAAAGGTACTCGATGGTCCGCCACAATATCCGAATTATTGGATTCTGTTCAATTTGGAATAATTTGTTTAACTCGTGAAAACTTAGCTGAACCTTGGTTGTTATTTGAAGCAGGGGCAATGTCCAAATCTAAAAACACTCACGTATACACATTTTTATTGGATATTGAACACAATGCTGTCAAACCGCCACTTTCTCAGTTCCAACACACAATATTTTCAAAAGAAGACGTGTTGAAATTATTAGCGTCTTTAAACGCTCATTTACCGGAGAGCAATAAACTATCAGAATCACAATTATCAACTATATTTGAAACCTTTTGGCCTAGGCTTGAAGAATCTCTGACTGCGATAAAAGATGAAACTCTCGAATCTTTAAAACCAAAAAGAAAAACAGACGAGATTATAAATGAAATTCTTGAGTCAACGAGAAGACAAGAAAACACAACTCAAAATTTATTGAAACGTATGGAGATTTGTTGTAAATCCATAGCCGATCAAAATAAAATTCTGTTTCCTTCTCAAATAAAATACATGTCAAATCCGTCTTCAAAAAATCTATTTAATCAATTTTGCGAAAATAATCTTGAGACCCACGATACACTAAATGATGATTCTGTTCAGAAATTTGCATCCTTTCTAAAAATGTCAGAAAATAGGAAATTGAACGTGGAAGCAATTCAAAAATATAACGAGATATTGAACGATTTAAAGAATTTATCAAATGAAGATCGAGAAGAATTGGAGCATTTTTTGAAACAATCCATAACCCTTTCATCTCATCCTTCAGTTCCAAAGAAATCCAATTCGTGTAAGAAAAAATAAATTTTTTATCTGTAGTCAATAGTCCTATTCAAAGCCACGGGATCGTGGAATAGAACGGGTTCGGAATGACTGATGCGATTTTCCAAATCCGAGAGAAGATTCCCACGACTCTATGAAATAAGTTGCTGATTGAGCACCCTATTTGCTAGTTCCATACCCGGAATACCTTCATATCGAGTATTGAGAGAATTTCGCAACCTGAACAGTCTTCGTTCTGCTGTATCCACTAACTGAGAAAAAGTTGTAACCCTTACATAACCTCTTTCGACTTTGTTCTCATTTTCAATTTTTTGAGTGGGTTGAACTTTATTTGAGATGGTATCACCAACCACGAAAGCGGTAATGTAAGGATTTCCGATGATACTCTTACAGCATGTAAAATCTTCCGCATAATGGTAAGCCTGATCTCGTTCTTCCCTTGTAATTTCGAATTTTCCTCTTTTAAGTTCTATTATTAGTACTCTTTTTAGTTCAGTAAGATTTGTGTCGTTATTAAAATCCTCAGTGCCGGTCAGTGATAGCGTGAAATCCCCCAATACAACTAAATCCGGTCTTTGGCGAGGATTTTCGAATAATTCTGAGCCCCTTTCAACTTTAAAAATTTCTCTTGCCGCGGTTTGTAATGTTTTGTTTGAAGTATATTCGTTAGAATCAAATTCTGGTCCAAACACCCATCTTGCCTCGGTAACGAGTGGGTGAAGAATTTTCAATTCGTCGACTCCTTTATCAGAAGAGAGTTTTCTAATCGCTTCAATTACGGTTAATCTAAGATCGATCTCATCAAGAACAGTAAGTGCGTCTTTTACTGTCCATTGATCAAGGAGATGATTCAAACCAGAGATATCATCTTCATTGAGCATAGAAATTTTTCGAAGAAGTTCTTGCCCGTTTCTCGAACTCTCTAAATTAATAAATGCGTCAATAATTCTAGATTTAACACTTTGTTGTATTGAGTAGGATGATACGGCGATTTGATTGACGAACTCATTAACATCGTGACGACCGAGCAAGGATAATCGAGCAATCCTTGGACCGAATTCTTTCTCTACTTCATCCCGAATTTCAGAAATGTGACTTTTTGCGATTTCCTCGAACAAGAGATCTAGTTGTTTGGATAATTTTTTGTAGACTAGATCCATCTTCTCATGTTTTATAAATCCGGACCAGTCTTCTTTGACGTATTCTCCAAGATCATTTGTTTTTATAATTACCTCATATTGTTTTCCGATCCTTGTTCTTCCATCAATAATTGAATTTTTTCCGAGTATCCATGAAGGTTCTCCCACAAGGCGGTTATCTTGCCAGAATGCAATTCCTTGATAGAGGATCTTCCGATGAGCTTTTGAGGTATCGACGAGTGAAATTTCTAAATGAATGTTCTCATCGACATTGATTAACTGTCTTTTAACGATTGATGGATGTGTTTCCAATTTTGCAGTTCTGTTATTGATATTGACAATGAATTTTGGATCGTGAAGAAATCTAGAAGAAATAATTTCAAACATATTGTTTGCATCTGGAAGATTTCTTACCACATTGACTTCTAACCGAGTTCCATATCCTTGATTATCAGAAATCTTTTCTGATTTTATGATAAATGGTGAATCTTCCCTCGAAGTGGAAATGATAAATTTTGATTGTTTTCCCTTTGAGCATGTTATGACTGAATATTCATCGTTAAAACAAAGAAGTCCATGTCTTCCAATACCATTTCTTCCGTAAGCCCGACGTTTTCCGGTTTGTCCTGGTGGAAAAATGACGTCTTTTCCTTGATGAGCAATTCTGTTGTAACCAAGCTTCATCCACCGAGCATGAAACTGCTCATTTGTCATGCCCGATCCGTTATCCTCAACAATGAGTAATTCATTTTCTTTTTTTGGAATCGTGATATCGACTTTGGAAGCGCCAGCATCCCACGCATTAGCAACTAATTCAGTTAGAGCAATATCGGGCCTTGTAGCCAATGCACCGAGAGAACGGACAAGATAATTTTCTTCAAATAGTGTTTTTTGGATATTTGACATGAGGTTCTGCTCCAATTATTTTTGAATTATTTTCCTTTAATATGTCGATAATAGGTTGATGAGCAAAATACAACTTCTTTTTGCACACGTTAAACGTTTTGAATTATTATGAGCCGGTGATGCGCTACATCAATCCTCCTCCCCTTCACTTTCATGCCCCGAACCACACCCCTTAAACTCCCGGAGCCAAACAGTCCGAGCACACGAACATGAAAGATATCATCATCAAAGGTGCCCGCCAGCACAACCTCAAAAATATCAGCGTCACCATTCCCCGCGACAAGCTGGTCGTCATAACCGGCGTCTCCGGCTCCGGCAAATCCACGCTCGCGTTCGATACCCTTTACGCGGAAGGCCAGCGCCGCTATGTCGAATCCCTCTCCTCGTACGCCCGGCAGTTCCTCGGCATCATGCAGAAGCCGGATGTGGACTCCATCGAAGGCCTCTCGCCGGCCATTGCCCCCGGGCAGAAGACCCCCCCCGGGAATCCCCGGAGCACGGTCGGGACCGTCACCGGGATCTACGATTACCTCCGTCTTCTCTATGCCCGGATCGGGACGCCGTTCTGCCCCGGGCACAATATCCCCATCGCAGCCCGGATCACTTACTGATCCGCAAGGCCCGGGTGGCAGTGAAAATCCGGGATGCGAACTACGTAAAAAAGTTCGCGAATCTGCGGTAGTGACTGGCCGTAGTTCAAAAAAGATAGTATCAGGTATTCAGCGAAACTTCACCGGCCGGGACCGGCCGTACGCACAGTTTCTTCCGGTATGCTTCTCTCATAATAACGTCAATCTTCCGGGAAATTTCCCCAGAAAAATATGACTCTCCGCATTCCTCGCAAACGAAGGCCGGTACATCTTTAATGATTACAACTTCGCCGCTGGCCCGGGCCATGAATTCTGTTGTGCTTTCTTTCAGCTTCCCGTTGCATAAAGCGCAACGATCGATTTTTGTGTTTGACGGCGGAGTTGTCTTTTTGCCTTTCATGGTTACCCCGTTCTCAAACGTGATATCACTCGATAAATTCCCTAACGTTTCACTTTCATGGACAGAAGACGGGGATCCTGAAGTCTCTGCGAACTTTTTCTTCACCGCTTTTACAAAAAGTTTCGGGGTATCTTCAGGTTTTAATTTTGCCATAATTCCACCTTTTACCAAGACTCTTTTCTTTTTCGGAAATCCACCCAGTTTTCTTTTTCCGGCAGATATGCAGTAACGACGACGAGGTTATCCTGGCAGATTGCTCCTACTACATGATAGGCAGTATGATTAATAAATCCGAGTATGAGCATTGCCGGGCAGGGTTCCCTGTCGGGGTATTCTTCAATAATTTCCCCTTTTGCAACAATTTCCAGCAGTTCGTCAGTTGAAATGTTCCGCTCGAACATTCTGCTTCGGGCATGACCGGAAATAACAACCTCGCCCCTCTCAACTAATGCTGACCTGCGTTCGGTTGCCTTCATGCTTTATGTCCGATCTGTCCAATGCCAATCATTATTCTCGTGCATAAATATAATCAATTTCGATCTTGTTTTATCAATACGGCCGGAGAAAATCACGGATCCCAGGAAATCCCATCAATCCCCCTGTCTTTCACTTTCATGCCCCAACCCTCAGCCCTTTAAATGCCGGAGCTTAACAGTCTGAGCACACGAACATGAAAGATATCATCATCAAGGGTGCCCGCCAGCACAACCTCAAAAATATCAGCGTCACCATCCCCCGGGACAAGTTGGTCGTCATAACCGGCGTCTCCGGCTCCGGCAAATCGACATTGGCATTCGATACCCTCTACGCGGAAGGCCAGCGCCGCTATGTCGAATCCCTCTCCTCGTACGCCCGGCAGTTCCTCGGCATCATGCAGAAACCGGACGTGGACTCCATCGAAGGGCTCTCGCCGGCAATATCCATTGAACAAAAAACCACGAGCAAAAATCCCCGCAGCACGGTCGGGACCGTCACCGAGATCTACGATTACCTCCGGCTCCTCTATGCCCGGATCGGGACGCCGTTCTGTCCCGAGCACAATATTCCCATCGCAGCCCGGACCCCCGATAAGATCGCAGAGCAGATCGCGGCCGAATACTCTGGCCAGGTCACGGTCCTCGCTCCAATAGTCCGGCAGAAGAAGGGGACGTACCAGCAGCTCTTAAAGGATCTCAACAAGGAAGGGTTCACCCGGGTCCGGGTCAACGGGAAGATCATCCGGACCGACGAGGAGATCAAGCTCGACCGGTACAGGATGCAGGACATCGAGATCGTGATCGACCGGCTCGATTCCTCCGACAAGTCCCGGCTTGCCGAGGCGGTGGAGAACTGCCTGAAAAAGTCCGAGGGGCTCGTGCTGGTTGCCGATGAAGCGGGGAAAGAGACCACGTACTCGTCCCTCATGGCCTGCCCGGTCTGCGGGATGGCATTCGAGGAACTCCAGCCGCGGATGTTCTCGTTCAACAGCCCGTTCGGCGCCTGCGAGGAATGCCACGGGCTCGGGGTCAAGATGGAGTTCGACCCGGACCTGATCATCCCGGACAAGGACCGGTGCATTGCCGACGGGGCTGTTGCCCCGTACCGCAACCCGATGGACGGGTTCCGGGGCCAGTACCTCGCAACGCTCGCGAAGAACTTCGGCTTCTCGGTCCTCACACCCATCAGGGATCTCACGAAAGAGCAGTACGAGGCGCTGATGTTCGGCTCATCGAAGCGGATGAAGTTCCAGATGAGCATGAAGAACGGCGACGCCGAATGGTCGCACACCGGGGAGTGGGAAGGGCTCCTCCCGCAGACCGCCCGGCTCTATGCCCAGACCCAGTCGGACTGGCGGAAACGCGAGCTCGAAGGTTACATGCGGGTATCGCCCTGCCCGTCCTGCAACGGGAAGCGGCTCAAGGACAAGGTGCTCGCAGTCCGGATCGACGGGAAATCGATCATCGATGTGACCGACATGTCGATCACGGAAGGCATCGCGTTCTTTAAAAATATCCGGCTGACCCCGAAGGAAGAGGAGATTTCCCGGCTGATCACCAAGGAGATCAGGAGCCGGATCGATTTCCTGGAAAAAGTCGGGCTCGGGTACCTCACCCTCTCCCGGAACGCCGGGACGCTCTCCGGCGGGGAGGCGCAAAGGATCCGGCTCGCCACCCAGATCGGCTCGAACCTGATGGGCGTCCTGTACGTGCTGGACGAGCCTTCCATCGGGCTCCACCAGCGCGACAACCGGAAACTGATCGAGACCCTCCGGACGCTCCGCGACCTCGGGAACACGGTGCTCGTGGTCGAGCACGACGAGGACATGATCCGGTCCGCGGAGCACGTCATCGACATGGGCCCGGGTGCCGGGATGCACGGCGGCTACATTGTCGCGGAAGGAAACCCGAAGCAGATCGAGAAGAACAAAAAGTCCCTCACCGGCCAGTACCTCTCCGGATCAAAGCAGATCGATGTGCCCAAGAACAGGAGAGTGCCGAAACAGTACATCACGATCAAAGGGTGTTCAGAGAACAACCTCAGGAACATCACCGCGAAGTTCCCGATAGGTCTCCTCACGGTCGTTACCGGTGTCTCGGGCAGCGGGAAGTCGACCCTCGTGTACGAGACCCTGTACAAGGGCATGATGCAGATCATCAACAGGTCCCGGGAGCAGGCCGGGAAGCACGAGAAGATCGTCTTTGACGCTGCAATCGACAAGGTCATTGTCATCGACCAGTCCCCGATCGGAAAGACCCCCCGGTCCAACCCCGCGACCTACACGAAAGTCTTCGACGAGATCCGCACGGTCTTTGCCGAAACAAAGGAGGCGAAGATGCGGGGCTACAAGGCGGGCCGGTTCTCCTTCAACATCCGGGGCGGACGGTGCGAGGCGTGCGAGGGCGACGGTCTCATCAAGATCGAGATGAACTTCCTCCCCGACGTGTACATCGAGTGCGAGGAGTGCAAGGGAAAGCGGTACAACCGCGAGACGCTCGAAGTCCTGTACAAGGGGAAATCGATCGCCGACGTGCTCGACATGAGCGTGGAAGAGGCGATGAAGCACTTCGAGAACATCCCCTCCATCCGGTCAAAGCTCGAGACCCTCTCCCGGGTAGGCCTCGACTATATCAAGCTCGGCCAGTCCTCGACCACGCTCTCGGGCGGCGAGGCGCAGCGGATCAAGCTCACCCGGGAACTCGCGAAGCGTGCCACCGGCCGGACCCTCTACCTGCTGGACGAGCCCACGACCGGGCTTCACTTCGACGACACCAAGAAACTGATCACGGTGCTGGACGATCTCGTGGAGAAGGGCAACACCGTGATCGTGATCGAGCACAACCTCGATGTGGTCAAGTCCGCCGACCACCTCATCGACATCGGGCCCGAGGGCGGGGATGCCGGCGGAAAGATCATCGCGACCGGGACGCCGGAGAAGGTCGCGGGAACAAAGGGCATTTATCCTGGCGAGTTCCTCAGGCCGATCCTTGCGGCAAAGTGAAGGGATATCACGGTTCCTTATCTTTTTGCCGGGAGAGGAGCCGGTCCATTTTTTCGCGGGGTTCCGAAGAGGCCGGGTCGATATGGATCGCCCGCCGGTATTTTTCAATGGCCTCTGTATACCTCCCGAGCGTTGCAAGGCAGTCGCCCATCTCGTAATATGCCTGGGAAAACCGGGGGGCGATAATAACGGCCTGCCGGTAATACTCCAATGCCCGGCCGGTCTGCCCCTCAACCGAGAGTTCCCTTGCCTTCCGATAGAGGTGTTGGGCCTCGATCGGAATCCCTATTGTACATAACCATTCCATCCCTGTACCTGTCTGCACGAAAATACCCCGGGCGTGTCGCTGCTCAGGGGATTCGATTATACTTCATGTTATATAAAACGTGTGGCAAACGTCATCTGACGTGAAACCTGCAAATGCCCGGCAGCCGCAGCCATCCCCCATCCCCATCCTTATGACCCTTTAGTCAGATGATAGTACAGCGATGATCGATCTTACTGCAATCCCCCATACCCCCGGCTGTTACCTTTTTTCGGACGCGGGGGGGACCATCATCTATGTCGGGAAAGCCAGGGATCTCAGGAAACGGGTGACCAGTTACTTCCGGAAAAAAGACCATGACATAAAAACAAAAAACCTCGTTGCCCTCATCGCCTCGGTCGACCTGATGGTCACGCACACAGAGACCGAGGCCCTCCTCCTGGAGAACAACCTGATCAAAAAGCACCAGCCGAAATACAACATCGATCTCAAGGATGCCAAACGCTATGCGTATATCGAGATCACGAAAGAACCGTTCCCCCGGATCGGTATTGCACGGCAGACAAAGCGCGGGGATGCCTTATATTTCGGGCCGTTTGTCTCGGCCGCGGAACGCGACGCGATCCTGCGGGTGATAAAACGGGTATTTGTCCTGCGCTCGTGCAGGAAACTGCCCGCACGCGCCTGCCTCCGCTACCACCTGAAGAGCTGCAGCGCCCCCTGCATCGGGGCGGTGAGCCAGGAGGAGTACCGCCGGCAGGTAGACCGGGCATCGGCCCTCCTCCGGGGAAAGTCCGGCGAACTGCTCGCCCTGCTCCGGGCTGAAATGGCGGAGTGTGCCGGCCGGCAGGAGTTCGAAAAGGCCCTTGTCCTCCGCAACCAGATCGCTGCGATCGGACACCTTGCCGAACGCCAGCATGTCGAGCACCCGAAGGAGACCGACCAGGACGTGATCGCGTACACGGTTGCCGGGGACCGGGTGTACCTGATGGTCTTTTCCGTGGAAAAAGGCCTCCTTTCCGGCAAACAGGAATACACCTTCGACTACCACGACGATTTTTTCGACGAGTTCCTCGTCCTGTATTACGCCGACCGGACTCCCCCCCAGGAACTGATCGTCCCCTGCGCTGTCAGCGGGGGGATGGCAGGGTACCTCTCGGAACAAAAAGGGCGGTCCGTGCAGGTGACCGTCCCGAAGATGGGCGAGAAGAAGAAGCTTGTCGGACTCGTTGAGAAAAATATCGAGCAGGCCTTCATGAAGAACGATCTGAAGGTAAAAGACCTGCAGGCAAGCCTCGGCCTCATGCAGCCCCCGGAAGTCATAGAATGTTTCGATATCTCCCACCTCTCCGGCACGTCCATGGTCGGGTCGATGGTGCAGTTCCGCAACGGGGCGCCGGACAAGAAGAATTACCGGCGTTTCAGGATCCGGACGGTGGAGGGCATCGACGATTATGCATCGGTTGCCGAGATCGTGAAACGGCGGTACCGCCGTCTCATGGAAGAACAATCGGCCCTGCCGGATCTTGTCATCATCGATGGCGGCAAAGGCCAGCTTGCCGCAGCACGCGGTGCGCTGGAGGATCTGGGCATCTCCCTTACGGTCATAGCGCTTGCCAAGCGCGAGGAGGAGGTGTACCTGCCCGGGGAGATGCTCCCCCGCCGGCTGGACGGGAAAGGGATGGCCCTGCATGTCCTCCAGGAGATCCGGGACGAGGCCCACCGCTTTGCCATTGCGTACAACCGGCTGCTCCGCAGCAAAACCATGACCGGGAAAAAGTCCCGTTCCGGCACCCGGCGGAAATCATGAGCGTGCGGGTGCCGCAGTTCGCGGTACAAAAAAATGGCAGCCCTGCTTTTTTTGCCGGCCGGGCTCTTCCGAAATTGTCCCGGGAAAAAAAGGATCAGAGGGTTGTATCGAGCATCAGCTTCTGTGACCCGTCCAGGAAATAACCGGTAACCACCACATGGCTGTTCCCGGTAAAGGTGCCGGTCAGCGGGATGGTTGCCCCGAACTTCAGCGGGGACGTGGACAGGTGATCGCCGGCAGATTTTGTCTGGATTTTTCCCGTGCTGTCGGTAACCGTTGCTTTCAGTTCAAGGAGCGTGGTCGTGT
>Ga0209098_1002276_pt1 | contig 17100 bp, 15 predicted proteins | sample AD_JPNHW1_MetaG_FD_184429 | JGI IMG/M metagenome (GOLD analysis project Ga0209098, IMG submission 184429) | Active sludge microbial communities of municipal wastewater-treating anaerobic digesters from Japan - AD_JPNHW1_MetaG (SPAdes) (version 2) | ecosystem: Engineered > Bioreactor > Anaerobic... | reverse complement strand
CCGGGGCCATCGGCGTCGCGGCCGCGATGGCCGCCATCATCTTCGGGAAATGCGCCGACAGGCGGGCGCCAGGCCCGGACCGAACGGCCCAAGCCTGATGCATGGGGAGGTCATCGTGAAGCTTTCGCGAAACCGGCAGGTGACCGCCGGTCCTGTTACTTCATGAACAAGTACCGCGACGAGGTCTTCATGCACATGCTCAGGAAAGACTACCTGGTGCGTTGATCCGCAAGCCAAAACGCCGCGAAGCGGCCCTTCCGCCCACCCTGGTAGCGGGCCCTCCGTGCAGCCCGCCAACCAAGGCCACCGCTCCCAGCCCGGGCCAAACCGGCAACCTGCCGATGATCGGCCATCGAGAGATCAACCCAGTCAAGACCTTTCAACGACGAGCAGCGCGGCGGGTGGCAAAGGGAAACGCATGGCCGAGCGAAGCGAGAAGCCATGCGTTTCCCTTTGCCAGGCCCCGCGCTTCGTTGTTATTGAAAAGGTCCGAACGAGTATTCTTCTATTCCCCGATCATGTGCAGCCAAAGCGTTCGTCGCCCGGTTCGGGGTCTATCCCGGGTCGTGTGAGCGCGAAGTCGTACTTCACGGGATCCTCGGGCGCGTAGAGCCTGAAGGCCCGGGTCACGGCGAGGGCGGCCTTGAGGTCGGCCCGGGGCGAGGGCAGGAAATGGAGGCGCTCGCTCGCGACCTGCGCCATATGGGTGTCCATGGGGACGACGAGGCGCCGGGGATCGACGCCCTTCCAGCAGCCCGGGTCCACCTCGTCCCGCCTCGCCATCCACCTGAGGTAGAGGAAGAGGCGCTTGCAGGCCGAGCCCTTGGCCGGATCGGGCAGGAGGTTGGCCCGCAGGCCGGCTGCAGCGGCCCCGACGCCGGCCTTCCTGTCGCCGGCTCCTCGTCCCGGGCCGGCTATGGCGCGGGCGGCCTCCGCCGAGAGTTCCTTCAGCCTGCCGGCGAAGCTGCCAACCGCAGCGACGATTTCGGGGCCGCCGTCGTCGCCTTCGGCGAAGAAGGCCTCGAGGCTGCCGGAACGCGCGAGGGCGCGGCGCGCGGCGGCCATGAGGGCGATCATGTCGCGGGGGAAGCAGTAACGGTACTGGAACCCGGCCCAGGCCCCCGCGATATCGGAGTCGCGCATCGCGAGGAGGGCCTCGCGGGGGCGCGGCCCGAGAGGCGCGAGGGCTTCCCTGCAGGCCCGGAGGATGAGGTCCACTGAACCGAAGGCCAGGGTCGAGGCCACGAGGCCGGCGAGTTCTCGGTCCGCCGGATCGGGGTAGGACACCACGACGGCAAGAGGATCGCGGCGCAGGCGGGCCGCCACGTTGCAGCTCGACCTGATGTCCTCGAGGAAGGCGGCGAGGCGGGGATCGTAGTCGGGGAGGGCGGTAATCACGCCCCGTCGGTCCCGTCGGGTCCGCCGGTCCCGTGGCCGTCGGCCTTGCTCACCGCGCCATAGGCGACGAAGAGCACGATGCCGCCCAGGATGAGGAAGCCCGGCCACCAGACCCGCACGAAGGCCCCAAGGCTCATGCCCACGACGTCGAAGGAGAAGAGGCAGAAAAGGGCGCCGAGGAGGACGAAGCAGGAGGAAGGAACGACGAAGCCGGCCTTGGCCCTCCGGTTGCGCCGGAAGCCGGCTGCGAGCCACGCGAGGCCCGCGGAAATCATGATGAGGGGCCAGGACTGGGCAAAGGACCAGCCGAGTAGGGTCGAGAGGAGCCAGGCCATGCCGAAGATGGCCGCGAAGAGGGCGACGGCGAAAAAGGACGTACTGGACCTTCCCTTGATGGCCGAAAAGAAGAGAAGGAGGGCTCCGGCGGCGATGAGGAGGAGGGGCCAGAGGACCCCGAGGCCGCGGGCCAGGCCCGTCGTATGGAAAAGCAGGCCGAGGCCGGCCAGGATGGCCACGAGGGCCGACACGAAGAGGATCTCGTCCGTATGCTGTCTGCGTTCGCTCATCGCCATGATTCTAACCCATGCCCTCGAGCTTGCCAACACGCGAAGCCGCGTGCTACGATCGCTTCCATGGCTGGTCGACGGGGAGCCGGGCGCGGCGAAGGATCCGCGCCGGGAAGGCAGACGTTCGCGGCGTGCGCCGCCATCCTCGCGGCCCTGCTCGCCCTGGCGTCCTGTTCCGCCCAACGGTCCATGTACATGGCGGGCAGCAAGTCCGACAGGGCCGAGCTCAGGGAGCTCTTCTCGCTCTTCGACTCCGCGAGGTCGGATCCCGTCGAGCGCTTCGCCGCCGCCCGCCAGATATCGTCGGTCCTCCTGCGCGAGAAGGAGTACGGCCGGCTCACCCTCTTCCTCACGGGCCTCGCCTCGGAACGGCCCGACGATCCCTACGCCTCCTACTACCTCTTCCAGGCCGCCTATGTCTACGACCTCGAAGGCTCGAGCCCGATAGCCGCCCTCTACTACGACCGCATCGTCAAGAACTACCCGGACCTCGACGTCGACGGCGTCTCGCTCCACTACCAGTGCCTCCGCCGCCTCATCGAGACCGCCTCGTCGCCCGAGCGGCGGATCGAGTACTACAAGGACCTCATCGCCCGCTTCCCGGACCGCGTGGACATGGGAGCCCTCCTCTTCCTCCTCGGCAAGGAGTACGAGAAGGTGGGCGAGTGGGACCTCGCCGTCAAGACCTATGCGCGCTTCATTCCCTACTACGGCGCCCCCGTCCCGGGCTATCCGGACGCCTTCCAGTACGCGCGCAACATCGTGGACTTCTACAACAGCCCCAAGGACTGGACCTACACCGACCTCGACGTCCTCGTGGGCAAGGTAAAGGCGGCCCTGACGGCCGGAGACCCCTACCGGCTCCGGACCTACCGCGCCAAGGTCAATTTCTTCGCCATGTCCTGGCACCAGGACGAGACCGACGTCAATTCGCAGGTCCTCTTCGATTTCACGGAGTTCATGTCCGGGGGCCGGATCTACTACGAGGACGGCCTCGATGCCTCCTCGGGACCGCGCGACGCCTACCTCAAGACCTGGGGCTGGTCCGAGCGCATCTCGACCTGGTACCTATATTTCCGCAAGATCTACTTCCCTGCAGACCCGGAGATCCACGGCCGCTGGGAATGGGCGGGCATCTATTTCGGGGAGAAGATGCAGTGATGTACGCGATATCGCGATCGGGCATGCGGAGGCAGGGCAGTCCGCGAAGGCTTTTCCTCGTCCTTGCCCTGGCGGCGGCCTCAGCCGCAGGCGCTCCTGGAGCCCGTCTCCACGCCACCCCCTCGCCCGCCGAGATGGCCCCGTCCAGCTTCGAGCGGAGCCACGCGCCCGATGGCCAGGCCACGGCCTCGGCACCGATCCTCGCGGCCCAGTCCGGCTCCTCCCTGGCCCTCGCCCTCGCGGCACCCGGAAGCGCCGGCGCGCCCGCCGACGGCGCGCCAGCCGGCGGTGCGACCTCCGACGGCACGGCCGGCGCGACTGTCCCCCCGGCATCGGGATCGGACAACGCTTCCGACGCCGGCGCGGCGACGGCGCCTCTCCCGGCCTGCCCGCCAGGCGAGCACTTCTCCATCCCCATACCCTGGGGCGAGCCGAGCTTCGAGTCCTTCAGGACGGCCTACCTCTCCGAGGGCGGCAGGAAGTGGCTCGCCGCGGTGATGGAGAGGGCGAAGCCCTACATGGCCTACATCGCTGAACGGGTCCGCTACTACGGCCTCCCCGACGAACTCGTCTACCTGCCCGTCATCGAGTCGGAATACAGCCCCAAGGCCGTGTCGAAGAGCGGCGCCACCGGCCTCTGGCAGTTCATGCGCAACTCCATCGGCGGTTACGGCATCCGCATCGACGACTGGGTGGACGAGCGCCGCGACTTCATGAAGAGCACGGACGCGGCCCTCCGCAAGCTCGCCGACAACTACGCCGCCTTCGGCGACTGGAACCTCGCCCTCGCGGCCTACAACTCGGGGCTAGGCGCCGTTACGCGCGCCATCAGGAAGGCCGACGCGGACAAGGGCAGGGACTACTGGTCCCTCCGGAAGCAGGGCCTCCTCGCCGCCGAGACGACGAGCTACGTGCCCAAGTTCCTCGCCGTGGTCACGATCCTCTCCTACCCGCGCAGGAACGGCCTCGACGTGGACTGGGACGAGGGCGCGGCCTGGGAGAGCCTCGAGCTCAGGAAGTCCGTCGACCTCTGCCTCCTCGCCGACGCAGCGGGCATCCCGCTCGCTGACCTCAAGGCGGGCAACGCGGAGCTGCGCTACACCGTCACGCCGCCCTGGTCGGGCTACAGGATCAAGGTGCCTTCGGGCTCAGCCGCCGCGGTCAGGACGGCCCTCGACGATCCCTCGCTCAAGCTCCTCCGCTACTACCTCCACAAGGTCAGCTCGGGAGACACGCTGTCCGCCATCGCGCGGCACTATGGCACCCCGCAGTCCATGATCGTCCAGGCCAATCCCGGCATGAAGCCCGATCTCCTCAGGCTGGGCCAGGTCATCGTCATCCCGGCCCTCAAGGATGCGGCGCCCATGCAGTCCGCCGCGAGCGACGACTCGAGGCTCGACTTCTCCGGGAGCTATTCGGTGGTCAAGGGCGACACCCTCTGGTCGATCTCCCTCCGCTACAACGTCCAGCCCGAGGTCCTCGCCGAGAAGAACGGCCTCTCGCTCACGAGCGTGATCCGCGAAGGTATGGTCCTCCGCGTGCCGATAATCAAGTGATGACCAGGGAAAACGTGAAACCGCCGGCCCTCTCGCGGTCAGCGGCCCGTGCTGCCGGACGGACCGGACCGCGCGCTGGCCTCGTGGCCGCCGCCCTCCTCGCCCTCCTTTCCGCATCCGGCCTCTCGCCGGCGGCCGGACAGGAAGGCGCCGCGCCGCCCTACACCGTCCGCGCCTCCGTCGACTGGGCCGCGAGGCAGCTCTCCATCGAGGTGTCCCTCGACCTCGCCGCGGCGGGCCTCCGCATGCCCTCGGGCAGGATCGAGGCCGAGCGCCTGATCGACCGCGACCTCCCCGGCATCCTCGCCGGCCTCGTCCTCGACCTGCCAGTGGACTCCTACCGCGACGTGGCCGACTGCGTGGACGACGGCAGCCTCGACGAGTCCGACCTCCTCGGCTTCGGCGACCAGGCGGTCGAGCATGGCTCGTCCTTCAGCCGCGACATGCGATTCTTCATCGCGCGCTACGAGCTGCCGCTTTACGCGGTGGCCGGCATCTTCGTCCGGCACCGCACGCCCGTCTCTCCGGAGGCCCCCCTCGAGTGGAGGGCCACCCGGGCCTACACGGGCATCGTCATCTATGCCGACTCGGGGCTGGCCGTCCACGGCGAGCGCACCACCGACCTCGCCAGGCCCTGCCTCTTCCCGCGGGTCTACGACGACGCGATGAGGCTCCTCCTCGAGCGGAACGGCGTGTCGCCGGAGGCCCTCGCCGCCTGGGGCGAGGTCGGCTACGCGAAGGCCGACTCGGTCAGGGACGGCTCCCTCCTCGGGCGCATCGGCGAGTCTCCCCTCCTCATCGACGCCACTGCCCTCTTCGGCACGGACCGGACCGACGTGGTCATCCCCCGGGACGAGGCGATGAAGATCCTCGCGAGCCCCGGGAACCGGGCCCTCCTCGCGGCGGGCAAGGTGGTCATCGTCATCGACGGCGACTACCTCGTGCAGGGGCTCGGCCCCGACGCGGGCGGAGCTGCCGCGACGGCCCGGGACTGACCCCTCCTACCCTTCCTCTCGACGGTCCCGCATCCATCCATGGGCCTTCGCCCCGATGAAAAAAGGCCGGCCGGGAATCGCTTCCCGGCCGGCCGTCCAAGATGCCGATCAGCCAGCCTGGTCCCGCAGCACGAGGGCCGCGAAGACCTTGGCGTCACCTTCGGAGACGCGCCTCACGTGAGCGCGGCGGCTATCAGTCGCGGAGGACCAGGGCCGCGAACACCTTTGCGTCGCCGATGACGTTCTCGAGCTTGCAGCTCTCGTTGGGCTGGTGGGCCGTCTCGTCGAGGCGGCTCCAGACCACGGAGTCGAAGCCCGCGTTGCGGAGGTAGGCCGCGACCGAGCCGCCGCCGATGCCGATGGCCTTGGGCTCGACCTTGTAGACCTCGCGGATCGCCTTCGAGAGCTCCTTCACGACGGGCGCGTCCGCGGGCGTGGCCTTGGACTCGTTGCGCTGGAGGATCTCGTAGGAGACCTTGACCCTGTACTGCTTCTCGATGTCGCGCATCCTCTTCTCGGACTCGGCGATGACGCCGTCGAGGGGATAGCAGGGCAGGATGCGCATGTCCATGCAGAAGACGTCGTCGCCGGGGATGGTGTTGACGTTGGGGACGTTGGCTTCCTTCTTCGTGGGGTTGATCGTCGAGTAGTCGGGATCGAAGAGCCTGTCGTGGGCCGGGTAGACCTCCTTCTCCATGGCGTGGAGGCGGAGGGCGAGGTCGCAGGCCGCGAGGAAGGCGTTGGCGCCCTTGTCGGGCATGGAGGCGTGGGTCTGGGCGCCCTTCGTCGTCACCTTCATCCAGAGGATGTTCTTCTCGGCCACCTCGATGTCGGTGCCCGTGGCGCTGCCGCCGTCCGGCACGAAGATGAGGTCGTCGGCCCTGAAGAGCTTCTGGGTCTTGAGGAGGTACTGGATGCCGTGCACCGAGCCCACCTCCTCGTCGGCGACGAAGAGGAGCTTGATGGTGCGGGGCGGCACGATGCCGTTCTCGAGGAAGGCGAGGGCCGCGAAGACGCCGGAGACGAGGCCCTGCTGGTTGTCCTCGACACCGCGGCCCCAGAGCTTGCCGTCGTGCTCCTCGACCTTGTAGGGATCGCTCTTCCACATCGTGCGGTCGCCCTCGGGCACCACGTCGGTGTGGCTCATGATCCAGACGCGGCCGTCGTCGCGAGCGCCCTTGATGGTGGCCACGAGGTTGGGCCGCTTCCCGGAAGGAACGCGCGGATCGGGCGAGTCATAGCGGACGATGTCCGTGATGCCGTGGGCCTTGAGCCAGGCCTCGAGGGCCTCGGCCTTCCTGAGCTCGCCGTCGCCGCCGGACTCGGGCGCGAGGGCCGGTATCGCCGTGAGGAGGGACTCGAGCTCCACGATTCCCTTGGTCGACCCGTCGAGCCAGGCAAAGACCTTTTCCTTGTTCGTCATGCAACTCTCCTTGTTATGCCGATGCGTTGTGCGCTTCCAATATTCGCCGGCCAAGCCTACGCTTCGCCATCGGCAAGGCTTACGCCTTGCCGGCCCTCCGGTAGGCCTCCCAGGTCGTCCTCACGAGGCTCTCGGCCCCGGATTCGCGGGCTTCCCAGCCGAGGACCTCGCGGGCGAGGGCGGAGGAGGCCACGAGGGCGGCGGGGTCGCCGGGCCTGCGGGCGGAGATCCGCGAGGGGATGGGCCGGCCCGTCACCTTCCTGGCCATTTCGAGGATCTCGAGGACGGAGAAGCCGGTCTCCGAACCGAGGTTGACCACGAGGCTCTTGTCGTTCTCGTCGATCCATTTCAGGGCGGCCACATGGCCGCGCGCGAGGTCGCTCACATGGACATAGTCGCGGATGCAGGTGCCGTCGCGCGTGTCGTAGTCGTCGCCGAAGACCTCGAGCTCCTTCCGGATCCCGCAGGCCGTCTCCATGATGATGGGGATGAGGTTGGCCGGATTCCGCTCGAGGCCCTTGATGCGGCCCTTGGCGTCGTAGCCGGCCGCGTTGAAATAGCGGAGGGCCGCGAAGCGGAGGCCCTTGAGCCTGTCGTACCAGTCGAGGACGCGCTCGATCTCGAGCTTCGTGAAGCCGTAGTAGTTCTCGGGACTGGTCGGGTGCTTCTCGTCGATGGGGATGTAGGAAGGCTCGCCGTAGGTGGCGGCCGAGGAGGAGAAGACGAGGCGCTTCACGCCGGCCTCGCAGGCCGCGTTCACGATGTTCACCGTGCCCGCGAGGTTGTTGAGGGAGTACTTCTCCGGCTTCAGCATGGACTCGCCGGCCGCCTTGAAGGCCGCGAGGTGGATGATGGCGTCGCGGCCGCGCATGGCCTTGAGGAGGCTCTCGTAGTCGAGGATGTCGCCCTGGATGAAGCCGGCCTCGGGGAAGAGGTTCTCGCGCATGCCCGAGGAGAGGTTGTCGAAGACCGTCACCTGATGGCCCTGGTCGAGGAATTCCCTCGCCACATGGCTGCCTATGTATCCGGCGCCGCCTACGATCAATATCTTCATGTTTTTCGGTCTCCTTGCCCTGGCTGCCCTTTGGGGGGCCTTCCTGCCGCTGTCGTGAACATGGATGTCGAGCGCGGATCAGTATATAGTCCCGCAAGGGCCGTGGAAAGGCCGGGAAGGTCGGCAAGGCCAGGGGAAATAAAAAGGACCCGCCGTTTCCGGTGGGTCCTTATGTCTCGTGCCGCCGATCAGAATTGAACTGATGACACATGGATTTTCAGTCCATTGCTCTACCAACTGAGCTACAGCGGCATTGACGGATTACGTTTATACCGGAACGGCAAATGACAGTCAAGGGGGAAGGGGAGAAAGAACTTGCCCTTCCCCGAAGCGCGTCCTAGACTGGCAAAGGCGTCTTCCCGGGGAAGGCGCAGGGGGAGGTCAGGATGGAAGCAACGGAATCGGGACCGAAGCCGGCCTTCAGGATCAGGACCTGGCTCGCCTCCGACCTCTTCCCGATGACGGACCTCGTCGCGAGGGCCTTCGCGGCGGACAGGACCTGGGGAGCGCGGCGAAACCTCACGGAAATCGCCATCACGGGCATGATAGCGGCGAGCCCGGCCTTCGACCCGGGCCTCGCCCTCGTGGCGGAAACGCCCGATGGCCGTCCCCTCGGCCTTGCCCTCTGGCTCGCCTCGCCCATGCGCCTCCGGGGGAGGCGCCTCCTGGCCGCCAACCTCGCGCCCCTCGCCGTGGAGCCGGAAGTCGCCGGCCTCGGCCTCGGGAGCGGACTCATGCGGGCCTCCCACGAAGCCCTTGCGGCCAAGGGAATCTCCCTCGCCTTCCTCTGCGGCCACGAGGGCTACTATCCCCGCTTCGGCTACCGGAAAGGCATGTTCGGAAACGTGGGCATTGTCCCGGACTTCAACGCAAACGAGGAAGGCCCATCGCCGGCGCTTCGCCCGCCGGAACCCGGCGACGAGGCGGCCCTCCTCTCGCTCTGGGAGGAATGCCAGGGCGAGGTCGACCTCGCCCTCGAGCCGGGATGGGGCTTCTATCCCTGGATGGCCTGGACGCCCTCCACCCAGGCCCTCGTCCTCGAGGAGGAGGGCGAGGTCAGGGCCTACGCCCGCTTCGCCAACGCCGAGCCGATGGGAGCCTTCGGCGGCGAGGTGGAGACCCGCGCGACCCGCGTCCACCTCTTCCTCGCCGCCGACGCCGGATCGGCTGCCGCACTCCTCGCTGCCCTCGGAGGCGGCAAGGACCTCGTCCTTCCCCTCCATCCCCAATCCCGGGCCGCCGCACGCCTCTTCCCGGCCGGCTTCAAGGCCGTCTCGGAACGGGGCGGTTACGCGATGATCTGCCCCCTCCCCGGAGGTCCCGAGGAGGACCGGGAAGCTGTCCTCGAGTACTGCGAAGGCGTCGAGTCGGGCCGCCTCCCTCCCGGCCTCATCTGCCTGCCCTCGACCTTCGACCTCGAATAGGGCCCCGTCGCGGGAAGGCGGCTCGCGACCGAGGCAGGGACCGCGCGCCCGCGGCTTGCGCGGAGCCTTTATGCCCAAGGCCCGCCACGGCTATACTGCCAGGCATGAAGGCCATCCTCGTCCAGCCGCCCTTCGTGCAGCTCAACGCGCCCTACCCCGCCATCCATCACCTCGACGCCTGGCTCAGGTCGAAGGGCCACGCGACCTCGGTCCATGACCACTCCATCGAGGTCTATCGGGCCCTCTATTCACGCGAGGGCCTGGCGAAGGTCTTCGCCGCCATCGAGTCGAGGCCCCTGGGCCCGGCCCAGGGCCCTGCCGGAAAGCCGAACTACGCCGCGGCCGGCGCGGCGCGGGCAACGACGGCCGCTCCGGCCTTCGGCGAGACCGAGCGGCGCGAACTGGCGCGCTATCTCTCCCTCAAGCCCCTCTACCTCGACTGGATCGAGGGTCTCGTCGCCTTCCTGTCCGGCTCCGACCCTGCCATGGCCCATCGCCTTGCCTCGGCGGCGGAATTCCCCCGCGGCGCGCGGGCCCAAGCCTGGCTCGAGGCGGCAGGCGGACGGATCCGCTGCGAGGAAGCCCAGGGCCTCGCCACGGCCATCCTCGAGGACCTCGCCGACCTCATCCGCTACTCCCTCGATCCGGACTTCGGCACGGTGCGCTACGGCGAGCGCCTCGCCAAAAGCCTTGCCGATTTCGGCGCGGTCAGGGCGGCCCTCGACGAGGGCTGGTTCATCCGCGATTTCTACCGGCCCTGGGCCGCCGCCTTCTGGAAGGCCCAGGCCGAAGCCATCGCCGCCGATGGCGGCCCCGTCCTCATCCTCGTCACCATACCCTTCCCCGGCTGCCTCGCTGGCGCCCTCGCCTGCGCAAGCGAAGCCCGCTCGGCCTTCGCGTCGCGCGGCCTCGAATCGACCATCGTCTTCGGCGGCGGCTACGTCTCGACCGAGCTCCGAGAGCTCTCCGATCCGGGCCTCTTCGATTTCTGCGACTACCTCTCCTTCGACGCGGGCTTCGGGAGCCTTGCCTCCATACTTGCGCGCCTCGCGGGCGGTGATCGTCCCCTCCATCTCACCATGACCCGAAAAGGCGGAGGCGTCCTGGCCGAGGGCTTCGGCGAGGACAGGAAAGAGCCGCCTGCGGACTCGCCCTTCGCGGCCGAGGAAGGCGAGGCCCTCGCCACCATCTTCCCCGACTACGCGGGAGTGGACTTCGGGCGCTACCTCAGGGCCATGGATTCGGACAACGCGATGCACCGCCTCTGGTCGGACACTCCCTGGCTCAAGTATTCCCTCGCCCACGGCTGCTACTGGGCGAGGTGCGCCTTCTGCGACACCGAGCTCGACTACGTGGCCAACTACGTGCCGGCGGCCATCGAGCCCCTCATGGAGGCCGCCGACCGCGCTGCGGGCAGCAGCGGCCTCCACGGCCTCCACTTCGTCGACGAGGCCATGCCGATGTCGGGCCTCCTCGCCTTCGCCGCGGCGAACCGGGCGAGGGCGGCGGCGGGCAAGCGGCCCTTCTCCTTCTGGGGCAACGTGCGTTTCGACGCCTCCTGGACCGAGGGACGCTGCGAGTACCTCGCGGCCTCGGGCCTCGTGGCGGTCTCGGGCGGCATCGAGATAGCGACCGAGGGCGGCCTCGAGCTCACGGACAAGGGCTTCGACCTCCCCCGCCTCGTGAAGACCCTGGTCTGCATGAAGCGAAGCGGCCTCCTCGTCCATGCCTACCTCATCTACGGCTTTCCCGGCCAGTCCGGCGGCGACATCGTCGACTCCGCCGAGGTCGTGCGCCAGCTCTTCGCGGCCGGCCTCGTCGATTCCGCCTTCTGGCACCGCTTCGTCCTCACGCGGCACTCGCGCATGATGGCCGAATACCGGGCGGGCGGCCGCCGCGACCTCAGGCCCCTCGAGACTGCTTCGGACAGCGCTCCGGGCGGCGCGGCGCCTGGCGGCATGGCGCCTGACGGCGCCGGGCAGGCGGCGGCCTGGGGCCGCCTCTTCGCGGCCAACGACCTCGGCTTCGAGGGCGAGGAGGCCTTCGACGCCTATGACGCTCCCCTCGTAGCGAGCCTCGAGGCCTGGATGCAGGGCGAGGAGCTCGAGAGGCCCGCGGCCTCCTGGTTCGGCGCCGGCGCCGGAAGTCCCGCGCCCCGCGGCGGCCGGGCCGGCCGCGGCGCCCGAGGAACCGACGCGTCGCGCGACACCGTTGGCGGCCGCGGCTCCGCGGGACCCGCCATCCGGCCCGGCCTCGTGGAAGCCCTCATCGCCAGCGCCGAGGCCGGGCTCGACGCCGCTTTGCCCGAGCCCGGGAGGAAGGCGGCCTGGGTCGCCGGCCTCCCCCTGCTCGCCGACGCGGGGCGCGGCAGGGCAAGGCTCTCCTGGGCCTGCCGCGGCGAGCTCGTGGAGCTCGAACTGCCCGCGGCGCGCGCGGCCAGGCTGCGCGACGCGATGGCCGATCTCGCTTCCCGCCCCGGGCCGATGGGCCTCCGCGACTTCCTCGCCGGCGCGGGGCTCGAGGAGGCTGACCCCGTCCTCGGGCAGCTCCTCGACGCGGGCCTCGCGGCGATCTAGCGGCCGGGGACGGGGGCCGGGAAGCTGTCCAGGAGGGAGAGGCCCGCGGAGGAAAGGCGGAAGGCCCAGACGGTCTTGCCGAGGAGGTCGTGGCGGGGCCCGACCGCCAGGTGGCCGCTCAGGCCCTCGATGTCGCAGGACGCGAGCGCCGTGGCCAGGGCCTTCCCGGAGAGCGACGTGGAGCGGCGCAGGGCATCGACGCCCATGGCCATCGCGTCCCAGGCCATGCAGGAATGGAGAGTGATGTCCTTCCCGAACCGCGCCGCGTACTTTTCCCGGTAGGCCCTGACCGACTCGCCCCGGAGATCGACGTGGCCGATGAAGGCGGAACCGTCGAGCCGGCCATCGGCGAGCTCCTCCAGGGTCATGTTGGACCAGCCATCGCCGCCGAGGAAGGGCAGCGCGATTCCCAGTTTGCGGGCGTCTTTCGCGAGACCTGCAACCGTTTCGTGATAGGTCGGCAGGAAGACGAGGTCGTAGGCGTCGGCTCCGGCTCCCTTGAAGAGGGTCGCGGCCCCGGGCATGGCGCTGCCGGAGTAGCTGCGCGAGTCGAAGACCTCCCCCCCGCCCGCCAGGAAGGCCTCCCTGAAGGATTCGGCCAGCGTCGTCGAGTAGGGATCCTCCCTGTCCACGAGGGCGAACACCCGCCTTGCGCCCAGGTCGCGGATCGCGAAGTCCGCGATCGCCTCGCCCTGGGACCTGTCGTCGAAGCAGGCACGGAACACGTAGGGATTCACGAAGCCCTCCCGGGGCCCGGTCACCTGCGTGCCCGTCGCTGTCGTCGCGATGAGGGGCACCCTCGCGGCGTTGACGAAGGGCGCCGCGATCTCGACTTCTCCCGAGCACATCGGGCCCACGATGAAGGCGACATGCTCGGCATCCACGAGGCGCCTCACGGCGGGCTCGACCGCGTCCGGATCCAGCCTGTCGTCGGCGGCCACCACCTTGAGGAGGTATCGTTGCCCCTTGAGCTCGAGTCCGCCCTGGGCGTTGATCTCCTCCGCATACAGGGTGACGGCGTCGAGCTCCGCCTGGGCGTCGGCGGCGTAGGGCCCGGAGAGGGGACCGAGCCAGCCTACCTTGATCACGGGGAGAGCCGAGGGCTGGACGGCCCCGGGCACCTGGTTCTGGGCGCCGAGGGCCGCGGCAAGGGACAGGCAGAGGGCGAAGGGCAGGAAGGGACGCATGAGGCGCATCGGTTGATAACCTCTCGGGAAGGATGGGGCACATTATACATGAGGCCGGGCCGCCGGGCGCAAGACTGCGCCATCAACGCCGGCCCCGGCCTCCGACCCGCCCCTCGCCTTATTGCTTGATCCTCTCCTTGAGCTCGGTCATCGTGTAGCCGTAGCTGTCCTTCAGCTCCTTCAGGGTCCTGTCCACCGGAATGTCCGCGGGCAGTCCCAGCTTGGCGATGACAGCCGCCGTCGTGGCCTTGAGGGCCTCGGCGACCTGCTGGATCGTCATGCTCCCCTCGAGGACGAAGTCCGCGGGGACCACGAGGGCGGGTCCCGGCGACGCCACGGAGGCCGCCGCCGCGGCGGTCTTGGCGGGGCCGCCCGTGCCGCCCGTGGCCGGCGCCGAGGGCGTAGACGGAGCCGCCGGCGCGGTTGCAGGCGCGGGCGCCTTGGGCGATGCGGCCGGGGCCGGAGGCGCAGCTGCCCCTGAGCCGGCCGCGGCCTCCCCTCCCGCCTCGCCCTCGTAGGGTATGCCGAGAATCTTCGCCACCGCGATGCGGAGGGTGTCGGGCTCGAAGCTCTCGAGGCCGGCGAGGGCGGCCGTGTCCTTGAGCTTCGTGTCCGCCGGCACCTTGGCCGGGTCGATGCCGGTCTCGCGGTACAGGACGTCGAGGCCGATCCCGAAGGAGGACGAGACCTCGGCCCAGGTCGAGGAGCCCTTGATGTCGCTCACCGACAGGGAGCCCGAGCGGGCCGCCTCGCCGAGGGTGGGCGGGGTGAAGCGGAGGAGGCCGAAGGCCTGGCCCGCGGCCACCGCGCCGAAGTAGAGGACGATGCCGAGTGCGGCTATCGCGCCGGTCCTGACGGCCTTGCCGCCGAGGGTCGTGACGAGGCTCGGCTTCTTCGTGGGGCAGGCGGTCACGCACTCCATGCAGGAGATGCACTCGGGCGAGTTGACCTTCGTTGCCTTCGAGACCTCTATGTTCATGGGGCAGGCATGGTCGCAGGCCGAGCAGGAGATGCAGGTGGACTCGACGCGCTTGATCCTGAAGAGGGGGATGCGGCCGAGGAGGGCGTTGACCGCCCCGAGGGGACATACGTACTTGCAGAAGGCCCGCTCGTAGAGCATCGAGAGGACGAGGATGACGACGAGGAGGACGAAGCCCACGGCGAACTCGGCCCAGACCTCGGCAAGGCCGGCGGAGAGGTGGGCGTAGGCCGCGAGGGGGTCATAGGGCCTGATGACGAGGTCGGCCGCTCGCCAGGTGAAGAAGACGACAGCGGCGAGGACGACATATTTCAGATACCGCAGGACCTTGTCGACGGCCGGCGGCACCGTGAAGCGGCGCCTGAAGAGCTTGCGGCCGAGCCAGCCGAAGATTCCCTGCAGGGCCCCGAAGGCGCAGAGCCAGCCGCAGAAGAAGCGCGAGAGCACGACGCCGACCACGACGATGCCGCCGAGGAGGGCTATGTTGCCGGGCGTGAGCCGCTTCAGGAACTCGCCCCCCGCGACGTACTTCATGAGGGTCTCGAGGCCGCCGAAGGGATCGAGGGCGTCGACCGACGGCATGTTGGGCACGAGCTGGTGCAGGACCGTGAGCGCGGTGAATCCCGCGAGTATGGCGCCGAGGACGACGCGACGGACGATCTGGATGGGCGCAAGCTTCCTTGCCATGGCTCCTCCTGGTTTGCTTTATGACTAGACTGTCGTGGATTTCCCGCTATGCATCAAATGCCGCCGCCCCCGGGACGGGCGGTAGTGGAACAGGGCGGAGCCGGGCGACGCCCGCCTCCAGTTTCCTGGGGTCGGACCCCAGGGGATCCGGGCGCAACCCGATTGGGGGTCAGACCCCAGATCAGGTTCCGCCCGGCAACGGATGGGGTCAGACCCCCTCGAGCTCCTTCTTCATGGAGCGGTAGGTCTCGGCGTCGATCTCGCCGCGCGCAAAGCGCTCGGAGAGGATCTCGACCGCCTTGGACTCGGTAACGGCGTTCGAGACGCCGCTTCCCTTGCCGCCCTCGCGCCTGACGGCCTTGATCACGAGGATGATGGCGAGGGTGACGAGGGCCAGGAAGACGATGGGCATGACCACGCCCATCCAGGGAAAGCCCTGGGCCACGGCGCCAGGACCATATCCATACCAACCATGCATGATGAACCTCCTATGTTCACTACATTCAGGAATTCATATGCAAGCTCCGTGCCAAACCTGAAGAAATGCGCAAAAAGCGTGAAAAGCCCCGTTTCCATTGGATTTTCGGCTCATCCGTCGGACGGACCGCGGGCCGAAGCCGGGGACAGAGCTGGCCTGCTGGGGAAATTCCTCCTCGCCATGGGCAAGAATTGCCCGCCTCTTGATTCCGAGGGGAAGTCCGGGGATGATGAATCCGGCTATCGAGGAGGCAGGCATGACCATGGGCGAAGGCGCGGCGGCTGGACGATTCCTTGCGGTCTTCGGAAGGCTCTTTCCCGAGCGCGAGTGGCCCAAGGCGCGGCTCGAGCCCATCCTCGCCACGATGCGCTTCCGGGACATGGAGGCCGGCACGACCATCCTCCGCGAGGGGCAGGTCTGCGCCGGCATTCCCTTCGTCCTCTCCGGCGCGATCCGGGTCTTCAAGACGGCGGAATCCGGCCGTGAGATCAGCCTCTACCGCGTCGAGGGGGGACAGAGCTGCATCCTCAGCCTCGGCTGCGGCAGCGGCATCGCCTCCTTCCCCGCGAGCGTGGTGGCCGAGAAGCGGACGGAAGCGGCCTTCATCCCGAGGGAGCTCGTGATGAGGCTCTTCGCCGAGGGGCCTTCCTTCCGCGACTGGGTCCTCGACGAGTACGCGCGGCGCATGGCCGAGGTGATGGAGCTCGTGGAGGAGGTGGCCTTCCGCAAGGTCGACGAGCGACTCGCCCAGTGGCTCGCGGAGCAAGGCGCCGAGGCGCCGGGCGGCCTCGTGACCATCACCCACCAGGAGCTCGCCGACCAGGTCGGCACCTCGCGCGAGGTCGTGAGCCGCATCCTCAAGGACTGGGAGGACCGCGGCGCAGTCGAGATCCAGCGCGGCTCCCTCCGCCTCCTCGCCCCCTTCGCGAAGCTGCGACCCTGATCGCGGCAACACGGCCATCAAAAGGGAAGCCGCAGAGGCGCAGAGACGCTGAGGACTCACAGAGAGAAATGCGAAGATGATTTTCCGATATCTGCGGCTACGTGACCTTGGTCACGGTCATTTTCGTTGAAATGGGAGACATTTGCCTCATGCATTCGGGAGCCCGGATGCGGGAGGTATGACATGACGAAGAATATCGGGAAGGTGGACAAGGTCGTGAGGCTCGTCCTCGCCATAGCCATCGCTGTCCTCGGCATCGTATTCAAGAGCTGGCTCGGACTCATCGCCATCGTGCCGCTCGCCACTGCCCTGGTCGGCACCTGCCCCCTCTACCTGCCCTTCGGCATCTCCACGAGGAGGAAGGCATGAGCGTCGCCGTCTACTCGACCCCCTCCTGCCCCTTCTGCACGATGGTGAAGAACCACCTCAGGAAGCAGCAGGTCCCCTTCGAGGAGTACGACGTCTCGCGCGACGAGCGCCGCGCCGAGGAGATGATCCGCAAGTCCGGCCAGATGGGAGTGCCCGTCACGGAGGTCAATGGCCGGGTGATCATCGGCTTCAGGCCGGCGGAGATCGACGCGGCCCTGAAGCGCTAGCGCCGGCTCCGCGCGGACTCAGAACCCGAGGCGCAAGCCCAGGCCGACGGACCACGAGACCAGCCCCTCCCCGGCCG
>Ga0209098_1002274_pt1 | contig 17105 bp, 15 predicted proteins | sample AD_JPNHW1_MetaG_FD_184429 | JGI IMG/M metagenome (GOLD analysis project Ga0209098, IMG submission 184429) | Active sludge microbial communities of municipal wastewater-treating anaerobic digesters from Japan - AD_JPNHW1_MetaG (SPAdes) (version 2) | ecosystem: Engineered > Bioreactor > Anaerobic... | reverse complement strand
AAGTCGATACCGGGTTTATCCCCTTAAGGCTCTTCCTTGCGACGGCGCCCTCAACCAAGGTGGCGGCGCCTGCGGCCGCCTTCAAGCCATGCGCGGGCCCAGCCGTAGGCGTCGGCCCGCAACCTGCAACCACGGCCCACCTTGGTTTGAAGTCACCGCTTCACAATGCGGCCCCCCCCCGCGCGGACCGCGCCGCAGGCGCCAGTCCGCCACACCAACCATGGCCCCCTGGTACGAAGTCGCCACCTGACAGCGCGGCCATCGAGGGATGAACCCGGCCGAACTTCCTATGACACGACAGGACGGCGGGTGGCAAAAGAAAACGGGATAGCGCGCAGCGCCTATCCCGTTTTCCTTTGCCAGGCCCCGCCCTACGGGGTCATAAAAAGGTTCGATTATGTGCGTCTTTGGTCGCCGCGCTGCTCTCAGGCCGCGAGCGAGAAGAGCATGCCGGATTCGGCCGCCGCCACCGGGGCGGCATAGGGCCCCTTCGACGCCGAGGCCATAGCATGGAGCTCGGCCCCGTACTGCTGGATGAGGGCGTCGATCCGGTCGGAGGTGAGGCTTTCGGGAGCCTCCCGGGCGGCGAGAGGCTCGCTCTTGATGCTCTGGAGCCGCTCGATGAGGCTGTTCAGGATCTTGAGGCTGTCGATGCTGACGGTGCCCGAGCCCTTGGGGGCGGCCGTGCCCGAAACATGCTCGAAGTAGGAGTAAAGGAGCTCGGAGGGCTGGACCGGCATGCATACCCTGCCGCAGGAACCCATGCCCGAGGAGTAGGCGTAGGTGAGGGGCAGACTACTCTGTGCTATCTGCGCGACCATGATCAGCCTCCACCTAGAGTATCGGATGGAAGCGGTCAACGCTTTAGAAGTGGCCCTTCGCGGGCGGCCGGCAGGTGGCCGCGGCCCGTGGGAGAGGCCTGGCCCCAAGGGGCCCCGCCTATCGCTTCTCCGATGCCTTGAAGAGCCTGTCGTTCACCGCCCGCCCCAGGCCGAGCTCGGGGAGGCGTTCGGCCCAGATCTCGTCGAAGCCGCCCGAGTCGAGCTCGTGGAGGGTCGAGAAGAGACGCGCCGCCGACTCGAGGAGGTCGCCGGATTCGGAGAGGACGCGGATGGTCCTGAAGTGCGAGGGGGCACCATGGGCATGGGCCAAGGCTTCCTTCGAGGCGGCATCGTAGACGAGGGCTGCCGCCTTGCCATGGGGCTTCGCATAGGCGAGTCCGCCCGAGGGCACGAGGTAGAGCTTCGTATGGGGCGCATAGTGGCTGGGGAGCTGGCCGGGGCTCGTGGGCTTCGCCTCGCTCCGGTCGAGGATCTCGACCTTGCCCACGACCTCCTCGATGCTCTCCACGGGCATTCCGCCCGGGCGCAGCACGACGGGGCGTTCGCCGGTCACGTCGAGGACGGTCGATTCCACGCCGATGCGGCAGGGCCCTCCGTCGATGATGAAGTCGACCTTGTCGCCGAGCATGGCGGCCACATGGTCGGCTGTCGTCGGTGAGAGGTAGCCGAAGGGGTTGGCGCTCGGCGCCGCTATGGGCAGGCCCGCGGCCCTGATGAGGTCCTGGGCCACCGCGTTGGCGGGGAAGCGGAGGGCCACCGTGGGGAGGCCGCTCGTCACGAGGTCGGGCACCTCGTCGCGCTTGGGAAGGATGAGGGTGAGGGGGCCTGGCCAGAGCCTTTCCATGAGGGCGCGTGCCGCGGGCGGCAGGGAGGACACGACACGGTCGGCCTGCGAGAGCTCGGCTATGTGGACGATGAGGGGATCGAAATTGGGCCGGGCCTTGGCCTCGAAGATGCGGGCCACTGCCTTCTCGTCGAAGGCGTTGGCGCCGAGGCCGTAGACGGTCTCGGTCGGGAAGGCGACGAGCCTGCCCTCCGCGAGGGCCTTGCCCGCGCGGCCTATCGAGGCTTCGGAGACATCGAGCATTTCCATACGCCTCGATGATACGCCCCGCGCCGCAGGAGCTTCAAGGGACCTGCGCGCCGGCCGGGCAGGCCGCGCCGGGCCGCGCCGCTCCGACCTTAGCCCTTCCGCGCCTTCGCCGCGAGGTATTCCTCGGCCCCCTCGGCCTCGAGCCTGGCCGCCTTGTCCTTCACCTCGGCATCGAGGGAGGCCGCGTAGTCGGCAAGCTTCTTTCCGAGCTCGGGCCGCGAGAGGGCAAGTATGCGGAGGGCGAGGAGACCCGCGTTGCGCGCTCCGTCTACGGCCATGGTGGCCACGGGTATGCCGGGCGGCATCTGGACTATGGAGAGGAGGCTGTCGAGGCCGTCGAGGGTCTTCGACCGCACCGGCACGCCGATGACGGGGAGGGTCGTGAGGCTCGCCACCATGCCGGGAAGATGGGCGGCGCCGCCGGCTCCCGCGATGATGACCTCGAGGCCTCGTTCTGCGGCGCCCCGGGCGAAGTCGAAAAGCCGCTCGGGCGTGCGGTGGGCCGAGACGATGGTCGTCTCGCACTCGACGCCGAAATCGCCGAGGATCCTCGCGGCCTCGGCCATGACGGGGAGATCGGAGTCCGAGCCCATGATCAAGGCGACCTGGGGCTTGGCCTTTTTTGCGCTGTCCATGGCGAGATCCTACCCGAAGGCCGGCCGCGGCGGAAGGGGCCGCGGTGACGGCCGCCGCGGATGTCAGCCGACGATGCTCCAGCCGGCGTCCGCGGCCTTGCAGTCGGTCCGCAGCATGCCGGCAAAGGCCTCGGCGCAGGCCTCGAGGTCTGCACGGGAATCTGAGACGGGCGCGTAGATGACGGCGGCGACCTCGCGGCAATCCTCGAAGACCTTGGTGGCCATCGCGTCCTTGACCGGGTTGCCGCAGGCTTCCCAGGCGCCGTCCGCGCCGCGGCGGCAAGCGACAAGGAGGTCCTCGAGGTCGATCACCTGGCCCGAGAGGTTGAAGACATAGGACTCGCCGGGCTGGCCCCAGCGGAGGAGGAGGTCGCGGCCGCATTTCGCCACGTCGAAGATGCTCGCGGGATAGCCCCAGGCGAGGCTCGCCGCGTTGTTCGCGTCGACGGGCCCGTTCACGAGGGGGAAGCCGCCCATCGGCGCCTCGCCTTCGAGGGCATCGCCCTCAAGGGCGGCGGCGAGGAGGTACTCGCTCGAGGGCTTGGCGCGGCCCGCGGGCTTGTATTTCCCGTGGCGGAGCATATTCCGCACCGCCGCCTTGCGCTCGGGCTTGAGGAAGGCCTCGCCGGAGGCACGGACGCGGGCGAGGAGGTCGGCGAGGAAGGCCGAGGGCGCCGTGGTCGCGGGCGAGCCGGGGAGACCGCTTGCCCAGACGAGGGCCGCGCGGAGGCGACCCGCCTCGATGGAGGGATCGATCGACAGGGTGATGCCGGGGTTCATGCGGCCACTATAGCGCCGGGCTCGCGTCGCTGTCGACCGCGGGAAGGCCTTGTCCGACGGCGCGGTGCCAGGCGGCCAGGATGCGCTCGATCGCGGCATCGGTGTCGGGCTTCACCTGCTGGCGGCCGGGATCGGCGAGGTAGTAGCCCACCGATTCCCGGATGCCCTCCCGGAAGGGCACCGAGACGCGGAAGTCGGGCACGAGGCGCCGGAGCTTCGAGCAGTCGAAGAGGCTCGTCCAGGTCTTGTCGCCGAGGAAATGCTGGCCCAGATCCGGATCAACCTTCGCGATGAATTCCGAAGGCACGTGCACGATATGCGGCTCCATGCCGAGGGCCTCGCCGATGGCGTAGTGGATCTCGTCCCAGGTCAGGGCCTCGTCGCCCATGACCTGCACGGCCTCGCCCAGGGCTCCGGGATTGCCGAGGAGTCCCACGAGGCCCACCGCGAAGTCGCGGGCATGGGTCAGGGTCCAGAGGGCCTGTCCGTCGCCCTGGACCACGATCTCCTTTCCGTCGAGCATACGGCGCGCCACGGTGAAGTCCGAGGAGCCGAAGGCCGAGGGAATCCAGGTCGAGCTGTAGGTATGCGAAGGTCGGACGATGGTCCACCCGAAACCCATGCGGCTTCCCCCCTCGACGAGGACGCGCTCGCAGGCGATCTTGTCCCGCGAATACTGCCAATAGGGATTCGAGAGCGGCGTCGACTCGTCGATCAGGTGGCGCAACGGCGGCTTCTGGTAGGCCGAGGCGGAGCTTATGAAGACGTACTGGTCCGTCCGGTCGCGGAAGAGGCGGAGGTCCGCTTCGACCTGGCGGGGCTCGAAGGCGATGAAATCGACCACCGCGTCGAAGCGCAGGCCATCGAGGGCGCGGGCGGAGGACTCCTCGTCGCGGATGTCGGCATGGATCGAGGTCACGCCCTGAGGCGTGAGGCCCGGCCGCGTGCCTCGGTTCAGGTGGAAGACCTCCATGCCCTTGCGGAGCGCGAGGAGCGTACAGTCGCCGGACAGGTTGCCCGTGCCGCCGATGAAGAGGACCCTCATGGGCGTCCCCGGATCGAGAGGTAGGCACGGGCCCGCTCAGCCCTCTCCCTCGCCTCTGCCGCGCTTGGGCCGAGGGCGGTGAGGTGGCCCATCTTGCGGAAGGGCCGCGCCTCGCGCTTGCCGTAAAGATGGGCGGCCACGCCCGGCACCGAGAGGGCCTCTTCGAGGCCGCGGTACTCAGGCTCGCCGACAGGCGAGTCGGGGTCGCCGAGGAGGTTGACCATCATGGCGGGCGAGAGGAGGTCGGCGCTGCCCAATGGCAGGCCGAGGAGGATCCTGAGGTACTGGTCGAACTGGCTCGACTCGCAGGCCTCGATGCTGAAGTGGCCCGAGTTGTGCGGCCGTGGGGCCACCTCGTTCACGAGGATCTCGCCCTTCTTCGAGAGGAAGAGCTCCACGCCAAAGACGCCGGCGGCCCCGGCAGAAGGCGAGCCGCGTTGTGCGGCCTCGCGCCTGGCCGCGCGGTCGAGGGCCTCCACGGCGGACAGGGCCACTTCCCTCGCGCGCTCGAGGACGGAGGGCGGCTCCTCGGCCGGAGCGAGGACGGAGTCACACATATTGACCCTCGGATCGAAGACCATCTCGACGCAGGGATAGACGGCAGTCGCGCCGTCGGGGCTCCGGGCCACGACAACGGCGAGCTCCTTCACGAAGTCGACCTTCGCCTCGACGAGGCTCGGGCAGGCGAGTAGACCCTCGCCTTCCGGCGCCTTCTCGAGGGCCCTCGCTTCCGCCTCGGAGCCGACGACCTTGACGCCGCGGCCATCGTAACCGCCCCGCCTCGCCTTCTGCACGAGGGGGAAGCCGCCGGCCTTGGCCGACGCGGCGACGAGGGCCGGCGCATCGGGCCGGTCGCCCTCGACGAGGGCCCAGGGAGCGCTCGGCAGGCCCGCCTCGTCCCAGAGGGCCTTCTGCGCGGCCTTGTCCTGGATGACGGCGAGGAGGTCGGCGCCAGGGAGCACCGGCTTGCCGGCGGCCTCGAGCTCGCGCAAGGCCGCGACATCGACATGTTCGATCTCGTAGCTCAGGACGTCGACCTCTGAGGCGAACTCGAGGACAGCCTCCCGGTCGAGGAGGGAGCCGATGTGGACGACGTGGGCGAGGTCGGAGGCCGGCCCCGGATACTCGGGCGTGAGGACCTCGATCTCCGCGAGGTACTTGCCTGCCTCCTCGATGGCCATGCGCCCGAGCTGGCCGCCGCCGATGATGCCGATCTTCCGCACTCCGAGCCTCCCGGGCGCGCCTCGCGGCAGCCCTTTTCTGGAGGATAGAGGCCGGAGGCGGCCCGTGGCAAGCGGAAGCGGCCGCGTCCTAGCGGGGGAGGTAGGAGACCGTCAGGGAGGAGAAGAGCTCCAGGGCGCTGTCGATGCCCGCAAGGCCCTCGCGGACCTTGCCGTCGCTGCCGTCGGGCGAGCCCGTGCCCACCGGGGAGAAGCGCGTTTCGACGGCCTCGGCGCCGCCGAGTTCGATCTCCGCGCGATAGACGATCGAGGGCTGACCGTTCACGCCGGCGCTGGCCTTGGGGTAGGCGGCATTGTAGTCATAGGAGCGGTTGACCTCGAGATAGACCACGTAGCGGCCCGCGGGGAGATCGTCTCCGAGGCCCGCGTCGCGGAGGGTCTCGCCCTTCGAGGTGGCGGCGCTCACGCCGTCCGCCGCGGCGGCCTCGAGGTGGCTGAAGACCGGCAGGGCTTCGGGCCTGCCTTCTGCGGGCGCCATGCGCCACGAGGCCTTGGCCGCCCTGGCCGTCACGAGGAGGGGCTCGACGAAGGTGCCGTCCGCGGTCGCGAGCCAGGCCGCGACCTGGGGCTGGACCACATAGCTGAAGGGCCAGGTGCCCATCCGGGCGCTGTAGGCCGTGCCCGGCACGAGGTGGAGCTCGAGCCGCCGGCCCGAGGAGGCCGCAGCCGGCGCGGTCGGGGCGTCAGCGGCGCCGGGCGCCCTGGAGGCGGCGCCTGAGCGGGCCGCCGGGCTCCCGCTGCAAGCCGCGAGCGAAATGCCGGCAGCGGCAGCCAGGGCGGTGGCGAGGATGGCCACGGCAAACGGGACGCGGCGGCGATTCAGGTCGGGATTGGTCATGGAAAGCTCCTTCATGTTGGCATTGCCTACATAATATACCAAATAATGTTGACAGTGCCAACATCCCTGGCCTATAGTCCGTCAGTCGGTAAAAAAGGGAGGACAAGGCATGGCAGGAGCGGACGGATACCACCACGGTGACCTCAGGGCGGAGCTCGTGAGGCTCGGCCTCGAGGCCCTCGAGACCGAGGGTGCCGAGACCCTCAGCCTCCGTGCGCTCGCGGAAAAGGCGGGCGTATCCAAAGCCGCGCCCTATCGGCACTTTCCCGACCGCGACTACTTCCTCGGAGTCCTTGCCGACGAGGGCTTCCGCCTCCTCTGCGAGGCCCTCGAAAAGCCCGCCGCCAGAGGCGCCGCCAGAGGCGCCGCCCGCGACGCCTCGCTCGCGTCCATGGGCCGGGCCTTCATGGCCTTCGCCGTCGCCCATCCCGAGCTCTACCGCCTCATGAATTCGCCCCTCGCCACCCGCCTGCCCGCGGAGCTCTACGTGAACGCCCGCCGCTCCATGGAGATCCTCGGCTCGGGGCTCACGGGCGGCGAGCCCGGCGCCCTGCCCAGGGACGCCGCAGGCCGCAAGCGGGTCGCGAACGCAGCTGCGGCCGCCTGGGCCTACATCCACGGCCTCGTCATGCTGCGCATCGACCGCCTCTTCCCCGCCTGGCTTCCCGAGCCGGACTGGGACAGGCTCTCGGGCCGCCTGCCCCTGGAAGTGGCGGAAGCCCTTTCCGGAAGGCCGGAGTCGCGGTAGCTGCGGACCTCGTGGGCCGCACGGCCCTCATGGAGCCGCGGGCTTCACCACGACCGTCGTGCCGCGGCCAGAGGCCGCGGCGCCGAGCTCTATGGTCCAGCCCCGCTGGGCCGCGAGGGCCCGGGCCACGGCGAGACCAAGGCGCTCGACCGGGGCTTCGGGAAGGCCCCTTCCGTCGTCGCTCGCCTCGAGGAGGATGCCGCCCTCCTCGGACTCGGAAAGGGCAAGCGAGAGGCGCCCCTCGGCTGGAGGAGGGAAGGCGTGGCGCAAGGCATTGTCGACGAGCTCGCAGGCAATGAGGGCGAGGGCCATCGCGTCATCGGCGCCGAGGAAGACCCCCTCGGCCTCAACGCCGCATTCGACGCGGTCCTGTGAGCCCGGGAAGTTGTAGCGGATCCGCGTGACCTGCTCGGCGAGGAGGGGCTTCATCTCGATGCGGTCGAGGCGGCCTGAATCGGTGATCCTGTCCTCCACCAGGGCCATGCTCATGATCCGGATTTCCATCTTCTCCACGAGGGCCGTGAGTTCGGGATTGGCGGAGCCGGCCTGGTAGCGCGCCAGGCTCAGCATGAGCTGGAGGTTGTTCTTGACGCGGTGGTCCAGCTCGCGGAGGAGGCCGCGGTTGGATTCGAGGGCCTTGGCCAGATCGGCTTCCTTCCGCTCCCGCTCGACGATCTCCTCCTCGAGCCGCCGGGCGAAGGCCTGGAGCTCGGCCCCGTTCTGCCTGATGGTCGTGACCATGGCCGCGGCCTGGCGGCCTATCGAGGAGAGCTCGTCGTCCGCGCCGTCGTCCAGGATCGCCGCATCCTCGCCCCGCTTCACCCTCTCCATGGCTTCCGCGAGAGCCTCGAGCCGCGACGCTATCTTCCGGCCCAGGGCCCGGCTGGCACCCACGAAGGCGACCAGGGACGATCCCAAAATGGCGGCGAGCGAAACGAGGATCGAGGCGACGAAGAAGCGGAGGTAGTAGCTCTCGTCGATGCGGAAAAGGACATAGTAGGGAAACTCGGTCGCGAAGACCGAGAGGGCGAGGCGCTCGAGGATCATCTTCGAGGATCCGTCCCGCCATTCGAGGTGGTCGGGCAGCTTCCCGGCGGCGGCGAGTCGGGCCACCGTTTCGTTGGTCCGGGTATCGCTCACGATGGAGTGGCCGACATCGTTGAGATAGTCGACGACGCGGACGGGCGGCCCCGACCCGCCCGCGCCTTCGCCGGCGCCCAGGACAAGGGCCGCGAGGCTCGTGTAGTCCTGTCCGGGATAGGAGGCGGCCACGATGGTCCGCATCCTGGTCGAGACCTCGATGATGTAGGGCTTGCCCGGCGGATTGCAGTATTGGTAGAGGTTGCGGTTGCCGGTCCGGGAGGAGCCCGTTATGCCCTGGTTCACGTAACGCCCCGTCCCGAAGATCCCCTTGAGGAAGGCCGTGAAGGCGGGGTCGATCGTGAAGAGGTCGAGGCCGAGGTCGGGCTCGAAGGAGGTCGCGAAGACCTTGCCGTCCTCGCCTATGAAGTAGACCTCGTCGACCCCCGCGTCCCGGGCGGCCCGCCTCATGCCCTCCATGCCGGCGGCCGCAGCTGCGCCTCGGTCCGGATAGCGCTCCGCGAGCATGGCAAGGCCCTTCTCGCCCGTCGCCGTGGCCTTGCCGAGGAGTTCCTTCATCATGAGTTCGAAGATGCCGATGCGGCCCAGCGCCTCGGCCCGCCAGCCCTCGATCGCGCGGTCCATGTAGCCCCGGAAGAGGATGGCTCCGACGAGGACGCTGCCCGCGCCCGTGACGATGCTGGCCACGAGGATGGCGGCGAAGAGGCGGGAATACAGGACGCGACGGACCTGGCTGCGCATGCAGCAATGCTACTCGGACGGCGCGCTGCGCCACAAGCGGGCAGGATGCCACGGACCAGCCGCGGCCGCGACGGACGCCAGTCCCCGTCGGGCCCTGGTCCTCTTCGAGGCCTAGTCCTCTTCGAGGCCTAGTCCTCTTCGAGGCCCTCGCCCGAGGCGGCGACGCCTTTTGTGGCGAGGCCCTCTCCGGGAGCCGTCTCGAGGCCGGGGATGAGGCTCGGCTGTCCATGCGGCCGCTCGGGGATGATGCCCCGGTTCGCAGGCGGCGTGTTCACCTTGCCCGTGCCGAGGATTTCCGGATTGCGGACGAGGTCGCGGGGCTTCGAGCCCTGGGCGGGCCCGACAATGCCCTTCTCCTCCATGAGCTCCACGAGGCGGGCCGCGCGGTTGTAGCCGATCTTGAGCTTGCGCTGGATGTAGGAGGCGCTCGCCTTGCCCTGCTGGAGGACTATCTCGAGGGCCTGCGAGAAGAGCGGATCGTCGTCGCCGTCGTCGAAGAGGGAGGGTCCCTCGTCCTCCTCGTCCTCGTCGATGAAGATCTCCTCGTCGAGATAGTCGGGTTCGCCCAGGGTCTTCACGAACTCGACGGACTTCTCGACCTCCTCCTCGGAGACAAAGGCGCCCTGCATGCGGATGGGGAAGGGATCCCAGGCGCTCGCGAAGAGCATGTCGCCCCTGCCGAGGAGCTTCTCCGCGCCTACCATGTCGATGATGATCCTGCTGTCGAACTTGGAGGCGACCATGAAGGCTATGCGGCTCGGGATGTTGGCCTTGATGAGGCCCGTGATGACGTCGATCGAGGGGCGCTGCGTGGCAAGGACGAGGTGGATGCCCACGGCGCGCGACATGGCGGCGAGTCGCGCGAGGGTGGACTCGAGCTCCTTGCCCGTCGTGGCCATGAGGTCGGCGAACTCGTCGATGATGACGACGATGTAGGGAAGGCGCTCCTGCATGAACCCCTTCTCCTTCACCTTGCGGTTGTAGCTCTTGATGTCGCGCACGCCCAGGCGGTCCAGCATCGCATAACGCCTCTCCATCTCGCAGATGCAGTGCTGGAGGGCCTGGAAGGCGCGCTTGGGCTCGGTGATGACGGGCGTGAGGAGGTGGGGCACGTCGTTGTAGAGCTTGAGCTCGACGATCTTGGGGTCGATGAGGATGAGCCGCACCTCCTGTGGGCTGCGGCGGAAGAGGACCGAGAGGATGATCGAGTTGACCGACACCGACTTGCCCGAGCCCGTGGCGCCCGCGATGAGGAGGTGGGGCGTCTGCACGAGGTCGATGAACTGGACCTCGCCCGCGATGTCCTTGCCGAGGGCCACGGGGATCTCCATCTTCGCGGTCCTGAAGGACTCGTTCTCGACGATCTCGCGGAGCGAGACGATGGAGCGCCTCTCGTTCGGCACCTCGATGCCCACCGCGTGCTTGCCCGGTATGGGCGCCACGATGCGCACGCTCGAGGCGGCGAGCCGGAGGGCTATGTTGTCCGCGAGGTTCGCGATCTTGGAGAGGCGGACGCCGGGCGCGGGCAGGATCTCGAACATGGTGATGACGGGGCCCTTGCGGATGCCCGTCACCTCGGCCTTGATGCCGAACTCGGCCAGGGTCTCCTGGAGGATCTCCGCGGACTTCTTCGTCTTCTCGTCGATGATCCAGTACTGGCCGTCGGGATAGGCGTTGAGGAGGCCGTCCACGGGCACCGAGTAGGGCTTCTCCCAGGGGCGCGGGGGGAGGTGGACCCCGGGAGCCTTCCGCTTGCCGCCCGAGGCGTCCTCCGCCTCGGCCTCCCCGACGACATCGCCCGCGCCTGCGACGCCGGCCACTCCCGCGGAACGGGCAGCGCCCGCGGCCGCCGAGCCCCCGCCCTGTCCGGGCGGCACCGAGGTGAACTCGATGACGTGGCCCTGGGGCGCGGGAGCCTCGGCCTTGGCCGCGGGACTGGGCTCCGGCGATCGTGGAGCGACCGCAATGGTCAGGGTCTGGACCGGAGCGGGAGCCGGTCCGGCGGCAGGAGTATCGATGTAGCTGACGTCGGAGATCGCGGACTCGTTGGCGCCTTTGGACGCGCCGGCCGCGACGCTGGCCGCATGGCCCTGCCCTACCCCCGTCGCAGCTCCGGCTGCCGCGCCGGCCGCAACGACGGCTGAGCCGGGGGCAGCGCCGCCAACAATGCCGCTGGTGGCGCAGGCGACAGCCTTGCCGTCCTTGCCGGAGGTATTGCCCTTCTCGCTCCCCGTAGCAGTTCCATCGAGGCAGCGGAGGGGCGGAAGGGCCGGCAGGGTCGGGACCTTGAACTCGAAGGCGCCATCGGCAGGGTCGGCCACTGCTCCGCGGCTGGTGGAGGAGGGGTCGCCGGCAAGACCTGGGCCGGAAGCCGCGGCGCTCGCGGCGCCCGCTGCCTTCATGGGCGCGGTTCCGCCCGTCGCGAGCGGCAGGAGGCGCCTGACCGGATGGTCCTCGACCGTCTCGATGAGAACCTCGCCGTCGCGGGGGAGGAAGAGGAGGGCGAGGCGCGCGATGAGGAGGACCAAAAAGAGGAAGAGGAAGGCAAGGACTATGACGAGGGCGGGCAGGCCGAGGGATTCGAGGGCGGGCCAGGCCGCGAAGGTCGAGGCGGGATCAGCGGTGAGGCGGGCCAGGGCGGCGAGGACGAGGAAGGGAAGGATGGAGGCGATGAGGGAGAAGATGGCCGTAGGCCTGAAGCCGGGAAGGAAACAGATGAGAGAGGCGACGGCGAGCCAGAGGGGGATGAGCCAGGAAGCCCAAGAGAAGGATCCCGCAAGGGCGGCCCCGAAGGAGGAGAAAAGGCCCGCGCCGTTCCCCGCCCCCAGGGCGAAGCCGACGAGGAGGGCCAGGGCGGCGAGGATGCAGCCGGCCGCCCGGCTCGCGGGAGAGGATGAACGAGGGCTCTGCATGCTGTGGGACTCCCTGCTATCGCGCGAAATATGCCTCTTCTCCAGTTATCGGCTGCTTTCGGGGAGGGGTAGAGTCCCCCGATGCGCGGCCGCCATCGACCGCGACGCCGGGCCGCGGCGGAAGGAGAGTATACGGCGTTCGGGAGTCTTGGTCATGAGGTCCCGCGACTCCCCCTTTCCTTTATATGAGAATATGTATATATTAAAAACCTCTACTTGAATCAGCCTCGACGCCGTAGTATTGTCAACCAATTCGACAGAGGAAGGACCTGCCAATGATAGTTGAGAAGGACCGCGTGGTCAGCATCGATTACACTCTCCGCGACAACAACGGGAATCTCATAGATTCCTCCGAGGGATCGGATCCCCTCGAGTACCTCCACGGCAACGGGAACATCATTCCCGGCCTCGAGAAGGCGCTCGCGGGCAAGAAGGCGGGCGATAAGCTCACCTGCTCCATCGCCGCCGCCGACGCCTATGGCGAGCGCGACGACAGCCTCATCTTCAAGGTCAACAAGTCCGAGTTCGAGGGCGCCGATATCGAGGTGGGCATGCAGTTCGAGGCCCACGGCGAGGAAGGCGCGCAGATCGTCACGGTCGTGGGCATCGAGGGCGAGGAAGTCACCATCGACGCCAACCACCCCCTGGCCGGCGAGACCCTCAACTTCGACGTGAAGGTCGTCGACGTCCGCGAAGCCACCTCCGAGGAGCTCGAGCACGGCCATGTCCATGGCGGCTGCGAATGCGGCTGCGAGGGCGACTGTGAGGACGGCGAGGGCGAGGGAAGCTGCGGCTGCGGCAATTGCCACTAAGAACGCCCGGGGGACGGCAATGAGGGTGAAAAGCCTCGATGTCGTGATCCTCCTGGCCTGCGCCGCCGGGATCCTGTTCTCGGCGGCGCGCGTTTATGGATCCGCCTCCTCCGAGCCCTCGGTCTCCATCTCGGGCAAGGGAGGCGAGTGGGTCTATCCCCTCAAGCAGGACAGGAAGGTCGAGGTCGAGGGCCCCCTCGGCGCGACCATCGTCGAGATAACGGACGGCAAGGTCCGCATCGAGGATTCCCCCTGCCCGAACAAGACCTGCGTGGCCGCCGGCGCCATATCGCGGCCCGGGCAATGGGTGGCCTGCCTGCCCAACGCGGTCATGGTGAGGATTGACGGTTCGGGGGGAAAGGCGGGCGTTGATGCCGGAACCTACTGAAACTGCTGACAGGCCTCCCGCGCCCAGGCGCGTCGACAAGGCCGACCTCACGGCGCTGCTCGGAGCCTTCTGCTTCTTCCTTTCCGCGATCGAGTACATGATCCCCAAGCCCCTGCCCTTCATGCGCCTCGGCATAGCCAACCTTCCCATCCTCATAGCGGTGGACATACTCCCCCTGCCCTGGTTCCTCGTCCTCGCCCTCGTGAAGGTCGTGGGCATGAGCGTGATCTCGGGCTCCCTCTTCTCGTACATAGCCCTCTTCTCCCTCGCGGGCACCCTCGTGGCCGCCCTGACCATGTGGCTCGCGCGGAAGGCCGGCGGGCGGCACATCTCCTTCCTCGGCGTGTCCGTCCTCGGCGCGACCGCCTCGAACGCGGTGCAGGTCTTCCTCGCGAACAAGGTGGTCTTCGGCGAGGCGGCCTGGCTCATCGCGCCGGTCTTCCTGGCCATGGGCCTCGCCACCGGCGCCGTCCTCGGAGCCTTCGCCGAGCGCTTCGTGGCCCGTTCCGCCTGGTACGCCAGGGCCTCCGGGAGGACCGATGCGTGACCTCGGGCCCGGCGCGCGGCGCGGCGCGGAAAGCGCCGGCGCCTCCGCGGCCGGCGACGCCTCCCCTGCCTCCCGCGACGCAGCGAAGGCCAGGCGCAGGGAAGCCCGCGCCCGGCGGGCCGAGCGCTACGACAGCCTCTTCCCGGCCTGGAGCCTGGCCCTCTCGGGGGCCGTCTGCTCGGTCGCCTATCTCTTCCAGCCGCACATGGCCCTCAAGGCCGCCCTCTTCGTCCTTGTCCTCGCGGCGGCCCTCTCCTCGGGCAAGAAGGTCTCCCTCCTCGCCACGGTCCTCGTCTCGGCGGGCATCGTGGCGGCCAACCTCCTCGTCCCCGTGGGCAGGGTCATCTGGCAGCTCGGCGCCTTCCGCGTCACGGAGACAGCCCTCCTCGAGGGCCTCGACAAGGCCCTCACCTTCGAGGGCCTCATCTACATCTCCAAGGCCTCGATCAGGCCCGGCCTGCGCCTTCCGGGGCGTTTCGGGTTCATCGTGTCGAGGGCTTTCGTCTATTACGATCGCATCGTAGAATACAAGGGCAGGATAAGGGCGGCGTATCTCTTCGAAGATATCGACGCCCTCATGCTCGCAACATGGGAGGCCGCCGTCCCCACGGACGCGACGGCGGGCGGGAAGAAGCCGAAGGCCGCGCTGGGGAAAGCCCTCGCCTTCGGCGCAGCGACCCTCTCGCTCGCCATCCTCGCGGCCGGATCCCTACTTTTGAGGTGATACACGGTGAAACTCAGGACCAAGCTTGTCAGCGTCACCATGGTGCCGCTTGTCGTGGCGCTCGGCATGGGCGCGATGGTGATCTTCAACCAGACGAGGAAATTCTCCGCCGCCAGCGAGGCAAGCCGGGTGATCACGGTCATCAAGGCGGGCGGCGACGCCATGAAGGCCCTGCAGGACGAGCGCGAGCTCAGCTTCGGCGTGCTTTCCGGCGCCGACCTCGAGGCCCAGCTCGCGTCGGCGCGGGGGACCGTGGACTCCTACCTCGGCAACGCCGTCACGGCCGCCGAGCTCGCCCACATGGACGCGGCGGGCTTCCAGGACCTGCGGTCGACGCTGGACTCCCTGCGGGGCAACGTGGACGGCCGGTCCCGCCTCGCGGACTCGAGCTTCGGCGAGTACGCCGAGCTCGAGGCGACGATACTGTCCGACCTTGTCGATGTCGCGCATCGCGCCCCCTCGGAATACGCACAGCAGTTCTCCGGCCTCGTCCTCCTCCTGTCGGCCGAGGAGCACGCGTCGAAGGTCCGCGGCAGGGCCTCGAGCATCGCCACCCTCGACGTGCCCATCACGGAGTCCTCCCTCCTCGACCTCGTGTCGGACTACGCCAGCATCTCGAACGAGCTCAACAGCCCCGCCCTCGTCGTCACGCCCGAGGTGGACATGAAGCGCTCCGAGGTCTTCGCGGCCCAGGAATGGCAGGCCCTGTCCGACGCCGTGATCGCCATCACCCAGCGCGCCTATTCGGGCGGCTATGGCCTCAACGGACCCGCGGTCAACGTGTCCGCCGGCGCGGTGGCCGACCTCGTGAGCCAGGTCATGACGAGCGCCGACTCGGAAACGCGGGCGGCGGTGGACACGAACCTCAAGGGCGCCCAGCGGACGATCATCGTGGTCGTCGCGCTGGTCCTGTCCGTCATCCTGGCCTCCCTCATCGCGAACCTCCTCGTCCTCGCCTCCCTCATGCACCGCGTGGGGAAGGTCACGCACGCCTTCAACGAGATCGCCAAGGGCGAGGGGGACCTCACCCAGCGCATCGAGTTCACGATCAAGGACGAGATCGGCATGCTCGCCGCCGACTTCAACGCCTTCACCTCCTCGCTCGGGACCATCGTGGCGGGCGTGAAGGAATCGGCCCGGGGCCTCTCGGCCGATATGGGCGAGCTCGCGACCAACATGAACGAGACCGCGAGCGCGGTGGAGGAGATAGCCGCGACCATCGACTCCATCAAGCAGCAGGCGGTCAACCAGGGCGCGAGCGTGACCGAGTCCGTGGCCACCACGGAGGAGATCGAACGCCAGGTCCACACCCTCGTGCTGGCGGTCGAGCGGCAGGCCGAGAGCATCTCGGTCTCGAGCTCGTCCATCGAGGAGATGGTGGCCAACATCCAGTCGGTGACCGCCAACGTCGAGCGGATGGGCGACTACTACAAGCGCCTCCAGGGCAAGGGTGCCTCGGCCCGCGAGGCCATCGGCCACGCGGCGAGCCAGGCCCGCGAGATCGAGGACCAGTCGGCCAACCTCCAGGAGACGAACGCCATCATCGCGGGCATCGCGGCCCAGACCAACCTCCTCGCCATGAACGCAGCCATCGAGGCGGCGCACGCGGGCGACGCGGGCGCCGGCTTCGCCGTCGTCGCGGACGAGATCCGCAAGCTGGCCGAGAACGTCTCCCTGCAGTCGAAGGAGGTCGCGAAGACCATCACCTCGATCCGCAACGTCATCAGCTCCGTGGCCCTCGCCTCGGCCAGGTCCGAGAAGGACTTCGCCGAGATCGTCGAGCAGATCTCCCTCCTCTCCAACCTCGAGGAGGAGGTCCTCTACGCCATGCAGGAGCAGAGCCAGGGCTCCTCCCAGATCCTCGAGTCCCTCTCGTCCCTCAACGGCATCGCCCAGGAAGTCCGCAACGAGTCGACCCGCATGAACGAGGGCTCGAACGCCGTCCTCCAGGAGATGCGGCGCCTCCTCAGCCTGAGCTCTGAGCTCGAGAACGGCATGAACGAGATGGCGGCCGGCGCGGGCCAGATCCGCGAGGCCGCCGCGAGCACCAACGAGCTCTCGATCAGGGCGGCCGCGAGCGTGCAGAAACTCTCGGCCGACATGGACAAGTTCAAGACTGACTGATCGCGCAGGCCTACGCAGCCAGATTAGTTGGAAGGGCTCGATCGAACCTTTTCATGGACTATATAGGGCGGGGCCTGGCAGACAAAAAGAGGGTCGGCTGCTGTGCAGCGACCCTCTTTTTGTCTGCCACCCGCCGTCCTGCATGTGCAGGAAAAAGCATGTACCGGGTTCAACCAACGTAACCGCCAGTGAGCGCTCCCGCCGCGATCACGCGGGCTTTCGCATTTCGAGGGCGGCCCCTGCAACACAACATAATCTGGCTCGCGGACATCGCCCTCCGTAAAGGCCTCAAGGGGATAAACCCCGTCGACCTTTTTTTTCGTGGACGCAGGGCGGCGGGTGGCAAAGAAAAAGCTGCGTAGCGCGAAGCGCCTACGCAGCTTTATTCTTTGCCAGGCCCCGCCCGGCAATGTCGATAGAAAGGTTCTGGGGGGCTCTCCCCTAGCCCTTCACGACGATGTTCACGAGCTTGTCCTTCACGACGATGACCTTCGCGACCTCCTTGCCCGCGATCCACTCCTGGACCTTGGGCAG